>Ga0316209_1000493_pt1 | contig 68128 bp, 63 predicted proteins | sample 6monopyrite_MG_FD_204945 | JGI IMG/M metagenome (GOLD analysis project Ga0316209, IMG submission 204945) | Microbial mat bacterial communities from mineral coupon in-situ incubated in ocean water Damariscotta River, Maine, United States -... | ecosystem: Environmental > Aquatic > Marine >... | reverse complement strand
TTTTAATACGTAGTCTATTCCTGTATCATACCAATATAGTTATCAGACATACGGAATACAGTATCAATACTAAAAAAATAATTATTACTTATGGAACATTTGATATGTTTCATAAAGGTCATCTACGATTATTAGAGCGTGCCAAAGCATTGGGTGATTACCTTATTGTGGGTGTTACAGGCGAAAATTATGACCGATCTCGTGGTAAGTTAAATGTTATCGAAAACACCAAAACACGCGTGCAAGCCATCGAAGCAATAGATTTTGTAGACAAGGTTATTATAGAAAAACATAAAAAACAAAAAGCAAAAGACATGGTGAAATATAATGTCGATGTTTTTGCCATTGGTGATGATTGGGAAGGTACCTTTGATTATCTAAATGAATACACACATGTTGAGTACCTGCCTCGTACCAAAGGTATATCTAGCACCGAACTAAGAAGAGATAACTTTGATGTTATTAAATTAGGCATTGTCGGCCTTGGGCGAGATACTAAAGCCTTTATAGATGAGGCTGAACATGTACCCAACCTGAAGATAAACCGTATCTATTCACCGGACTTACAAGCTTTAAAAGAATTTACTCAGAAATTCCCAGACATTAGGTATGGACATGATAATTACGATGAATTTTTAGATACTAGTATTACAGCTGTCTATATTGATACTGCGTTAGAGCAGCATTACCCACTTATTAAAAAAGCATTACTCGCAAAAAAACATGTTTTGTGTGAAAACCCGCTTGCATTACATAAAAAAGAATTAATCGAGTTACTCTCTTTAGCGAAAAAAGAAAAAGTATTGTTGCTTTCTGCACTCAAGACGGCTTTTTTACCTGCTTTTAATCAGTTATTAACCGAGTTAGATAAAGGGATAATTGGCGATATTAAGGAAGTAAGAGCAACACGGACTTCGCTTTATAAGGAAAAAGATTATCCTGATACCTTTATGGCCCAGGGCGCTACTAATATTTTATCCTGTTACCCTTCTTTATTGGTTAATAAAATATTAGGTGAAAGTAAAGACATCACTTTTTTTGATCAGGGTACTGAAGGTTATGATGTTTCTAATCTTATTATCAGTAAACATAAAGGCGGAGCGATTGGTATTTCTAACGTCGCTACAGGCATTAAGGCAGAAGGTGACGCAGTAATTTCTGGAACAAAAGGTTATGTTTATATTCCCGCACCTTGGTGGTTAACGAAACAGTTTCATGTGAGATTTGAAGATGAACATAAAAGCCAGACATTTAAATATGAATTTGATGGCGGCGGACTACGGTATATGATTGCCGAATTTGCATCGCTTATACAAAGAGGTATGCGCAAGTCAATCATGTTGTCACCTAAAGATATGATCGGCATCAATAGAGTGCTTATAGAATATAATGAAAGAAAATTGAAAGAACTGGGAAAGAACTAAAATGATTTATGAAGACTATGCCATTTTTACTCCAGGCCCAGTAAAAATGTCTGAAGAAATATTATTAATTGGTGCGAAACAAACACCTTATTTTAGAAATAACGAATTCTCTGAGGTGACCTTCGCTTGTGAACGTGGACTTTTAGAAATGGCTAATGCGCCAAAAGGATCTAAAGTTATTTTTTTAACAGCATCAGGTACGGCAGGAATGGAATCTGCGGTGATGAATTTACTCAATAAAAATGATAATGCGTTAGTTGTTAATGGCGGCGGATTTGGATCACGATTTGTGGATATATGTGCTACACATGAAATACCGCACACTAACTTTGAGGTTAAAAATACTAACTTAACGGATATTGAAAGTTTATCGCCTGATGAATCTTATACGGCATTAGTTGTTAATGCGCATGAAACATCTATTGGGCACATTTATAACTTAGATGCGATGGGTGAGTATGCAATTAAAAATGACATGCTTTATATCGTTGATGCCATTTCTATGTTTGTTACTGATCCACTCGATATGCAACAATCGAATATCGATGTTGTTATTATTGGTTCTCAAAAAGGCTTGGCTTTACCACCAGGAATGTCCATGGTGATACTTAGTCCTAAAGCAATAGATAAAGTACAAAGCATAAATTCATTGTACTTTAATTTTAAAGACTATTTAAAAAATGGTGAGAGAGGGCAAACGCCTTATACACCTGCTGTTACTATTATGTTGCAACTAGAGGCTAGGCTTAAGCAAGTCGAAAAGTGTGGTGGTATTAAACAAAACATTGCTAAGGCAAGTGAAGTTGCTAATTATTTTAGACAAAGTATAAAAGCGTTACCTTTAAAAGAATATACACCCTACATGCCAAATGCGATGACCACGCTAACCCCAACCGACGGAAAATCGGCAATGGATATAGTGAACGCCTTAGAAGAAAATTACAAAGTAATGGTATGTCCTAATGGTGGTGCTGAATGCGATATGGTTTTTAGAGTTTCCCATATGGGTGAAATGACGAAAGAATATACCGATATACTCATAAATGCTTTACATGACTATTATGGTGTGGCCAGAATTTAATGATGGACCTTAATGGTATAGGCTAAGAATGAATAATAATGATAGACCCTAAAGTTTTACGCAAAGCTCAATTGATTATGCTCGATATGCTAATTGAGTTTGATGCTATATGTAAAAAACACCAATTACTATATTGGTTAGATTCTGGCTCATTATTAGGCGCGGTTCGTCATCAGGGATTTATACCGTGGGATGATGATATTGATTTATCGATGCCGATTGAGGATTACAATAAATTTTTAAAAATAGCTCAAAGTGAACTATCGAGTGATATATTTTTTCAAACCTCCCAAACTGATGAAAGTTTCAAATTTGATTACATCAAACTCCGTTCAAATAAAGCCAACATAGTCGAGTTTCACGAAAAAAATAAATCGATAACGTACCACCAAGGCGTGTTTGTTGATATTTTCCCAATGCTGACAATTGAAAATACAGAAGCTAATAAAAAACTCTATGACAGTACGCTAAAAGAGATAAGAAGCGTATCTTCTATTAGCTTGCATACTCCTAATGGCAATGATGATCCCGTGAAGAGAGCTGCTCTAATTACATCGTTAAAGCAAAAACATCAAGGCTGGGAATCCGATAAAATCAATGCGAAATCAAAAGTTATATACAGTGGCGAAATGGCAGATGTGGCTGCTTGGTTTGATATTGAAAAAGTTTTCCCACTTACAACAATCATCTTTGAAGGACAGCCTTTTCCTATTCCAAATAACCCAAGTCACTATTTAGATGCTATTTACAGTTTTGACTATAGGATTATACCACCAGAAGATAAACGTATTATTCACGCGCATAGCATAGATTTTACTCAATAAATAAATACTTAAATATGTTGTTTTTTCCATTCGCTAGGTGACAAACCAACCTGTGCTACAAAAACACGTGATAGTGCGCTTGCACTTCCATAACCAACTTCGTTCGCTACAATCTGAATAGGTTTTCCTTGGCGCAATAATGATTGAGCAACACTTACTCTCCATTGAGAAAGATAATTACCCGGTGTTTGCCCAACGATTTCTCGAAACTTAGTTGCGAAGCGAGCACGCGACATGCCTGCTATATTGGCAAGCGAATCCAATGTCAAATCTCTAGCCGGCTCGTCATGGATTGTGTTAATTGCCTTTGCAAGTTTTGGATCGGCAAGACCCGCAAGAAGTCCTACTTGTAATCTATTTTTATTCATCAGGTCGCGAAGTAATTGGATAACAATAATTTCGATAAGACGATCAAGAACAGCTTGCCGCCCACAATTCTCATCCGCAGCTTCACTAAAAAGAAGTTCCAAAGTTGAAGCGAGTGTAGGGGTATCGTTAAGTTTAAGTAGTACCACTTCAGGTAGTGCCTGTAATAATGGGTTTCGTAATCCTGCACCAAAGTCGATTGAAGCGCATACCATATCGACATTGTCATCTTTTGGTGTTAGTTGGTGACTTGTTGGGTTCATAAAAAAAAAGAGACTAGGCTCGTTGAGTAAAAAATCAGTTTCAGATTCAGGTTTAACTTCTAAAGTTCCTTGTCTGAGTACGTGAATATAACCAAGCCCATCATGCGCATCAAAGCTAGCAGAATGACATAACGCACCTGCTTGAAATACACGTGCGCTGAGTTTGAAACAATTTAAAAGTTTAATTAATCGGTCATCCATTTTAGTTTCCTTATTCAATATCCTTGAATTAATTGTATCTAGATACTCTAGGTATGGTAAATGATACTAATTAACACCACAAGTATCAATATGAGTGCCATTATTCGTCCGTACCCACAGAGGTATAAGTTAATTTTCAAACTAAAACAAATTAAAGGAATGATTATGTCACGCATATTACCAGTAGAATTGAACAAGACTGACCCTACAACGACAAAAACGCTAGATGCAGTAAAAGCAAAGTTAGGAATATTACCTGATATCTTTACTACATTTGCGCAATCGCCGGTATCACTTAACGGTTACTTAGAATTATCGGGTGCTCTTGCTGGAGGCTCTTTAACAGAACAACAACGAGAGTTAATTTCCATAACGGTTGCTCAAGAAAATTCTTGTGAGTATTGCTTGAGTGCGCATGCTGCCATTGGAAAGGGAGTAGGGCTTGGAGATGTTGAAATTGAGAATGCACGTATTGGAAAATCAAAAAATCCAATTGATTCCGCAATTATAGAATTTTCTTTGAAAGTTGTTCGTTCAAAAGGAGGAGTGAGTGATGGTAATCTTGAAGCTATACGTAAGGTATGCAAGGACGACGGAATGATTATAGAAATAGTTACAAATGTTGTTCTAAATATTTTAACAAACTACGTGAATCGTCTTGCGGGTACAGAAGTTGATTTTCCTGTATTTAAACTAAGCACCGCAGCATAGTGATTATATAAAAGGAGAATTTTAAAATGAAATATATTACATCACAAATTAATAGAACATTACTTGTAAGTGGTTTGTTAGTTGTATTGCAATCTTTATCAATAGGGAATGCTGTTGCTGGAAAGAGTTATGCAAAATTTAATAGTAGCAATGAACTTATTAGACCGACAGGTTACCGAGAATGGATTTTTGTCGGAGCACCTGTTACGCCTAACGAACTTAATAATGGTAAAGCGGCATTTCCTGAGTTTCATAATGTTTACATTGATCCAATAAGTTGGAAGCACTGGAAAAAAAATGGAACATTCAAAAATGGAACAATCATTGTTAAAGAACTAGTGAGTGTTGGAAGTAAAAAAACATTTAGTGGTAATGGCTATTTCATGGGCGAATACCTTGGCCTAGAAGCTATGGTGAAAAGCAAGAAGCATTTTCCGAAAGCCAATGGAAATTGGGGGTTTTTTAGATTTACTAATGATAATTACAAAGGTTTAAAAAAGACGGCTAGCGAATTACCTGAAAGTGCCTGTTTATCATGTCATATTCCAAATGCAAAATATGATAATGTTTTTACACAGCATTACCCAGTCTTACGTGAAGGTAAAGCTAGAGGTGAACAAGGTATTGGTGGTAAGTAAACAATATAGTTTTAAATGATGTTATTGAACTGTCATAGCAAACGTTATGGCAGTTCTTTATCTTGTTTTTAATAAAATAGCAGTATTTGAGGTGATATTTTGACTAAAGAATTAAATGTTCTTAAAAAAGAGATAAGTAACTGTCAAATTTGTTCAGAATATTTTTCACATACACCTAGGCCGATATTTCAATTAAGTTCAAAAGCAACCATTTTAATTGCAGGTCAAGCGCCAGGTCGGAAAGTACATGAGTCAGGTATACCCTTTGCCGATCCTAGTGGTGATCGTCTACGAAACTGGATGGGGATATCTAAAGCTGAGTTCTACGATTCTAACAAAATAGCTATTTTACCTATGGGATTTTGTTACCCGGGAAAGGGGAAGTCTGGAGACTTACCTCCACGACAAGAATGTGCATTAACATGGCGTAATAAAACTCTAAAACTAATGCCAAAAGTGCAACTAACGCTAGTTATTGGAAGCTATGCAATTAAATGGCATCTTGGAAAATCGATGAAAAATAATTTAACGGAAACGGTTAGAGCGTGGAATACATATCCCTCTAGTATCATACCTTTGCCTCATCCTAGCCCACGAAATAATATATGGCTTTCTAAACATAGCTGGTTTGAAAGTGAAGTACTTCCAGCTATGCGTGAAAAAATACAATGTGCACTAAAATGGCGTCCCCGAGCCGATTCGAACGGCTGACATTTTCCTTATGAGTTGGAAAATAACTTCCTTCTAAACAAAAATTTGCAAAATTAGGTTTTTCATTCAATCACGTTGACTAACATTCGTATTGGCCCATTGTGCCCTATAAACGCCTCAGTTCAAATGCACCGTTATAATGTAAATTACAATCTGATTTGAGTAGCAGAGATAGTTGTTTATAATAATGGTGAGTGATGAAATCTAAAACCCAATGACAATTCCACTGACAAAACGATCTGTTTCTTTGAACTGCCCGAATACACCATCTTTATTACCATAAAATATATCGGTTCCCGCATAAATATTTATTTCATCATTGTATTCGTAGCTTAATTTAAGGCGTAGCATGCCATCTTCATAATCAATGTCATGTAATAGCAGTAGCTCTGCATGTAGCGTTTTATTCATGTAATCCTGTTTAATTAAAAATGTTATCTGAGTGTTAAGTTGTTCCTGGAGCATGCCGGTTTTATGGTTATCGAGATATGTCTGGAAGATTTGTGTGCTAAGCAGGGTATCGGTGAAACCATACCAGTCAAAACCAAGTACGTATTTAAGTTGACCTGTTTTCACTACGCCGTCTGTATCGAATGAATCTGTGGTGGAGATATATTTCTCGGTCAGATAACCGACTTCACCGCGTAATGTTAGATCTCCAAAGGTGTTGCTGAAAGTGCCACCGATGAGGTGTGTGCGTTTGTATTGCGGGGTGATGTCGATGTTAAGGCCACTTGCTGTGGTCTTTATTGTTCTGAATAAAACAGGCGTATCGTCGTAGTGGTAAAGATAGTTTAAAGACAGGTCCCAGCCATGGGTGAAGGTGGATAATCGAAAACCGGCATCGGCATCCTGTAATACTTTATCGGGCGTTATTGTTGGCTTGATCTGCACGTTTGCACCTACTGGGGCTGGTGGGATGATGGCGGGTGAGATGAATTGGTAACTGCTACCGGGTGTGGCAAATTCGTGGTAAGTCTGGTCGGGTATCAGTAGCAGTTGCAGTGTTACATTGTTAATGGGTATTTCAGTATTGATTATCCATAGGGGAATACGTGACTGGTCAAAGTCATCGAGAATAAATTCACGAAAATCCTGTGGGTTGACGATGTCCAGTACCTTTAGTCCGTCTGACTTTCCCCAAACAACCTGCTGCTTGCCTAGTATAACAATGCTGTCTTTGATCGATGTATCCAGATAGAACTCACGAAGTTCTGTTTGGCTATGATCACCGGGTGAGAGATTATCTTTTTCATCCATGCGTAGACGTACGATGGTTGTGACACTCGAATCATTACCGACTTCTGTTTTAAGTTCCGGTTCTATCAATAATTGCAGTTTTTGTGTGCTGCCATCTTTGCTCAGTACCGCCCATTCAGTTTCGATGCGCGTGTTGAATGTGGTGTTATCCAATAGTGTTGCGGTTGTGTCTGCGCTAGCGAGGGTTGACGCAAAAATTGTTAGAACCAGGCCGCTTCTGGTTAGAAACTTACAGGCCGCGACGTAATGCGCGTTGGGTAAAAAAATCATCACGTACCTCTTTGTCGTAGATCACATCACTGAATATGAAAAGTGTTTTATGACCGGTTTTGTGGTTTTCTACTTTCAGGCGATGTGCAGTCCATATGCCGTCGATCTTCTTTATGTCTTCCGTGTAGATGGTTTTAAGTGGCTTGCCACGAACGTCATAAAATTCTGACTTACGGCTCATCCAGATATTTTTATCGATCCATTGAATGACTTTTCCATAACCCAGTTCTTCAGCAACGTCGTGATTAATCGGCGTGGCTTCGATAACATAGGTAGGGTTTCCGTTGAGATCTTCTTCGCGTAATGTCTTGCGAGTGTAATCTTCCAGCGTGACTTTGCTTTCTTTTTTGATGTCTTCGTAGGTGAAGTCGGTACCGAGGAAATAGTCGCCTCGGTCTGACGCAGAGATTCGTCTTACCTTGCGCATGGCTGGCAGGTATAACCATTGGTCGTCATCTTTCCCGGCTTCGGGGTAGTCGAAGGTGAGGAAGGCGGTTTTTTTGATATTGCGTGGTGACAGGTAATGGATAACGGTGCGTTTTTCATTACCGAAGTACTTACGGTAAGAGACGGTATCGCGGATGCGTTCTTTGCCTCGTTTGTCGGTGAGAACCATTCGCATTTTACGTGACAAAGAGATGCCTTCGTTACGAGCATTGATGTTTTTGGCAATCTGTTCGCCTGTTGGCAAAGTGTCTGCCATTGTATTGCTACTGATGATTAACAAGGTTGCCAGTAAAGCCTTAGTTGTATTCATGATTACGACCTCTTTTTGTTTTACCTCGGTCATCCTGAGTAGTGAAGGATGACCGTTGGTAGGTGTGTTTAATTAACCTCTGCTTGTTGCAAAGCTTTTAAGGTAAGTTTTGGTTTTATAAAATTTGGTTCCATCACTTTGATCAATGCTGGTAATACCGTGATGCTGGCAAAGAAACTGACTGATACCGCAACGGCTACCAGCGTGCCGAATCGGATCAGTGGAACGACTTCGCTCGTTACCAGTACGCCAAATCCTAAAGCCAGAGCCAGGAAGTTAAAGAACAGGGCACGACCGGTAGATGGGTAGAGTGCAGTTATAGCTTCGTCGATGGAGTTGCCCTTGTCTTTGATTAATACGATCAAACGTTCAACGGTATGTACGGCGAAGTCCACACCTAGACCGATGGCGATGGCAGCGAACATAGATGTGCCTACGCCTAACCAGATACCGGAATATCCCATGACCGCATAAATAAGCAGTATTGATAATGCAACGGGAGTCAGTGTGAACAGGCCGGCAAGGGCAGAGCGCATAGAAAAGGCTGCCATCGCCCAGACCAGTAACAATGAGATGATTACACTGGCAGCATGGTTGTCTCCCAAACTTTGAATCCAGTGATAATCAACATTGACCCGACCGCTCAGGTTGGCTTTGATGTTGGGCGCGTTAAATGAAGACTGAACATATTGTTCGACCGCTTTGACGACTACGGCTTCGTGTTGAAACTGCCCGCTATCCAGCCGGATGCGGATATTTGCCAAGCGGTAATCGTAATCCACCTCTTTTTCAAAATCATCCGGGTCGCCACTGGCTGAATACAACAAAAAATACTGCGCTATCAGGTCAGCATCATCGGGTAGTTGGTATGCTTCTTTTTTATCTTCGTTTAATGCACGGTTCATCTGTTTGAGGTAATCAACAATTGAGGTAGAACCATTTACATGGGGCAGGGTGCCGACATAGTCTTGCAGTTTTTCGATACGTTGCAGATTTTCTGGTTTGAACAGATCCTCTGTCTGCGGGGTTTCCACTACGATGTCGAGATAATGTACGCCGTCAAAACGTTTGTTGATAGCGGTGTCAGCGAGTACGATTCTTTCATCATCCTGGAAAGTGGTAATACGGTCTTCATTAAGCACCAGTTTGCTGGCACCGAATATACCGGCAGTCGATATGCCTGCTGCCAGCAATAAAATTAAAACGGGAAAACGAATAACGCCACGACCCAGATACGTCATAAAGGACGCATAGATATCTGTTTTCTTATCTGGTTGGAAGCTTTTACTGGTGTGCAGTTTAAGCAAACTGAGTAATGCCGGCACCACGGTGAGTGAAAATACCCAGGCAACTGCCACACCTAGCATGGCGAACAGTCCGAAGTACTGCATCGGCGGCATGCCTGCTGATAGACTAAGTCCCAGGAATCCTGCCATGGTGGTAAAGGTTGTCAGTGTGACAGGGCGCCACATGTGTACCATAGTGCGCACCACGATATTTCGCGGTGAGTCATTCGGATTTTTTGCTGCTTCTTCATAATACTGGCTGAAGATGTGAATGGAGTCGGCCACCGCGATACCGATCAGCACCACTGGCAGCGCATTGGTGATAACAAAAAAGGGGATACCAAATGCGGCCATCATTCCCAACGCACTGGCGACGGTACCCAGTACGACCACGTTGGGTATCAAAGTGCCGCGCCAGGTGCGAAAAGCGATGAATAAGACAATGGTGATGATCAGACCGGCAATCGGGTTTAGTCGTGTTGCATCAGCATCGATGTAAGCACCCATGTAACCACTGACGGCGCCTTCACCGGCGACATATATTTTTTCATCGTTTTGTGTTTTGGTGGCATCGACTAGCGCGAGCAGTCCCTGGTAAACAGACTGGGCATTATTTTGATCGATTAATTCGGCAACGATTAATGTGGCGCTGCCATCACGTGCCACCAGACTGCCGAGATAGAGTGGGAAATCCATTACAGCATTACGCACGGCATCTGCCTGTGGCTGTGTCGTAGGCGGCTTTTCAAAAAAAGCTTTAACCTGCATACCATCTTCGGTGCCGATGATGTCGTTTTCGGTCGACAGGCTGGTGACACGGTCGGCATCAACATTGTTAATTTTCTTAATCTGTTTCGTTAGCCTGTCGACAAGCGCTAACGATTGCGGTGTAAATATACCGTTGGGACTGTCACTGGTAATGGCGATGACCATTGGGTCTTTCAGTCCAAAGATCTGTTCTGACTTGTGCTGATAGACCAATGCAGGGTGATCGGGTGGCATGAAAGCATCTGAGCGAGTGTCCTTTACAATACCGGGTATAAAGACGGCGCATGCAATAATCAGTAGAAATGCAGCAAATATGATGGCTTTCGGCCATGCAGTTACCAGGGTAAAGAAATGTTCGGCTTTTAAGTTGTACGATTTAGATGTTGATTGGCTGGCCATTTGTGTTCTCCTAATGGTGTATATACACCTAATATCAATTTAAAAAATGTTGTCTTATACCGTTGTGTTGCTTGTTTGGGTTTGTATTGATTTTTTACGCTTCGATTGCATAAATCGGCTGATGCTCGCGTTTACCAGACGTACAATCGGTTCGGGTGACAGGTTGAGAAAAGCGACCAACAACTTGATTCTCAGTCCAGGGATGATGCGTGCTTTACCTTTTTTGAAACCTTTTAACGTTTGTGTCACACAATGTTTTAGTGGAATAAATAAAAATCCGGGTGGACTGTAAATATCAGCATTGTCTACATTCCAGAAAGGGGAGTGAACCGGGCCAGGGTAAACGGTGCTGATGACAACATTTGTACCGGCAGTCTCTGCACGTAAGGTATCACTAAAACCGGTAACAAAATGTTTACTGCCGGAATAGGCTGAATAAGCTGGCAGGATTTTCAAGCCGAAAAAAGAACTGAAGTTTAAGATGCCGCCGCTGTTGTTTTTTATCATCGTCGGCAGGAAGGCATGAGTTAACGCTGATAAGGCTAATACATTTATTTTTATTATATTTTCAATGTCATCAAAATCAGTCTCGTTAAGAAAACCAATCTGTGCAATACCCGCTGCGTTAATCAATATATCGATGTCCCCCAGTTGTTGTCCAGCCTGTTCCTGTTTGATGGCAATAATAAGTGATTCCAGTTGATCTTTATCTGCAAGGTCGCAGGGTTTGATGTGAACTTCTAGTGCAGGGTTAATGGTATTAAGCTCTAAAGTAAGTTCATCAAGTTTATTAATATTTCGAGCGACAAGGATGACCTGCCTTGCACTATCAGCTAACTGTTTTGCGATTTCATTTCCCATGCCAGATGATGCGCCGGTGATCAGGATGGTTGTGCCTTTTAATATGGGTTTCATTACTTCCTCCATTTAAAGTGTATATACACCTATTTATTAAAATAAAAATCCGGGTAAGGGATTTTTATATGCCGTTTATCTTGTTGGTATATTATCTACATAATTTAATTCAGTCAGGAATTTATTGAATCGATTGTGTCCCATATAATCGGTTATCTGTTGTTGCGCTTTTTTCCATAATGGAATGGCTTTTTCTAATTTATTTTTACCTTTTTTACTCAGTTCGATTAGACGTGTACGTTTGTCCTCACCAGGTCGGCTATTGACAAGACCCTGATTTTCAAGCGGGCGTAGGTTACGTGTCAGTGTGGTTCTATCCATCACCAGGTAGTCAGCAAGTTCAGTGACGGTAATACCGCTATAGACTGAAAGAACGCCGAGGATGGTAAACTGCGTTGCCCGGAGTTCTATTGGTTGTAAAGCTGCGTCGTAATGTTGGGTGAGTACGCGTGCAGACTTCCTGACATTAAAACAAGCGCAGTTCTGTAGGCTATGTTGTTGTGCAAGGGGTTCCATATATGTGTATATACACTTAATTATAGCATAAAGTCAAGTGTTTTTTGTAAGCTACAGGTTAACATTTAAAACGATCTTGTTGATTTAGGTGTAAGTGATAGTTAACTATTTTTTTGCATTACAGTTTGGATTTAGACGTTATGGCTAGAAACGGAACTGGACTTGAATAACTTAACGGTGTGATTGAGTATTCCATAACTACATTCTAAACCAAGAGTGCATTTTTCAAGCACATTAAACTAGCTTCCTTCACTCGCCCAACACTCTCAGTCTCGCACGTTTTATGTTGAAGTAATGTGTAGAAATTACTAACAAACAAAATCTGTTCGGCTTAGTTACCCTTGTTTTTTTTCCTGGTTCCAGTAAGGATCGTTACCGAATTCTTCTATGAGGTAATCAATCAGGGCTCTTACTCGCTTAGGTAAAAACGCTGCTGAGGATAGATTGTTTCTTCTGGAAAAGTATAATTGGTTAGAATTGGGCATAACAATCCCTGTTCAATTGCATCAGAATTGATGAAGGTCGGTGTTACCAGAATACCTAGACCGCTAATACCTGCTTTAAATAATATATCTCCATTATTGGTTCGCATCCGACAGGGTACATGCAATGATAGTCTTGGAAAGAAAGGGACGCTGATAATTAGTAACTTAACGCATACGACATACGATGTACTCATAGAAATAAATTATAAAATTTACAACATGCCAAGGCTAAGTAATTAGGAGAAGAGTAGAACTACAACAATTACGAGTTTGTAATCAACTATTAACTACCATCACTGTAGATCTACTGTCAGAACTTATATCTGACAATCTTGTATATTTTATTTATTATGTTTAGAAATTAATAAAATGGCGTCCCCGAGCCGATTCGAACGGCTGACATCTTTCTTCGGAGGCAGATTGTGGTCTCTTACTAAACAACAGCTTACAAATTAACGTTCTCCATTCAATCACTTAACATCACGTTCGGTCACATTGAATCACGTTGGTTTACGTTCGTATTGGCCCAAATTTGTCCCAAATAAAATTGTATTTCTGATGAGTGTGATTATTTTTTAATCAATTGATGAGGTAAACATTTTACTGATAATTAAAGTATAGTATTGTTTATTAAATAACTATTATGAATTGAGACAGGGAGTGTTAAAAAATGCAGAGACTACAATCTTTATCCTCTGATACCGTACTGTATCGTGTTAAACCGGGTGACAGCTTAAATAAAATTATTAATCATTATTTTGGTACTGTGACACTTGAGAAGCGCAATGAGTTAATTGATGATATTGTCAGAAAAAATTCCGCATTAAAAAATCCAAACGTTATTTATCCGAATCAATTATTACAAATAGACATTCCTCCGCAGTATTGCGCATCACTACTAGCGAATAAAATAACACCTTTTATCAATATGGATAAAGGGCATTTAAAGTCTTTGCAGAATCAATATAGCGAAGCTAATCTAATCCAAAAGAACGAAGTTTATTATCAGCTTTAACGCCTGTAATGCTAGGGGCTGGTGCGGCAAGTGTAACTATGGTTGATAAAACATTTAAAACAAACACACCACTAGTTGCTAATATTGCCGAAATCTATAACGATTTTAAATCAGGTAAAATTACTAAAGGGCAATACGACGGCCAGCGCAAGAAAATATTATCTAAACTAAAAGCTAAACTTGGACCAACCAACCTTTTATTAAATGGGACTAAACCATTAAACGAAGTAATAAGAATTTCACGTAAAAAAGGTAAGAAGCCAACAAAAAATATAGCCCAACAAGTAAAAAGAATGGGGAAATTATCTAAATTAGCTTCACGTGGTGGAGTCTTACTTTCAGTAGCTGGTTTAGGTGTGTCGTGCTATGCAATTGCAAATACCGATGAGAAAACAGAAAAAAATGAAATTTTAATTGAAAGTTTAGGCGGACTTGCCGGCGGTTTAGTCTATGGTGCCGCAGCAACTCTTACTATTGTCATTATGGCAACTCCTGTTGGCTGGGTAGGTGCACTCGTTATTGGTATCGGTGGCGCACTAACTGGAGCGGGTACAGGTTATGCAGCTAAAAATTGGTATACCACAAGTGGTAATAAAATTGATTTCGCAAAAATCACAAAAGTCGACCAGTTATGCAAATAACTTCTTTTACTGATGTATTAGGTTTAGTTTTAATCGCGGGACTACCAATAACACTTATATTTTTGATAGTAGTGCAACATATACTTGGTTTTGTATTATCAAAAAAATATGATGCTACATATTTTAAAGAACCTTATTTTACAAATGGTGAAGTGGAAAGCTATAGTTCATGGCCATTAAGTCTTCTTCGCTATGCAACGTATATAGTATTTACAGGGTTTCCAAAAATTTTATTAAAAAGACGATTTAAAGGTCATGCTTCTGAATTCATACCGAGTTTACGCATAAAACTTATTTGCCAGATATGGGTAATTAGCTTGGTGATATGTATATTGTCTTTACCGGTGATATTACTTTTGATGTCCACCTTATCTTAAGTATATATAAGGTTTTCTTTATTTGTTTAGAAAATGGCGTCCCCGAGCCGATTCGAACGGCTGACATCTTCCTTAGGAGGGAAGCACTCTATCCAGCTGAGTTACGGGGACTTGGTATACGATTATACCCCGAATTCAGCTAGCTAAAGAACAAAAATTGTTTGAATATAATACTAAGAGGCTTGGAGCTGAGTACGGTTTTTTATATTATTACGTTCAACGGTGTTAACAAATGACTGGATGGTTTTTTCTTGTTTGGCATTTAAATTAAGAAACTGGCCTGCTAATTGTTGAATACCTGATGTTGCATTTATATTTGTTTGCCTAATGAGTAGTTTGCATTTTATGCTTGAGTCATTTGGTAGCTGTATTACCGTATCGATGATGGCGTCTTGTTTTATTTTATTAAAGTTTGATGTTGAGCTTCTAACATTTATTCCGCCGGTTGATATATTATAAACGTATGCTGACAGAGGATTTTTTGATGATTTGTCGATAAGGGTAACCGGTATTTTCCATAGATTTTGCAGTACAGCACGGTATTGTTGTCTGCGTTGTTTATGAGTAACGCTTGTTGGTATTTCGGCATTAAAATATTTTGAATGATTCCGGGTCGTTAGTTTTGTAACAGTGGTCGTGAAATATATTTCAATGCCATCATGTTTTGTGAATATTTTAATTTGTTGTCCAGCGGATAATGTATTTTTATCGATAGCATCGAATAATACATTGTTTTTTTCTATATCAATATTTAATATTTCAGATGCACCGAGCGTATAAAGCTCACCCGTTGGTAATGTAGTTTTAATTTCTAACGTGCAATTATTTTTTTTTAGTCGGTTAACTAATGCGGCTATATGTGTTGGGTCTGTAACAATGGAGTTATTCGTATCAGACATGACTGCTAGGCCCGAATAAGCGTTTGGTTTTTAGACGTTTTTATTGGCGCACCTTTATTTGAGTAATACTCGGTGCCTTGTTGTTTACCTTGTAATATCGATAAAGCATTTTCACTATGCCGTCTATTATTTTCAATGATAATGCCATTGATATTATTTTGTTTTTCACATTGATTTGTTAGGTTTGATATTTCAGTCCAACAGGTTTTCATTTGTGGCGCTCTTGGTGAATTATTATTGAGAAAAAAATCTTCAATACCTGACGAAGAAAGGTCTAGCCCAGCGGCTTCTAATAGTATTCGTCTTTCTTTATTTAAATCCTCAAGATGCTCCATTAAAATAATTTTTTCTCTTGCTATTGATTCTATGGATTGAATATCACCATTTGATAAAGATTGGTGTTCTTTATTTAAAGCATTGAGCAATTGGAGAAGGTAACTCGATATTTCCTGTAATAGAGGTAATAATTTACTTGAGGGAGGTGTCATTTGCATAACCACAGCGTTGTTTAATTATCGTTGAATGCAGATTCAAAGTTAATCATTTTATCGGCTATGCGCTCAGGATTCATTTCGTAACTACCACTTTGGATACTTGATTGCATATGCCGTACTCTGCCACCATCAACAACGGGTTGATTTGCTAAGTCAGATTCGAGAGATTTAAGCTTTGCTGCGGTGTCGGTCAGAGTGACTTTATCATGCGACGAAGTCATTGAACCCATAGAGTCAGACGCTTTTTTTGAATCGTCAGAATTTTTTACACTCGATACGTTACGATCGCCCATTTGCGATGATTTGTTCGAATTTATACCTGAAATGTCATGAGCCATCTTTCTGCTCCAAACCCTTTATAAAGTTATGCTACCTTTTAGCGGCTAAATTGCCGTAAACTTTAGCGTTATTACACCTAATTAAGTTAAATAATCAATAGAATCACATATTTACCTTAACTAGACCACTGGAAATAACTGTCGCTTGAAAAATACGTCGGCTATTCATATTTCTAACTTTGATTTTTTGGCCCAAAAAGCCATTCATTAGTGCTTTTCCTTTTACCCTAATCTTTAAATTATTGCTATTTGCTAAGATAAGAACGTCATCACCGCGGTTCACCAGTTGTTTGGGTTTAAGTAGAGCGGGAGAGAGAATTTTTCCAATCTTGATTGGTCTTTTAACTACCATGTTGATAAGTTGAGATGCGCTAGTAAAATAGCCACCCCGTACACGGCTAACCTCTTCACGTTTCAAACTGATATCATTTTTTGTGATGATGCTACCGGTTGGCAAACTGTGTTTAGCAGTGAGAACGTTAAGGTATTTCTTTATATAGACCGTAACTAAAATTTTCCATGGTTTGTTACTACTACAGCTAACTTCAATGGTTGTTCGGCCAATATGCGCAGCATATTCTGGAAAATTTGTATTTAAAGAATGCGTGCATTGCTTTAATCGTAATCTACTATCCACACCATTAATGGTGAAATCATTTGAAGCTAACTCTTTTGTTAAAAATTCACTTACCGCTAATTTGATTGATGCGGGTGTTTGAATTTTGTATGCATTTACTGGTGTTGCAACCAAAAATAGCACACTAATTATTAATAACATTGAGAGTAATTGTGAGTAACGGCTTTGCATCATATTGTCATTTATTTATAGTTGACTGTCGATATTTTGACTCTAACTAACTCTCCAAATTTAACGTATTGATTTAACTGTCTTTATTAAATCTTGATCGTTCTACATCTTTCACTTGTGTAACTTTAGTGCAATAGCTATGCCAAAAACGGGAGTAACACTACAGAGAAATAATATTCATTGAGATATTCAAGTAAGTCATTCAATAGCCGATAACTTCTTTGTAAATAATGAAATTAAGGTGAAATCATGGCAGGCATACTTGATGGCGTTGATCAACGTACAAATCTTGTTGGCGAAAATCGTCTTGAATTGTTGCTCTTTACTTTAGGTAGTCGGCAGCGTTTTGGGATTAATGTCTTTAAAGTACAAGAAGTTATTATGTGCCCTCCATTAACGAAGATTGCGAACACTCATCCTATCGTTATTGGTATGACCAATATGCGGGGTAAAACAATTTCAGTTTTAGATTTGGCTTTAGCAATTGGTAAGCGACCTCTTCCACGTTCAGATAGTAATTACCTAATTATTACTGAATATAATCGTCAAGTTCAGGGATTTATGACGGGTGGCGTTGACCGTATTGTCAATATGAATTGGGGTGATATTAAAGCACCGCCACAAGGTCTAGGCAGAGATAATTATATGACGGCTGTAACCTCAGTGGATGATGAATTAGTAGAAATAATCGATGTAGAAAAAGTATTAGCTGAATTACTGGGTATAGATTTAAGTGGCGTAGAAAATGAAACGGAAGTTAAAACAAAAGAAGACTCTATTATAAGAGTGCTTGTTGTTGATGATTCCTCAGTTGCTCGCAATCAAATAAAACGAACCTTAGATAAATTAGGCATGGAATGCATGATAGGAAAAAATGGTTTAGATGGTTTGAATATATTAAAAGGCTTAGTTGCGGATGGGTCGAATATTACAGACCATGTCGATGTTTTAATATCTGATGTCGAAATGCCAGAAATGGATGGTTACACATTAACATCTGAAATACGTGCTACTGATACATTAAAAAAACTTCCCATTTTATTACACACGTCATTAAGTGGTGTATTTAACCAGTCTATGGTTGCTAAGGTGGGAGCAGATAAATTTGTACCCAAGTTTAATGCTGAAGATTTAGCTAGAGAAGTAAAAGATATTCTGGAAATAAAAGGAATTATATAGATACCTGCTGTTTTTGAAAGCAGTTATAGTATTTATTAAAAAATAAACGTGACGCAGCAAGCCTTATCAAAGCAAGATTATGAAAGCTTCAGAGTTTTTCTCGAAGAAGCTTGTGGCATCGTTTTGGGTGAAAATAAACACTACCTAGTCACTAGTCGACTCACTCGACTGCTTGATGAATTCGACTTCTCTTCTCTGGGTGGAATGATAGAGAAACTTAAAGTTGCTAATAATTCTGATTTAAAGGGTAAGATCATCGATGCAATGACAACCAATGAAACAAGTTGGTTTAGAGATAAATACCCATTTCAAATATTATTTAATGAGTTATTTACAGAGCTGGCTAAAAAGAAGCCGCCACGTATACGTATTTGGTCTTCAGCGAGTTCGTCTGGTCAAGAAGCTTATTCAATTAGTATGACTTTTTCAGAGTATCAGGCAAAAAACCCAGGAAAATTTAGTGGCAACCTGGAAATTGTTGGAACGGACATATCACCTACGGTTCTTAAGTTAGCTAAAGAAGCTAAATATGATGAACTGAGTATCGTACGTGGTTTAGAGAGCAATCGACTAAAAGCACATTTTACCGATGAAGGCGATGGCGGTTATAAGGTTAAACCAGAACTTAGTCGGCGATGCCGTTTTTCAGAATTAAACTTACTTAATAATTACTCAGTGTTAGGAAAATTCGATATTATATTTTGTCGTAATGTTTTGATATATTTTTCAGCAGAAATAAAAACAGATATATTAACTCGAATGTCGAAACTTCTTAATCCCGGTGGTTATTTATTTCTTGGTGGTTCTGAATCACCAACAGGCTATTGTAACCTCTTTGAAATGGTTAAAATGAAAGATGGTGTTGTTTACCGTCTTAAATAAAGCATTAGTTATTCTCTTCACTTGAAAAATTCTGGTAATGGATTGCCGCATATAACCAACCTTGCCGTTATCATTCTAACGTAACTCATTGAATAAAATATAAAATAAACTTGGCATAGCTGTTGCAACTGGTTTGATTGAAGTTATTACAATTTAAATCAAGGTAAAAATAACATGTCATTTGCATTCGGTTCTTCATTTAATTTACACGAGCAAGCTCTCTATCTACAAGAGCGACGGACTGAATTGCTATCTGCTAATTTAGCCAATGCTGAAACACCTCATTACAAAGCTAAAGATTTTGATTTTAAAGCATCACTTCAAGCTGCAGTGAGAAACCCTTTTGGAAATAAAACGCTTTCTGAAACAAATCAGAAACATATCCAACCAACAAATTCTGGTTTTAACTTTGAAATGTTATTTAGAATGCCATATCAAGCATCACTTGATGGAAATACGGTTGAATCTCAAGTTGAAATGGCTGAGTTTAATGACAATGCAATTCGCCATATGGCAAGTTTGCGGTTTTTAAATGGAAAAATTAAAACATTAATGACCGCGATTCGTGGTGATTAATTTAATTAATAATTAGGAAATAACTATGTCACTTTTTAATGTTTTTGGTATATCCGGTTCAGCATTACAGGCACAAACGCTTCGTTTGAATACAATCTCGAGCAATATGGCGAACGCAAATAGTGTGAGCAGTAGTACGGATACAACATATCGTGCTCGTCATCCTGTTTTTGCACCGATGGTGAAAGATTTTGAAAATGAAAAAAAGGCAGTTGGAGTAAGAGTTTTAGGCGTAGTTGAGAGTAACAAACCTTTACGCTCAGAATATAGTCCTGGACATCCACTTGCTGATGAAGATGGGTATATTTATATGCCTAATGTGAACATGGTTGAGGAAATGGCCGATATGATTTCAGCTTCTCGAGCTTATCAGACAAATGTTGAAATAATGACGACAGCTAAAAAAATGCTCATGCAAACTTTGCAAATGGGACAGTAAGGTAATTTAAAACGTTAGGTACGATTATGGAACCAGTCGATAATAAAGTTGCATCCTTTGAAGATCTTGGGTTAATACCAAATCAAGTTAAGAAGCCTGCTGAGCAGAAAAAACTTGGTCAAGAAGATTTTATGGATTTAATGCTTACTCAAATGAATCATCAAGATCCATTTAAGCCAATGGAAAACGGTGAGTTTCTTTCCCAAATGGCACAGTTTAGTGCTGTCAGTGGATTAAAAGATATCAAAGATTCATTCAAGAGTTTAGCCGATACAATGCAATCTAATCAGGCGCTACAAGCAGCAAGCATGGTTGGAAGAAAGGTATTAGTACCCGGAAATAGTTTTAGAATAAACCCGGAAAGTGCTACTAATAAGCCATTTGAAGTGCAAGCTTCGGTTGATTTAAAAGTTGCGACAGATCAACTCATGGTTAATATCAAAAATTCAAAAGGTGAGGTTGTCAAAGAAATTGATCTTGGTTCTCAATCTGAAGGAAAAATTGATTTTAAATGGGATGGTAAAGTCGAAGCAGAACAAGATTTTACAGAAGGCAGCTCTGAGAGTGAAATGTCTCATGCGGGAACTTATACGATTGAAGCATACGTTAGTATCGACGATAAAAAACAAGGAGCCGATACTTTTGTATACGACATGGTTGATAGCGTTAGTGTTGGTCATGCGGGACAACCCATGACATTGAATTTAAGTAATGCCGGACAAGCGAAGATGTCAGAAGTATTAAAAATTATGTAATGACTATTTTATAGTGAATAGTTGTCATGAATATATGTAGTTAATGTAAAGGAGAAATATTATGCCGTTCCGTTCAGCCCTTAGTGGTATCAATGCAGCCGCACAAGATTTACGTGTTATTGGTAACAACGTTTCTAATGCAAGTACAACCGGTTTTAAAACATCACGTGCTGAGTTTGCAGATGTGTATGCTGCGGCAGATGGTGCCGCATCAAATGCAATTGGTGCAGGTGTTCGTCTATCGAGCGTTAGTCAACAATTTGGCCAAGGTAATATTGAGTTTACCGACAACAAATTAGATTTAGCCGTTAATGGTCGTGGTTTTTTTGTTTTAGATGATAATGGTTCACGGTCGTATACTCGTTCAGGATCATTTAAAGTTGATCGTGATGGTTTTGTTGTAAATTCAGGCGCCGATAAACTCGTTGTTAATAACGCTGATGAGTCTGGTGAAATATCGGGCGGTGTCGGACCATTACGGTTAGATCGTTCAAATATTATTCCTAAATCAACATCACGAATTGACGTTGGACTAAATTTAGATAGCTCTCAAAAAACACCGTCAACGCTTCCTTTTAATCCAGAAGTTCCTTCATCGTTTACACATTCAACTTCATTAACGGTATACGACTCTCTTGGTGCGCCACATTTGTCTACGATGTATTACGTTAAAGATGCCGCGCCCAATTCATGGACAACTCATCTATTTGTTGATGGCGTTAATGCTAAAGGGGGTACTGCACCCCCTTATGCTGGTGATAATGTAACTTTTAATGGTGCAGGTGGACTTGCATCAATTAATGGTGCGGCAACACCTCCTGGAGAATTGACCTATACAGGGATTGAAACGGGATCAGGTGCAGAGCCGATTGATGTTGTTCTTAACTTACAAAGTACAACACCTACAACACAATTCGGTACCAAATTTTCAGTGAGTGCATTAACACAAAATGGTTATACCTCTGGACGTTTAAGTGGTATCGATATTGATGACAGCGGTATTATCCGTGCGCGTTATAGTAATGGTCAAACACGAACATTAGGCCAAGTTACCTTAGCAGATTTTTCTAATCCACAAGGCTTAAGGCAATTGGGTAATACTAACTGGGCTGAAAGTTTTGCATCAGGTGTTCCTCTTGTCGGTACAGCAGGTTCCGGTAGTTTAGGCCAACTACAGTCTGGTGCACTTGAGTCCTCTAATGTTGATTTAACCGGGCAATTAGTCAATATGATTACCGCGCAGCGTAATTTCCAGGCGAATGCGCAAGTTATTACAACGGCTGATACGGTTACACAAACGATTATTAATATTCGCTAGGTTTTATTCATTTAATTTTTACGGAGTTTAGTTATGGATCGAATGTTATATGTTGCAATGAGTGGTGCAAAACAGAATATGTTAGCACAGGCTCATAATGCAAATAACATGGCGAATGTCAGTACAACGGGCTTTAAAGCTGATCTTGCTGCTGCACGCAGTATGCCGTTGTTTGGACATGGATTGCCAACGCGTGTTTTTTCTATGACTGAACGTGAAGGTACCGATTTTAATTCAGGCGCCCTGCAAACAACAGGGCGAGCATTAGATATAGCCATTAATGGCGATGGGTTTATAGCCGTACAAGGTAAAGATGGTAATGAAGCTTATACACGGGTAGGTAACTTACGTGTTTCTGAAACGGGTGTTTTAGAAACATCAAGTGGGTTGGCGGTTATTGGGGATGGTGGCCCTATAACAATACCCGATGCTAAAGGTGTCGAAGTGAGCACCGATGGAACGGTGTCGACGATTACTCAAACGAAAGGCAATGAAGTCGTAAATGTCGTAAATCGAATTAAGTTAGTTAATCCCGATTTAACAAACGTAACAAAAGGAAATGATGGTTTATTTCATCGTAAAGACAATGAATTAGCAAAAGCAGATGCGGCAGTAACAATAGTGTCTGGCACATTAGAAGGTAGTAACGTAAATATTGCGACTGAACTGGTTAATATGATTGAGCTTGCACGGCAATTTGAAATGCAAGTGAAAATGATGAAGGTCGCGGAAAAAAATGATGAACAAGCAACAAGATTATTAAATATTAATTAGTCATTAAATTTTAGGTTGGAGTAATAAGCTATGTCTGAACCACTTTGGATAGCAAAAACAGGGTTAGATGCACAAAAAAATAGATTGGCAACAATCTCAAATAATCTTGCCAATGTAAATACAACAGGATTTAAAAGAGCGAGAACCGTTTTTGAAGATTTAATTTATCAAAATGTTCGCCAACCAGGTGGGCAGAGTAGTCAAGAGACAGAATTACCTTCTGGACTAGCATTGGGCACAGGTGTAAGAACCGTTGCGACGCAAAAAATACACCAACAAGGTAATTTATTACAAACATCTAATCAATTTGATATGGCGGTTGAGGGTCGGGGATTTTTCCAAATTTTACAACCGAATGGAAATCTCGCTTATACCCGTAATGGTGAATTTCAAGTTAGCTCAGATGGTCAATTAGTTAATTCATCAGGCTATCGCTTACAACCTGATATCAATGTTCCACAAAATTCTTTGAGTGTAACGATTGGTATTGATGGAACCGTATCGGTAACACAACCAGGTAACCCTGTTCCTGCTCAAATTGGAACCATTCAGTTAGCTGACTTCGTTAACCCAAGTGGTTTGCAATCATTAGGTGGTAACCTATTAGGAGAAACGGCAGCAAGTGGTGCAGCGATTATAGGTGCACCGGATTCATTAAGCTTTGGTAGCTTAATACAAGGCTCATTAGAAAGCTCCAATGTGAATGTTGTTGAAGAGTTGGTTAATATGATTGAGACGCAACGTGCCTATGAAATGAATTCAAAAGCAATCTCAACGGCAGATCAAATGCTTCAATATGTAAATAACAATTTGTAGTTGAATTAATATCAGTTGAGTTAATACAATATGAAAAAATTCATTAATATTATTATAGTCTTGGCACTTCTTTTAACTTTGTCATCTTGTACGTTAACGGCAAACAAAGAAGAAAAGGAATCGTTTGAACCAACCCCGCCGATTGTTATTAAATTGCCCAAAGATGATGATGGTTCAATTTTTCGTCCTGAAATGAATGTTGGGTTATTTGATGATAATAATGCGAGAAATATTGGAGATATCCTCACGATCGTATTAAATGAATCGACAAATGCGAGTTCAACGGCAAATACAAGTGCCACCAAAGACCAGAAAGTTGATTTACCTAGTCCAAAATTGGCTGGTGACAAAGTAACAAAAGATGATAAAGAAATTCTTAATAATGAAGTGGATGCTGGTCGAGAGTTTAATGGCCAAGGGACAAGTGCACAAAATAGTAGTTTTTCAGGAACAATTTCAGTAACTGTTGCAAAAGTATTACCCAATTTTAATTTGGTTGTTCGTGGAGAGAAACTTGTTCGATTAAATCAAGCTGAAGAGTTTATTCGTTTTTCTGGAATCATCCGACCACAAGATATTAAACCTGATAATACTGTGGAGTCTAATCGTATAGCTAATGTACATGTGACTTATGCCGGTAATGGTACGATTTCTGCAGCGAATACGATGGGTGCATTAGGGCGCTTCTTCCAAGGTAAAGCTTGGCCATATTAATCATGCAAGCGAAGTAAGAAATAAGGGGCATAGTATGCTATCCACTAAAGAGTTTAAATTCACGGTTACCGTAGGTGTTTTGCTTTATATCGCACTGAGCTCTGGTTTAGTAAAGGCCGATAGAATTAAAGATATTTCCAATGTTGCCGGTATTCGAAGCAACCCATTAGTTGGTTACGGTTTGGTTGTTGGCTTAGATGGAACGGGGGATGGTTCTGGGGCAATTGTCGACCAAAGTATGAAAAGCATGCTGTCACGTTTAGGTATTAATATTCCGCCGGATGTTAATTTAAAAGCAAAAAATGTTGCAGCAGTTTCAATCCATGCGACGTTGCCTGCTTTTTCTAAGAAAGGCCAAAAAATCGATGTGACTATATCGTCTATTGGAGGGGCAGCAAGTTTACGTGGTGGCAGTTTATTAATGAGTCCATTACGGGGAATAGATCGAAAAATATATGCGGTAGCTCAAGGTAGTGTTGTTGTTAGTGGCTTCGGTGTTGAAGGAATTGATGGTTCGAAGGTAACCGTTAATGTACCGAGTTCAGGTCGTATACTTAGTGGTGCTACGGTTGAACGCGTTATTGATACTCCGTTTGGGGATACTGATGAGATCGTTCTCAATTTACATCAAGCTGATTTTACAACTTCAACGCGTTTAGCCGAAGTAATCAATACGGCTATTGGTCCTGGTTCTGCACACTCAATCGATCCTGCTTCGGTTAGTATTAATGCACCCTCTGATCCTGCTCAGAGGGTATCCTTTATTTCATTTATTGAAAACTTAACTGTTAATCCAGGTGAGGCCGCTGCAAGGATAATCATAAATTCAAGAACAGGAACGGTGGTGATTGGTAAGCATGTTCACGTACTACCGGCAGCTGTTTCACACGGTAGTTTAACCGTCACCATTACGCAGTCGGCACAGGTAAGTCAACCGCAAGCTTTGTCAGAAGGACAAACAACGGTTGTTCCTGTAACAGATATAAATGTTAAGCAAGAAAATAATAAAATGTTTGTATTCGATCCAGGTGTGTCATTGAGTGATATTGTTCAAGCTGTTAATCAGGTTGGTGCCGCGCCTGGTGATTTAGTTGCTATTTTAGAAGCACTTAAAGAAGTTGGCGCATTACAAGCGGAATTAATAATAATATAAGCTCACTTCACTTTTACAGTAAAATACGGCAAGTTATTGCCGTGAAATCATTGTAAGTCATTAATATATTTATAAAATAAACTCGGCATGCTTTCTGCATAGTCTCTATATAGTCTTTTAAATAGGGTCGTAAAATGTTAGATGCCACAGCATCAAGAGCGTATATGGATTTTTCACAGTTTGCACAGATGCGAGCTGATGCGAAGGCATCGCCACAAGATTCATTACGCGAAGTTGCTAAACAATTTGAAAGTATTTTCGTCAACATGATGCTGAAAAGTATGCGTGATGCAAGCTTTGGTGATGAGTTGTTTGATAGTAACCAAAGCGAGTTATATCAAGAGATGTTTGATAAACAAATCGCTTTGGATATGACAAAAGACAAAGGCATTGGTCTTGCTGATGTTTTAGTACAGCAAATGCAACGTTATGCTCCAGCTGAGAATGGCACAAAAAATACTGCTAGTCAGATATCTAATATAGAAAATAAAGTTACTGATCCATTTGTCGGAAGCCGAAGCAAAACAGATTTCAAAACAACCAAAGAATTTGTTGATGTGATGATGCCACATGCAGAGACGGCAGCAGAAGAGCTAGGTGTTGATCCTAAGGTACTTGTTGCTCAAGCCGCACTTGAAACGGGTTGGGGTAATGCGGTTGGTAAGAAGGCCAATGGTAAGTCTAGTTTTAATTTATTTAATATAAAAGCAAGCGCCGGTTACGAAGGTAATGCATATAGAAAGAACACACTTGAATATATTAATGGCGCAGCCAAATTAGAAAAATCCTCTTTCCGTTCATATAATAATTATCAAGAAAGTTTTGATGATTATGTGAACTTTATTAAAACAAATTCACGTTATCAAGATGCATTAAATAACGCATCTGAATCTAAACAATATATCAATGGCTTACAACAAGCGGGGTATGCAACAGATCCAAACTATGCTGCAAAAGTTACTCGCGTAATGCAAACATTACCGGTTACGGATAATGAAACATTTGATGATTATGGTTAGGACATAAAATGGGTGCAGGTGATATTTTAGGTATTAGTGCGTCGGGCGCGTTAGCTGCTCAACGTGCTTTATCGACTACAAGTCATAATATTGCGAATAGCGCTACTAAAGGTTTTTCTCGCCAGCAAACAGATCTTATTGCACGAGCACCACAACAACGAGGTAATGGTGCTGTTGGTACTGGGGTCATTGTCGATAATGTTCGACGCGTATATGATGAATTTGTTGTTGAAGAAGAACGTAGTGTTTCCTCTTTATCTAGTGCATTAAATTCACAATATGATTATACCAGTCAGGTTGACACAATGTTATCTGACCCAGAAGCGGGTATGGCACCGGCAATACAAAATTTCTTCGCTGCTATGAACGGCGTAGCCGATGACCCTTCATCCGTCTCTGCGCGACAAGTTTTAGTTAGTGAAGCACATTCATTAGAAGATCGTTTCCACTACATTGATAGCCGTTTTGAAGGAATAAGGCGCGGCGTACAAAAAGATATGCGTAATACGGTTCAAAATATTAATGATGTGGCCCAAGCGATTGCTAATGTGAATGAGGCAATTGTGAAAGCACAAGAAATAGGTGGAGTTGATGCAATGCCTAATGATCTTCTTGATCAACGTGATCGTCTGTTACTAGAGTTATCAAACCATGTTTCAGTACGAGGCCAAGTTCAAGAAGATGGCCGTTTGAATGTTTTTGTCGGTAATGGACAAGTGCTTGTGATTGGTGGACAGGCATCAAAAATGGATGTTATCGCTAGTCCAGAAGATGCCTCTGAGGTTGAAATTACATTTAACAATCAAGGTAATGAAACGATTATAACAAAATTTATTACTGGCGGTGAGTTAGGAGGCATGCTTGATTTTAAGTCAGGTATTTTGGACGTTTCTCAAAACGATCTTGGTCGTATTGCAATGGGTATATCTAAGACATTTAATGAGCAACATAGACTTGGTATGGACTTGAAGAATGTATTAGGTGGTACATTCTTTGAAGAGTTAGATATTGTTGCGCCGCAAGTTAAAAATAGTATACGCAATAAAGGTGATATGGTTTTAGCCGCTGAAATAACGAACCTGGATAAAGTTGGCGTTAGTGATTATCGCTTATCCTATTTTGATGGAAAGTATAGTCTAGTCAGATTAAACGACGATGAGCTTGTGTCTGAGTTTTCTTCTTTTCCAGCAGAAATTAACGATGAAGGGTTTAAGTTAAAAATAAAATCGGGAAGTAGTATTGAAGATCAAGACAGTTTTATTATTAGACCAACCGTTGAAGCAGGGCAACGATTTAAAGTATTAATTAATGATGTTAAAAAAGTTGCGGCAGCATCACCTGTTCGTGCATTTGAAGATGTCGCTAATTTAGGTGATGGTGAGATTACGGCTGTTGAAGTACTAGGTACCGATAGTAAATTATTCCAGGGAAATACTAAAGATTTAGAAATGCCCCTTGTTGTACGTTTTGTCGACGATACACATTATGAAATACTCGATAACAAAGGTAAGCCAATAAAACATAAAGTGGCAGCTGTTCCTGCCACACCTGCTATTGCCGCAGATATAGATGGAAATGCAACGCCAGCAACACCTGCTACGCCTGCTTCTGCCCCAAGCATTACATCCATACATGAATATAATCCAGACAAAGGCATTCAAGTTTTCCCAACACCTGATGGCCTGGATATGAAGGTGCGTTTTAAAATAACGGGTAATCCAAAGGCGGGTGATAGCTTTCATGTTGAATTTAATAAAGATGGGATAGGCGACAATGGTAATGCCGTAGCGTTGGCCGCATTACAAAATAAACGTTTGCTTGATGATGCAACTGGAACCTACACACAAGTTTATGCTCAACTTGTTTCTCGTGTCGGCAGTAAAACGCATGAATTAGATACAAGTAGTAAAGCGCAACATATGTTACTGGAACAAGCGAATCAACGACGTGAATCAATATCCGGCGTTAATATGGACGAGGAAGCTGCAAACTTAATTAAATATCAGCAACTGTATAAAGCTAATGCACAAGTTATGGCAACAGCAAAAGAAATGTTTGATACTTTAATGCAGGCCTTTAGGTAAAAAATATGCGCGTATCAACAAAACAAACTCAACAAATAGCCATTAGTGCTATGGTTGATCAACAAGAAAAATTAACCCGAACTCAAAAGCAAGTTGCAACAGGGAAACGTATCTTTAAACCATCTGAAGATCCTATTGGGGCTGCACGTGTAGTTGAGTTAAAAGATATTTTATCAACGAATGGTCAATACGAAAAAAATATCAATGCGGCTAGAGCAAGACTGACAGTTGAAGAATCTATCATGGGTAATGGAACTGAAATATTACAACGTGTTCGTGAACTGGCGATTGCTGCAAATAATGCATCACAAACAAATGAAACTAGAAATTTTATTTCTCAAGAAATCGATCAACTCTTAGAAGAAATGTTAGATATGGCAAATTCCACCGACGGTGGCGGCGACTATTTGTTTTCTGGATCAAAAACAAATTTTAGACCATTTGTGAATAATGAAAATGGTGAGTTTGAATACCAGGGTGATGATACCCAACGTAATTTACAAATAGGTCCCAAGCGTACAATAGCGACAAGTGATTCGGGTGATTTTGTTTTTCGATCTATTAAAGATGGTAATACAGAATTTACCGCACTTGAAAATAAAGAGAATACTGGAACAGGTATTATTGATCCCGGTAGCGTAACGGGAACATACGATGGTGGAACCTATGCCATTATTTTCGATAAAAAAGAATCTATCGATCCCAATGAGCCGATTACGTATAAAGTCGTCAATTCAAAAGAGGAAGAAATCATTCCTGCTGGAACAGTTTATGTTGATGGTGCATCGATTGAATTTAATGGAGCTCGTGTATATGTTGAAGGCGAACCAGAAGCAAAAGATTTTTTTGTTGTTCGTCCAAGTGAAAATCAAGATATTTTTACAACCTTAAAAAACTTTGTTGAAACATTACGCACCCCCCGTGGTGACCCTAAAACGAATGCAGATTTACATAACGAAATTAATCGCACTATATTAGGTATAGATAGTGGTTTGGGTCGAGTTCTTGAAACGCGTTCTAATTTAGGCGCACGCTTAAAAGCGCTCGATGCACAAGAAAGTATTAACGAAGATTATAATCTGCAAATAAAGGAAATCTTATCCAGCATTGAGGATTTAGACTATTCTAAGGCTGTTAGTGAATTAAACTTAAAATTAACCGGCTTACAAGCCTCTCAAAAGGCCTTTAGTCGTGTGCAAAATTTATCGATGTTCGATTATTTATAGTAAAAACAATAAGATGCATCATCTTCTTTATTAATTCCACCTTCCTAAAATAATTTACTTTTTTTTACTTGTTACCCTAAAGATACGAAGAACCCGGACGCTAGGTATCACGGAAGCGGAATGGTTAGTCAATATTTTTAATCATAACCGTTATTGTTATTTCCCTTAACCGCAGCGTTTGCGAGTGAAGGAACGATTAGGAGAGTGTCATGCCACAAGTTATTAATACCAATATCATGTCGCTAAATTCGCAACGTAATTTGAATTCTTCGCAAGAAGCATTACAAACATCATTGCAAAGGTTGTCTTCAGGTTTGCGTATAAATAGCGCAAAGGATGATGCTGCCGGTTTAGCGATTTCAGAACGGTTTACGTCTCAGATTCGAGGCTTAAATCAAGCAGTACGAAACGCCAATGACGGTATTTCGTTATCACAAACCGCAGAGGGCGCACTAGCTGAAGCCGGTAATATCTTACAACGGGTTCGTGAATTATCAGTTCAATCTGCTAATGCAACAAACTCAGCGTCAGATAGACAAGCATTACAATCTGAGGTTGGACAACTTGTTTCAGAATTAGATCGTATTGCAACCAATACAGAATTTAATGGACAGAAAATTCTTGATGGTACATTTGGTACAGCAATCTTCCAGGTTGGTGCGAATGCTAACCAAACAATTCAAGCAACAACGAATAACTTTAGAACCAATCAGTATGGTAACTATCGTGTTACTGGCCAAGATACGGCGGCAGGCGCGACAGCACGGAATGCACAAGGCGATAATTTAATTATCAATGGTTCTTTAGGCAGTGTAACACTCGGAATCAATGCAGGTGATAGCGCTAAATCAACTGCAGAAGCTGTTACCGCCAAGTCAAACGTTACTGGTGTTAAAGCGTATGCTAGTACGGAAGTAGCAATGCGTTTTGATTCTGCTGGTTCGTATACCCTCAACGTAACGTCTGACAATGAAGAAGCTCAGGCTATTTCATTTAGTTTACAGGGAACAGAAAATAACGATGGGTTATCAGGTGCAGTTACGGCCTTTAATGATTTATCCCATAAGACGGGTGTAACAGCGCGTATCAGTGAAGACGGCCAAAGCGTCTCTCTTTTAAATGCAACGGGTAACAACATAGAAATTACTGATACAGTTAATGCAAATGCTGGTAATGTAATGGTTGGCGGAAGCATGAATGCTGATGGTACGCAAACCGGTGGCACAACCATTGGCTCAAACCAAACAGTTGATACTGCGATTGTTACAGGTCAAGTGATATTTGATTCTGATAAATCATTTGGTGTCATTGGTACTGCTGGTGCAACGATTTCGAATGCACAAGAAGCGTCTGATTTAATGGGTGTTTCTCAATTAGATGTAAGTCAGGTTGCAAGCGCTAATGAAGCACTCGCAATTGTTGATGCAGCACTATCGACTGTAAATGGACAACGGGCGAAATTCGGTGCGATTCAAAGTCGGTTTGGTTCAACCATCTCGAACTTGCAGACTAACTCAGAGAACTTAAGCGCTGCGCGTTCACGAGTACGTGATGCTGATTTCGCACAAGAAACCGCTGAGTTAACACGTGCACAAATCTTGCAACAAGCGGGTACAGCAATGTTGGCACAAGCTAACGTGGCACCGCAAAACGTTCTGACTTTATTACAGTAAACACTACTGGCGGGAAGGGTTATACTTAAATCTAGTATAACTCTTCCCCATTAATAAATGAGGTAACGTGATGGCAACGCAAACAATAGCTGATATGGTTCTACAGGTACAAACAACAGGTGCTAAACCTGCTGTTAACCGTAGCGCTGTGTCTTCTAATAATGCGGCCGAACAACAGCGGCAATCTGTTGCCATCGCAGAAATACATGCAGAAAAAGTAGAAATGTCACGCGATGAATTGGAGAACGTCGTGAGCAAACTTCAAGATTATGTGCAAAGTATTCAGCGTGATATGCAATTCCATATCGATGATGCGACAGGTCGAGTTATCGTCCAAGTGATTGATTCTAATAGCCAAGAAGTGGTTAGACAGATTCCATCTGAAGAAATGCTTGCCATAGCCCGTCATTTAGCCGATTCAATCGAAAACAATAAGGCTGATAAGGGTTTCTTCATTGAGCTTAAAGCTTAACAATCTATTTACTGCCTTATTGCTTGGCACTCAACTTGCTTTATATATATTGGTTCGAGTAAATAAACTCCACTTGGATGTTGTTTCTCGAGAAAAATTATTATGAGGTCAGATATGCCAGCCATTACATCTGTAGGCGTTGGTTCAGGTATAGACGTTCAGGGACTGGTTGAAAAACTTGTCGCTTCCGAAGGCGATCCTGTCACAGAAAGATTAGACCGTAAAGAAGCAAAAATTCAAACTAGTTTAACTGCCTTAGGTGTATTTCAAGGTGCACTCACAGAGTTTCAACTTTCTCTCGCTAATTTAAAAAATCCACAAGCGTTTACCAATATGAGTATTAATTTGTCTGATGAAGAGGCATTAAATGCGACTATTTCAGGTAAGCCCGACGCAGGTACTTATGATATTCAAGTTGAGCGCTTGGCTCAACAACATCGAATTGTTTCTGGAACCTATGCTTCCGATATAGAAGCCATTGGAACGGGTTCTTTAAGTTTACAATTTGGTAACATGAATCAAACTGGCGATTTTATCGTTAACCCAAAACGTCCAGTAAAAAATATTTTTATAACAAACGAGAATAATTCATTACGTGGCATACAGGCTTCGATTAACGATGCAGATGCGGGTGTAAAAGCTTCAGTGTTACGAGTCGGTAAAGGTTTTCGTTTGATTTTGTCGAGTGAACTACCTGGTACGACCAATAGTTTACGCATAAAAGTAAATGATAATGATAATCAAGATAGCGACTTATTCGGTTTATCAACGTTATCGTATGAGCCTGGAGCATTGGAAAACCAGGGAAAAAATTTACGCCAAACATCGGAAGCACTTAATGCCGTTGTTAAAATAGATGGTGTTGAAATTGAATCACCAGAAAATACGATTGATGATGTAATAAGCGGTGTTACTTTAAACTTAGATGCTAGATCAGTTGGACAATCAGTTCAATTAAAAGTATTCCATGACAAGGCTCAGATATCCTCAGCAATTCAAGAGTTTGTAGCGCAATATAATGCTTTTATCGAACGTAGTAATGAACTAACGAATTACGATTCGGAAACACAAGAAGCGGGTCCGTTAGCCAATGATACCTCGGTCCGTAGTGTGTTATCACAAATACGTCGTGAACTCGGTAGTAGCTTTGCAGCAGTTAACTCGCAGTATGTTTCATTATCGGCTTTAGGTATTGATACTGAGCGAACCGGTACACAAACACTTGATACTAATAAAGTACAAGCGGCAATCAATAATAATATTGGTGAGGTATCACAACTTTTTTCTCGAACAGGTGCGGCAACCGACTCTTTGGTGCGTTACTTAACCGCATCAGAAGATACTATGGTTGGTAATCATCAGGTTTTTATTGATTCATTACCTGCTCAAGGTGTGTATACCGGACTTGATGTGGCTAAAAATAATATTGTAGTCGCAGATGATGCGCGTAGCTTTAAGTTAATTGTAGATAACAATGAATCAGGTGAAATTAGCTTAAATAGTAAAGTTTATCGCACACTCGAAAACTTGGCATCAGAGTTGCAGAGTAAAATTAATGGTGATGCAAAATTATCATCAAGCGGTTCAGCTGTGAGTGTGTCGGTAATGAATAACCATTTAGTTTTAACATCACAAAAATTTGGTGGAACTTCCAATGTTGAAGTGGTTGATATCCCTGAACAACTTATGATTGCAACAGGATTAACTATAGCGAAAGGTGAATTAGGTTCAGATATTCAAGGAGCGATAGGCGGTCGATCTGCAATTGGAACAGGGCGAACGTTGTTGGGGCAAGGTGAGGCACGCGGCTTACAAATTGAAGTGCTTGGTGGTGAAAAAGGTCGCCGAGGAACAGTGAGTTATTCAAAAGGTGTTGCCGACAAGCTTGATTCGCTATTGGTCAATTTTTTAGATACGGGTGGGTTGCTTCAAGGAAAATCGAAAGGATTAACGGATAACTTAAAAAATATAGCAGATGATCGAATTAAATTAACAGAAAAACTTGAAAAATCTGAAAAACAGCATCTTAAAACTTTTTCAAATCTGGACGCTCTTGTAGGTAAGATGCGTTCGACAGGTGAATATTTATCGAAGCAGCTGGCCGCATTGCCAGGTGCAAGAAGTCAATCAAAGTAATAAGGGAAGAGCCCTTATTAGCTGTAATATAAATTCTTTAGGAGGTAGTGGTTATGAATATGGTTAAATTGCATAGTGCCGTTGAGCAATATAATCGGGTAGGTGTATCAAGTAGTGTTGAGTCAGCCGATCCCCATCAACTCATTCAAATGTTAATGAATGGTGCGCTTGAAAAAATTGCAATCGCAAAAGGACATATGGAACGAAATGATATCCCTCAAAAAGGCGGTAATATTAGCTGGGCTATCTCAATTATTGATGGTTTACGTGCAAGTTTAAACGTCGATGATGGCGGTGAAATCGCACAAAACTTAGATGACCTCTATGATTACATGACGCGTCGACTTGCCCGTGCAAATATTGAAAATAACCCGGACTTATTAGACGAAGTCTCTTCGTTAGTTCGTTCCGTGAAAGGTGCGTGGGACGGCATGCCAGAGTCAGCCAATAACGCGACTGCAGAATAATAGTTCTAGTTAAAAAATATGCCGACTTATAACTTTACGCCCAAGCAATATGCATCGAAGATTTTGCATTTAAGTCAACATATGAGAGATATGAGTTATAAACAAGATTGGCCTGCCTGTATTGAACTTGAGGAACAACGTCAAGCTGTCATCGATTCGTTGTTTTCGCATAGGGACATGCCTCGAGCTTTGGAAGATATCGCTGATATTATTGAGCAAGTTGTTTTTATTGATAGTGAAAGTTTATATATCTGTGAAGAAGCACGTACTAAAGAAATGGATAATATTAAACATGGCAAGAAGCGGCAGAAAGCCGCGATAACCTACCATTCTAACTTTCAATAGGTCTCTTTATTACGATACGCTAATGTAGAACCGTCAAATCTTTATGTATTATCAATAATTTACTGATAGTAAAATTAATACCGACAAAATTTTGACTTTTTTAAAATCTCTCCTACCCTTACTACTACAAATTAAAATTAATAAAATAAACAATAGTTTATAAAGGTTTGCAAACAATATGATTCAAAAGAAAATTCTTGTCATTGACGATGATAAAACTCGTCGCTCTGAGTTTTCAACAGTAATGGATTTTATCGATTACGCTGATGTAGAGCTTTTAAGTATTGATGAATGGGGTAAAAGTGAGAAAAACGAAGTGCCTGATGTCATAATATTGGGTGGAGACTGTCAAGAAATAGATTTGTTGGTAAAGCAAATTGAAGAAATAAAAAAAGCATACGAAACGGATTTACCTTTACTATTATTTAAACCCATTGAGTTACCTTTAGCCTCTAATTTATCATCTATCGTATTAGGCTCAATTAATACGCCATTTAAATTCAAACAATTACATCAAGCCTTACATATGGCTGATGTCTACGTTAAAAGTCTTACTGAAAATAAAACACCTAACTCGTCGATGTTATTCCGTAGTTTAGTGGGAAATAGCCGTTCGATTCGCAGTGTACGTAAGTTAATTGAACAGGTCGCTAATTCAGATGCTAACGTATTAATACTCGGTGAATCGGGTACCGGTAAAGAAGTGGTTGCACGTAACCTTCATTATAATTCAGACCGTCGGGATAAACCTTTTGTACCTGTAAATTGTGGGGCTATTCCTCCTGATTTACTTGAAAGTGAATTATTCGGTCATGAAAAAGGTGCTTTTACGGGGGCGATTAGTTCACGCTTAGGGCGTTTTGAAATGGCCAAAGGCGGTACGTTATTTTTAGATGAAATTGGTGATATGCCGCTTGCCATGCAAGTAAAATTATTGCGTGTGTTACAAGAACGGGTTTTTGAACGAGTCGGGAGTAATAAAAGTATTCCAGCTGATATACGTATCATAGCGGCAACACATCATGACTTAGAAAGAGAAATTACCAATGGCCGTTTTAGAGAAGATTTATATTACCGATTAAATGTATTCCCAATTGATATGCCTCCGTTAAGAGATCGTGTTGAAGATATTCCATTGCTTATTAATGAGCTTATTACACGTATGGAACATGAACAGCGTGGATCAGTACGGTTCACAACGACGGCTATTGCTGCACTCTGTGAATATCCATGGACTGGGAACGTTCGTGAGTTATCTAACTTGCTTGAACGACTTGTCATTATGTTTCCATATGGCGTTGTCGATGTTCGCGATTTACCTCAAAAATTTCGTGGAACAAGTGTTGTGCAAGATATTCGTAGTGGTGAAGAAACAGAAGGCGCAACAGCCACGGCAAATGCACAAATTAATGAGGTATTCCGCATTCCGAGCGATGGTTTCGATTTAAAAGAGCACCTTATCAATTTAGAGTATTCACTGATAAAACAAGCGCTTGATGACACTGAAGGCGTTGTAGCACACGCAGCTAAAAAATTACAAATGCGACGTACTACCCTTGTTGAAAAAATGCGAAAATATGGATTGCATCGCTCAGATGCCATTGCACATTAAGCCATAAAGATTCAACCATAAAAAAGCTCTTATTTTAAGGGCTTTTTTTATAAGCTAATTTTAGTTGGCCGGTACTGTAAAAGGTTTGGGTTGATCTGACAAAAAACTGGCACTTGATAAGTTACAAAGCTTAAGTCGTTGATTATACTGACGTGAAATTTCAGGCACAGTTATTGCTCTAACACTTACACATTATTTAAGTTGTTGGAGTCCAACGTGGTGGCAGAGTCTTTACAAATTAATTCCCCTCATGAATTACAAGATGCATTTAAAGCATTTAATGAATTGTCGGAACAGTTATCGTCGTCATATAACGCACTTGAAGATCAAGTGGTCGGTTTGACTGAAGAATTAGCTACAACAAAGTCAGAACGCATTAATGAGTTACAGGAAAAAGAGCAACTCGCTAAACGATTAGAGTCAATTTTACATGCACTTCCAGCAGGTGTGGTTGTTCTCGATGGTGAAGGCGTTATAAAAGACTACAACGCAATAGCATTAGAGTTACTTGGTGAGCCATTAGATGAACAGGCTTGGAATTCAGTATCAAATCGGGTATTTGATATGGAAAATAGTAGCCAGGAGTGCCGGCTTAAAAATAATAGATGGGTAACCTTATCAACATGTCCGTTAGGTGATCAGCCAGGGCAAATAATTCTCTTAAACGATGTGACAGAACGAAAACGACAACAAACAAGTTTAGATCAGCAACAACGTCTCGTTACTATGGGGCAAACAGCAGCCTCTCTAGCCCATCAAATAAGAACGCCGCTATCATCTGCAATTTTATATTCATCTAATTTAAAACGACACAATATAAAAGAACAAGATAGAGTCGCAATCAGTGAAAAACTGATGGCGCGCTTGAGGCATTTAGAATATTTAGTTAATGATATGTTGGTTTATGCGCGAGGAACAAATAGCTTTAATCATGAATTTAGACTAATCGATTTAGTTAATGAGTTGTTGCAAACCGTTGAAAGCCATATTGAAGCATCGAAGACAAATTTTAAATGGATAAATAGTGTTGATGAAAATACATATCTAAATGGTAATCGTCAAATGTTAATGAGCTCTCTAATAAATTTATTTGTAAACGCAATACAAGCAATGGGTAACGGAGGTCAATTACTGTTAACAACGTCTGTCGACAGCCAAAATAAAATAAATATTACGATACAAGATAATGGCTCCGGGATTAAAGAGAAAGATTTAGAAAATATATTTGAACCGTTTTATACAACCAAGTCAGATGGCACAGGTTTGGGGTTAGCCGTAGTACGTGCAGTGGTGCATGCACATAACGGTGAAATACATGTTGGAAATGCAGAGCCAAACGGTACGATATTTTGTATCGATATACCTGTTTATGAATCAGAGAAAAGTATGGAAATGAAAAACACTGCGTAAAATAAATAGTCGGTAAATAGATTAAAAGTAATAACCAGAAGGTGTACAAAATGAATAGAGCGACAGTATTGGTAGTAGAAGACGATAATGCTTTAAATGAAGCACTGAGCGATACACTCAATAGTGCAGGCTATAGCGTAGAGTCTGTTGCAGATGGACAAGAAGCATTACATTTTCTTGGGAAAAACGTTGTTGATTTAGTTATAAGTGATATTCATATGCCAAATATGGAAGGCACTTCATTATTAACAAAAATGAAGCAAGATAAGCCGGATATCCCCATTATGTTAATGACAGCTTATGGAACAATTGAGCAGGCGGTCGATACTATGCGCAATGGTGCAGTCGATTATTTAGTAAAACCATTTGAAGCAGAAGTGCTAGTTAATATGGTTGAAAGGTACATTGGATATTCAGATATAAGTGAAGACGATATTGTTGCTGTAGCTAAAGAAAGTACTGATGTTTTTGAAATAGCGAAACGTGTTGCACCAAACGATGCCACAGTCATGATTACGGGTGAAAGTGGAACAGGTAAGGAAGTGGTGGCGCAATATATTCATCGACATTCAAACCGATCTGATAGTCCTTTTATTGCAATTAACTGTGCAGCTATACCAGAAAACATGTTGGAAGCCACACTGTTTGGTTATGAAAAAGGAGCCTATACTGGCGCATATAAATCCAGTCCGGGAAAGTTTGAACAGGCGCAAGGTGGAACTTTATTATTAGATGAAATATCTGAAATGGATCTAGGACTACAAGCAAAGATACTACGTGTATTACAAGAACGTGAGGTTGAACGCTTAGGTGGTAATAAAATAATCGACTTAGATGTCCGCGTTTTAGCAACGTCGAATCGTAATATGTTAGATGAAGTTAAAAAGGGACGTTTCAGGGAAGATTTATATTATCGACTAAATGTATTTCCTCTCCATATTTCGTCTTTAGCAAACAGAAAAGAAGACATTATCCCATTAGCTAAGCGTATTATGCTTAAGTCAGCTAAATCGATGGGCGTTGCCATTCCCGAAATAACAGCTTCTGCTATAAAAAAATTACAGTCATATTCATGGCCTGGAAATGTTCGCGAACTTGATAATGTTATTCAGCGGGCAACTATCTTACATAAAAATAATGAGTTGACTGAAAATGATATTTATTTCCCTCAACAACTCGAATCACATGAGTCACAAATGGTCGAGCTAGATGATAATGACAATGCGGCAAGCAGTATTGAGGAAACATCAATTACAGAGGTAAATGACAGTAACACGCAGTCAAATTCGAATGATACTGCAGAGGTTGATATTTCATTAAATGGTGGTTTAAAAATTCGTGAGTGGGATCTAATTTTAAAAGCAATTCAAGAAACAAAGGGCTGTAGAAAAGATACTGCAGAGAAATTAGGAATTAGTCAACGAACCTTACGTTATAAATTAGCCCGAATGCGAAAAGATGGTATAGAAATACCTGTCTAAACAGTTATGGAATAAAAAACTATTTTGTATGTAAATTCTAAATAAAGAGAAATGTTATGAGCAATACAATTGGTGTAAATGATTTACTTGCGCAGATGAGAGAAATGCAATCTCAGGTTCAAGGCTTGCAAGTACCGATTAAAAAAATAGATGTTAATGCCATTGAAGGTGGTGGAGAAGTTGATGCGAAAAATGGTTTTTCATCTATTTTAAAAAATTCAATTGATAAAGTGAATGATACGCAAATGCAATCAAATAAATTGCAAGAAGCTTTTCAAAATGGCGATCCAAATGTTCAGGTTTCAGAAGTTTTGGTGGCTATGCAGAAATCTAGCGTATCCTTCCAGGCAATGGTACAGGTGAGAAATAAAATTACTCAAGCATATCAAGAAATTATGAATATGCCGGTTTAATTACAAAACTAATTTTGGAGTAATTGAAATACTATGGATTTAACCAAAACAGACAATGTTACTAACTCTTTTGTCGGAATGTCAGAATTACCTGTTGTGCGACAAGTTAGTTTACTTATTGGACTAGCAGTCAGTATTGCCATTGGTATTGCTATTGTTTTTTGGGCGCAGGCGCCAAGTTATAGTGTACTTTTTTCAAATATATCAGCTAAAGACAGCAATGAAGTTATAACAGTACTTCAACGCATAGGTGTGAAGTATGATTTAGATTTATCTACCGGTTCAATACTCGTTGAGAATGATAAAGTTCAACAAGCGCGGATTGAGCTTGCCGCTGAAGGTTATCCGAAAGGTTCGGGTATTGGTTTTGAATTACTACAAAAAGATGAAAGTATTGGTACAAGTACATTTTTACAAAACGCACGTTATCATCGTGCAAAAGAAGAAGAACTCGCTAGAACCATTAATACCATAGGCTCAGTGAAAAATTCACGCGTACATCTTGCCCTACCTAAAGATACAGTATTTATACGTGACCAGAAAAAGGCAAGAGCATCTGTAATGTTAGAGCTTGCATCTGGACATTCTTTACCTAAGCGACATATTGTCGCAATTACGCATTTAGTCGCGTCCAGTATATCTAATTTATCTGTTGATGATGTTACCATTCTAGATTCAAGTGGTAGTTTATTAACGGATAATAGTGAAACAGATGACCTGACTATTGCAGAAACACAATTTGCATATACACGAAAACTTGAACAACACTTTATAAAACGTATAGAAAATATATTGATACCTATTGTTGGTAATAAAAAAGTAAAAGCCCAAGTTATAGCGGATGTTGATTTCACTCGCTCCGAAAGTACATCTGAATCGTTCTCACCTGATCCAGCTGCAGTCCGAAGTGAACAACGTTTTGAAGAGCAGTCTGTTGGTAGCAATGCTAATGCAGGTATCCCAGGGGCTTTATCGAATGAACCACCCGCAGCTGGAAGAGCTCCTGAACAAGTTAACAATGAAAATACAGCTAAAGCGGGTGAAACTTCATCACCAAGTAAAAATCAACGTCGTTCAACATTAAACTTTGAATTAGATAGAACGATTAACCATACTAAAAAATCACCCACGACGTTGAAACGTTTGTCTGTCGCAGTCGTTGTCGATGATAAGTTAAGCCTTGGTAAAGAAGGGGAAACTATACGTACAAAATATACAGCAGACGAGTTGACACAGATGACACAACTTGTGCGCGAAGCTATCGGTTTTAGTGCTTTACGTGGTGATAGTGTCAATGTAATGAATACCGGATTTGCCGATCTCGATGCATTAGACAGTATTCCCGAAATTCCAATATGGGAACAAAGTTGGTTTTGGAGCGTGGTGAAACAATCTTTAGCGGGACTTGCTGTGTTATTTTTAATCTTTGGAGTGTTGAAGCCAACAGTCCGTAGTTTAGCAAATTATCAACCCGTTAAAGAAGTTGAAGGTGATCTAGCTGACGATCAACTTACTTTAACTGGCGCTGATGGTGCTGCATTACTTGAAGAAATGCCTGCGTATGAAAATGATTTAGTTGCGGCAAAAAGTTTAGCCCATGATGAACCTAAACGCGTAGCCCAGGTAGTAAAGGACTGGATATCAGATGAAAAATAATTGTACTAGATTAATATTGAAGTTGAATTATGCCTGAAGCAAAAAGTATGACCGGTGTTGAACGCGCTGCAATTTTTCTTCTCACATTAGGAGAGGAAGATGCATCAGAAGTTTTAAAACACATGTCGCCAAAAGAAGTTCAGAAAATTGGCGAAGCCATGGCATCGGTAGAAGGGATTGATAAAAATACCGTATCGGATGTTCTTAGCAAATTTGTAGATTCTGTTGAGTCACATACATCATTAGGTGTGGGAAATGAAGACTATCTACGCAATGTTTTGGAAGGCGCACTAGGTAAAGATAACGCTGGGAATATATTAGATCGAATTTTATTAGGCAGAAAATCTAAAGGAATAGAGACATTAAAGTGGATGGAGCCACGTGCTATCGCAGATATTATACGTCTTGAGCATCCGCAAATAATAGCCATTGTTTTATCATATTTAGATTCAGATCAAGCGGCTGAAATATTATCTGCTATTCCTGAAAATATGCGTGTTGATGCAATGATGAGAATTGCATTATTAGATGGTATTCAGCCAAGCGCAATGAATGAACTGGATGAAGTGCTTGAGAAACAATTTGCAGGTAACTCAGACAATATTAAATCATCAGGTGTTGGTGGGCTGAAAACAGCAGCTAATATTTTAAATTTCATGGATAGCTCCTTAGAAGGGGAAATCATGGAAGGTATTCGTGAAACGGATGCTGAAATGGGTGATGGCATACAAGAACTTATGTTTGTGTTTGATAATTTAATTGAAGTTGATGATCGGGGTATACAATCTTTACTTCGAGAAATTTCATCAGAGAATTTAATTCTTGCACTAAAAGGTGCGGATGATGAATTGAAAGAAAAAATATTTACTAATATGTCAAAACGTGCAGCTGAAATGTTGCGTGATGACCTAGAGTCGAAAGGTCCTGTACGATTAAGTGATGTAGAAGTTGCTCAAAAAGAAATTTTATCAATTGCTCGTCGTATGTCTGAATCCGGTGAAATTTCTCTAGGTGGAAGTGGCGGTGAGGAGTATGTCTAAAAACGTAATCGACTCGCCAACAACAGCTTATGAACGATGGGAGTTACCCAATGTTTCTAAAGAAACATTACAGCTACCCAAGGCAGAAGAAATTGAAAGAATTGAAACGGCAGCCTATAACGAAGGACTCAAATCTGGGTATGATGCAGGTTATGAAAAAGGTTTAGAAAAAGGACAAGTTGATATTAATCAACGTTGTTTAGAATTAGATAACATCATTAAGTTTTTACAACGTCCCTTGAAAGATTTAGATGAGAAAGTAACTGAACAATTATTTCAATTGTCTATGACGGTTACTGGGCAATTAATACGTCGTGAGCTGCATACTGATCCAGGGCAAATTATTGCTGTTGTTAGAGAAGCGATGTCTGCCCTACCTATTGCTGAACGAAAAATCAATATTCATCTACAACCAGATGATGCTTTACTTGTGCGTGAGGCATTGTCTTTAAATCATGATGATGAAGCTCAACCCTGGCGAATTATTGAAGATCCTCTGTTATCTCGTGGTGGTTGTAAGTTACAAGCAGGGCAGTCTTATATTGATGCAAGCGTGGAAACAAGATTAAATAGAATTATTGCGACGTTATTAGGAGGAGAACGAACGTCAGATTTAAATATATATGCAGATACATCCAAACCGGATGACAACATATTAACAAATGAAGATGATGTAAATAGTGATGAGTGATAAAACTCTCAATGAAACTGTTGCAAAGCATCAAAGCAACTGGCTGAATAAATTATCTGAATACCATGCACGTATGCCTACAACGTCATCGATGATCGTCGAAGGTAAAATAACACGTATGGTTGGTATGACGTTAGAAGCATTAGGCTGCCAAGCTGCGATTGGGGTTCGTTGTGAAGTAGAAAATCAAACCGGTGAATCGATAGAAGCTGAAGTGGTTGGTTTTAACAGTGACCGCTTATATTTAATGCCAACGGGGAGTTTACAAGGTATTCAACCCAATGCGCGCGTTATACCCTCAAATAAAATTTATGAAGTTCCTGTTGGTGATACGTTACTCGGCCGTGTATTAGATGGTCGAGGTAAACCCCTTGACAATAAAGGTCCGTTGGTAACAACTGAAACGGTTGCATTAAATGGTAAACCGATTAATCCGCTTAATCGTGCTCCGATTACTGAACCACTCGATGTCGGTGTTCGTTCTATTAATGCTTTATTAAGTGTTGGTCGTGGTCAACGAATTGGTTTGTTCGCGGGTAGTGGTGTGGGTAAAAGCGTTTTGTTAGGTATGATGACACGCTATACAACGGCTGATGTGATCGTTGTTGGTTTAATCGGTGAGCGTGGACGTGAAGTTAACGATTTTATTAATAACATATTAGGTGAAGAAGGCATGTCGCGAGCGGTTGTGGTTGCTGTTCCTGCGGATCAAACCCCCGTAATGCGTTTACATGGCGCCTTTATGGCGACCAGTATTGCAGAGTATTTTCGAGATCAAGGTAAGAATGTTTTATTACTGATGGACTCCTTAACACGTTTTGCTCAAGCTCAACGTGAAATTGCTTTAGCCATTGGTGAGCCACCAGCAACAAAAGGTTACCCACCTTCAGTTTTTGGTAAGTTACCTCAACTAGTTGAACGTGCAGGAAATGGTGTTGACGGTAAAGGTTCGATTACAGCCTTTTATACCGTGCTCACTGAAGGTGATGATCAAATGGATCCCATTGCCGATGCAAGTCGAGCCATTCTTGATGGTCATATTGTATTATCACGTGAACTTGCTGAGTCAGGACATTTCCCGGCGGTAGATGTAGATGCATCGATTAGTCGTGTGATGGTTGATATTATTAACGATGAACATTTAAGTAATGTACAAAAATTCAAACAAATGTATTCTGTGTATAAGAAGAATGAAGATCTTATTATTATTGGTGCTTATACTCCGGGTTCTGATACGCGAGTCGATCGGGCTATCATTATGAAACCATTATTAATGGAGTTTTTGAAACAAGATATGCAAGATCCAACATCATATTCTGAAAGTGTTAGTCGTTTAGATGAAATTTTTCAAAAAATGCAAGAAGCGGATCAAGCGCTACAAACAATCGATCCTTTTGCTCCAATACCCGATACGATTGAGCCAGCCGAGTTTGTTTAGTTATTATCAGTAATTGGCTTAAGTTTTGCTATTATGTAATAAGAATATAATTCTATTAAGAGTTATTTAAAATGAAAAAATCACAGCGCTTCACTATTATTGCTGAGCTAGCTAAAAGCAAAGAGCAAGCAGCGGCAAAAGAGTTAGGTGCATCCAATCGGTTACATGCAGAAAATATTAATAAACTCGAATCACTTAGGCAGTATCGTGTTGAATATTTAAAAAGGTTTACTAACGATGGACAAGCCGGTATGGATGTTAATGTTATGCAAACCTATAAAAGCTTTATTGAAGGGATAGAACAAGCAATTAGAGAACAACAAATACAAATAATTGAATCTGAGCAACGATGTCTTGAGTCAAAAATAAAATGGCAACAAGTACACTCAAAAACTGAAATAATGAATACCACGGTTGAGCGTTATAAAAATCAAGAGTCAACCGCGGAAAATCGGCGTGAACAAAAAGAAACCGATGATCGACCTCATCGAAACAGACTCTCTACTGAGTAATTAAATTAATCTACCAAAATGGCACAGGAATTGCTCATAAGTAACTATTGATAATACTTATTTAGAGAGTCATTGTGTCAGACACGGCTATTCCATCACAAATTGCGACTGAAGTTAATGCCTCACAAGCTAGGGGGACGGCAACAACTGTACCTGAAAAAGGCGCGGCGGCTAAAACGCAAGTATCTGAATTTGATAAAGTTCTTGAAGAAAAATTAGAATCACCAAAAACTCAAACAGAGCAAGACGTTTTACAGCAACAGTCATTAGTCGATATCAATTCCTTGCTTAACGCTAACCCCTTGTTGAGTAGTCCGGCAAATCCTTTAACCGCTAATAGCGGCAAATTTTTGCCAGCACAGTTATCTCCAGAACAGCAATCCCTGGACGATATCCTTTTAGCGAGTGCGAATCCTAATTTAGCGAAAAACTTACTTGCAGATGGAACCTTAAAGCAACCGGCTGCATTGGCAAATCTTAGTCCTAATGCAGCTGTGCTAGGTGTAGGTGGTGAATTACCTATCGATGAAGATTTTTTAGCAAACCAACTAAGTTCATCTCTTAACGACAAAAACGTATTGACGACAAAACAAGTTAATGCTCAGTTATTTAATCAGTTTATGAATCAAGCGTTAACTAAGTCTCAACCTGTTGTAGATAACACCGTATTAGCGGGAGCTGCACCAGGTGTTATTGTTAACCAAAGTTTGTCGGCTAATTACTCCGAAGCTGTTCTGCCAGCTATAACCGTCTCACCTCAAAATTCGCAATGGAACGCACAAGTCGGTGATAGAATCAGTTGGATGGTGAACAATAATATGCAGCGTGCGGAAATTCGTTTAGATCCACCTGAACTTGGAAAATTAGACATTCAATTGAATATTTCAAAAGATAATCAAGCCAGTATTTTGATTCATGTGACGAATGCCACCGCAAAAGAGGCGATTGAATCCGCATTGCCACGTTTACGTGAAATGTTTGAACAGCAAGGTCTAGACCTCGCTAATGTGGATGTGTCGCAACAAAATACGCAACAACAACAATCTGCATTCGAACAATTTGAAAATGAAGATAACACGAATAATAGCCAAAACAATAGTTATGGTGGCGATCTAAATGGTGAATCGTCGGAAGATGATATATTAGCTGTAACTAATTTAAAGGCTAACTACAGTACCAATCTACTCGACCTATTTGCCTGAGTGGGGCAAAAAATCCGTCCTATTTAATAATCGAAATAGGCATAAAGTTCTTACATAGCCTCGCTATATTACTTCCTCGCTAATTAATATTAAAGCAGCTTAAAAACTAAAGCTTTGTTCAATTTTGACGATATCTTGGGGTGAAGTAATCAGTAAATGTCTGATTATGCCACTTAAGGAGAGCAATAATGGCAAAGATTCTCGCAGTTGATGATTCAGCATCTATGAGACAAATGGTGTCTTTTACCCTGAAAGGGGCGGGTTTTGATGTAACCGAAGCAAGTGATGGTGTTGAAGCATTAACAAAAGCTAAAAGCGATAAATTTGACCTCGTTATTTCAGACGTAAATATGCCAAACATGGATGGACTAACCCTTGTAGCGGAACTTCGGCAATTAGGTGATTTTAAATTTGTCCCTATTTTATTGTTAACAACGGAAAGTTCGGGTGATAAGAAAAAAGAAGGTAAAGCAGCGGGTGCAACGGGTTGGATTGTTAAACCATTTAATCCCGATCAACTTTTAAAAACCGTGAATAAAGTATTAAGTTAATTTCGTAAGCAAGCGAAACCGCTTAACTTAAAGGACAAGCGTATGGCAATTGATATTTCCCAATTTTTAGATACCTTCTACGAAGAGAGTTTTGAAGGTCTCGATATAATGGAGTCGGAATTACTTAATCTTGATGTAGGTGAAGCCGATAATGAAGTTATCAATACTATCTTTAGAGCTGCACACTCGATTAAAGGGGGCAGCGGCACATTTGGTCTAACAGCGGTTGCCGATTATACCCATGTTATGGAAACCTTGCTTGATGAAATGCGAGCGGGTCAACGAGAAGTTACACAACATGCCGTTGATGTATTACTTCGTTCAGTTGATGTCTTACGATCAATGTTGCTGTCACTTAAAGACCATGAAGATTTAGATCAAGATACCATTACAAAAACACATGAAGAATTAACGGTTCTTCTTAATGGTGAAGCAGCACAGAACGCATCAAACGATACCGTCACTGCAACTGAACAAAAATCCCAAGAGAAAACTACGGGTTGGACGATTACCTTTAAACCCCATTCAGGAATGTTGCAAACAGGGAACGACCCCGTAAGAATAATACGTGAATTAGAATCCTTGGGTGAAGCAACGATTGAAGTGGATGCAAGTGACCTTCCTGAATTTGATTTACTTGATCCTGAGTTAAGTTATTTAAGCTGGACTATACATCTTTCTGGTGAAGTGTCTGAAGATGATATAAACGAATGTTTTGAGTGGGTCGATGATGAATGTGATTTATCTATCGTTGCTAATAAAGAAGATATTGCCGAAGTTAAAACTGAGAAACAAAAACCTATTATGGCTGAAGCAGCCGCTGCACCCGAACGACGCGAGGATGATCGACGTCAAGGCGATCGTCGTACCACCGCCAAAGCAACGAAGAAGCCAGCCGAATCAACATCAATTCGAGTCAATATAGACAAAGTTGACGACCTAATTAATATGGTGGGTGAGCTCGTTATTACTCAGTCTATGTTAAGTCAAATAGGGGGAGTAGAAGATTTTGACGAAAGTGCATTAGAACGTTTAAACGATGGCCTAGTACAACTCGAACAACATACGCGTGAATTGCAAGAAAGTGTAATGCGCATTCGCATGATGCCGATAAGTTTTGCTTTCCAACGTTTCCCTCGTTTAGTTCATGATTTAAGTACACAGTTAGATAAGAAAATAGAACTGGTTCTTTCAGGTGAATCAACTGAGCTTGATAAAACGGTAATGGAAAAAATTGGCGATCCATTAGTACATCTTGTACGTAATTCGTTAGATCACGGAATAGAATCCCCCGAAGATCGTATAGCCAATGGTAAAGACGAAACAGGAATAATCGAACTTAACGCTTTTCATCAAGGTGGCAACATCGTTATTGAAATTAGAGATGATGGTGCAGGTCTAAATCATGAACGTATACTTTCAAAAGCTATCTCAAGTGGCATCGTAAAAGAAGATGACAAATTAACCCCTGAACAAATAAGTGACCTCATTTTTGCTCCAGGTTTCTCAACGGCTGAAGTAGTCAGCGATGTATCTGGGCGTGGCGTTGGTATGGATGTAGTGCGCAGAAATATCCGTGCATTAGGCGGCACAGTCGATGTGCAAACAGAACAAGGTGTGGGTAGTGTTTTTACCATTCGATTACCACTCACGCTCGCTATTTTGGATGGCCAACTAATTCGAGTTGGTTCAGAAACATATATCGTACCACTTATCTCTATTATTGAATCACTCCAGGTTAATCACGAAATGTTGAGTAGTGTAACGGGTGCAGCAGAAGTTTATAAGCTACGTGATGACTATATTCCGATCGTAAAACTGTTTGATGTGTTTGGTATAGAAGCCGATTCAACTGATATCAATGATGGATTGTTAGTTGTTGTTGAAAACGAAGGTAAGAAGCTAGCTATTTTTGTAGATGAACTACTTGGCCAACAACAAGTCGTTATTAAAAGTCTAGAAACAAATTTAAAACAAGTTGATGGTATCTCTGGGGCAACCATTTTAGGTAATGGTACGGTTGCTCTTATTCTCGATATTAATAGTGTAATGACACTTTACCAAGAAGTGACAAAAGCCAATATTCTTCGAGATCGAGAAAGTAAGATAATCGCTGCGTAAGGAGTAATTTATGGCAGAAGCGGCCGAAATTTTGGAAGATGAAATAGAGAACGTAGAAGAAGACACTATTAGTGAATTTCTTACTTTTATGTTGTGTGGCGAAGAATATGGTGTAGATATTCTTCGTGTACAAGAAATAAAAGGATGGGACGAGGTTACATCGATACCCAATATGCCAGATTACATTCGAGGTGTAATTAATCTGCGCGGTACTATCGTACCTATTATTGATTTGCGTCGACGTTTCGATTTGGAATTTTTGGAATACAGTGCCACTACGGTTGTTATCGTATTACGAATATTGACAAAGGGTCATAGCGATAGAATTATGGGAATTGTTGTCGATGGAGTTTCAGAAGTCTATCAAGTAAAAAAATCCAATATGAAAGTCGCACCCGAGTTTGGTGGGTCAGTGGATACCGAATTTGTAAAGTCAGTAGCAAGTGTCGAAGAAAAAATGCTCGTTATCTTAGATATTGACCATATGTTGAATTCGAAAGAGCTAGCAGTTCCTGATGTATCTTTAGACGATTAAGTTAAGTAGTCATTAACCCATATTAAGTTGTAGGTGGTTGGTATGTTGATACAAAAGATTCATTGCGTAGCAAAAAGAACAAATAAGCTTGAACTAAAACCTCGAGATTGTCCTTTTTTACGAACAGTATCAATTTGTAGAGTTAAAACAATTACAAAATGGCAGTGCTTTAAAGACATAATGGCTGAGTTAGCCTGGTTAGGTTAAATCGTACATTAAATAGCGAAGTTAACTTTGTAAATAGTGGAGCAACAGTGGTTAGGTTAGTGTCGATTGTTAATCAAAAAGGTGGTGTAGGAAAGACCACAACGGTTGCCAACCTTGGTCATATGCTTGCCATGCAAGGTAATAAAGTAACAGTAATAGATCTTGACCCACAAGGTAGTTTAACGGTGAGTTTAGGGATAGGTGAACATGGTTTAGCCGGCATTGGTGAAGTGCTATTAGAAGACAACACTATTAAAGAAGTAACACATGAAATTCGTGACAATATGAAGCTCATCTCATGTGGACCTCGGCTTGCCGAGTTAGAACAGATGCATCAAGGTAGTTCAGAAATAGCGAATAGACTTAAAAAAATATTGAGTAAAATGAGAACACAAGATTTTGTATTATTAGATTGCCCTCCATCATCAGGTTTTTTAGTGGTGAGTGCTTTGTATGCAACAAAGGAAATTATTATTCCTGTTGCAGGTGATTATTTAGCTTTACATGGTATGTCACATTTAATTGGTACGCTTACACAGTTTGAAGTTTCACTGAAGCTTAAACATAAAACATGGATAGCGGTTACCCGTTTTCATCCTCGTCGACGTTTAGCTCAAGATGTATTAGATAATTTAGTGAGTCATTTCCCAGGAAAAGTATTAAAAACTGCGATTAGAGAAACCTCTGCATTAGCCGAAGGCCCCGGTTTTGGTCAAACAGTATTTGAATATCGAGAAGGTAGTAATGGTGCAGAAGATTATCAAAATTTAGCCATTGATTTTTCGAAAGGCAGAACGTTAGCTAAAGTGCCTGGTAAAAGAAAAGCACCTACTAAAGTTGCGGTGGGTATGTAATGGCTAAGTCGATGATAGGTCTTGATCCTTTAGCTTGGCTATCGCCTACTGGTACTACGCCTAAGAAAAAGTCAAAGTCTAAAAGTGCTTCAGCTAAGAAGAAAGTAGCGAAAAAGAAAGTAGCCAAAAAGAAAATATCAAAGAAGAAAATTGCCAATAAAAAAGTATCAGCAAAAAATAAACCGGTTTCTAAAAAGAAAGTTTCAAAGAAAAACAACTCCTCCCCGAAGACTAAAGCACCGATTAAAATAGAGCAGACAGACAAATATGTTTCCCCTCTAGGTTTAGATGTACAAACACTTGAAACCAGCTTTGATTTACTCGCTCCGCAAGCTGAAGTGTTAGTTGAAAAATTTTACGAAGAGTTGTTTTTACAATATCCATCGGTTATTCCGATGTTTAAAAATACCACGCCAGAAGAACAGCAAAAGAAACTACTTTCCGCACTAAAACTGGTTATTAATAATATTCGTAAACCTGATGTTTTAGGTCAAGCCTTAAAAGGTTTAGGCGAGAAGCATCAATCTTACGGTGCTGTTCCAGAACATTATAATGCCGTCGCGACAACACTTATTGGTGTTATGCGTGATATGGCAGGTGATGCGTGGACAGATCCAATTCAATCTGCCTGGGAACATGCATTAAATACAATTGCAGAAATTATGCTTTCGAGTTATCAGGATGTAATTGATGATGTTACAGAAGATATAACTTCAAATGATACCACTGAAGAAATTCAAGCAATTGAGCCAAACGTAGAAGAAACCGAACCTAAAACTCAGAAAGTAAAACCTGAGGAGACCCCAGTGAGTGACTCGACCATTAAGTTAGATGAAGTACAAGATATTTCACAAGTAGCAGAGCTTCATAAAAAAGTTTCCGCGTTATTAAACTCACAAAATATTATTTTCGATGGTTCTGATGTGAAACGTATAGATGCTTCAACTTTACAGTTAATTACTTGTGTGTTTAAACAAGCCGATAAATATGGCAATAAAGTGAGTTGGCAAGGTTCATCTGATGCGTTAAAGAAATCAGCAAGCTTGCTAGGATTAACCGAAATGTTGAACTTGTAAGTATTTGATTTATTTAGATTAAGAAATAATTAAAAGTGACGATACAGTGATAACGGGAACGGTACAAAGCAATATGCATAGCAAGAATATTATTAATCAGGTAGGTATAAAATGAGTGGACAAGATACAGGGTACGTCTCTCCATTGGGACTAGATGTAGAAACGTTAGAAGCCAGCTTTAATCTTCTTGCACCGAGGGCAGAAGAACTCGTTAAAACATTCTATGAGGAATTGTTTAAACAACATCCTGCCGTTATACCGATGTTTAAAAATACTACATCAGAAGAGCAACAGAAAAAATTACTCTCAGCTTTAAAACTGGTGATTAATAACATAAGAAAACCCGATGTTCTAGGTGATGCATTAAAAGGCCTAGGTGGTAAACATAAAGCTTATGGGGCAGAACCCGCTCATTATAGTGCCGTTGCAACTACGCTTATCGGTGTTATGAAAAACATGGCTGGCGATGCATGGACAACACAAATTAATTCAGCATGGGAACATGCACTAAACACAATTGCAGAAGTAATGCTTTCAGGATATGAGACACAGGAGTCTACCACTATGAGCAAAGATAAATTAACTGAAGATGTAAAATTAAAAATGATCGATTATGAAGGTCAAATCGCTGCTATATCAAAGGCGCAAGCAGTTATTGAATTCAACATGGATGGTACTATTATCACGGCGAATGATAATTTCTTAGGTGCAATGGGATATAGTCTCGATGAAGTAAAGGGCAAACACCATAGTATGTTTGTCGAGCCTGAATTTGGTGCGAGTGCAGAATATAAAGACTTCTGGGCAAGTTTAAATCGAGGCGAGTACGAGTCCAAACAATATAAACGCCTTGCTAAAGGCGGTAAAGAAATTTGGATTCAGGCTTCTTATAACCCTATTTTAGATGAAAGCGGTAAGCCTTTTAAAGTCGTGAAATACGCTGCGGATATTACTGAATCTAGGATAAGAGAAGAAGCTGGCGTTCGTTTACAATCCACCGTTGATGGTGCAATGGTCGCAATGATGATGATCGATCGAGACTTTAATATTACCTATGCAAACAAATCAACAATTGATTTACTTACAAAGCATGAGGCGGTATTAGCATCTGTATATCCAGGCTTTAAGGCAGGTAATATCCTTGGAACCTGTATTGATACGTTCCATAAAAATCCAGCGCATCAACGTCAGATGTTAGATGATCCGGCTAATTTACCCTACCAAACAGATATACAAATTGGAGACTTAACATTTGCATTAAATGTTACTGCTATGCTTAATCCAGAAGGTCAATATATTGGTAATGCACTGGAATGGTCGGATGTAACTGAACTTCGAGAACGCGAATCCAACGTGGCAAGATTACAAGGTACGGTTGACGGTGCAATGACGGCCATGATGATGATTGACCGTGATTTCGTTATTACTTATGCCAATCAATCAACAATCGATTTATTAACACAGCACGAAGCAACCTTAGCGAGTGTATTTCCGGGCTTTAAAGCGGCTAATGCGATTGGCACCTGTATTGATACGTTCCATAAAAATCCAGCGCATCAACGTCAGATGTTAGATGATCCGGCTAATTTACCCTACCAAACAGATATTGAAATTGGACCGCTTAAATTTTCACTTAATGTAACGGCGATTAAAGATGCTGATGGGAATTATGTTGGTAATGCACTGGAATGGTCAGATGTAACCGAAGCGCGTAAACAAGAAGTTGAAGTGGCACGTTTGCAGTCGGCAGTTGATGGCGCCGAAGCAAACTTAATGATTTGTGATACGGATTTACACATTACGTATGCAAATCCTTCGGTAATAGCGATGATGGCTAATCGAGCTGGGGCACTAAGAGAACGCTTCCCTGGATTTGATGCAAACAATTTAGTTGGTCAATGTATCGATCAATTCCATAAAAACCCTGCGCATCAACGTGCGTTACTGGGTAATGCAAAGAATTTACCAGCCAATGCTGAAATTGAAGTGGCAGGCTTAGAATTTGGTGTTAATGCAACAGCGATTACCGATCATAATGGTAACTTAATGGGTAACATGGTTGAGTGGAAAGATATTACAGAACAAAAAGATGCTGAACGACAAATTCAAAGCTTAATTGAAAATGCGGTGAAAGGTCAGCTTGATGCTCGCATAGATTCTTCAACGTATGCTGGCTTTATGAAAAATCTAGCCGAAGGTATTAATGAATTAATGGAAGCGGTTGTTGTACCAACACGTGAAGTTCAACGTGTAATGGGAGCGCTTGCCGAAGGCGATTTAAGTCAGTCCATGGATGGTGAGTTCTCTGGTGAGTTTGCTCAACTACGTGATGCAACGAACGCATCTATTACTAACCTTGAGAATATGGTTAATGAAATACGTGGTTCGGCAGATAGCATTCAATCTTCTTCTGGTGAAATTGCACAAGGCAATGCGGACTTAAGTCAACGAACGGAAGAGCAAGCATCGAGCTTAGAAGAAACCGCTTCATCCATGGAAGAAATGACATCAACAGTGAAACAAAATGCAGACAATGCCCGTCAAGCAAATCAACTTGCCTCTGCCGCTAGAGATCAAGCTGAAAAAGGTGGTTCGGTTGTCAGTAACGCAGTAACGGCAATGTCAGCGATTAACGACAGTAGTAAACAAATAGCCGACATAATCGGTGTTATCGATGAGATTGCTTTCCAAACTAACTTACTCGCATTAAATGCCGCAGTGGAAGCAGCGCGAGCGGGTGAGCAAGGTCGAGGTTTTGCGGTGGTTGCTGGTGAAGTACGAAACTTAGCACAACGTTCAGCCGGTGCTGCGAAAGAAATTAAAGGTTTAATAAAAGACTCAGTCGAAAAAGTTGAAGAAGGGTCACGCTTAGTGGATGAGTCAGGTTCAACCCTAGATGAAATTGTTAATGCGGTGAAGAAAGTGAGCGACATTATTTCTGAAATATCAGCAGCCAGTGACGAACAATCATCCGGTATCGAAGAAGTGAATAAAGCAATTACATCCATGGATGAAATGACGCAACAAAATGCCGCCTTGGTTGAAGAAGCCGCTGCAGCAGGCGAAGCCATGAATGACCAGGCGAAATCAATGAACGAGTTGATGGACTTCTTTGACGTGGCAGAAGGTGGCGGTCAAGCTGTTGCCGCACCAGCTGCACCGGTAAGATCTCGTGCTCCTCGAGCAGCTGCATCACGACCTGTTGCTGGAAGACCTGCCGCAAAATCACGTAAAGCAGCAAGTAGTAATGATGATGAGTGGGAAGAATTCTAAATGACCAGAGCAAGTAACGCACAATTATTAAATAATCGTGAGTTTGAATTCTCTGCAAAGGACTTTAAATATATTAGTGATGTTATTGCCGATAGGACAGGGATTGTTTTATCAGAGGCAAAACACGATATGGTTTATAGTCGTCTTGCAAGACGACTTCGTCAACTCAACCTAACAGAATTTTCTGATTACATTGCCATGCTTAAGTCAGGTAATGAAGAAGAAATTCTTGAGTTTACTAATGCGATTACGACTAATTTAACGTCTTTCTTTCGTGAAAAGCATCACTTCGAATATCTACGTGAAAAGGTATTACCTGAACTAAAAAAAAACAAGCTTGACCGACGTATTCGTATTTGGTCAGCGGGTTGTTCGTCGGGTGAAGAACCTTATTCAATTGCAATGACGGTGCGCGATATTTTTCCCAATTTAGATGGTTGGGATATTAAAATATTGGCGACTGATTTAGATACCAACATGGTGCAACGTGCCAGCGATGGTATTTATACTGAAGAGCGTGTAGCTGGATTAGATAAAAAGCACTCTAAAAAATGGGTTCAATGTGGTTCTGGTGACAATGAAGGGCAAATCCGCATGTCGAAAGAATTGCGGGATATGATTACTTTTAAACAACTGAACTTAATGGACGAATGGCCTATTAATGGGCCATTCGATTTTATGTTTTGTCGTAATGTCGTTATATATTTTAATAAAGAAACGCAACGCGAACTCTTTGATCGTTATGCAAATTTAATTGCAGACAAAGGTCATTTATTTATTGGGCATTCAGAGTCGTTACATAAAGTCTGTACGCGTTTTGATTTATTAGGGCAAACAATTTACCAGAAGATTGAGTAGTTACTATGGTTGAAGGGGCATTAAAAAAGCAACGTGAAGTGAGAAGTCATTGCTTACCTGGTTTTGAACATATTAACCGTTATTGGGATAACGTTCATGAAGTCGATGCAGCAAAAATTCTACCAGGTGAATTTTATGTTACGCAAGACAATGAACTTGTGTCGACAGTATTAGGTTCTTGTGTCTCCGCATGCATTCGAGATGTTCAATACGGAGTTGGTGGTATGAACCACTTTATGTTACCAGTGGATAAAAGTGCTATGAAAGCAGGTGCAAATAGCGAATCAGCTCGTTATGGTAATTATGCCATGGAAATGTTAATTAACTCGATTTTAAAAGCAGGTGGTTTAAAGAAAAATTTAGAAGTTAAATTATTTGGTGGAGGAAAAGTTTTATCTTCTATGTCAAAAATAGATGTTGGTGAACAAAATATTACATTTATTAAGAGTTATGTGGCTCTTGAAGGTTTGAATGTTGTTAAAGCCGATTTAGGTGATATTTATCCACGAAAAGTTATTTACTTTCCTCAAACTGGGCGAGTCTTAATGAAAAAATTACGTAAAGTACACAACGATACGTTAGAAAAACGTGAAAGATTATATCGTGAGTCATTATTAGCACAACCAGTTGACGCAGACGACATTGAATTGTTCTAGTTATATTTAATTAAACGGAAATTTAAAGGTATGGTAAAAATTAAAGTATTAATCGTTGATGACTCTGCTCTTATTCGGCAGATGTTAACGGAAATACTCAATTCAGATCGTGGTATAGAAGTTGTGGGTGCGGCAGCTGATCCATTAATTGCACGTGAAAAAATTAAAAAACTAAATCCTGATGTTATTACGCTCGATGTTGAAATGCCAAAAATGGATGGTGTGACATTTTTGAAAAATTTAATGCGTTTGCATCCGATGCCTGTTGTTATGATTTCTACGCTAACCGAACAAGGTGCAGATATTACGTTTGAAGCATTAGAGGCAGGGGCAATTGATTTTATTGCTAAGCCAAAGCTCGATGTTAAAGAAGCGTTAAAAGAGTATACCGATGAAATTATTGAAAAAGTTAAATCTGCAGCTAAAGCAAATGTTTCGGCTATTTCATCAAAAATTTCAAGCTCGGAATCAAGTGAGGCTGAAGCATCATCTTCAGGTGTAGAGAAAAAACTCTCAGCCGATAGCGTTCTTGCAAAAAAAGCACCCTCTAAGCGGTTTAAAACAACCGATAAAATTATTGCTTTGGGTGCATCAACAGGTGGAACCGAAGCTATTAAAGACGTATTAATGGGCATGCCGGCCGACTCACCGGGTATGGTGATCAGTCAACATATTCCAGAAGCCTTTAGTGCGCCTTTTGCTTTAAGAATGGATGGCGTATCGGCAATGACTGTTTGTGAGGCACAAGATGGCCAACAAATTTTGCCGGGGCATGTTTATATTGCACCTGGCAGTCACCATTTATTGGTTGAGCGAAATGGGGCGCAATATATTTGTCGTTTAAATGACGGAAAACGCGTCAACCGTCATAAACCCAGCGTGGATGTAATGTTTCGTTCAGTGGCGCAAAATGTTGGACCCAATGCCATTGGTGTTATCTTAACGGGGATGGGAGACGATGGCGCGAGAGGCTTGCTTGAAATGAAAGAAGCCGGTGCACCAACAATGGTTCAGGACGAAAAAACCAGCGTTGTGTGGGGTATGCCAGGTTCTGCTGTGAAATTGGGGGCTGCTGATAAGGAATTTCCTCTCGCTAGAATTGCCACAAATATTATGAAAAACGTGGATTAAATTTAAAACCCTTATGCCTGACGTTGCAGTAAGTGTCCTCCTGTAAGCTGTTGTTTTAAATGACATTTAACTCTTCTATCCATTTTAATCTAGCATTTTCCGCCTTTTTTTCTAGCCTAAAGTTTTACCCTCAATTAGCGCAAAATATCATGGGCTTTATCAATGCTTTTGTTCTTAATAAGCCGGTATAGATTTTGCAGTGTTATTGGGGTGTGATGGACTTTAGGGGATGTAATGTTGGTTCAGTTTTATTTTATCAAAGAGCAGTCGTTGATTAGTGATGATAGTTATAAAGTGATGAGCGCAAGCTATGCAGCCTATTAAAGTACAAGAGCAAGAAAAAGCCGCCCAGCTTATTGAAGACTATGCCGATTTAGTTAAACGTATTGCTTATCACCTAATTGCCAGGTTGCCATCAAGTGTTATTGCTGACGATTTAATTCAATCGGGATTATTAGGATTATTAGACGCTGCAGAACATTACGATGCGTCGCAAGGAGCGGCTTTTCAAACTTACGCAACCATACGAATTCGTGGTGCAATGTTAGATGAGTTAAGACGTAATGATTGGGCGCCAAAATCTATTCATAAAAAAGCTCGTGATGTGATGGGTGCGATTCAAAAAATTGAAAACGAAACAGGTCGAGATGCACGTAATAGTGAAGTCGCAAAGGAAATGGGTTTAAGTCTCGCTGAGTATCATCAGGTTTTACAAGAAACTAATAGCTGCCGTATTTTAAATTTTGGTGACTTGGGTGTCGATGACGACTGCGTAATGAGTAACGCTTCAAAAACAAAATCACCGTTGGAAGGTATGCAATCACAAGAATTTAAAAATGAACTCGTTGATGCCATTCGTAACTTACCTGAGCGTGAGGCATTAGTTATTAGCTTATATTACGACGAAGAAATGAACTTACGAGAGATTGGTTGTGTGCTCGATGTAAGTGAATCGCGTGTAAGTCAGTTGTTAAGTCAGGCACACCTCCGTATGCGGACGAGGCTAACGCAAAATGAAGAAGAGGTTGTTTAACTCTTTTTACATCTATCTATATCACTATATTAAAATAAACTATTAAAGTGACCAACTCGACAAAAATTAGTATTTAACCAGTAAAGACTATTTTCATGTCTATACTATTATATAGTGTCATTCCCGCGTAGTGTAAATTGGTGGTCTGTGAACCACTCGTTAGTGCTTACCTTATAAAAAGCATACAGTTAGGTAAGATAGAGGAATGACACAATAATAATAAAGCCCCATTTTAGGAGTCGACACTATGACGTTTTTGGAATCAATTGGATCAAACCCTTTAATAAGTATTCCTTTAATAGCAATTATAGCTATGGTCGTGTTGTATATTTCACGTCGACCTGCGCATCGAGCGATTATTTCATTAACTCGAGTCGTGCATAATGCGATGCGTTTAAGTGCCAAATCAGTCATGATTGTTGAATCACGGTTAGCGAATCGTAACCGTGAAGTTTTATTAGCGGCTGGTCGAGAAGCAGAAGAACGTATGATTGAACGCGAGTTTGAACGAATTGATGCAACCGTACGTCGAGACTTATCCGAATATCCTGCGATGCATCGACTCTTAAATGAAGAAATTACCGTGATAGAAGAAGACTATCAAGCTAGCATTGAAGTGCCACCTGAGCCACCGACATGGGTAAAAGCCGTTGAAGCAGTAGCAAAGATTCCATCTAAGGGTGACCCAATGGTGGCTAATATCTTAGAAGATATTCATCATTCGCTTGTAAAAGCAAATACAAACTCAATTGAAGAATACCGTAAAGCAAGTCATAAACGGCACGACCGATTGCGCACCATGATGCCACACTGGCGTAAACTTTTAACTGTTTTAACTAGCGTAGATAAAAATGTAACAAGTATTTTAGAGCGTTCGCAAACAATCGATCGTCATATGGGTGAATACGAAAATATGATGAAAGGGACGGATCAAGCCGTACGTATGTTATCTTCATCATCATTACAACATTTCTTTACATCTTTGTTTGTAATGATTATCGCGGCGGGTATTGCCATGGTTAACTTTCAGTTGATTGCTCGTCCAATGTCAGAAATGGTTGGTGGTACAACAAGTTTATTCCTCGGTTTTCAATTAAATCAAATTGCTGCAATGATTATGATTTTAGTAGAAATGACATTAGGGATTTTCTTAATGGAATCTCTACGCATTACTAAGTTATTCCCAATTGTTGGCGCATTAAACGATAAGTTACGAATACGTATCGCTTGGTTTTTGTTTGTATTGTTATTATCACTCGCCACTATCGAAGCAGGCCTCGGCTTTACTCGAGAAATTCTAATGGAAGCCGATCAAGCGACGGGTGCTTTATTACGTGGAGATAATTCTGGCGTAGCTGGTTTAGAAAATTCAATCTCTTGGATTACAACCGGTTCTCAAATGGCACTTGGATTTATTTTACCGTTTGTCTTAATGTTTGTAGCCATTCCATTTGAAACCTTTGTGCAATCGCTTCGCACAGTAATGGGCATTGTTGCAGTGGGTACTTTACGTGCTGTTACATGGTTGTTGCGATTCATTGGAACAATCTTTAAGTTTTTAGGTAAATCGTTGCTACATGTTTATGACTTAATAATATTTTTACCACTATTTATTGAACAAAAGATTAGGGCGACGTCACCCAAAGATGATGCTCAAGCATAATAATTTAGAAGGGAATAAAAAAATGAGAATTATAAAATCCTTAATGTTAGTTATTAGTATTCTGATAGTAGCGGCATGCTCTAACGAGCCTCAAGTTTCTAGGACGCATGGCGTTTATATGTTGTTAGACACTTCTGGCACTTACACGAAAGAATTAAAACAAGCACAACGTGTTATCAGCTATTCATTATTAAAGATGAAACCGGGTGATTCTTTTGCCGTAGCGCGTGTTGATACGGGTAGTTTCAGTGAAAAAGATATAATTGCAAAAGTAACATTTGAAGACCGGCCCAGTCGCATGAATCAACAAAAACGTGTTTTTTTAGAGAAAATTGATAAATTTGTTAAGAGTGTCAAAGGGAGTGCCTACACGGATATTACCGGTGGTATTTTACAAGCGTCTGAGTTCTTAAATGAACGAAATCCGGGTAAAAAGACGGTACTCATTTTTTCTGATTTAAAAGAAGAATTACGCAAAGGTTACAAGCGGGATATTGATTTTCAATTACAAAAATACCGTGTTATTGCTTTAAATGTCACCAAGCTACGCAGTGACAATATTGATCCGAAAGAATACTTAGACCGTTTAGAGCAATGGAGATTACGTGTGGAATCAGGTGGCGGCGAGTGGAAAGTGATTAATGACTTGGAACGTTTGGAAGTACTTTTTGATTAATATATAAGTATTTTAATATATAAAAAGGCTGCACAGATTCCTGTGCAGCCTTTTTTATTGGGCCAATTAAATGCGATAAGTGCCTAATAATTATAGATAAATGTCTTATTTGTGCGTTTTTTGAACGGACTTTACTTTATGTGGCGTATGCAACATTATTGTAAAGGTATTTCGATTTTTGCCGATAATATTAAGCAATGGTCGATTTTTATCGGGATTAATCAACGGTTTTAGAGAATTTGTAACTAGTATGGCTGTAACTCAATATTCACGCGCAAACCCAATGCTCTGGTATGAGATAAATTATCATACTTTATTGCAATTAGTGCCTGAATTAAAAATGGATATTACTAAGCAAGTCGCTTATCAACGTAAAGCTACGACAAAATTGAATTCTGTTTACCATTTTGATATGTCAGCAGCACATTTAAGTATTCGACTTTTAGAATTAAATCGTTATACACAACATTTGCAAATTACTAATCATTTTAAATCAGATAAGAAATTATTACCGACTTTGAGTTTGAATGTGCGTGCTTATCACGATGCCTCTGTTATTGAAGTTATTTCATGTTCGGGTACCACAAAGCTATTACCTGACTATACTTACCCTAATGAAAAGATGTTGTTAAAGGACGAAAAACGACAAGCAAATCGATTGCTGTTTGAGTGGTTATCGAGTGCGCGTGCATACTATCGATTTGAACCGGTATCTATTTAATCTTTAATTTAAAGCTGGAAGCGAAAATGATGTGTAAAAAAATTAAACTCAGTACCTTTATATTTTTACTGACTTTTAATGTATATGCAGATTTGCAAAGAGATGCAGTGGATGCGTTAATTAACCAAAATTATATAACCGCTGTGCCGTTACTCGAGCAGCTAGCCAATGAAGGTGATCCGAGCGCACAATATAATCTCGCTATTTTATATAAGCGAGGTTTAGGGGTCGCTGTTGATTCGGTAAAGTCCAATAACTATTTTTCTAATTCAGCTCATAGCGGCTTGGTCGATGGTTATCGAACTCTATCGGTTAGTAGTATAAAACCTAACGCCGTACAAACAGCTTTACCGACAGTAGATAGTATTCTAGAACCTCAACAATGGGTGAAATCTCAAAATTCGAGCTTTTACACCTTACAGCTTGCTAGCAGTACTAATGCGAAACTTATTCAAAAATATTTTGATGAAAATGAACTAAACGGAAAGGCTGGCTATTATAAAAATCGTCGTGAAGGTGAAAATTGGTATGCACTTGTTTATGGGGCTTATCCTAGTGTAAATGCCGCCAATACAGCGATTGCAACATTACCTAAAGATTTACGAAAATGGTCACCATGGGTGCGTAAGTTAAAAAGCATACATAGAATAATGGTCGATTAAAAATAGAGTGCTTTAGTCTTTTTTAATATTTTCATTTATTAAAATCTCTGCATCAGTACTCAACTCTTTTTGTTGTTCTATATGCGCAATTTCTACAACATCACCTTGGTTGATTCCTTCACAACGCGTTATTTCATTATTCCATTTTTCTTCGCTGATTAATATTTCAGGCCAAAATGGATAGGTTCGACATTGGCTTGGTCTTACAGAGTAGACGCTACATTTACCTTCATCGTTTAAAAGCATGCAGCGGCCTTGTTTACCCAGTGTTTTTGCTAATATTGGTTGTTTCATTCGTATGCCATATCCATTATCTACGAGTTTAACAAGGTATTCGGTTTCAAATTCATCGGCATCAATCTGCATAAATCGAATGATATTTTTAATTTCTTGAGTACTGGCTCGAACATAAGCATCTTTCCCACCATAGCAGCATTGACTGCACTGAGTACACTTAAAACGTATCGGGGTAGAGTGGTAAAAAGCCATAAATTGAGTATCTTTTTATAAAAATAGGTATTAAATTAAACGTCAATATTATATCTAAATATAAGAATTTGGTAATACTTTTGTCTCTCTGGCTTACTTGTTATGAGCCATATAAGCAGCACATAATAATTGGAAGGATTCATTAATGCGTTATTTAAGCTTAACTTTAATTGTACTTTTTTTATCTTTGAGTACCTCATTATCAGCTAAAACCTTAAAAGAAAAAGATGTTCCCCTTCCACTAAAACCATGGGTAGATTGGGTGCTGTTTGATGAGCAAAAACGAGACTGTCCTTTTATATACAATAATTTCAAAGCTAAAAAATGCGCATGGCCAGCTCGCATGGATTTAAACATATCAAAAAAACAAGCTCGGTTTTCTCAATCATGGCAGGTATTCGAATCGTCTTGGATCATCTTGCCAGGCGATAAAAAACATTGGCCGCAAAATGTAAGTGTGAATAACAATCTCGTGTTAGTAACAGAAAAAAACAATTTTCCCAGTGTGTTTTTGAAAAAAGGAACATACAAAATAAAAGGTAATATTTACTGGGAAAGTATTCCTGAAAACATACAAATTCCTGCTGACTCGGCCTTGGTTAATTTGTATATAAAAGGTATCAATATCTCAAACCCTGTTATTAACCAGCAAGGTCAAGTGTGGCTGGCTGATAATACAAAAGAAAAACAAATAATAGAAACAGATAAAACTAGCATAAATGTCTTTCGTTTACTTGACGACCAAATTCCTATGCGAATCGTAACGCGATTAGAATTACAAATATCTGGCGCGGCACGAGAAGTGAACCTAGGGAAGGTGCTTCTCGATGATCAAATACCACTATCCATAAACAGCCGTTTACCAACGCTACTAACAAGTAATGGTGAATTACGAATACAAGTGAAGCCAGGCAGTTGGACTACGACGATTACATCTCGGGCAACGAAAAATATTGTTCAATTAGGACTGAGTAAACAAAAAAGTCGTCATTGGCCGAGCAATGAAGTTTGGGCATTTAAAGCTCAAAATCATTTGCGGGTCGTTAAACTTGATGGTGCAACACGAATTGATCCGCGGCAAACAAAAGCGCCAAAGAACTGGAAAAATTTCCCAACCTTTAGACTTGATACTAAATCGCTACTTAAGTTGAATCAAACACGTCGAGGAGATGAGCAACCACAAGCAGATAAATTGAATCTCAAGCGACAAATGTGGTTAGATTTTAATGGTGATGGTTATACGATTAAAGATGAAATAAAAGGAACGATAACAAAGTCATGGCGATTAGAAACTTTACCGGAACTTGATTTAGGGCGGGTAACGGTCGACGGTATTCCTCAGTTTATAACTAAGCTAGGTGACACTGATCAAAATAACGGCATAGAAATACGCCGTGGCGCAATTAAATTATCGGCAGACAGTCGCTATAACGGTGATGTTATGCATTTGTCCGCAACGGGATGGAAGCATGAATTCAAGAGTGTTTCGACTACTGTTCATCTACCACCTGGTTGGAGAGTATTTTCAGCAAGTGGTATTGATAATGTGCCTCAAACTTGGCTGCAAAAATGGACCTTGTTGGATTTATTTATCGTGCTAATTATCGCTATTTCTATCGCAAGGTTATGGTCATGGCCTTGGGGTATCTTTGGTTTAGTGACTATGTCTTTAATTTGGCATGAGTCTGGTTTTGTACCACAGTTTATTTGGTTAAATATTTTAGCGGTCATTGCAATTGTGAAACTGATACCAGATGGGAAATTTAAAAACGTATGTACTTGGTATCGTAATGGGAGTGTCATAGTACTATTGTTAATAACGATTCCTTTTATGGTGACGCAAGTTCGAACGGCTATTTACCCTCAACTTGAAAAATCGTGGTTCCAGGTTGTTGGTAACAATAATTTTGAACAAGGCTTTTCACCTAGAGAAAAATCAGAGTCGGACAGTTTAGCTATGTCTAACTTAGCTGAGACCGAAGCGGTAGAAGAAAATAAATCATTGAGGAGCAGCATCCCGAAATACTCAGCAAAACGCATTTTAAGTTATCAAGACAAAGCTAAAAGTCGTAGTGATAATGTTCAGGCATTCGATCCTAAGGCGAATATTCAGACTGGTCCTGGATTACCAAAATGGACATGGAATAAAGTGTATCTAAATTGGAATGGTCCTGTTCAAGAAGGGCAGCAGATATCTTTGGTATTAATATCACCCTTTATGCATACATTGCTTAATTTTTTACGTGTTATCTTTGTCGTCATTCTATGTCTGTTAATGGTAAGAAGTATACCAAATATTCCAATACGCTGGGTGCCGGGTGTTTCTAAATTACTATTGTTATTTGCACTTGTCCCCATTTTGGTATTGAACTCTCATGAGAGTTTGGCTAAAGATATTGATACACCAAGTCAGAAAATATTATCTGAACTAAAAACTCGTTTAACACAACCTCCCGAATGCTTACCTAATTGCGCCCAAATTCAAACAATGGTAATGCGTGTTAATGAATCTAATATGCAGTTAAAACTAAATGTGCATGCATTGCAGAAAGTTGCAATACCTTTGCCAGCACGAGATAAACAATGGTTGCCGTCTAGAGTAACGATTGATGGGCGTTCAGCAAGGGCAATGTACCGAGCAAGTGATGGTGTATTATGGCTTGAATTACCTAAAGGCCGTTTTAATATTGTTATGTCGGGTTCGTTGAAATTGAAAAAATTTATACAATTGCCAATGCAATTAAAACCACGAATTGTTCAATTCAAATTGAGTGGTTGGAGTATAGAGGGTATTCAAGAAAATGGAGTTCCTGATGCACAATTACAATTATCACGTGAACAAAAAACCGTTTCTTCAAAAGACAATAAATTTCAAACAGATAAAGCAGAAGTTTTGCCACCTTTTTTAATTGTCGAACGCCATCTTAAATTAGGTTTAGATTGGTTTATTGAAACCACTGTACGAAGAATCTCACCGATTGGAAGTGCTGTTGTCGTTAATGTACCTTTATTATTGGGTGAGTCGATTATTACTGAAAATATTCGTAGCAAAGATGGCAAGGTCTTAATAAATATGTCTGCGAGACAACGCCAGGTATCCTGGCGTTCTAGAATTGAAATAAATAACAAACTTAACTTAAAAGCATCGGCTGATAGTTTCTCAACAGAAATTTGGGCAGTGAGTATCTCTCCTGTTTGGCATTTAGAATATGATGGGATACCGGTTATTAAACATAAAAGCCAACATGGTCGCTGGTCGCCACGTTGGCATCCTTGGCATGGTGAAGAAGTTAACTTAATCATTACTCGTCCACAAGGTATTAAAGGTAATACGTTAACGATAGATCAAAGTCGTTTATTAGTTAAACCGAGTAAACGTGCACATGAATCAGAACTGAATTTAAGTCTACGAAGTAGCCAAGGGGGACAGTACTCCCTTGCATTACCTGAAAATTCAAATTTACAATCTGTGAGCATTAATAATGCTGCGCAATCCATACGTTTGGAAGGGCGTGATTTAACGATACCGGTTACTCCCGGTAAGCAAAATGTAAAGATCGTATGGCGCAATACTGAACCTATGAGTAATTTGTTCAAAACACCACAAGTCGATCTTAAAGTTGCCAGCGTGAATCATTCTATTAAAGTGAAATTCACACAAGATCGCTGGGTATTACTCGTTGGTGGTCCCGATTTAGGCCCCGCTATATTATTTTGGGGAGTGTTATTAGTCATATTACTTGTCGCTGTAGCACTTGGATTCACAAGCTTTACACCGCTAAACACTCTTTCGTGGATTTTACTCGGTATTGGTTTGAGCCAAGTGCCAATATGGATGGGCTTTATCGTTGTTGCTTGGTTATTTATGTTGGGCTTGCGTGAAAAATTAATTAAACAAGCGAGTGATATTCAATTTAATATGATTCAAGTTGCGATAGGTGCCTTTACCTTTTTATCATTAATTTGTTTATTCTCTGTAATACAACATGGCTTGCTTGGTTCGCCTGATATGCAGGTGGCTGGGAATGGTTCATCTGCTTATAATTTTAATTGGTATCAAGATAGAAATGTTGCTCTATTACAACAAGCCTGGTTACTATCAGTTCCTACCCTGGTATATCGATTGTTGATGCTCGGTTGGGCTTTATGGCTCGCCTTTTCATTATTACGTTGGTTAAAATGGGGATGGCAACAGTTTAGCACTGGTGGAATGTGGAAAGATATTTCAGCGTATACACCAGCATCAAAATCTAAAAGTAACAAAGCATTACCTGTTTCCGGTGAAAATGTACCAGCGATAGAAGATAAGAAGGAAAAGGATTAAGTTAGTTATTAAATAATAAATATTATTATTTATTTTTGGCTTCAATCCATTGAGCCATATATTGAGTGCTTTTCATCGTATGGTGACGTAACATCGAACCAGTAAAATTATTAAGACGATGTTTTTCTAAATTATTAAGAATGTTATCAATACGGCTTAATAAAATTTTTGAATGTATATCATTATCGTAAAGTGAATTAATTAAAGTATAACCATTCTCTTGTGACGTTTTCCAGAGGGCTGAATCGTTATAAAGCTCTACCGCGGCATCTGCTATATCATTGGGTGTGTTTGCAATTGTACCATTCCAATTTAATTCATTATGCATACCTTCGGCGCCAATGTCGGTTGTGACACTTGGTGTCCCA
>Ga0316209_1000492_pt1 | contig 68286 bp, 62 predicted proteins | sample 6monopyrite_MG_FD_204945 | JGI IMG/M metagenome (GOLD analysis project Ga0316209, IMG submission 204945) | Microbial mat bacterial communities from mineral coupon in-situ incubated in ocean water Damariscotta River, Maine, United States -... | ecosystem: Environmental > Aquatic > Marine >... | reverse complement strand
ATACTTTGGCATAGTGATCACTCAGAGATTGATAGCCTCGTTTCCTCAATCGTTCCAAGGTGATGGTAGTCCGCAGAATAGGACTTTGGGCTACTGCCCAGCCTCCCATTCTTGTTCGACTCCAGGCATAGGCCTGCCCTTGTTCAATTCCCATTCGTATCAGGTTCTTCCTCTTCCTCTCGGGCTTTTTCCAGTCGTGCCAGATGCAGTATCGCAAACGATTCCTTAACCACTCGTCAAGGGATTTTAGTTTGGAATGAATACTTGCCAGTCGGTAGTTGTTCACCCATCCTTTCCACACTTCTGAGAGCTTTTGGAGCCGTTCGGCGAAACTGTACGGTTTGGTTTTCTTGGTAATGCCTTTGAGCTTTCGCTTTAGCGATTCCCAACTGCTTTTCTTCACTACCAGTTGGTATTGCCCTTTTATCCCTTTCTTATAAATGGGAACAAACCCATGTCCTAGAAGCTTGAAATTCGATGGCCTGCGGATACCGCTCTTTTCCGTGTTGATGGGCAGTTGTAGTTTATCTCGTAAAAAGATAAAGATACTGTTGCCGATCCGTCGGGCTTCTGCTTTTGATTTAGCATAAATACTGAAATCATCTGCATAGCGAACGTACCGTAGTTCCCTTCTCGCAAGCTCCTTGTCCAGTTCATCTAATAAGATATTGGACAGTAAAGGACTGATCGGGCTTCCTTGCGCAACTCCTTTTCGGCGTTTGTGTAGCTTTCCTTTTATTTGGATCGGTGCACGCAACCATTTTCGGATCAGCCGCAAGGTATAGGGACATTTCACCTTCTTGTAGATCAGTTGTAGTAAAATAGAATGGTCTACCTCATCGAAGAACCCTTTCAGGTCAATATCTACAATGTCCTGAAAGCCATCATTGATGTATTTCAAGGATTGTGATACCCCTTTATGGAGGTTCTTGTTTGGCCGAAAACCATAGCTATGCGCTTCGAATGATAACTCAAACTTTGAGCTTAGCACTTGGCTTACGGCCTGTTGCAGCCATCTGTCTACTACTGTCGGGATACCCAGCAATCGGATTTTACCGTTGCTTTTTGGTATCTCTACCCCCAAGATAGGATCAGCTACATAAGTGCAGTTAGCAACCCTATTGATGAGTTGGTTTCGGTTATTGTCCAAATACGACAATAGCTCTCCAACCTTCATATGGTCAATACCTGCTGCCCCTTTATTGCGCACTACCTGACGGTAGGCTTTGTAAAGGTTCTTTGGCTTAAGTACTTGATCTATCATAAACGTTTTACTTTGTCCGCTTAGGATTGGGCTAGCTATGCCTCCCAATCGAATTGAGACGTGATTCAATGTTCAGCCCTTCACTACTTTGTGAGACCTCCGATTCTTCATCGGCTCATTACCAGTAGCTACTATGGCCTCCCCGCCTGAATGACTAGTCGGGCAGGTGCTGACTTCTCCATTGCAACTTACAATCGAGACCTCCCTCGGTAAGGTGAATATCCTTGTGTCTATGCCTGCTACATCTACTATTTCGACCCCTCTTCCGAGGCTTGAGACTTCAGTATCATGTGCTACCTCATCCAATCTAATAGCCTCCGTATGTAGTTTATTCACTTGATGTATTATTTTCATAGGAGTTCATGATACGCTTCGCTTGATTCTGTTCGTCAGTACAGACACTGCAGTCTGGCTTACTTCAGTGCTTGGATCACTCCAAACCACCTTGCCACTTGCTTAGCTTCTGGGCACAGCCTGCCCCGACTTATCGGGGACCCCAGTGCTTACGGGACTTCTCGCCTGAATGAATTCATTCGTACAGGTCACCCTTTGGAACGTCCAACTTCATGGACTATATTCACCATTCAAGGCACACACAGCACCTATCATCCATGGGGTGTTATTTGGAAACGAAACTTCGGTGGCTTTTGGAAAGTCCGCCAAGTAAAATATGAATTTAGAAATCGGTCATGGCTTGGTGGTGACGGAAACTGAAAATCAATTAAACCCCCACAGATGATAGCCAGACGTTCACATCCATTGACTGCAAGTAGCAAATTTCATATCTTTACCGCATGACGATTGAACAACGTAAGCTGGAACTAATTACTTGGATAACCTCAATCCAAAGCGAAGACGTTATTAATCATATAGAGGATTTTAGAAACAACCCAGAATCTGAGATTACTGATACAATTCTCGAACTCCTTCGTGAATCCAGTTCTGCCAAACCAGAAGATTGCATTGAACACACAAGTGCTCGCGAACTACTGGGTCGTAAATGAAAACAGTTTGGACACCTCTAGGACTAAAATCCTTAGACAAAACAACTAACTTCATTGAGGAACAGTGGAATGAGGATGTCGCGGATAACTTTCTCGATCGGCTTGACGAACGCATTGATCAACTAAAAAAGAATCCGAGAATTGGATCAACCTACGAACAGACAGAGTTTCGCCAACTTCTGATTCATCCATTGGTAACGCTCTATTACGAACTCAAAACCGATTACATACGTCTGACTCTTGTCTGGGCGAACAAACAAGATCCTGACGAACTCCAACAACAATTAAAACGGATGTGAATCGTGTAGACGGCTGACAGTCAAGTGACCGCCAGTGCGCCTCTTGCCATAGGCATCCCTTTGGGGCACACCACCCAGCGTACGGGTCTCGTACTGGGTGGTTCATCGAATCGAAGGTTGCGTTTTTTGGTAATAGGTAGGGTCTGCTGAGAAACTAAAACCAAGGCGAAATCTATAACTCCATATTACCAAGGGTAGATTTTGAGGCGTATTGCTAATTTTAGGTGCAAACAAAAATGGCAATTGTATTAAAAACCCGTGCACATTAGTGGTATGGATCGGCCTCATGAAAATGGCGTTAAGAAAATCCGTTCCACTGCCGACAAAAATACACCATTGCCCGAGCAGGCTGGTGCGGCTGGAAGTTTGGTGGATTTTAGGCATTGGAACGGATTTTTAGACTTTTTCATGCAGCCTTGATTTCTTTGCATACTTTCTGTATCAAGACAGAAAGTATGAGCCCGCCTGGCTCAAAGGCAAAACAAACCAATAAAGTGTGTAATCAGCGTTTTTCAGCAGACCCTAGGTAAGCATTGATTCATACCCTTTTCTCCTGAGCCTTGATAAGGTGATAGTAGTCCCAAGTATGGGGCTTTACTCATCCCTTACTATTGTTTTGGCATTCGTGATTCGCTGCGCTTAATTGGGCTACTGCCCATCCGCCCATATTGGTCCTGCTCCAAGCGTAGGCTTGTCCTTGGCCAATTCCCATTCGTATCAGGTTCTTCCTCTTCCTCTCGGGCTTTTTTCCCCCAAAGGGATTCCTTCGGGACAGTCGTGCCAGATGCCGTACATACCGCCACCGTGAGCGTCCCTCACCTTCAGGTACAGGCTTTCATTTCGTGAGAAACCCCACCTAAGCATTGTTGATGTTGTGTTATGCCCGAACAATCTTCATCTCACCCCATCTCCACCTCCTCAGCCTCCCCTTTAAAAGAAGCTCTTGGCTTTAGATTAAGTGTTTGGAACATTTCTTTGTCCTGATCCACGTCGGGGTTAGGCGTGGTTAGAAGCTTCTCTCCGGCAAAAATTGAATTAGCTCCAGCCATAAAGCAAAGCGCTTGTTCTTCTGTGGTCATCTGCTCTCTGCCAGCAGACAACCGAACCATCGCCTGGGGCATGATAATTCTTGCTGTTGCAATCATGCGAATCATCTCCCAAATGGAAACTCTTGGTTGATCTGCAAGCGGCGTTCCCTCCACAGGCACCAATGCATTCACTGGAACAGACTCTGGATGTTCGGGCAGAGTGGCCAGCGTATGCAGCATACCTATCCGATCGTTCTCAGATTCGCCCAAGCCAATGATTCCACCTGAGCAGACGGAGATTTTAGCTTTTCTAACGTTCCCGAGCGTGTCCAAACGATCACTGTAATTTCGTGTCGTTATGATCTCTTCGTAATGCTCCTCACTGGTATCCAGATTGTGATTGTAGGCATACAATCCTGCATCCTTTAATTTCTGTGCTTGCTCTTCGGACAACATCCCAAGTGTACAGCAAACTTCCATTTCCATGGCATTTACTCCTTTCACCATGTCGAGCACTTTATCAAAATCGCGGTTGTCCCGAACTTCTCTCCAGGCCGCCCCCATACAGAAACGCGTGCTGCCATTCTCTTTGGCGGTGCGAGCAGAATCCAAGACCTGCTCCACATCTAAGAGTTTGTGTACCTCCACATCCGTGTGATAGCGAGCGGCTTGAGGACAATACGAACAGTCCTCTGGGCATCCACCCGTTTTTACCGAAAGTAGTGTACACACCTGCACCTCGTTGGGATCGTTGAATTGGCGATGGACGGTAGCCGCCTCATACATCAATTCCATTACAGGTTTGTTAAAGATATCTGTGATCTCCTGACGTGTCCAGTCGGTTCGTGTTTGCATTAGTTTATTTCAATTTCAACTGGCATTCGAGCCTGAATACCTTCCAATTCTTTCAATACTTTGAGCTGCTTTTTGTACGGAGCTAAGACATCATTTTGCGACAAATAACTCTGTGCTTGTCCGGTAAGATCGGTCATTAGCTTCTCGAAAAATGGCTCTTGTTGAGGATATACTTTCAAGCTGTACGCTTCCATTCCTGCTGCATCCGCAGCGAGTTGAAGCGCATCATCGTAACTCCCCAGCACATCCACCAATCCATTTTCTTTGGCCTGACGGCCAGTCCAAACTCGTCCTTCGGCCACAGCTTGCAGATCTTCAAGCGACATGCCTCGTCCCTCTGCTGCTTTAGATGTGAAAGTCAAATACCCATTGTCCACACCTTTTTGCATGATCATGCTTTCATATTCTGTAAACGGTCGGGTGACCGTGATGAAATCCGAATAATCACCCGTGCCGACCACATCGTGGGTCAGGCCAAGTTTATCATCAAGGAAGGTTTCAAAATTGTACAGCATCCTAAAAACTCCGATCGAGCCCGTGATGGTATTTGGTTGTGCCACAATAGTGTCAGCAGCCATAGCAATGTAGTATCCACCAGAGGCGGCCACACCAGACATAGAAGCAATGATTGGTTTCACGCCTTTGGTGAGCATAACTTCACGCCAGATCATGTCTGAGCCTGTCAAACTCCCACCAGGCGAATTGATTCGAAGGACAATGGCCTTCACGTTCTTATCCTTTCGGGCTTTTCGGATATATCGGGCAAACTGCTCTCCGCCCACTCCCTCATCTGAACTGGAGCTTTGATAAATATTGCCATTCGCCACAATCACCGCTATCCTTTCCTTTTTAAATTCTTGTTCAGCTTTCACCACCTTGGCATAACTCTTCCAGGAAATATAGTTGATATCCTTTCCTTCTTCAATACCCAAATCCGCTCTCATCACATCTTTGATCACGTCTTCGTATTCCACTTCAGAAACCAAACCTAATTCTCTGGCATCAGCAGGGAAATTGACCAGCATGCCATCCGAGATTCGTTCAAGTTCGACCAACTCCATGTCTCTTGACTCTGCTACGTTTTTCAAATAAAAATCATATACTGAGTTTAGCAATTCTGAATATTGCAGCTCGCTTGCCTCGCTTATATCTTTGCGAATGTATGGCTCCACGAAGCTTTTAAACTTGTTTGAAGTTGGTCGGAAGATCACTGGTTCAATATTCAGCTTCTCAAATAGTCCCTTGTAAAACATGATATTCATAGCAAGCCCATTGAACTCAAGCGAGCCTTGAGGATTCAGATGAATCTCATCTGCAACCGAAGCGATATAATAGTCTCCCTCACTCATGTATTCACCGTAGGCATAGACAAATTTCCCTGACTCCTTGAAGTCAAGCAGTGCATCCCTGATTTCTTGTAGAGACGAGAAGCTAGCTCCGATATATTTGGTCTCGATGTAAATCCCTTTGATTTTGTCATCCTCTTTGGCTGCTCGAATTGCATTAATAGCTGCGATAAGTCCGAGTTGTGAGGGCTCATCACCAAAGACTTCTGCCAAAGGGTTCTCGACTTCCTGCTCTACGATTACGCCTGACAAGGGAATGTACATCACCGAATTGTTTTTTACGGCTGGCAATTCATCACCAGATGACGCCATGATTGTAACCATTAAGAGGCCAATCGATAAACCGACAAAAAGAATAAGCCCAACGATGGTGGCAAACACATTTTTAAGAAAAGACATCCTGTATTCGTTATATTTTAGTCAACATTTGCAAAAGTAACTATATCCAAGCTGGAGGAACGGCGTGGATTGAATCATTCTTTTCGAAATTATATGAACGGAAGCTGGCTATTGCTTGGGACAAATCTTGGAGACCGAAAGAAAAATTTCGAAGTGGCATTGAAACTGCTAGTGGACAATGATCTTAAGATCATTGAGAAATCGAGCATTTATGAAAGCGAACCCTGGGGAATTGCCGATCAGCCATGGTTTTGGAACATGGTCATTCAGGTAGAAACTTCATTGCCCGTTCGGGAATTATTGGCGCATTGTCTCCATGTGGAAACGAAGATGGGACGCATCAGAAAGGAAAAGTGGGGCGAGCGTTTGATCGATATTGACATTCTCTATTTCGATGGGCTGATGTTAAAAGAACCGGATTTGGAAATCCCCCACCCGGGCATTCAGGAAAGGAAGTTCACCTTGATGCCGCTGGTGGAGAAGTGGCCAGAACTAATCCACCCTATTCTTTTGAAAAATCAACTTGGTTTGCTCAATGAATTGGATTCGGCTCTTGTGTGTAGAAAAACGGATGTAGTTTTAGGCCATGACATTGATTGAAACTCTTTTGTTGATAGGCGTTGGGATCATTGCCGGAGGACTCAACACACTTGCTGGTGGTGGCTCAATGCTGACGTTACCTTTGCTCATATTCATGGGGCTACCATCTGCTGAGGCCAACGCCAGCAATCGGGTAGCGATTTTTATTCAAAACATATTTGCCGTACGTGGATTCAAAAGCAAGGGTGTTGCTGTTTTTCCATACGCCTATTGGGTAGCAATTTCGGCTTGCTTAGGTGCTGTTCTTGGCTCAATGATCGCAGCAGATATTGAAGATGCATTGTTCAACAGAATTCTGGCCATCGTCATGATATTGGTGATGCTAGCGACCGTACTCAAGCCATTGATTACCGCCAAAGGTGGGCAAGAAATTTTCAACAGAAGACAAAACGCCTGGAGTATCCTGGCCTTCTTCTTTGTGGGAGTTTATGGCGGTTTCATTCAAGCGGGCGTTGGATTTTTGATGATTGCTGCCCTTTCATTGATTCATGGTCTGGGGATGGCAAAAGTCAATAGCATCAAAGTATTCGTAGCATTGAGCTATACTTTCTTCGCCTTAATTGTATTTGTAATCAACGATCTTATCCGGTGGGAATACGGTCTCACGTTAGCCGTAGGTAATGCGATCGGCGGTTGGTTTATGAGTCGCTGGTCGGTGAGCATTCCGGACCAATATGTGCGCGGATTTTTGTTGGTGACCGTCGGAGCACTGGCGGTGAAGCTGTGGTTTTTTTGATTCCAGCCACAGAGGACGTAGAGAGAACGGAGAAAAGGATGCTTTGGGAACTCAAAATGTAGTTAATTCGCTCACATGGGAGTTGTGATCCGTCAGAGTTTTTGGGGAACCGTCATTGCGTACATGGGCGTGGTGATCGGATACTTCAATACGCTCTATCTGCGGCCAGAATTTTTATCCCTTGAAGAAATTGGGCTTTTTACTTTGGTGACGGCCAATGCCATGATGATTTCACCCTTGTGTGGAGCAGGCATGGCAGGTACATGGATCAAGTATTTTCCCGAAGTGCGGAAATCTCCTTCGCTGAAAAATGAATTTTTCACCTTTCAGCTTTTGGTGGTCGTGTCTTTGACCCTACTTATTCTTGTCATTGGCTATCTGACAAGCGATTGGATTGTGGCCTATTTTGCTGAAAAATCTACCGAGTACACAAAATACCTGGCCATAACGGCCGTGATTATAATCGTCAATAGCTTGTTTGACCTGCTCTTTTCCTATTGTCGAACCATTCTCAGCGTAATCATCCCCTCCTTCATTCGGGATATGCAGCTCCGTATTGGGGCAATTATTTTGATTGGAGGGTATGCGCTTCATTATTGGACCTTCGATTGGGCGGTGAAGGGACTGGCGATCAACTATGCAGCTGCGCTTGTCGTACTTTTTGCTTATTTGTTTTTTACACACGATTTCAAATTATCCTTTCGGTTTGCGGCAATCGACCATGTCTGGAAAAAACGTATTTTTAATTTCGGTGGATATGCCATGCTCCTTGGATTGAGCTTTGCTGCCATGCAAAATGTGAGCTATTCTCAAATTTCGTCACAACTCGGGGATAGCGCCACAGGGATATTCGCTACGTGTTTTTTCATTGGAATGATAGTGGAAATGCCAAGGCGAAATATGCTAAAAGTAATCTCCCCGATTTTTTCCAAAGCCATGCAAGAAAATGACATGGAGCAAGTTCACCGGATGTACAAAAAGGGATCAATAACCATGTCCATCTTCGGGGCGCTATTGTGTATTGGAATCCTTACAAACGTGGAAGATCTCTTTATTTTTATTCCAAAAGGGGCCGAATTCCGAGAAGGCTACTGGGTCATTGTTGCGATCTGCTTGACCAAATTCGTAGTGATGCTGTTTTCGTTCGGCCAGGAGATCATGGTGTTTTCCAACTACTATAAACTGACGCTATATTTTCAAATAACTTCGGCAATTATATTAATCGGCCTCAATGTCTGGCTACTCCCGCTTTGGGGAATTACTGGAGCGGGAATTAGCTATATGGTTGCGATCTTGCTTCATACATTTGCGAAATATTTGTTCTTACGAACAAAATTTAATCTGAGCCCATTTGATAAAAGTCAGGCACGACTTATCGCCATTAGTGGGTTGGTCTTTTTGCTCTTTTGGTACCTACCCTTCCCATTCTCGCCAGTACCCAATATTGCCATCCGCTCTATTTTGACAACCTTGGTTTTTGTAACACTCATTTTCAAATTTGATATTTCATCGGACATCAGCCAGCTGATAAAACAAGCATTTGAAAAGGTAAACATCAAGATGTAATGCAATTTTTAAGGTACACCAATACCTATGATTAAATAAGAAACGTAAGCAACTGTAATTTTTCCCAAAACTATTTCTAATTGAAATATTATAAAATATAATCCAGCGAATCCTTCTATTTTTGGCTAGCTAAAAATTCATGCGCTGATGAACTTAAAAAATATCCTACCTCACCTTCTGGCCATAGCCTTCTTTTTCGTCATCACGCTTATTCTTTTTCATCCGGGAATTATAGAAGGGAAGACGCTCAACCAGCATGATATTCTTCAATGGAGAGGTGGTGCTCAGGAAGCAACGCAATTCAGAGAACAAAATGGAGAAGAGGCCTACTGGACCAATTCGATGTTTTCGGGAATGCCGGCATTTCTTGTCTCCACGCAGTACAGTGGAGATCTCTTTGTTCACCTCCAGAAAGGAATCAGTTTGGGGATACCAAGACCCTATAGTTTGATCTTTTTAGCCTTCGTTAGTTTCTACATAATGATGTTGACATTTAAGGTAAAACCCCTCATCGCAATTGCTGGGGCAATAGCCTTTGGAGCTACATCATTTATGATCATCGGATTGATGGCTGGTCATAATTCACGGGTTGTTGCTATTGCATTTATCCCTCTCGTTGTGGCAGGAGTCAAATTAGTGTTTGACAAGAATATTGGTCTGGGGTTTCTCCTGACAGCCATTGGGCTGGCTCTTGAAATCAGGGTAAATCACTTACAAATGACCTACTATTTGGCCATTATTCTTTTGATCTTCGGTATTAATCATTTAATACAAAGCATCAAGGCCAAGGATTTCCATGTATTTAAAATTCAGATGCCTGTCCTTCTGCTTGCTGCTTTTCTGGCCGTTGGTGCCAACTATGGGAAACTATCGAATATCCTATCTTATAGCACGTATTCCACTAGAGGACAAAGTGAACTAACTGCTTCCAAAAAAGAATCTGGTCTTGATAAGGATTATGCCTTTGAATTTAGTAATGGCATTTTTGAGCCTTTGGTTCTGTTCATTCCAAATTTCTATGGTGGTGCCAGCAATCAGAAATTGGGAAAAAACTCCAAATTAGTGGACGCTCTTCTTAAGAATGGGGTGAGTAGAGTGCAACTCGACCAATACACCCAATCCGTCCCAACCTACTGGGGTAAGCAACGGCTTTCGGCCCCTTACTACGTGGGATCAATCATCATTTTCTTCTTTGTCCTTGGAATACTCATTCTTGACATGCGAACCAAGATGTGGCTGATCTCTCTTGTCACCCTTGGAATTGTACTTAGCTGGGGAGACAATTTCGAAACATTCAATTACTTTCTTTTTGATTATTTCCCTGGATATAACAAATTTCGTTCGGTCACTTTCACACTCACCCTTGCCATTTTTGGCTTAAGTACCATGGCCGTGCTGTCACTTCAAAAAGTGCTTGAAATTGACAAAGGAATCGCCAGAAAAAAATTATTAATAGCCGCATTGATAACTGCCGGTTTTGCCTTGATTGCTGCATTATTTTCAGGAATGGGCGCATACCGAGCGCCAGTGGATCAGCAACTTGCTCAGCAGGCGCCCGATTGGTTTATTCAAGCCATCAGGGATGATAGAGCAAGATTGCTGAAAATCGATGCGATTAGGTCTGCCCTCTTCATCACTTTGACCGTTGGTGTGGTGTGGCTAATTCTCAAAGAAAAAATTCAAACGTCCGTAGGGTTGGCCGCAATAATTGCTCTTATATCCATTGATCTACTTACGGTTGACAAAAGATACCTGAAAGCATCCAACTTCGAAAAAGACGTAGCAGAGGCCTATTTTGAAAAGTCCAATGCCGACGCTGCTATATTGGATGCTACAAATCCCGGAGACAGAGTACTCAATCTCCAAAACCCATTTAATGAATCGAAAACTTCCTATCTCCATAGTTCAGTTGGCGGGTATCATGGTGCAAAATTAGGTCGCTATCAGGATTTGATTGAGCATCACCTTACTCCTGAAATGAATCAACTGATTACAGGACTTCAAGCGACTGGTAACCCAGATTTTGAAAAATTGAATGTGTTAAATATGCTGAACACGCGTTTTTTTAAATATGGAGAAGCCAAAGAAAACGTACTTATAAATTCAGCCTCAAACGGAGCTTCCTGGTATGTAGACGCTCTAGAATCGGTGCAGAATCCTACAGAAGAAATAACTAAACTTAAAGAAATCGACACCAAAAAGGTGGCTGTAATAGATGCTTCTCAATTTTCAATTTCGTTTTCAATTGATCCAGATTCAAGCGCTACAATTGATCTGGTGTCCAAGACAGCCAAAAAGCTTGTATACTCGGCCTCACGAAAAAATGACGGACTAGCAGTATTCTCCGAGATATATTATCCTGAAGGATGGAATGCGTCAATCAATGGAGAGGAAGTAGAAATCATGAGAGTTAACTATGTGCTACGCGCGCTTAAAATTCCAATGGGAGAAAGTGAAATAATTTTCGAATTCAAACCCGTAGGAGTTGACACTGCAAACACGATCATGTTGGTTTCTGGTCTTGCCATATTTCTCCTTGGCGGAGGTTTCATGTTTATATCGTCCAGGCAGAAACAATGAACCCCATTCGATCATTCGTCAATAATTCATGCATTTTCCATATCTTAAAACCATTTGCTCATGACGATTTTTTTGAAGACGATGAACTCTGCGTCTTTGTAAGAGGAAATGGTTTTTGGTTGGATTCCGTTAAATGGCTAGACGCAAGTTCGATCGCTTTAGCTTATAAAAAGTACGGTGAACTTGAATTGAACAAAGTGGACGGCACTTTTTCAATATTTATCAACGACAAAAAAAAGGGGGATCTGATTTTCGTTACAGACCATCTAAATTTCTTCCCTTTCTACATAAAGGCCACCGAAGAAAAATACCAAATCTCAGATTCATTAAGCATATTCAGGGAAATGGCTTTAGATCAATTTGCCATAAAACAACTTTTTTCTATAGGTTCAATTGTAGGTAAAAGAACGCTTGTAAAAGACATAAAAAAACTACCTCCTGCAAGTGTCACTACAATTGATTCGAAAGGCCATTTAACAGAAACTACCTACTGGAAGTGCGAACCTGTTAAAACAAATGCCACGCAATTCAAATCTATTCTTGAATCAACTATTGGACTAATTCCACAGCTTTCTTCTTCACCTTCATTGACACTAACTGCTGGTCTAGACAGTCGCATGGTGTTTTCAGAACTATTGAAACAAAAAATAAATTTTCAGACCTTCACCTTTGGGCACAAAGGTGCTGGGGATGTGACAACTGCTAAAACCATATCTAGAGATTTTGACATACCCCACCACTCCTATCGAATAGACCCATCCAACAAAGATTTCATTGAAAATTTCGAAAACGAAATTGCCGAAACATCTAGTTACTGCGACGGCATGATTCCTTTCATAAAAGGTGTCCACGCCAATTACTGTTTTAAGAAAGAAGCTGAGACAAGTGATTTAATCGTGACAGCTACTGGAGAACTTGTTTATTCGCACTATGCTGAAGTGCCCACCCTTTTACCCAAGGACAGTAGTTCATTATTTTCAATTGCCAAATTTCTAACACAATTCAATGCGGATACTAATAGGCCCAAGGAATTCAATGGTTTGGAAGATATCGAAAAAGAACTAATTGACTACTTTGAGGGGTATAACTTAGACTCCAACATCCTTTATTACGACGCTTTCTATTTAAACAAACTGACTGGTCTTACCTCCTATTTGCAACAATTCCTCTCCTCCCATGTTCGACTATTCAATCCGATATTTACGAAAAAGATGATTGTTCATAGCATGGGTTTAGATCAAAACTTGAGAGATCACAGAAAACTGCAAAGGGAAATCATAGTTACAAACAATCAGAAACTGAATGACTATCTCGTCAACGGCTTCAAGGTGGTGAAACCTACTTTTGCCAAAACGCTGATTTCTAAATGGAATTATGGTATTCGATTGTTCAAAAAAGGAACGAATAGGCTGCTGGGGAAGCAATTCTTCACGACTGGGTATATACATTATCCGTCTCTATTAGCAGAAACGAATGTCTTAAAAAAAGCCATGAAAATAAAACGATTAGGGTCCTTGCCTGTGCCAAGTGAAAAATCCTCCGAATCGTATTTATTCAACTTTTTATCCCTCGAATACTGGCTGAAGTAGGCTTCTATTTGAAGCAATTCAAAAATGTGCGCTCAAATTTTTCGTTTGAAAAATCCTTCATATATACTTCCAATGCTTTGTCAGAGGCCTGTTTATACTTTTTAAAATTCAGCAATTTATCAAACTGATTCAGGGGATAGCCACAACCCAAATCAATTTTTACTTTCGTTGGCAACCGATCATTTCCAACAAATGGAATGCCCATCGCCATATAGTCTATGTCTTTATTAGCCTCCTGTGTGGCATAACTGTGATGCACTGATTCAATCAAACTCACCCCGATCAGGTTTACTTTTTGTGACAATTTTGGCAATTCCGTTTTCAGCTCTGAAATACTTTTATTGCCATGGAATTTCACATAATCGTTCTTAATAAAATCGTCCGTATCCGTATCTACCGAAATACCAAATACGTGTACATCGAGTGAATATCTTTCTGCTAGCTCCTTTAAATGCAATGTGCCCTTTTCCTTGCGGAGTTGCCCGAGATAAAGCAGAACAAATGGCTTCTCTTCTTGATAGTTGAGCTTCAGTCCTTCAAAGGGAGACGTATAGTAATTCAAAATTGCATTTGGCAAATACTCGAATAAGGCCTTGCTATTGACCAATAAGAAATCTGCTTTCTTCGAAATAGATTTCTCAATCTGTCGAAACAAGAAGTCCAAAGGTCTTGAAACCCATTTAAATGGAGCGAATCTACTTCCAAGTTCATAAAGTGTGTAGCTCACGTTATCATCCAGCGTTTGGTAAATCATCTTTGATCTAGGAACCCACAATACGGAAGGCAATAGTTGCATTCCATAAATCACAACATGATCGAACTGTCGGGCTCTCCTTTTTACAACAAATATTTGATGGAAATTGAAAAATTTCAAACTTGCGTAGGTGAGAAGCGATTCGAAAAATGTAGAGTCCCCCTCAAAGTATTCGACTTCCACATCATAGCCGACCTCCTCTAATAATTTTATTTCATAGAGTAGCCTTGCCTTCTTTTTTTCAGCACTAAAATTGGTGACAAATAATACTTTCTTCACAGGCTTTCTAATTCGAGATGACCATAAAGAAATTTTGAGAATAGAATTTACGAATTCTGATAAAACCACTTGAAACGAAATGAATAAAATGATTTTTGAAACCCACAATTGCCTTTTGCTCTCTCAACCAGCAAAAGTCAACCACCTTGAATTTGTTTCGGTCCGCCACTTCCAGCATTGTGATCGGATCAAGATGACACGTGTGCTCTGGATTGATACTCGGCCCTGAATAGAAAAAAACATGCAACACCTGTCGGAAAGAAAATGGATTGGGTGTAGTGATAATCATCCTCCCATTCTCGACTAAAAATTTTCTATAAAAATTCAAAAACGCTTCAATATCCCCAATGTGTTCAATCACATCGCCCATCACAATCGCGTCATACTTATCACTATTGTCCAGTTCATCAATATGCTTCACATGATATCCCAAACCTACCAAATGTTCGATTCCGTCCTTTTCAATATCCACACCTACCACTTCGCTTGCTATTTGCTTTATTCTGTTGTGAAGCCAATTCTCTTTTGAATAAATCCTGTCTTGCCCAACGCAACCAACATCTAACACTCGCATTCCATTGCACAGTCTTAGGATTTCCTCATCCTTATTAGAAATTCGCGATTTCTTAAATTCCTTTATTTTTTCAATTTTGTTCATCAGTTCTTGTCACAGGGTGTTCAAATGGACAGGATTATTTTTATTTGCAATAATAACGTTTTCATTTTCTAAGGTATCGGCATAAGGTAATAACATCCGTTTTCAAAATTTGAATTGATCCTCCAAAAATGGCATTACCCAATTTCTTAATAGCAGGTCCTCCGAAGACCGGTACCACCTCGTTGTTTGACTGGCTCTCAAAACATCCGGAAACGCATCCATCCAAGATCAAGGAAACAGATTATTTCAATGAGAAGGCTAACAAAAAAAGTCCTTTTACAAATTTCAATACCCATGGATGGGATGCTTACGAAAAGCTATTTGAGGGGCATACTCACCAGAAAATAGTATTTGAAGCCTCTCCTAAATATGTCTATTCTCCGCTTGCTGCTGAGCAGTTATCTGAGTTGGAAAATATTAAAATTCTTTTCATCCACCGAGATCCGTCAGAAAGGCTTTACTCAGAATTCAAATTTCATCGTTTCAAAACAAAATTATTTTCAGGATCATTCGAGGATTACCTCCTCCACAAGGGAATTGACTTAAGTCAAAATATTAAAGAAGAAAATACCCTTTGGTATTTTATCTGTAATTGGCTCAAGTATTTTCGGCCTGAACAAATCATAATTCTGGATTTCGACGAGTTGAAATCTCATCCCAAAAGGACAATGAATAAAATTTGCGAATTTTTGGGAATTGATGCCCACTTCTTTGAATCATTCGATTTCCGAAAGGTGAATGAGACCTACGCCATCCGAAATAAGAAATTGCATTACTTTCTTTTTCGATTCTACAATTATGTTCCTCAAAGCATTCGAAAATTCATCACATCTTTTTACTTTCTTTTTAACAAAACGAAAGTTCCGCCCATCACAGAAGAGGAAAAACTAATCTTACTGAAGCTAAAACGATTTTATCAGAAATCGGAAATGAAATTTATAAAGAAGGCCGCAGAATTGATGGTTTAGAGTATCAGACTATCCAATAATAATCTCAGCAACGCTCATACTTTCCTCCTCACCCATCTCGGCATACATCGGTAAAGACAAAATCCTTGAAGTTGCATGTGCTGCAATTGGAAAATCGCTTGTTAAATGTCCCTTGTATTTGTACGCTTCTACAAATGGTAAAGCAGTCGGGTAATGAATGGCGCAACCGATATCGGCAGCCTTCAACTTAGCCATCAATTCATCTCGATCCTCTCGTTGAATAACGTAAAGGTGATAAACATGACGATAGCCTTCTGGGACGACAGGTTTTTTGACCGTTTGCAATAATCGATTGTAGCTCTGGGCATTGACAATTCGTCGCTCAGTCCAGCGCTCGATATGTCTAAGTTTCACGTTCAGAACAGCCGCGTGCATTGTATCCATTCGGCTGTTACGTCCTATCATTTGATGATCATGCTTGCTGATCTGGCCATGGTTGGCGAGCTGTTTCATTTGTACTGCCAATTCATCATCATTGGTCACCATCGCCCCTGCATCTCCATAGGCACCCAGATTCTTTCCCGGATAAAAACTAAAGCTGGCTATGTCGCCAAAGGTGCCAACAGTTTTTCCATCAATGGCAGCACCGTGTGCTTGTGCACAATCTTCAAGGACTTTGAGATTGTGCTTCTCGGCAATGCCCATAATCTCCGGCATTCGCGCAGGAAGACCATACAAATGCACAGGGATAATCGCTTTGGTTCGATCTGTAATTCTCTCCTCGATCAACTTCGGATCAATCGTGAATTCATCAAACAGAATATCTACAAACACAGGCTCAGCTCCAACATTATTCACGGCCTCTGCGGTAGAAATCCAGGTGAGAGCGGGGACAATCACTTCATGCCCTTCACCAACTCCAAGCGCCTTCAAAGCCATCTCAAGAGAATCCGTCCCATTGGCACAGCTGACGCAATGCGAAACACCTACGTATTCAGCAAAAGATGCCTCAAAATCTTTGACAAATTGTCCTCCAATGAATTGGGTGGAGTTCAGAACATTGGAAATAGCCTCATCAATTTCCTCCTTGATGGAAAGGTACTGGGACTTGAGATCGACAAATGGGACGCTCATGATTCACCAATTTTTTTAGCAGGATTACCAGCATAGACACCCGACTCGGTGATGTCTTTGGTCACCACACTGCCAGCTCCTATCACAACTTTATCCACTATTCGCACGGGTAATATGGTGGCATTGGAACCAATTGAAACATGATTTCCGATGCGTGTAGACTTCCACTTCATTCGATCACCACCAGCTGGGCCACCTTCCGAAAAAGTATCATTAATAAACATCACTCCATGCCCGATGAAGCAATCATCGCCGATACTCACCAGCTCACAAACGAAACTATGCGATTGCACTTTTGTTCGATCGCCGATGGTCACGCCTTTCTGTATTTCTACGAACGGCCCTACAAACACATCATCGCCCAATTCGCATTCATACAAATTGCATGGTTGTACGATGGTCACAGTAGAGCCAAGAGTTATCTCTCGAATGGCTATATTTTTTTCTTTGAACATGATTATGAAATCTATGACTCGTCATAGACTGTTTGTGGATTTAGATGAAATTTAGTACATCGTCCAATGTCTTAGCAATCTCATCAAATGGCAAAGCGGATTGTTTCCCAAATCTTTTCCCGTGAGCAAGTCTGTTCCTGAATTCAATAACATCAGCAAATTTCTTGAGAAGATCAGCGGGTAATTTATTAGCTATCATTGCCTTTATAATGGATAATTTATCAATCTCCTTTGTCGACTTTACAAAGTCAGACGAAAAACTCTTGAAGGGATTTGAGGAATAGTTTGTTTTTACAATTTTTGAAATTTCCCCACTTGCATTCTCAACTCTCTCGAAAACTATTTTTTCAAAATCTGCAACAAGCCCAATAACGCTTAATTCCTCAATGGATCGATTCATCAAATCCATTTTTGATCCAATAAATTGCTTTTGGTTTTTTGAAAGCTTTCCTACATAAGGAAAGCTAATAGCCTTCAAAAACCCATCATCTGCCCTTCGAATTGTTTCTTTCTGAACGTATAACAAAGAATTTCTTACAGCAATCAAATTTAAGTAAGACTCGGCGAGCCTTATCGAACTCAGATCAACCATTTGTCAAATATTTCTTCCAATATCACTTTATTAAGAGGCTTAATATCTCTAATATGGTCAGGGTTTGCAATGCTCCAAGAAAAATTTCCGTTTTTATCTTTGTCTCTAAGAATATAGTATCTGCCAGAATTATACCCTCTCATAAAAATATCGAATCGTGCCCAAGCTCCGATAATGAGGGTTCCCATCGGCTCTACAATCACTTCTCTTCCATTTGTGAAATTCAAATGCAAAACATTAACTTCATATGAACCAATATATTCTTCCGTATTTGATTTTCTGGTTAACTCAAACTCAACAAGTCCCTCTTCTTTGAAATCACCAAACCAATCTTGAATTTGTGTATTCAATTCATCTACAGAAGCTATCCAGTCGTTTTTTCTTTTCACCCAATCGACATGAGATTGCTCATCCGATTTAAGCTCTCTTTTTAATTTTTCTTTTAATCCTATCATGGTTGTCTCAATTAGTAAATGTTAAATCAATTGTCCCGTCTACCTTTCTCTTCCGACATCAATATATTTTTCAACATCAATGTTTGCCCACATTTCCAAAAGCCTTTTAGATCAGTAATATTCTTCCCTTTTTCTTAGAAACTCAACCAGTTAGTTTATGAAAGACATATTGCCTATCTCTTTCGTTCAACGTCTCATTTCCTTCACGATCCAATTTGCCATAGTCTTCCCCTAAGTAAATATACTGGCTAGGACTCACATTGTTTTGTACATCCGCTCAATAAGTGACACAACCGCCATACCCTCTTCTCCAGTCGTGGCAATGTTTCCATTGTTCTGTAGAACGTCAATCACGTTTTGATAAACCTTATCATGATTCGACATGCTCCCTTGATATTCTCCATATTGATTGGCAGGATTTCCAGGTGGCAACTCGCCAATCTCGTCTCCTTCCCATGATTGGTATTCTAGTTTATTGAGATACTGCCCACCTATTTTTACGGTTCCTTTTTCTCCAAAGAAGGTGATCGAGCCCTCCATGTTTTTGGCAAAAGAATTCACCGAATAGTTTATTGTCCCCAATGCGCCGTTGACAAACTTCAATGAGAGCACTCCTGTATCCTCAAAGTCGATTACCTCCCCATGCGCGAAGTTGGCCTTCATCCCATGCATATCTTGGATATCCCCGACCATCCAATACAGCAAATCGATGAAATGAGAAAACTGAGTAAAGAGCGTGCCCCCATCCAAATTTTTCGTTCCCTTCCAGTCAGACTTTGAGTAATAATCAAAGTTTCGATTCCAAAAGCAGTTCAACTGTACGCTATAAATTTTTCCTAGATCTCCATGGTCAATTTTCTCCTTCAGTACGGCAATGGCCGGGTTGTACCGATTCTGCTTAACCACAAATAATTTTCTTGCGGCCTGTTCTGCTACCTGAATCATCTCAGCGCAATCTTTTGAAGAGATAGCCATGGGCTTTTCGCAAATCACATGATGACCTGCTCGCAGTGCCTGAATTGTGTGTTCGGCATGAAGTCCATTTGGAGAACAAACGGCCACCACATCCATTTCAGAATTCATAAAATCCTCAAGAGTAGAATAAACATCTCCTTGAAAGGAAGAAGATAGTTCTCTTGCCCGGTCTTGCTTCACATCATACAGCGAAACCAATTCACCAAAATTGGCCATGTGACCTGCATGGCGCTGCGCAATCCGCCCACACCCTATAATTCCAAATTTTATTTTATCCATTTGTTTGGTTTAATACCTGCTCCAATTCTAAAGCTAAATTAGTGTGAGAAAAACGATCGAGTAGCCTTTGGCTGGACGAAAAATCTGGTGCACCCTGTTGACAGTTTTCAATAAAATTTGTCATCCCCGGCGTATCAGAATATTTCAACATCCTGAAGGCGGCCACCTCTTTGGCTATCGCTTCCAAATCGCTTTCCTCTGGCCCAAGTCCCAATATCCACCGCTGAGCAGCCAAATACTCAAAAAATTTAACAGGCAGAATCCATTTGGCATTGTCGGTCCGATTGAGGAGCAAAACCAATACCTGGCATTTGGCGTATTCTCGTTTGACTTCCTCGTGGCTCAGATAGCCCAGAAAATCTGTACAATTTTTGAGCTGTTTCAACGCCCCTATCTCTTCTTTTATTGACTCTGCTACTACGCCACCAATTCGGAGATGTATCTTCTTTGAAACGGCTAACTCATCAAGAATACCCCACAACTCCGAAGGATTTCTGAGTTCATTGAGCATGCCGTAGTAGCCAATTGTAAGCATCTCTGATTTAGGGTATTTAGTTGCTTCGATCTCCGAAACGCCATTGTATTGTAGATGAACTCGATCCTCACCCCCAAGGTCAGCCAAGCCGCTTTTCAAGTGAGAACTTACAGTTAATATTTTGGTGGCTGATTGTAACACCTCCTTTTCCAATCTTCGGTGCTTCCACATCGCAAGCCTTCCCGTATTCAGTTTTTCTAAAATATCCCATTGTGACCATGGGTCTCTGAAATCCGCTATCCAACACAGATCCAATCGCTTCTTCAATCCAAGGCCAATGAGATGCATGCTATGTGGTGGGCCTGTCGTAATAATGGTTTTGATTTCCTCCTCCTGAATGATTTTTCTCAAAAACTTAATCGAAGGTTTTATCCAATATTTTCGAGGGTCAGGTACAAAAAGATTTCCCCGAATCCAGACAAACAATTTGTCCTTGAATGACTTTGATTTTTTTTCCAAAACCAACCCTTGTTGAACGTTCTTTCGATTAGTATTTCCAGTGATTCGATGAAAAAAATGAAACGGCTCCCATATTTTGGTCTGGATCACTCTGATGTCCTTCACCCGCTCCAAAAGTGATTCATCCTTGATCTCAAATTGAGGATTATCAGGCGTGTAAATTATTGGCTCCCACCCTCGATTTTTTAATTGAACGGCATAGTTCAGCCAACGCTGCACACCCACGCCTCCACTTGGTGGCCAATAGTAGGAGATGATTAGGATCTTTTTATTACTCATGCAGGCTGCAAAGAAACCAAAATATCATCTATGGGCGTAGCTGCATCCACCCATATTATTTCAGAGTCGGCTTTGAACCAGGTCATTTGACGTTTGGCATATCGTCGTGAATTTCGCTTAAGCAATCGGATAGCTTCCTCACGATCGTAGCTCCCTTCCATAAAATCAAAAATCTCCTTATACCCCACCGTTTGAAGCGCATTCAATTTGCGCTGTGGGAAAAGTCGTTCGGCTTCTTCGAAAAGGCCAGAGGCGATCATTTGATCCATTCGGTCCTCAATCCGCTTGTTCAATTTTTCTCGATCCATCTCAAGCCCAATTTTCACAATCTCAAAAGGTCGGACAGTTTTAGACTTTCTATTTCTCAGGGAAGAAAACCTAAGTCCTGACGCTCGAATCACCTCCAGAGCCCTGATGATTCGTTGATGATTTTTATGATCCACGATTTCATAATACTGGGCATCTTTCAATCGCAATTCGTCCAACAACGGATCGAGTCCATCTTTTTCAAATTCTTCAATCAACTCTGCTCGAATCCCCTCATCCACGTCAGGCATAGCATCAAACCCCTCCCAAACGGCCTTCGCATACAACCCAGAGCCTCCAACCATCAGCACCTGATCGTTTGTTTCAAACATTTCCTCCAACTTCACTAGAACATCCCGCTCAAATGCTCCTGCCGAATAAAATTCGCCAATGGAATGTGAATTGATAAAATGATGCTTGACCGCTTTCAACTCTTTATCCGTTGGTTTGGCAGTACCTATTTGCATTTCCTGATAAAACTGCCGTGAGTCAGCGGAGATGATTTCTACTCCCAATTTCTTAGCCACCTCAATTCCTACGGCCGTTTTCCCTACGGCTGTAGGCCCAACAATAGAAATCAATCGAGGGTTGTGATCATTCATTGTGGAATGGGTAATTTTAACTAATGGAAATCGCAAAAAGCGACATAAATGTACTACAAGATGAGCTGAACGAATTGAAGGGCAAACTTCGTCGATCGTACAAAGACTATTATGAATTGGTAGATAAAACCAATCAGAATATTAAAGAAGTTTTTGATACATCCAATGATCTCATTTCTATTTTCAAACCCAATGGGTCTTTCACGTTCGTGAATGAAGCTTGGAAAAACAAACTTGGCTATGCCGAGGAGGATCTCTTTGATATGAAATTCGTGGATGTGGTAGATCCCTATCATCAGAAGGAAACTCTGGAGAGCTTGATGAAGATCACCGCAGGCAGTGGACTTGAACGATTCCAAACCACGTTGTTAACCAAGCTTGGCAAGAGCATCTACGTCAATGGAAAACTCACGTGTGTTTTTGAGGATGATCGGCCCATCGAATATCGCTGCGTCTTCTTTGACATTACCGAGCGGATCAGAGCGGAGAGTTCGCAGGCACTGTACTACAAAATCGCCAATCTTACGATCACCTCAGGCAATCTGGATACACTATATCGAAATATCCATGACCAGCTTAGCCGAATGCTCAACGTTCGTAATTTCAGCATTGGATTTAAAAAACCAAGAAGCAAGGTCTTTGATTACGCCTTTTGGATAAATGAAAAGCGCGACGAATCCCTGACGCGCGATGTGGAAAATCTGTTGGCTAATTACTCCATGGAGCGGGGTACGCCCAGCATGATCTATGAAGAAGGAATCAAGAAAATCGCTGAGCAACAAAAAATAACACTCAATGACCCCCTCCCAAAAATTTGGCTTGGTGTAATTATCAAAATCGAAGGGAAATCCTCTGGTATTCTTTCGGTCTTCTCCTATCGTGACACGGCTTCTTACAACAACAAGGACCTGGAGCTGTTGGATTTTATTTCTGGACAGGTGAGTTTGGCCATGGAGCGTGAACTCAACGAGGAAACCATTGAAAATCAGGCCGCCAGGATCAACGCCATTTTCGAAAGTAGCACACACCAGATTTGGTCGGTAGATAAGGACTTCCGATTTACGTCCTTTAATCAAAACTATGCAGATGATTTCACGAAATACTATGGGGTAAATCCTGAAATAGGGATGGGTTTGACTAAACTCCAATCCAACAGCTTCTCGGAGAAAACCAGAAAGCTTTGGAAAAAACAATACGAAAAAGCATTTAAGGGGAAAGTTGTGTATTTCCAACTAGATCAGAACACAAAAAAGGGCAAACCTGTCTGGCGGGATATTTTTGTCAACCCCATCTTCCTACCGGATGGGAAAATCGAAGAAGTATCAGTAATTGCAAACGATATTTCTGAAAAAAAGACCGCCGAGGTGGCACTACAAGACAGTGAAGAAAAATTCAGAAATATATTTGAATCCTTTCAGGACATCTATTTTAGATGTACGCTGGAGGGCAAAATAATTATGATCAGCCCGTCTGCTCAGGCCGTGCTGGGATATCCCACGAAGAAAACGCTCGGACAACCCATCGGGGACTATTTTTCATCACCAGAAAACATCAAAGACGTATTCGATAGGGCCGTAAAGGAGGGACAGGTATTGAATTTCGAAGCAGTGGCTCTCTCCAAAAAAGGTATTGAAACCCCCGTACTTTGTAACATTCGGATCATCGAAAGAAACGGGAAGCCGCATGAGGTGGAAGGAGTGGCCAGAAACATTGCCGAGCTGAAACAGAACAATGAGGAGCTGAAAAAAGCAAAGGAAGTGGCGGAGCGATCACTTAAAGTGAAGGAACAATTTCTTGCCAACATGAGTCACGAAATTCGTACCCCGATGAACGGAATTGTGGGCATGATGGACTTGATGGGATCGACCCATCTGAGTGAAGAACAATCCGAGTACTTACGCACGATCAGAATGTCATCCGATACGCTGCTCAATATTGTGAATGATATTTTGGATTTGTCGAAAATAGAAGCGGGCAAGATGGAGCTAAAACTAGCACCAGTACAGCTGGTGAAAACGTTTGAGAAAATCTATGAGCTCTATTCTCAGCAGGCGCATTTGAGTGACAACACCTTCTTTTATCATCTGGATAAAAAACTGCCTGAATGGATTCTTATAGACGAAGTTCGCCTCATGCAGGTTCTCTCAAATCTCACCTCGAATGCGGTCAAATTCTCACAGAAGAAAGGCACCATCAATCTGAGTATTAGAGTACAGGAGCAAAAACGAAACGACTTCACATTTAAGGTTTCGATCAAGGATTCAGGAATTGGCATTTCAGAAGAAGATCAGGAAAAACTTTTTCAGAGCTTCAATCAACTCGATAGCTCGAGCTCCAAAAATTATGGAGGCACTGGGCTTGGTCTGGCCATATCCAGGGAGCTCGTGAAAAATCTTGGGGGTGAAATTGGGGTAGTTTCTACACCAGGATTGGGGAGCACATTTTGGTTCACTTTCAAGGGTAAAAAAACAAAACCACCTATAAAAAATAAAACGCAAGAACCAACACTCAAACAATTTGCTACAGAAAAACCAACGATTCTGTTGGTGGATGACAATCAGATCAATCGAAATGTAGCCTCCAAGATTTTGACCAAGTCAGGGTGCGAAGTTGTGGAAGTATCTGGCGGAAAAGCGGCCATCAACAGGGTGAAGAAGGCCCACTTCGATATGATATTTATGGATATTCAAATGCCGGAAATGGATGGCATTGAGGCCACTCATAAATTGAAAGCCTTGAGGCTGGAGAACCTTCCTCCGATAATTGCGATGACAGCCTACTCCATGGAAGAGGATCGAGAAAAATTCCTGGGTCAGGGATTGGATGACTATTTGGCTAAGCCTATTAAAGCAGAAAAATTAATTCAGACAGTAAAAAAATGGACACGTTTTGAACCCATTGAAGTGGCAAAAGAGGCACTACTGGACCACAACGAACGCTTGGTAGTGAACCAAAACACACTTAACCAACTCAGGAAATTTGGTGGCATGGAGCTTATCGAGAGCGTACTCACCGAATTTGACGAAGAGGCCACCACACAAATCAACACTGCCGACAAACTGATCAAAGCAAAGCAGTTTGAAGAATTCAGAAGAGACATGCACACGCTCAAGGGAAATGCGGGGACCCTCGGTGTGGAAAAACTAGCTGACGTTGCGGCCACCGTGGAAAAAAGATTAAAAGAGAATAACTTTGAAGAATTGGACAAATTTCTCAACCAGCTAAAATCTGGACTTAACCAGTTTAAAGAAACCTACAAAAACATACTCAAAGACCAATGAGCAAACGAATACTAATAGCAGAAGACAGCTCAGTGATTCAGAATCTCACCAAGAAGATCCTGAGCCAGTTACAGTATGATATTTCCACCGTGAAAAACGGAGCAGAGGTATTAGAAGAACTTAAAAAAAGTTCTTGTGATCTTGTGTTGATGGACATTCATATGCCGGTAATGGACGGTATGGAGTGCACACGTCAAATTCGTGCCACCAACAACGAAATACCCATTGTGGCTATTACTGGAAATGCGAACAATTATTCGATGGATGATTTCAAAAATGCAGGCATAAATGACTTCCTCCCCAAACCACTCAACTATGATCATATGCTCGAAATGGTAAAGAACTATTTAGACGATGCAGGTTAAATACACCAAGCATTTTTTGAATAGACTGGAGGATCTGATGTCTGAGACCGACTATGTTCTGAGGTACGAAAAGGGTACCTTTCAATCAGGCTATTGTATTCTTCGAGATACGAAAGTGGCGATCATCAACAAATACTACTCGATTGACGGCAAGATCAACAGCCTGGTGGAGATCATTCGTTCCATAGAATTTGACAAATCTAGACTCAGCGAAAAAAACGAATCACTCTTTATCGAAATCACCCAAACACAACTCGAGTTTTGACAGTTACATTTCTTGGCACGGGTACTTCTCAAGGTGTGCCTGTCATTGGGTGTGAATGTGAGGTGTGCTCATCCATTGATTTTCAAGACAACCGCTTACGTTCCGCCATTCATATAGCGGTAGATGGGTTGAGTTTGGTGGTGGATACCGGCCCTGACTTCAGACAACAAATGCTCCGAAATCGAGTGAAGATATTGGATGCGATCTTGTTCACTCATGCGCACAAGGATCACACCGCCGGCATGGACGACATCCGCAGTTTTAATTTTCTTCAGGAAAGAGACATGCCGATCTATGCGAGACAAGATGTAATCTCTCAACTGAAAGATGAGTTTGCGTATGTTTTTGCAGAGAGCAAATACCCAGGTGTACCCCGAGTGAAAGTGAATGAAATCAAAAACGTGCCTTTCAGAATTGGCGATACGCTGATCACTCCGATAGAAGTAATGCACCACAAGCTCCCGGTTTTGGGATTTCGAATCAATGACTTCACCTACATCACCGATGCAAATTATATCTCTGACGAGGAAAAAGAAAAGATCAAAGGCTCAAAAGTATTGGTGTTGAACGCACTTCAAAAGAAGCCGCACATTAGCCACTTCACCCTAGCTGAAGCGCTTGAATTAATCGAAGAGCTGACCCCCGAAAAAGCCTACCTCACGCATATCAGCCATAAGCTAGGCCTCCACCGAGATGTCAAAAATGAACTACCTGAGAATGTGGAATTGGGGTGGGATGGAATGAAAATTGAAATAAACTAACCACGAACTAACGAATGAATTGAACACCCAAAATTCATTCGTTAATTCATGGTTTAAAAAGCAAGATCATGAGTGATATTATTTTCAAAAAAGAAAGCTATGAGATCATCGGGATGTGCATGGAGGTTCATAACAATCTCGGAGCAGGCTTTCTGGAGATTGTCTACAAGGACGCTCTCGAATATGAATTCCGGAAGTTAGGTATGCATTTTGAGAGAGAGAAAGAGTACGAAGTGAACTATAAAGGAACCACCCTTCCTCATAAATTTTATGCTGACTTTGTGGTTCTTGAAGAAATAATTTTGGAGATCAAGGCTCTAAGAAAAGGAGTTGCAAACGAGCACATCGCTCAGGCTCTCAATTATCTAACAGTCTCAAAAAATCAACTAGCCTTGATTGTGAATTTCGGCGAACCGAAGCTCAATTATAAGAGAATCGTACTATGAAATGAGCCACGAACGCACGAATGAATCGCCGTTCTATCAAAAAGTCTATTCGTAAATTCGTGGCTAACAATCCTTAAACCACTACAATCTAAAGAGTACGATGTGAACTATAAAGGAACCACCCTTCCTCATAAATTTTATGCTGACTTTGTGGTTCTTGAAGAAATAATTTTGGAGATCAAGGCTCTAAGAAAAGGAGTTGCAAACGAGCACATCGCTCAGGCTCTCAATTATCTAACAGTCTCAAAAAATCAACTAGCCTTGATTGTGAATTTCGGCGAACCGAAGCTCAATTATAAGAGAATCGTACTATGAAATGAGCCACGAACGCACGAATGAATCACCGTTCTATCAAAAAGTCTATTCGTAAATTCGTGGCTAACAATCCTTAAACCACTACAATCTTCACGATCGTATCTCCAGCACTGATCTCATCGATCACGTCGAGCCCATCCACTACTTTGCCGAAACACGTATGATTTCGATCGAGATGTGCGGTGTTGGTTCGGCTATGGCAAACAAAAAATTGAGAGCCTCCAGTATTTCTACCTGCATGCGCCATGCTCAACACCCCCCTGTCGTGGTACTGATTATCTCCGTCCAGCTCACAGTCAATAGAATAGCCAGGCCCGCCAGCACCGGTACCATCTGGGCAACCTCCCTGGATCACAAAGTCAGGAATCACCCGATGAAACGTCAATCCATCGTAGTAGCCTTTCTCGCTTAAGTCAATAAAATTCTGAACGGTGTTGGGAGCATCCTTCTCAAAAAACTCCACTTTCATTATCCCTTTTCTTGTGTGTATTTCAGCAGTCTTCATGTGTCTTAATTGGTTTTTTAGTCGTCAAATAGCTTGTCCCGCTTATGCGGGAGAATCAACATATCCACAATTCCTCCATTGTGAGTTGATCTCAGCATGTTGATTTCATTTTGTAAATAATTGATTTATGTTTTTAAATGTTTTGAATTCCAATGCGTTTCCAGAAAAGTCGCTCAAGAAAAACGTCCCTTGTTCACCCGCTTGACCTTCAAAGCGAAGATAGGGCTCTACAACAAATTTCATCTCATGTTCGACTAATCGATCTCTCAATTTTTCCCAATCAGTCCAATCCAGTACCACGCCGAAATGAGGGACTGGAATCTTCTTGCCATCTACAAGATTGATGTGAGGATTGGCCTCCATTCCTTCTTTCAAATGTGCTACAAATTGATGTCCATAGAAATCAAAATCCACCCATTGTTTAGTTGACCTCCCCTCCTCACAACCCAATATTTCTCCATAGAACTTCCTCGCCACAGCCAGATCATGCACTGGAACTGCTAGATGAAAAGGACGTAGTTCGTTTGGCATCTGATTAGATTTACCGCAAGTATCGACAAGGCAAATGTATCACACTTGGTTTTTTCAAAAAAGGTTAGCAGAAGCGCTTAATTCGGAGCTTAACGGGCTTCATCTATTGGCCTGCTTCTCTCAGCAAAAAGACGAGATGATCTTGTCCTTTGGAGACAAAAATCGGGAGTGTCATGTCCGAGCAGATATGAGCAGTCAGGCGGGGGTTCTTTCTTTTAGAGATTCTTTCGCTCGCGCTAGGAAAAATTCCGTGGATTTATTCGGGGAACTACCGGGTCAATCCGTTCTTTCTGTAGGTGTCTTCACTCATGAAAGATCATTCTTTATTCGATTTGAAAAGGAATTTGAGCTTGTGTTCAAAATGCATGGGGCACGATCCAACATTCTGCTGGCACAATTCGATCATGTTTTTAAGGTATTCAGAAATAACCTACCCGCAGATTTAGACCTGATACCATCCACTCTCCACAACCAAATGGAGATCACCGATGCAGCCATTCTAAAACTTCTCGGCAAGAAAAATCAGCACCTGTTTGATGACACATCCACTTTTGTTCCACGGCTTCTTTCAAATTCGATTTGCGTAGGCTTAAAGGAAGGTCAACCTTTCCTGAGCCTAGTTCCAGTTGAGAACTCAAAACTTGTGACATATGATGCACTAGAGGCGTCAAATAAATTCGCAGACCTCCATCATAGGCATTTTCAGTTGGCCAAAGAAAAGCAGCAAATCATCCAGACTGTGACCAAGAAGATAAAACAAGCAAAAAACTATCTTGCGAAGACGGGAAACAAACTTGATGAAATCAACAATCAAAGAAGTCTGGAAGAAGTCGCCAATATCTTGATGGCCAATCTTCACACAATTTCCTCAAACAAAAAAGAGGTGACACTCGATGATTTTTATAAAGACACCCCACTCACGATCAAGCTAAACCCCAAACTGAGTCCTCAGAAAAACGCCGAAAACTACTACCGAAAATCAAAGAACAAGAAGATCGAAATTCAGAAATTAGAAGAAAACATTTCGTCAAAACAAATAGAAGCAGAGAGACTACTAATCCTATTAAACGACCTAGCGTCAATAGATAATCTCAAAGAAATTCGGGCATTCAATGCCACTCATTTCGGGAAAGCCACAAAGAAAAAAGAAGCGCCACTTCCCTACTACAAATTTGAAATAGACGGGTTCGATGTTTTGGTTGGGAAACATGCCAAATCCAATGACATCCTCACCCAAAAGGTGGCCAAGCCAAATGACCTCTGGCTGCATGCACGAGATGTCCCTGGCTCCCATGTGGTGATCCGTCAAAAATCGGGGAGCCAATTTCCATCTCCTCTGATTGAAAAAGTAGCGGCATTGGCGGCTTGGTATTCCAAACGAAAAACGGATTCGCTCTGTCCGGTAATTGTCACTCCAAAAAAGCAAGTTAGAAAAATTAAGGGTGCACCGCCCGGTCAGGTAGTGGTGGAAAAAGAAGAAGTTGTTATGGTGGTACCATCAAACCATTTTTCTTAAAAAAGGGACCTGCCACTTTGGATCTCCCTTTTTGTTTCAAAACTTGAGGAATGATTTAGAAATCAGCGATTCATCACGTCCCTTTTCACCTGCTGCCAGAGGTCTTCTTCCTTCGAGCCATTTTGAGCACTCCATTTTTTCAGAATTTCATCAATTCGTTCGCCCTTCGGCCCATCCGATTTCTTAAAGAACTCCGTCAACAGCTTGAGGTCTTGCTTCTTTGTACCGTCGTTATAGGATTCGTGAGCCGAGATGTCTCTCTCAAAATCCGACTGATATGTACGTGTTTCCATTTCCTCCAGCAACGCAATCTTCTTGTCATACGACCCGGTTGGCAGAAATATCTTGCTTATAATTGGCACCAACTCAAATAGAATAAGAATAATCAAAAGCAGGTAATAGCGTTCCTTCAATGAGCCTGTGACATCCTTCTGAAGCAAAGACTGTAGTGCCTCCACATGTATGAGAAAGCCAGAATTGGCATAGTTCTCCTTGAACTCATTGAAATCCGTCAGATACCTTCGTTCAATACTTGCCAACTGCGTAGTGACAGAATCCATCTGAGGTCGAATAGTCGTTTGGAGTTCCTGATACTCTCCTTCCAGGCGATCCAAAATTTTACCTTTCTCGCGAGCGACTGCTTTGATTCCAAAACGTTTAGAACCTCCAGTACCATCTATTTCCTCTTGATAAGATTTTCTGGCAGATTGTACATCAGCGTATTTTCTGCCTAGTGCAGAATCGAGTGAGGCTTTTTGAATCGTAAGTGCCGCTGATTCACTGGCTTTTATACTCAGCAAGGTTTGATTTCGTTCTTCAATTTTTTCATCATTCAGGACTTTGATCTCACCTTGAAGGTCTTCATTGAACATCCACAAAATCACCGGTTGAGCGATGAATGTACCCAAAGCCAAAGCTAGAAGTACTCTAAAAATCGTTGGGACGATATTGATTTTTCCACTTTTAATAGAAGATATCAGCATCCTGTCGATAGTAAGAATACCAAAGCCCATGAAAAGACCCAGTGGTACGTAAAGCCACGGACTGCTCACACTAATTGACCAAAAATAAATCCAGGCAATAGTGGCATAGAGGAAAGTAAACAACACACCAAGGCCGATGATTTTGGCTCGATTGGCATCCGATTTACACTCTTTGATGATTTCGGAAATGCTGGTGGAGAACCACCACAAAATTAAACTGATCTGATTGGGGGATTGGGGGGTAGGTTGTGGTTCGGTTTTTTTGGCCATTGGCAGTTTTTTAAATTTCTAACGGACAAATGCACTTTAAGATTTTATTTTGCATCCTCGATTGTGAGGATATTTTGTTAAAAAACAAAAAACGATGAATTCAATTCAGCCTATTTTCTTGTTGTTTGCTTTGATTGTTGCGCTTTCTGGTTGTAAAACCAGTGAGCCTGTAAATCTAAAAGCGCTCGAAAAAGTACAAGAAAAAGTACTAGCGATCGAATCGTACGGAACAGAAGAAATTGGCAAAAATGAACCCGAGCTGAAAAAAAAAGAGACTTCCGTTTTAGCGAAGAGTTACACGTCTGGGTATCAATTAGGCAATCGAATGGTGAATCTTGACTTTTGGAAAAAAGGCAAGGGCCTCACCTTGGTAAATCTTCATGACAATGAAAATACTTCTGTGGAAGCGGCTTTGGCATTAGTGGATTCTCTTGGTGGCAGGATATTACAATTGAAACATACGGGTGAGCGAAATATTCAATTCACTCTAGCTGCCACTAATTTCGAAATAGACCCGAATCGTATATTTACTGATACTGGCACCAAAGCTACCCTGATAAGGTATAGCCAGTTTTCAGAAAACGCACATCGAGAAGTCAGAGCACTTGCCAGACAAATTGTGGATTCACTTGATCGGCACATGATAGTGACCCTGCATAATAATAGTGAAGACAACTATTCAAGCCTCTCCTATCTGGACGAGTACAAGACAGACGCAGCAGCAGTGTACATAAATCCAAACCGAGATCCAGACGATTTTTTCTTTGTCACCACTCGTGACCTCTTCGACCAATTCAAAAAACTGGGGTACAACACGGTGCTTCAAAACAATGAAACCATGACCGATGACGGGTCGCTATCTGTCCTTGCTGGTCACCAAGATATCCCTTACATCAATGTGGAAGCGCAACATGGCCACCTCAAGGAGCAAATAGAGATGTTGTTTGTGTTGGTCAAGGTGTTGGAAAAATAATTTACCACAAAGTACGCTGGGTCAGCAGAGAAAGAAACAATCAGAAAACAAGGGACCTCTGCGAACTCCGTGTTCTCTGCGGTTATGGAAATCCAAACTTATCCCCATCAGCCAAAAATGGCAATCGCTTTCTAAACTCTTCCATGGATTTTCGCTCAAGCGAAATCGTTTTGATCGTATCCTCAGACCCCAAATCTGCCATCAGGTTACCACCAAAATCAGCGACAATCGAATGGCCTGGATACTTCAAATTATTACCATCAGTACCCAGTCGGTTCACGCCGATACAGTAGGCTTGATTTTCAATCGCTCTTGCTTTTAGTAAACTATCCCACGCATTGATTCTGGGAGCAGGCCAGTTGGCTATGTAGATCATCAAATCGTACTCGTACATAGATTCAACCTCTTTTTTAGACCGAGACCAGACAGGAAAACGAAGATCATAACAAATAAGGGGGAAAATTTTCCACCCATTAATTTCCAGAATCAGCCGATCCCTTCCGGCTGTGTATTCCTCATTTTCTCCTGCCAACGTAAAAAGATGCTTCTTATCGTAAGTTGAAACCGCCCCGTTCGGACTGGCGGCAATGAATCGGTTAAAGTACTTTCCCCCATCCTCGATAATGCAGCTTCCCATGAGTGTCGCATTTGCCTTTTCGGCGATGCTTCCCATCCACTTCACCGTCTGACCATTCATGTCTTCTGCCAAATGTTTTGGGGTCATGCTAAATCCTGTTGTGAACATTTCGGGTAAAATAATGAGATCGGTGGGTTCGCCGATGGCCATGACTTTGGTGGCCAGAAGGTCGAGATTACCGTTGATGTCCTCCCAAAGAAGTTCGGTTTGGATTAGAGTACATTTTAGCGAATCACTCATATCTTTTGCATTATTTCCGCCGCTCGCACAAGCGTCTCATCTTCCTTGGCAAAGCACACCCGAAGATATGAAGCATCATGGCCATCTTCGAAAAAAACAGAGACCGGGATGGTCGCTAGTTTGAATTCTCGAGTCAGTCGATTGGCCATGTCCGTGTCCGCTTCTTTGCTGATTTTATCAAAGCGAACTAACTGAAAATAAGTACCAGATGTTGGATTCCACTCAAATCGGCTTCCCTTGAGACCATCCAGAAACAGGTCTCTTTTTTGTTGAAAAAAGGAAGGTAAGTATTCGTAGTTCGCTGAATTGCCAACAAAGTCAGCCAGCGCAAATTGGCTTGGCGTATGTGTTGTGAAAGTCACAAACTGATGAATTTTTCGAATCTCCGCTGTGATTTCCGCAGGAGCTACGGCATACCCCAGCTTCCAACCAGTTGTGTGAAAAGTTTTCCCAAAAGAGAAGATCGCTACACTTCGTTTGGCCAATTCAGGATATTGGAGAACGCTTCCATGCTTTTTTCCATCGAATACGATGTGGTGATACACTTCATCACTGATCACAAAAAGATCATTGTCCACGGCAATTTTCTGCAAAGCAAGCAAATCTGTTTCTGAAAGAACCGCGCCTGTAGGATTGTGGGGTGAGTTGACGATAATAGCTCGGGTTCGCTCGGAAATCACTGATTTCACTTCTTCCCAATTGACACTAAAATCCTCGTCAGACAATTTAAGATGAATAGCTTTGGCTTTTTGCAGGTCGATCACAGGCTCGTAACTATCGTATGCCGGATCAAAAACAATCACTTCATCTCCTTCATAAACCAAAGCCGAGATAGTAGAAAATAGGGCTTCAGTGGCTCCAGAAGTCACGGTAATCTCTTTGTCAGGATCATGCGAAGTGCCGAAGTGATGCTGATGCATTGCGGCCAGAGCTTCACGAAATGCTGGAATTCCTGCACTTGGAGGATACTGATTCCGCCCTTTGTTCATGTGAAAATAAACCCGATCAATCAGCTCCTGACTTACGTCAAAGTCAGGAAATCCCTGTGCCATATTGAGTGCGCCATGCTGGGCAGACAACAACGACATGGTGGTGAAAATGGAGGTGCCGGTATTTGGGAGTTTGGAGATCATGGAGGAAGCTTGACTTCAGTGAGGCCATGTGGAATAAAAAAGGATGTGGATTTTAAGGATAAAACACTCATCTCAGTTCATCTTAATGATCAATTATAAATGCCCCATTCTCCAAATCGACTTACCATCTGATCAGCGCACTGGCCCAGGTAAATCCACTACCAAAAGCGGCGAGACAAACCAAATCACCTTCTTTGATTTTACCTTCCTGATATGCCTCACTCATGGCGATTGGAATAGAGGCCGCTGTGGTGTTCCCGTAGCGCATGATGTTGTTGTAAACCTGATCGTCAGACAGTCCCATTTTCTTTTGGACAAACTGACTAATCCGCAAATTCGCCTGATGTGGAATGAACATATCTATGTCTGTGGACTGGTAGCCATTTGCCTGAAGGGCCTCTCCAATCACTTCGCCAAATCGAGTGATCGCATGCTTGAACACAAAACTTCCATTCATGTAGGGATAATAACTCTCATCGGTCGGATCATTTTCTTCAATGATTTTATCCACCCAATGAGCTGTATTTGGCCCGGTCAGAGCAAGTTCTTTCGCATGCCGGCCTTCCGAATGTAGGTGCGTAGAAAGAATTCCCTTTCCCTCTTGGTCAGACCTCTGGACGACTACAGCACCTGCACCATCACCAAAAATCACACTAACGTTTCTTCCACGAGTGGTTTTATCTAGCCCACCTGAGTGATTCTCAGCTCCAATCACAAGTATATTTTTGTACATACCCGTCTTTACAAATTGATCTGCAACCGAAAGGGAATAAAGAAAACCAGAACATTGGTTTCGCACATCCAGTGCACCAATCTCCGGAATGCCTAATTGCTCTTGCACCATCACGCCTGGACCAGGGAAATAGTAATCAGGACTCAGTGTTGCGAAAATGATGAAATCAATATCTTCAGGTGTGATGCCAGCCTTCTTCATTGCCATCTTGGCGGCTTTCGTTCCCATGGTGGAGGGCATGTCATCCGTCGCAGGATCGATCCACCTTCTTTCCTGAACACCCGTTCGCTCCACAATCCAATCGTTCGTGGTATCCATGATTTTTTCCAAATCCTTATTGGTTACTACATTCTCTGGAACGTAATGTCCAATACCCGAAATTTTTGATGTGTACATCTTGTCTATTTTAACCGAAATTAATCAAATTATTCGATCACGATAATTTCAATTCGTCGATTGAGTTCTCGTCCGTCTTTTTCGTCATCATTGGAGGCCATTGGCCTGGTTTCCCCATAACCTTTTGGCACAACCCGTGACGTGTGTATCCCATTTTTAGTAAGCCAATTTTTGATCGCCTCTGCACGTCTAGTGGACAGCCATTGGTTCACGTCTTTCGACCCAGTGTTGTCAGTATGTCCCGCTACTTCAATCTTGAGATTGTTAGATTTTTGCATCGTCTTAAGCAAGGCCTGCAAAGCAGAGGTTGAGCTTGCTTTGAGCTGACTGGTGCCATGATCAAAATAAATATTCCTGATTACTGCGGTTTTTCCAGGACGGAATTTGCTGCCAAGCTCTTCCACAGTAGCGTCTGTTTCAGCAGGTCCGGCATATTCTGCTTCTGCCTCCTCTGTCGATTCTCCAATGAAAAAATCCTGATGATACGTTGTTGAGACACCATCAGTGTCATGTACTTCATACTCATCGGTATAGATGATTTGCCCATTTCGCTCAATCTCTACTTTGAATATTTCTTCTGAAATAATTCGTGCATGGTAACTTCCCGTCCCATCCACATCCGATCTGAAGTACTCATCTTCGTATTGAGACGGCCTGAACGAAATGGACACATCCTCAGCAGACCTCCCAGTGGACAAATCAACGATTCGCCCGGTAATATCTACTTTCTCTATCTCCCAGAAAAAATACACGTCAAACCTCCCTTTGGAATGCAGTCGGCTTGAACTAAAATATCCTGAAGTCTGATCAAAATTCATTTTGAAATGCATTTCATCATCTGGCGTGTTAATCGGAAATCCCAAATTAACCGGGACGCTCCAGTTGTTACCTTCTTCATTTAGCCGAGAAACATAAATATCATACCCGCCAAGTCCATCAGGTCGATTGGAACTAAAGTAGATTGATTTTTCATCTGGTGAAAGATAGGGGGTGTCCTCGTCCCAAGCACTACTAATAGCGGGAGATAGCAAAGTTGGTTTTGTCCATTTCCCGTTTTTGGGGTCTTTATAAGACTGGTAGAGCTCCAGCCCTTCTCTTTTGAAATGTTGATCTGATGCAAATATGATTCGATCTTCGTGTTCGTTGATGAAAAAATGCGAACGAATGTGCGCCTTTGCGATGTTGTTGTCAAATTCCTGCGGTATACTCCACCCCTCTTCTGTTGCTTCGCTATAATACAAATCACCCCCACGCTCTGGTCTGAATTGGATCAGTTTACCGTCCGCATGGATTACCTCTAGATTTGCCCCATCCTCTTCAAAACGCCCCAGTCCTCTAAGAATCCCTGGCTTACTCCAATCATTGCCCTGTCTTGCACTGTGATATATGAAGTATGTCGGACGCTTTGGGTCTTCAGAATCTCTACTCGAAGCAAATAGCACCTCATCTTTGCCTTCAAAATAGACCGGAGTGATCTCATCAAACTCCGTGTTGATGTTAGCGCCAAGCTGGTGAATTGCATATTGGTCAGGATTGTCGAACATTACAATAAGTTCTTCTGACTTCTGAATGAAGTTTTTCACTTCGGCGATAATTTCTTTGCTTTTGTAAGCCCGCTTGGCTAGAAAAGCTTTCCACACACGTACGGCATTTCTGAATTCATACTTGTCGGCATAAATGCGTCCGAGCCAATAATTGTAGAACTTATCTGATTTACCGTAAGACGATTTGTAGGCTAGCATTCCATCCAAAGACCTATTCCTTTTGTCCGTCAGCAACTCACTTATTTCTAATCTATACTGGCTGTCTTTGTAGGATGAATTTTCATTTAGAATCTCTTTAAAAAGTTCTCTGGCACTGATTAAATCTTCATCGTAGAATTTGCCCATGGCATCTGCATACAACCGTTCGATGTTCTGAGATTGCCCCAGTAAGGCTACCAGGAGAGCAATTAAAGTGAGGGTGATTTTCAACATAGCATAAATGTAATGTCCTTTGCTCATCTAGACAAATACTATCATTTAAGTAAATAATGTATAGTTGCCCAATTGATCTGATGCAGGAATGGCATTGATCAATTCTGGGTAATCGATTTTAACATTACTTATGGCGGGACTTACAGAATGAGAGTTCAATGAAGGATGATTCTGAGTCATGGACAGAACAAGTTTTTGGTGTTCGATTAGATCATCGTCTTTCAACCAATGGTGACAATCATTGGGAGAAAAAATTGCCGGCATCTGCGATTCAAATTCTATCAATACATCTGGTGAAGGCACGGTCATGATCATGAAAGAAAAGCTCAGCATCCCGTCTATATCTTCAAATTCCTCCCATACCCCGGCAATTCCAAGTATAGGTGTATCAGTAGATGAAAAATAGTACGGGACTCGCAATTTCTTGGATACCTTCTTCCAGGCGTAAAAGCCATTAATTGGAACAATACACCGATGCGATTGAATTTGTCGCTTGTAAATGGCTTTGTGAAAAGCCGTCTCCGCAGATAGATTTATAGATTTCGCACTCATCGAAGATTTACTATTTGACCATTTGGACATCAGACCCCATTGAAAAAAAGAGCACTCCTTCGGGTTCTTATTAGTAATCACGGGTAAAATTTGGGTAGGCGCAGCGTTGTACGTTGGTTGATAATTTCGCCCCACTTCCACCCCCATCGATTGGTTTAGCTCGTCTACACTGACAAAAATGGCGTACCGGTCATACATGGAGAGAAGAAATCAAAACTTAAAAATATAACTTCATAGGAAAGCAACTATGGCCACTTTTAAACGTCTTTCAAATTAACACTAAAAACGAATGATTAGGAAACATCTATGATAAACCAAATCACAACATAGATGAAAACCATATGGATGTTGCCCCGAAGGGTCGGGACAGGCTATGTGGCAGTTGAAAACCAAAAATTATAACACATGAAAATTCAAATAACCTGTCTACTTCTCCTTGTCGGAATGATCACCGCAACGGCCCAACGACGAACAATCAATCTGGATAATTTTTCTGAAATATCTTTTGGCGTATCTGGCACCCTCTACCTTACGCAAGGCGCTAACGAAAAAGTGGAAATCGAGTGCAGCGATGACGCTTTTGAGCAAATCGAATTCAAAATGGATGGTGATAAATTGAAGATTAGAAACGAGAAAAACTGGTCATGGAAAAACTGGAACAATGAAAAGGTAAAAATATATGTGACCATGAAAGACATTGAGGGCATTAGCGTAAGTGGATCAGGCAATCTAGTCGGGCAAAACCGATTTGATACAGGGGATCTCTATTTGGCATTGAGTGGCTCTGGTGGCATGGATATTAGAACCAACTCCGATGATGTCGATATCTCTGTATCTGGTTCAGGAAGCATGGAACTAGACGGCTCTGGTGACAATGCGGACATTTCCATAAGTGGATCGGGTCGTGTAAAGGCCGAAGATTTTGAAGTTCGGGTGTGCGAAGCATCTGTCAGTGGATCTGGTAGTTGTAGAATTACGGCGACCAAAGAAATAGATGCCCGCATATCAGGTAGTGGAAGCGTCTACTACGGTGGGAATCCCGATCGTGTAAGTAGTAATTCGTCTGGGAGCGGCAAGATGCGAAAGCTCTGAATTGTAGCTGACTATCGTAAAAGACAAACGCCAAATTATGGCGTTTTTTTTATGCCCTCAATCCGATTAGGTGATTTACCTTTGACCCTTGGATTTTTGATTAAGATAAGAATCCACAAAACAAAAGACTATGGCTGAAGTAATCAGAATGCCGAAAATGAGTGATACCATGGAAGAAGGGGTGATCGCGGCATGGCTAAAAAAAGAGGGCGAGGAAATAAGCTCAGGAGATGTGTTGGCTGAAGTAGAAACCGACAAAGCCACGATGGAACTAGAGAGTTACAATGACGGCACACTTCTTCACATTGGAATAAAAGAGAAAGAAGCCGTTCCGGTCGATGGAGTGATTGCCATAGTAGGTGAAAAAGGAGAAGACATTTCTGCACTTCTGGGAGAATTGAAAAGCGAAGTAGTGGAAACTAAGGAAGAACCTGCAGCCGCAATTGAAGAATCTAACCCGCCCAGCGAATCTGTAGACACCTCTGGTATCAATGCGACAGTTGTCACTATGCCGAAAATGAGCGACACCATGACCGAAGGAGTCATCTCAGTATGGTTGAAAAAAGTAGGCGACAAGGTGGAGTCAGGAGATATCCTTGCGGAAGTGGAAACAGACAAGGCCACCATGGAATTGGAGTCTTACGAAGATGGCACGCTGCTTTACACGGCTGTAGAAGCAGGCAATGCCGTGATTGTGGATGGCGTCATCGCCGTGATTGGCGAAGAAGGGGTTGATTTCCAACCGCTCCTGGCGCAAGTTCCAAAAAAGGAAGTAACGCCAACTCCCGCACCAAAAGCTGAATCTAAACCTGTGACAGTTTCAGCTCCAGCTCCGGTAGCCACACCACAGCCAGCGATCAGCACAACTGCTCCGTCCGCCAACGGACGGATCAAAGCATCTCCCCTGGCAAAAAAACTAGCGACCGAAAAAGGCATTGACATAAAAGCCGTGACCGGATCTGGTGATGGGGGTAGAATTGTAAAGAAAGACATAGAAAATTTTGTGCCGACTCAGCTTTCTACTGAAAGCGGTTCATCTGTTGCAGCACTGCCTGCTGTGGTTGGTGAAGAACACAGTGAGGAAATTGCAATTTCTCAAATGAGAAAAACCATTGCCAAGCGATTGTCATCTAGCAAGTTTACTGCACCCCACTTCTACCTGACCATGGAAATCAACATGGACAAAGCGATAGAAGCAAGAAAATCCATGAATGAAGTTTCGCCTGTGAAGCTGTCTTTCAACGACATGATCTTGAAAGCGACTGCTGCGGCAATTCGTCAGCACCCAGATGTAAATGTCTCATGGGAAGGAGACAGAATATTGAAACACCAGCATATTCATATCGGTGTGGCCATGGCCATTCCTGATGGTTTGGTGGTGCCAGTTGTCCGATTTGCAGATAATAAATCACTCGCCCATATCTCGACAGAGGTGAAGGCTTATGGCCAAAAGGCAAAAGACAAGAAATTACAAATTGAGGATTTTACTGGCAATACATTCACCATTTCTAACCTCGGTATGTTTGGGATTGAGGAATTTACCGCCATTATCAATTCGCCAGATTCGTGCATCATGGCTGTGGGTGGCATCAAAGAAACCGTGATCGTGAAGAATGGAGAAATGAAGCCTGGTAATGTGATGAAGGTGACTTTGTCCTGTGATCACCGAGCCGTTGATGGAGCGGTGGGTGCAGCTTTCCTTCAGACATTCAAGGGACTGTTGGAAGATCCTGTGAGAATTCTTATTTAATCTGACCAACCGCAGAGCGCACTGAGAACACCGAGTTTAGTTCTGTTCTTTTTTTGCGTCTTTGCGACTTAGCGTGAAAAAAATGACAGAACAAATAAAATCAACAACAGTAGTCGCCATTCGGCACAAAGGAGAAGTAGCCATAGGAGCAGATGGACAAGCCACGCTCGGCAACACGGTAGCCAAATCGAACGTGAACAAAATTCGAAAGCTGCAAGACGGGAAAGTAATTTGTGGTTTTGCTGGATCAACAGCAGACGCCTTTACCCTGCTAGAGCGCTTTGACGAGAAACTTTCCAACTACTCGGGCAACTTAAAACGAGCTGCTGTAGAATTGGCCAAAGACTGGCGAATGGACAAATACCTCCGAAATCTTGAGTCCATGCTCATAGCTGCCGACAAAGACGAAATCCTAATTATCTCAGGAAATGGCGATGTGCTGGAACCAGACAATGATGTGGCGTCCATTGGTTCGGGAAGTATGTATGCACGGTCAGCGGCACTTGCCTTGAAGAAGCATGTGGATGCTATGTCGGCAGAAGAAATGGTCAAGGAAAGCCTGACGATTGCAGCGGATATCTGCATTTACACGAATCATAATCTGATGGTGGAGAAGTTGTAGTAATTCCGGATTATAAATCCTCCTACTCTGAGGTTTGGAGTGCAAATCCGAAACAGCAGAATGTTGTAAATCTTCTGGATAGTAAATCCCAATACTCAGAGCTTTCGGGATTCTGAATTTGATAACTGGCTCCTTTTTGATATAGAATCAACATTATGTTCGTTACAAACGAACAAATAGATTAAGGCGTAGCTATAAGCTACGCCAAGATGGGACCAACGTTCTCCGACTTACCGTCTGCAACAAGAGTCCAATCTCTTGACAAACCCACACCCCACAAACCCAATCCCCATAGACACTCCAGATTCGTTCAACACTGCATCCATGTTTGGCCTATCGGCCACACGGATGCTTAGTTATTTGCTTAGTGTTTTTCATTTTGCAATTACAATCAAAAAATCAGTAATAACCTTTAAGTGGTTTGATACTATCTAACTTTTCTAATTCACCATTTAAATAATAATCGAGTGCCAGATTTATGTTGGCATTGGCTTCTTCCAGCTTCCCCATACAGTGCAAAGCCCATGAAGCCGAATGACGAAGATAATAGAGCAATTGATCCAGTTCCTTCGTACCGTAAAGCGCTGAAAATTTCTCATAATTTATTACTAATCCATCCTTACCCATAGTCATGAACTCATAGGGATCATCGTTAAAGGCCACTTGGTTGTCGTAAAGTCCATTTTTATCGAGAAATGGCCGAACCTTGTTCAATTTGACGTCATTCCATTCACCAATTGATTCCAATGCTAATTCCTCCCTCCAAAGATAATCTCGTAATATTCTCATTAAGCGTTCATCGCTAATTTCACCGATTTTCGAAGTGTAATTCTCACCAATGAAATTCCTCATTGGCGCGTGCCAAACTAAATCGTGATAGCGCATGGTAGAGTCGAAGGAAGCCTTACCTATAGATTCGTTGTAGATCTGGTAATGAATATCCTGGCTAATTTTAAAGAACTCTATTTGCACCTTAACTTTTTGATCAGCTATTTCAAGATCAACTTTTAGGTCTTCTAGCATGGCCAGCTCCTGTTTATGCCTTTTCTTCTCGTTATTGTTATTGTTTACCTGAAGGGCGATGAGTATTCCAATCACCACGAGAATGATTTCACCAACAGCATATTTGAGGTAAGCTGCATTATTACCATCCTTAAGTAAACCTTTTCTGATTTTTCTAAATAATGATATCATAGGTGTTGAGAATGAAGGCTAACGTCCCTTTAGCTTAGGGCATTATATTATTTAAAGATAGTGATAAAGATAAACCGTTAAGAAAAGATGGTAATTTATCTTTAGTTAGGGTCTGCTGAGAAACTAAAACCAAGGCGAGGGTGAATTTACGCTTGCTACGTGAATAAAAGGAGGGGGTACCCCCTCCTTTTATTCATCGTAAACTCCACCTTTATCTTAAATCTAAAAGTTGCATTTATTAGTTGAATTTAGGTATAGAATCAACATTATGTTCGTTACAAACGAACAAATAGATTAAGGCGTAGATATAAGCTACGCCAAGATGAACTGCTCGCAATCCAACTAAAGACCGATTTCTTCCGTTTTTATTCTACCTTTAATTCTTAACAGAGATTTAATATCAAAAAAATGGATCCGAAGTTTCAACAATTCAAAACCAGAATCAACAGAAAGTTGAACGTGATGGACGCTAAAATTTCCTACATGCATGACGGCCTAAAAGGTTTGCATGAAGCCTTGGGTGATTTCAAACATGAATTCGATCTTTTCATTGACTTTACTTCGGAAAACTACTCTGATCATGAGAAACGAATAGCCGCTCTAGAGCAGCGAGAGTCTTAAATTTTTTTCATCGCATCTTTAGAGAGCCTGACCATCGTAGACATCTACATTTAAAAAAATCATAATCTGGTGATGGAGAGGTTGTGATATGATAAGTATATTGCGCAACGGTCATCCTTATTAGCCACAATTTTATTTTCAGAGATCAATGGCAAAAGGTAACAAATAGAAGTGTTCATCGTCTCCCAATGAAACCACAAAAGTATGAACTATCCATTGGCCAGGCCTAAATACTATTTCGCCTTATTCAAAGAGATTTTTGATTTTATTAAAAGTCCAAAAAATAAAAAGAATCTTCAAAAATCTACAAAGGCCAAAATTTATGATACTATTGGATTATACTTTTTAAAGCTCATATTGCTAATTCCAGTAGTTTTATTCTTTGCTTTAGTTTATGACCCAGAAAATATACAGGGTACCAGCATGTCAGATCGTTTTTCACCAATTGCCTTTCTGTTAGTCGGTGGAATAATTTTGCCGCTTCTTGAAGAAACAGCGTTCAGACTTTCATTACGTTTCAACCCTATTTATTTTGCTCTGTCATCCAGTGTATTTTCATATTATATTTTAACAAAAGCCATTTTTTTCACCAAAATGAGCGCAGTGGACGAGAGTTTTGTTATTCGAGTTTTTATATCACTTCTGGTGGGAATGCTTCTTTTCCCATTAGTAAATATCGAATCATTAAAAGACAAATTGACTAAATTTTGGAGTTTACATTTTCGAAGTATTTATTATTTGTCCTGTTTGTTTTTTGCGTGGGTACACATAACAAAGTATGAACTGAACTTAATAAATATTCTCTTGCTCCCAATTCTTACTTTACCCCAACTAATGAGTGCTTTAATTTATGGGTATACTCGAATTTCTTTTGGATTTAAATATCCCCTTCTTTTCCATATGTCAAATAACCTATTAGCTATAAGTCTGTCTTTTTTGCCTTTTACAGATTAGACATTAAAAAATCACACCAGTACATTTTTTTTAATAGTGGCTAACAAAACAGCACTATAGCGACCGCCCAAAAGGCCATTGTGTGAATAACGAAAAATCTGGTAGCGTTTAGCGTTCAATACCCATCTTAGCGTAGCTTGTAGCTACACCTTAATCTATTCGTTCGTTTGTAACGAACATAACGTAAATTGTACATCAAAACAGGAAACAATATGGGAGATAGCTCTCAATCCAAAAATCAGGAAGGGTTTTGACAACCCCAAGGTCTGAGGCACACAGACATAGCCCCCATTCACCCCAAATATTCCTCAAACAACATCACCTTCTTCTCATCAGTTCACGCCCATTTTCAATACCTGCCTTGGCTCTCAGGTAATCACAATTGGAAATTTCAACCAGTTTGGTCGAAACATATCAAAAAAGCCGATTAAGTAATGCATATTATGCTAAATATGCATTATTAATATGGCATATATTTATTATATTGCCGTATCTAATAGGCATAAATGGAACGACTCAGGACATGGTCATATCAAAACATCAACCGGATTGGCACTGGATTTAAGAGGTATTTGCAGGATATAATCAAGTGGGACAATCGCCTGATTATACTCGTAGGTGCCCGAGGCGTGGGCAAAACCACGCTTATGCTTCAGCACATAAAGGAAAACCTTCCACTAAATGAGGAAGTGATCTATGTAAGTCTGGACGATATCTTCTTTGCTAAAAACTCGCTGATTGAATTTGCAGAAGAATTTGCAAAAAGAGGAGGCAAACACCTTTTTCTGGATGAGGTGCAGAAATACAAAGACTGGGCAAGGGAAGTAAAGGCAATCTATGACAACTACCCGGACATCAAGCTGGTTCTCAGTGGCTCGTCTGCAATTGAGCTGTTGCAATCAGAAGGTGATTTGAGCCGAAGGGCACTTTACTATACGTTGAATGGCCTGTCGTTTCGTGAGTACTTGAACTATCAATATGATCATAATTTGGTGCCATATTCACTAAATGCACTCGTAGAAAATCATCTGCAATTGAGCCTGGAAATCAGCGGCATACTAAAGCCCATTAAAGCGTTTGAGGAATATACTAAATTGGGGTATTATCCATACTACAAGGAAGATATTGACAACTATCACAGACGTTTGGCTCAAACGATCAATACTGTGCTTGAGGTAGATATCCCAAGTGTTTTTTCGGTTGATGGTGGTGCTGTGTACAAAATGAAGAAGCTGATTGCACTGATTGCCGAAATGGTTCCGTTCAAACCCAACATAAAAAAACTGAGTCAACAAGTGGGTATCTCTCGTGATTCACTTATTAGGTATTTGAAATATCTGGAGAAGGCCAATATCATCCATTTGCTGTACAGCACAACCAAAGGAATAAGTCTGCTAAATAAGCCAGAGAAAATATACCTGAATAATCCTAATATTGGATTTGCCTTGAGCAGTAGTTCAAATACAGGTAGTCTAAGAGAGACGTTTTTTATCAACCAGCTAAGCCTCGACCATGAAGTAAAATTTTCAGGTGTTGGAGATTTCATTGTGGACGATCAATTCACCTTCGAGATTGGAGGGGCGAACAAATCAAAAAAACAGCTCGAAGGAATAGAAAACGGATGGGTGGTGGCTGATAACATGGAAATATCTGTTGGGAATAAAATCCCCCTGTGGTTGTTTGGGTTTGTTTATTGACTGAAACCAACATGACTAAGACTGTCACACGGGGGATGATTAGAATTACCCAAGGTCGTTGACAGTTTTGACAACCCCAAGGTCCGTAGCATCCCCATCTTAGCGTAGCTTGTAGCGACACCTTAACCTATTAGTTCGTTTGCAACGAACATAACGTAAATTGTACATCAAAACAGGAAACAATATGGGAGATAGCTCTCAATCTTTATCCAATGTCTGTGGCACAAAGACATAAACCCCAAATTACCCTTTGATCCTATTCTGCAAACAACGGATGTATCTTTGTTAGGTTTCTCGCCGAATGTTCGGTGAAGATTTTTTTGGATTCCGTTCCCAGCGTATATTTTGGTGAATTGTTTATGCAGCTTCTACAATTACCTCAGTTCATCCAACGAATTTCTATTAGGCACTTGTTGCTTCTTAAACTCTGATGGCGTCATGCCCATCGTTTTCTTAAATTGATTGGAGAGGTGTTGCACGCTGCTGTAGTTGAGTTTGTTCGCGATCTGGCTTAACGAGAGTTCGTCATAAATGATCAGTTCTTTTACCTTTTCCAGCTTTTGTAAAATGATGAACCGCTCAATAGTGATGCCTTCGACAGATGAAAAGAGTGAGCTTAACGAATGATAATCTTTGCCAATTTCTTTTTCCAAATAAGTGGAATAATTCACGTGGATAGGTTTATCAGGATAGTGAATTGCTCTAATCAATAAACTTTTAATCTGTTCAATGTATTGGCTGTTTCTGCTTTCGAGAAATTCAAAACCCCTTTTTTTCAGTGCTGAACCCAAGGCTGTTTTTTGTTCGTTACTGATCGCTGATTGAAGTATGACTTCCCCCAGTTGAATGGAATTGACAGATATTCCTTCAACATCAAACTCCTCTTTGACCGCCACAATGCAGCGCTGGCAAACCATGTTCTTGATATAGACTTTTATTGCTTCCATGCTTACATCAAATATCTCAATTTTATACGGCAATAACGACCTTGTTCCGAGGTACCCCCTGCCCGAAAGGGTTGATTAACTCGAATCGACATACAATCTAATTTATTTCTCCAACCTCAGGCAACCATTTTACCCTAACCGTGCGTATTGGTGTCAGAATTTAAATAACAAAGTCATGTATAACTCAAAATTTACAACAATGAAAAAGGTACTAATGTTCGGAGCAATACTAGCGGTAGCAGCATCATGCAATCTCCACGATGATTCGCTTGAGATTCCAGATCAGGTGGAGGCGATCAATCCCGATGATTTACCGAGTGGTTCTCAGGCGTATGTAGAAAGCAACTTCACAGGGGAAGTGATCACGGAAGCCTACATGGTGACCACATCCAATAAGGAGGTGACTTATGAAGCCTTTCTTAGCAACAATGCCAACTTAGTTTTTGAAGACAATAGCGCACTGTACGGATTCGGAGATATACACTCCAGAGTGAGCCTCAATACAGACGATATGGGTGACCAACAGAATGCCCGAATGGGCAATGGTAACTCAGGAGGAATGGGGCATGGCGGTGGAATGGGGGAAGGCTCACACAATGGCATGGGACTCAGAGGACATCCGGATGTAATGCCAACAGAAATGCTACTTGAGAATTTGCCTGTTGCAATTACAGATTACATTTCAGCAAATTATGCAGGAAATGAAATTCTCAAAGCATTTTCTGTCGAATGGGAAGATAGAATCGAGTACCATGTATTGGTGGCTGAAGTAGGTGCGCTGCGCTTTGATGCAGATGGAAATTTCATCGATCGAATCATGCGAGGTGTACGGATGTTTGAACACATGGAAGAAGTAGCTATCGCAGACCTTCCTGCTGCCGTGACTGATTACATTGGCACCACTTATCCCGACAATGAAATTGCCCGTGCCCGACTAGTCACACTTGCTGATGAGTCTGTGCAGTATCAGGTAGCAGTAATGGAGGTGGGCGTGTTAGTATTTGACGCTGACGGAGCATTTATTGAAGTGCTTACCCATGGAATGGGCAACCACAACAATCAAGGATAATACCTTTAGTATTCGCATGCTAATTGACATAACTTTTCCCGATCTTTCGGGAAAAGTTATTCTCAAAAATGCCTAACGAAATCAAGGACATATTGACCGCTTGCCAACACAACGACCGAAGTGCGCAAGAGAAACTTTACAGAAACTATTACGGATACGCCATGAGTATTTGCCTGCCATACACAAAGGATAAAACGGAAGCCGAAGAGGTGGCCAACGATGGATTCATCAAGGTATTCAACCATCTCAGCAGCTACGATTCGGTTCAGTCATTCAAGGGTTGGCTCAGGCGGATTATGGTGAATTCGGCCATTGATTACTACCGTAGAAACAAGAAGCATTACAATCATGATGACATTGAAAATGCCTACGATGCAGACAGTTTTGATACCAGCGTCATCGACCAGCTATCAGCCAATGAAATCATGGAGCAAGTACAGAAACTACCGCCCGCATACCAGTTGGTTTTCAACCTGTATGCCGTGGAGGGTTACAAACATCAGGAGATTGCCAAGCAATTGAACATCTCAGAAGGGACGTCTAAATCCAACCTCTACAAAGCGAAAGCCAAGCTAAAAGAGCAATTGGAATTAGCCCACATAAAGCCGAATTGACATGGAAGACTTTAACAAAAAAATAGCCGACAAGCTCAGCACCTACAAATACAGCCAGGAGTTGACCGACGAAAAAGTATCCGGATTCTTTGAAAAACTAGATTCGCAAACTGCGGACACTACCCAAGTGATTCCGATGCACTCGACTGATGCAAACAGTCTATCACTTGTCTGGAAAATTGCGGCTTCCGTAGTGATTTTGCTGACCGCTTCCTTCGCCACCTATCGCTTGAGTGAGGTAACTGTGCAGGTCGAAAGAGGTGTTTCTGAAACCGTTCAACTTCCAGATGGTTCGCAGGTTCAGCTCAATGCCGACTCAAGGTTGAACTACAATACCCTCACATGGATCGCCAGCCGCAGCGTATCACTCGAAGGTGAGGCTTTTTTTGACGTGCAGAAAGGTGAAAAATTCACGGTGAATTCTAATCTGGGAAGCACACAGGTAATGGGCACCAGCTTCAACATCTTCGCACGAGACGATCAGTACATCGTGAAATGTTTTTCTGGTAAGGTGGGTGTTTCCGCTAAGATCAACGAAGTGATCAAACTCAGCCCCGGCAAGGGCGTGCGCATACTATCCGGTCAGCCGGTTAGTGCATTCGATTTTGACAAGGACGGCTCCAATGATTGGCGTAAAGGCAAGTATTATTTTGACAATGCCCGCTTAAAAGAAGTACTGGCTACTCTCTCCAGACAATACAATGTGGAGGTGAACTATCCTTTCAAATACGAGAAATTGCGCTATACTGGTTATTTCGACAATAGTGATTTAGAAAAAGCCCTGAAGCTCATTTGCAAGCCGGTGGGATTGACATTTGTCATACGAGATAATAAGGTGGAGGTGAGGTGAAGCACCTAAATTTGCATGGTGGTTTCGCACCGACAAAGTTTGATGCCTGATCGATGAAACAACTCATCCTGATACTCTTTCTTCACTTGCCCCTGGGTCTTTCCGCTCAGTTGTTGCCAGAAGTGGATTCGCCTGTAAACGAGATTTTTCAGGACGTAGATCTAAAGCAGGTACTCACCGTACTGAAAAATAAATATGGCATTAAGACGGCATTCGGTGAGCGGATAGTTAGCGAAAAACGAGTAACTGCCCAACTGATAAACAGCACGGCATATGAGGCATTTGCTAAAATACTCGATGATACAAATCTGGATTTTGAGATGGTCGAACCCGATGTGTTCATCATTTCCAAACAAAAGGCACAAACTTCCACTACCGCTACTGTCAATCTGACGGGGAGTGTGAGGGATGCCTTGTCTGGCGAAAGTCTGCCATACGCCTACCTGTGGTCGGAGGAAGGCAATAGGAGTCTGGTCACCAATGTTGATGGTTATTTTTCGTTAACCAACACGAAGCTTCCTACGACACTGAAAATTTCCTATTTGGGCTACACCGACACCACCATACTGGTGACTCGCCAAATGACCAATACGCGTCTAAAAATCCTCCTTGCACCGCAACCTCAACACCTGCAAGAGGTGGTGGTGACCGATGAGCAAACTGAAGATTTCGAACGTAATGAAGTGTCCGGTAAGATCACCATAAATCCTGCTCTTGCCTCGTCAGTGCCGTCTACGGGAGAGGTGGATATCTTCCGGACCTTGCAGCTACTTCCGGGCATCAAAGCCACCAACGAAACCTCCTCGGGACTGAGTGTGCGAGGTGGTACGACCAACCAAAACCTGGTCATGTTCGATGGTTTCACGGTCTATCAAGTCGATCATTTTTTTGGTTATTTCAGTGCCTTCAATTCCAACGCAATCAAATCGGTGCGGGTGTTCAAAGGTGGCTTTGGTGCGGAATATGGCGGACGCGTATCCGGCATTATCGACATTACCGGAAAGGATGGCAACAAACACAAGACCTCCGGCTCACTTGGCGTGAATCTACTCAGTATCAATACCTCTCTGGAAGTGCCCCTGAGCGAAAACAACACCACGCTCTTTTTCTCCGGAAGGAGGTCTTATACGGACATTATCACCACACCACTTTTCAAAAACATTTTTTCGAATTTCTCATCGAGCCTCTCCAGCAACGCCAACACGGCTAGCAACACACCTCCTCCAAACCAGCAACCTACCGGTCATCAGATGGGTGGTGGTGGCATGAACATCAACAATCAGACGGTAGAAACGGAGGAGAGTACGATTGATCCGGTCTTCTATTACAACGACTTCAATGTGAAAATTTCGTCGAATATTTCGCCCAGAAATCGGCTTTCACTCAGCCTGTATAACAGCAAAGACTTACTCAATTTCACCGAGGAGGCGACCAGCAACGTGAACGATACACTTACCATCGAGAGCAACACCGTAGGGCTAATCAATTGGGGAAATGTGGGTAGCTCACTCAAACTTTCTCGGCTGTGGAACAATGCCCATTTTTCGAATATGCTCATTTCTTATTCGGCCTATAGCAGCACCTATAGTGACATTGCCAATGGCGTGAGTACTGGAGAAAATGGCACGACCAACTCTTCGTCGAGTACAGATCAGGACAATGGTATGAAGGATTTTTCCATCAAACTTGATCACGAGTGGCAAACGAATGCATCCAGCGTGTTGATGCTCGGACTGTCCACCTCGCTGTACACGACCAACTATACCAACATCACCGATACGGAAACGGTGGTGGACGAAAGTCAATCCAATCGAACGCTGACCAACGCTTACGTGCAGTACGGTTTCCACCCTTTCACAAAATTGCAAGTGAATCTGGGTGTGCGAGGAAGCTACTTTTCACCTACTAGAAAATTGTATCTAGTGCCACGGCTATCGGCAAATCTATCCATCAGCGATCGGCTGAATTTGAAAGCTTCCTATGGTCAGTACAACCAGTTTTTGAATCAAACCAACACCAAGAATGTGTTGCAAGGCAGTCGTGACTTTTGGCTGCTCGCGGACAATGACAAGATACCCGTGCAACACGCCACGCACTATCTGGCAGGCCTTGACTATCGGATTAGTCATGAGACGATCATCAGTGTGGACGCCTACTCAAAGACTTTCAACGGGCTGTTGGAATATGCCTTTAGCAACGGTGGATTGGTAACGGAATTTCAAAATTATGAAGATCTGTTTTTTGAAGGATCGGGTTATGCCAAGGGCATGGAATTTCTACTCAAGAAAAACAGCCAACGCTACCAGGCCTGGATTGGCTACACGCTGAGCGAGGTGGTCTATACGTTCGCAGATATCAACGGAGGCCGTCCCTACTCTGCCGACCATGACCAACGACATGAAGTCAACGCCTACGGATCGTACACGCTGGGGCAATTTAAACTTTTTGCAACGTGGCTCTACGGGTCGGGGCAGCCTTACAGTCTGGTGTCCGGTGCGGCCTTTGGGTCGCAGGATCAGCAGCAATTTGGGTCGCATGTGAGCGTACTTTCAATAGAAGAAAAAAACACCAGGAGACTCCCTGCCTACCATCGGCTGGATGTGGGTGCTACCTATTTCTTTGGCTTCAACAAGCTGAAAGGAGAAACGACCCTGAGTATTTTCAATGTGTATGATCGCACCAATATTCAGGACATCAAGATCAATCGACTGGCGGGCGGCTTTCAGCAAGGCATGCAAATGCAAGATCCTATTCTCCAAACGACAGATGTAACCTTGTTGGGCTTCTCGCCAAATGTGTCGGTGAAGATTAGTTTTTGAAATCAGAGGAACACCTACGGGAATCCATGCGGCGAGTAGGTTTTCAATACCGAATTACTGTTGGAACAGCTCACACTTTAAATCAGGCACTCCATGACTTTCACAAAGGTTGAATTAAAAAAAATCCCGCCTAAGCGGGATTGCAAGAGTGACTCGGCTGGGGTTCGAACCCAGGACCCTCTCCTTAAAAGGGAGATGCTCTACCAGCTGAGCTACCGAATCGTCCTTTTGTGTAAAATGAAACGCAATTCAAAGACCTTGCTTTAAATTGCGGTTGCAAAAATAGACATCTAAGTATAAAATCCAACCATGATTGGAAATTTAAAACCCATCATTTTTACTCTTCTCCTTACCACCATTTTCGGTTGGTCATTTGCTCAATCAAACGAGGCACTTGACAAAGCGGATTCGCTCTTCAAAGAGCAAAAATACACTGAGGCATTTGACATTTACTCGGATGTTTTTTCGGCTGGCAACATGACCGAATCCATGCTGGTGAAGATGGCCTTTATCAAGGAAGGGCTTGGCGACAATGTGCAGGCGCTATATTATTTGGAACAATATTATGGAGTGACATCTGACAAATCAGTGCTATTGAAAATGCAGGAGCTTGCGACTGCTGGTGGCCTCAATGGATATGAAGTAGCGGACAAAGATTTTATGCTGAATTTTTTGAGTCTGTACCGACTTGAAATTCAAATCGGTCTTATGCTGGTAAGTGCCTTTCTACTCGCCTTCGCTTATCAATCCCGAAAGAAGAAACGTATGCCAGTTGGTATCCCGATTTTACAAATCATCATTCTTGTGGCCTTTCTGGTCATCAGCAATGACTGGCTCGGAAAAGATACAGCCATCATCCAATCGTCAACTCTATTGATGAGTGGGCCATCCGCCGGAGCTGAGCCTGTGGGTTGGGTAAATGAAGGCCATAGAATCGAGGTGCTGGACGAGTCTGACGTATGGACCAAGATTCAGTGGAAAGAGGGTGAAGCCTTTATTCGGAAATCAAAACTCAAGTAAAAAAAAGTCTGCCCTAGCAACTAGAGGTTAGAAACTGGAAGTTGGAGTAGTTGTGAGGTAGTGGAAATCAATCACCAAAGTAGCACATCATCAAATCACTCCATCGGGTATTACCCAAAAGGCGACCCTGGTTCTTTTGCCATCACATTATATACGATTGTGTCCATTCGGCCAGGCATCCACTTGTTGAGAAAAATCGTGAGCCATCCATAGACAGTGAAAATACGATCTCGCTTTTTCCTTTTCATTGCCTTGAAAATCTTAGCCGCCACCTCATCAGTTGACATCATCTTACTCTCATCTCTTGGCGACTCCCCTTGAGCAGATCCGTCCGTAGAAAGCGCATTGTTACGAATGTTCGTCCCCGTGAAACTCGGACACACGACCATGATATGTACACCCTGTTTCATCACCTCGGTTCGAAGAGCTTCATAGAATCCTTGCATGGCAAATTTTGAAGCCGTATAGGCCGTTCGAGCGGGTGTACCTCTCCACCCATTTATTGAGGAAATGGCAATAATCGAACCTTTGCTTTTCAAAATATGAGGTAGTGCAAATTTGGTGGCGTAGAGTGCTCCATAGAAATTAATTTTCATTACTTGCTCAAACACGTCAAGATCAAGATCACGAAAAAGTGCACGCATGGACACACCTGCATTGCAAACGAGCACATCAATTTGTCCGAACGTCTCGATGGTTTTGTCAATCAATTCTTGATTCGCTTCTTTGCTCGCAGCATTCAATCGAAGGGCTAAATAATTATCATATCCTGCTTCATTCAGTTGCCCCTCCACCTCTCGCATTCGTCCCTCATTTCTGCCTGTAAACACAACCGCATACCCTTCCTGTGCATACTTCATCACAAGTCCGCGACCAATCCCAGAAGATCCACCAGTTATAACCGCAACAGGTCTACTCATATAACTTTAAATTTTGTTTCAAAGCTAAGTGCATTTTATTTGCCAATGCAACGTTATCCCAAAGCAGTGCATCTGACCTTTGATCTCAACTTCCATTCATGCGACTAATCCTTGTACTCTTTTCAATAAGTTTTGTTCTCCAAAGTTTTGCTCAGCAACTGAGTGGCAAGACCTTGGATGAAAACGGACAACCACTTCCATTTGCCACAATCCATATCCTTGGAACTACCACTGGCACTACCAGCAATTCCAATGGAGCATATTATCTCAAACTTGACCCTGGAAAACACACCATTGTGATTCAGTTTGTTGGCTACCGCAAAGAACAAAAAGAAATTGAGGTTGGTTCGGCAGATATTGAAATGAATTTCCAGCTACTACCTGAGGTATTCAACCTCAGCGAAGTAGTAGTAATTGCAGGTGAAAATCCCGCCGATCGAGTCATTCGTGAAGCGATCAAAAAGAGAAAATTCTATCTCCAGGAAGTGAACGCTTATTCCTGCGATGTGTACATCAAAGGCCTCCAGCGTTTGGATACATTTCCTGAGAAAATCCTAGGCATAAAACTGACCTTGGATACTGGAATTGTCTATCTGTCGGAATCCATTTCTGAACTAAAATTCATGCAACCTGATCGGATCAGTGAGCGAATGATTTCTTCAAAGGTGAGCGGCAACAATCGGGGTTTTAGCTGGAATCAAGCCTCCGACATGATGATCAACATGTATGAGAGTACCTTTATCATTGACGGACTGAGCGAACGGCCCTTCGTTTCGCCAATTGCCAATAATGCCTTTTTGTTCTATGATTATGAATTGGTAGGCGTCATTCAAGAGGAAGATCGACTCATCAATAAAATCAAACTCCTACCCAAACGTGCCACTGACCCTGTCTTTGATGGACACATATATATTGTGGAGGATGAGTGGCGAATTCATAGTGTAGACGCCCTGCTAACGAAATCCCGTGGGATCGAATTTGTCGATTCTCTTACGCTAAGTCAAGTTTTTGCGAAAGCAAAGCATGATATCTGGATGCCCATTTCTCAACGCTTCACCTTCATGTTCAAGGTATTTGGGATCAAGGGGAGTGGTCACTTCAATGCCGTCTACTCGGATTATAATGTAGAGCCAAATTATGAATTACTCACTAAAAACGATATCAAAATAGAAGATCCGGTCATCCTTTTCAAAAAGGAGGATTTCACAAAAGAGATCATGTTTGTGGAGGAAGGAAGCAACGAGAAAGACAGTGCCTATTGGCAATCGGCCAGACCAATTCCGCTCAGTGCAGTGGAGATTAGAGATTATCATGACAAGGACAGCATCCGAGTCGTGAAGGATAGCAAGGTCTATAAAGATTCGGTAGATGTGGAACGAAACAAACTCACCATTGGCAAACTATTATTGTCAGGCTATTCTGTCCATCGAACCTGGGACGAAAAACGTTTTGACCTCCCCACGATCCTCTCCTCGTTTCAATACAACACCGTAGAAGGGGCGGTCACAAATTTAGGCTTTAGCTATGTGCGAATGAAAGATCGCAGATTCCATTATCGGATTTCTCCCTCGATTAGATATGGATTTTCGAATGAAAAATTTCATTCCAAGACCACCTTTTTCTATCGAACGCTCGACAAAAAATTTACTTCTTTCTCTGGAGGGGCGGGTCGATACGTCAGCCAGATCAATGAAGCCAATCCAGTGGATCCATTTATGAACACATTAAACACCCTCGTTTATGGACAAAACTTCATCAAACTTTTCGAAAAAGGATTTGTCTACGGACAGTTCCAACAGGAAATCTCCAACGGATTATTCTTGACCGCTAAGCTTGAATATGCGAATAGAAGCCAGCTCTACAACACGGCCAATTATTCGTTTCGTGACTCGACCAACTTCCAACCTAATCTACCAGTCAATGCTGAACTGGACGACACCTCATTTGGATTGCATCAGGCGATGATTCTGGATTTGAATTTCAGAATTCGCATAGGCCAGACCTATCAGACCCGACCTGACCGCCGGATTATTCACAAATCAAAATTCCCAACCTTTTTCGTGCGCTACCGCAAAGGCTTGAATATGCTGGGAAGTGATGTAGACTATGACCAATGGGAACTTTCGGTAGGAGATGACATGACCTTCGGATTAGTGGGGAATAGTCAATATTGGGTAAGTGTTGGAGGCTTCATGAACACAAATCAGCTGTCATTTGTAGACTACAAGCATTTCGAAGGAAACAATCTTTTTTATTCACGAGTAGATGGTCTACGCCAGTTTCAACTACTCGACTACTACCTTTATAGCACGACTGAGAATTATTTGGAAGCACACTACGAGCATCATTTCAATGAATTTCTGTTGAATAAAATTCCGATAATAAGAAAGCTCAACTGGCAAACCGTGGCTTCTGCTCACTATCTTGGCACAAAGAGTATCGGTGATTATTTTGAAGTCGGTGTAGGCATTGAGCATATTTTCAAGTTTATGCGCATCGACTATTTTCGATCATTCCAAAATGGCAAACTCACTAATTCTGTGGCTAATCAATCGATTCGGTTTGGAGTAGGGTTTTGATCAGTTAAATGGTAGTTTCGTTAAATGGGCAAAGACATGAAAAAATTAATTGTTCTATTGTTTCTGACCAGTCTCATTGCCTGTGATGATGAGGAAGCCCCCGAATTAACCATACTCAAAGTATATGAGGAGGCTAGAATTTCGAAAGTGTACCCCAACGTATATCCTGGCAATTCGACGGTCTTTGTTTACTATTTCGAAGCGGAGGATGATGAAATGATTGCCGATGATGAATTTGCGGAAGATTTCTTTTTTGAAATAAATCCTTCTGCTAACGAATTCACGCTCACAACCGATGATCTGTCAACTATCAATCACCTTTATCGCCAGTATTGTTTCTGCGGGCCGATGAATTATTCCAAAATATTGAGTGGTACAGTTAAGGGGACGAAACGCAGCAATGGGGATTGGAAAGTAAGTGGTGAGATCAGCCTTGATTTTGGTTATGTAGAGGAGCAGACACAGGACACCACTTGGAGGTTTCAGAAGGAACTGACCTTCGATGGCACGTTCCATTTAACCAATTCCCCAGCTTTAATTGACTAATTTTTTTTCTAAATTAGAGTTCTAACCAAACCCTAATCAGTATGTCTGAAAAAACTTCTCCCCCTATTTGGTACTGGATTGTTTCCGTTGTTGCCCTCCTTTGGAATGGCATGGGCGTATCCGAATACCTAAACCAAGCCTACATGACCCCAGAAAAACTGGCCAAATTACCCGAAGAGATGCAGGCCATGTATATGGATGTTCCAGCGTGGGTGACTGCCGTTTTTGCTATTGCTGTTTTTTCAGGATTGCTTGGTTCTGTGTTCCTTTTGCTTAGAAAGGGATTAGCTCTAGTGCTTTTTGCCTTATCACTTGTGGCAGTAATTTGCCAATGGAGCTACATTCTTTTCATTGCACAATTGACCTCCATGCTTGAAGGTTCAAATATGATCATGACCATATTGGTTCCACTATTTGCTGCCTTGTTTGTCTGGTTTGCCAAAACAAGTAAAACAAAAGGCTGGGTTGCCTAGGAATCCTTTTGACTAATTAATTAGAAGCTCCCTTGCTTTCAGCAAGGGAGCTTCTCTATTTTTGCGCTCCTCAAAAAATTAATACGATATGAAATACGGAGACATTGTAGAGAATTTGGAAATCACAGGCATTTCCTCAGAAGGCAAAAGCATCGGCCGACATGATGGTCTGGTAGTCTTTGTAAAAGATGGCGTACCCGGAGATGTGGCAGATGTGATGATCACCCACAAACGGCGAAGATTTGTCGAAGGACAAGTCCATAAACTTCATACGACTTCTTCCAACCGAAGTGAGCCATTTTGTGAACACTTCGGCACGTGTGGTGGGTGTAAATGGCAGCATCTCTCTTACGAAGCTCAACTGACGTACAAGCAAGATCATGTAGCAGAGAATCTGACTAAAATCAGCGGCCTGGAATTGCCTCAAATCCAAACAATCATCGCATCTGACAAAACCACTCATTATCGAAACAAACTGGAATACACCTTCTCCAACAAACGCTGGCTCACCAAAGAAGAGATTGGCTCTGATTCAGTTCTTGAGAGAAATGCCCTGGGGTTTCACATTCCCAAGAGATTCGATAAAATTTTAGATATCAACACGTGTCATTTGCAAGCTGACCCTTCCAATGAAATTCGTCTGGTTATAAAGGATTATGCGCTCAAAAAAGGCCTGACTTTTTTTGATATTCGAGAACAACATGGACTGATGCGAAACCTCATCATCAGAACTTCCACAACTGGCGACTTAATGGTGATCGTGCAGTTTTTTGAGACCGCCGATCAGACAATCGAAAAGCTGATGTCATTCCTGAAAGTTGAATTCCCGCAGATCACTTCGCTCAATTACATCATCAATCAAAAAAAGAACGAAACCTTCCATGATCAGGAAGTTATTTGCTATCATGGCCTGCCATACATTCAAGAAAAGATGGGAGCTCTGACGTTTCGAATTGGGCCAAAATCGTTCTATCAAACAAATTCCGAACAAGCACATAAACTCTATCAACTAGTGGAAAAAATGGCCGATTTCGACGGTGACGAAGTGGTGTATGATCTCTACACAGGTACGGGAACTATAGCCAATTTTGTGGCTGGCAAAGTGAAAAAGGTTGTGGGCGTGGAGTATGTACCCGAAGCAATCGAAGATGCGAAAGTGAATTCAGAAATCAACGAGATTGGCAATACCGCTTTTTTTGCCGGAGACATAAAAGACGTGTTGAATAAGGCATTCGTGAAAGCGCACGGCCAGCCTGACGTAGTAATCGCCGATCCGCCAAGAGCTGGCATGCACGCAGACGTGATCGAAGTGTTGAACCAGATAAAGCCCGCTAAACTTGTTTATGTCAGCTGTAATCCTGCTACTCAGGCAAGAGACATTGAGCTGCTTTCCGGTGCTTTTGAAGTAGTCGAAATCCAACCTGTAGATATGTTTCCGCAGACCCAGCATGTTGAATGCGCCATTTTGCTTGAGTTGAGAAAGTAGATGGGAACCCGAATGAGAAATTCATAGGAAAAAACAGAAAAGCCTCTCTTTATTAGCTCTAAAGTACTTTTTTGTTTCTCATCTTTTCTCACTATTTCCCATTCCTTCATGGTCTTTCTCATTAAAAAATAGGATTTCTCAACATATTTTTGTCCGAACTTTGTCCGTGGAAAAAAAATAGCGAACATATCATGCAGACAAAATATTAAGGAGATAAACGAAGTATATTGGACTTTAATTTTTAAAGCCTCAACTTTGAATTAAAAAGTCTCTTTCACGTTCTTTTCTAAATATTCATTAATAGAGAAGTGATAATTTTTCGATCTTTTTGAGAAAATCGAAATCTTCCCTCGTCCCTGTATTTTTGAAGTGTACTCATTGATTTTATACCTAGTAATTTCATAGCTTCCTCCGCATCGATCCATTGTTCGGTTCTTCTGCTATATCTTGCAATTATGCGTTTAGCGACTTGATCAACTAATTCATCTAAGTCACCTTCCTCAATCATGATGAGTTTTCTATTTTCCATTGTGTTTATATTTTTATTTTTAAAGGGACTTAAGGTGCCTTTAAAAGATGAATTTTAAACCATAATATTGACATAGTTTAAAATATGTCATAAATTAGTACTATGAATACCGAAAAAGGAAGCAAAATAAACCAACTCTTACAGGTTCAACCCAAAGGGGTTGTTTTCCTGGCTTCCTGGTTATCTCAAAATGGCTACAGCTTTGACCTTCAAAAGAGATATCGAAAAAGTAATTGGCTACAATCTATCGGTACAGGTGCCATGATAAGAACTGGTGATGAGATTACCTATGAAGGTGCTCTATATGCACTACAAAATCAAAGTACTTTAAACATACATCCAGGAGGAAAAACAGCATTGTCACTATTAGGTAAATCCCATTATCTTGAATTTTCCACTAAAAAAGTAACGTTGTTTGGAGGAAAGGGAGAAAGCCTGCCCACTTGGTTTCAAAATTATAATTGGGGGGTTGAATTTAAGTATTATCAATCGGGTTTCCTTCCCAAGGATACAGGCCTCACTCAGATCGAAAGAAAAAATTTCACGCTGAAGGTATCCAATGCGGCAAGGGCACTCATGGAGTGCTTATATCTTGTGCCTAAGTATCAAGACCTATATGAGTGCTATGAATTGATGGAAGGACTTAATAAACTGAGACCAAAGGAAGTGCAAAAATTATTAGAGGCATGTACCTCGGTGAAAGTAAAAAGACTATTCCTTTTTCTTGCGGATAAGACAGGACATGGTTGGCTAAACTACATAGACGTGAATAAAATAGACATGGGCAGGGGAAAACGAAGCATCGTAAAAGGAGGTGTGTATATTCCCAAATATCAGATCACTGTCAATAAGGAACTGAGCTTAAATGATGAATGAAACTTACAAAGGACAGGTATCTTTATTATTATCTGCATTGCCAGAGATCGCCAAAGAAAAATGCTTTGCATTACATGGGGGAACTGGTATCAATCTTTTTATACGTGAAATGCTTAGGTTATCTGTGGACATTGATTTGACCTACCTGCCAATAGAAGATCGTCAAACCTCATTACACAATATTGATGATGCATTGGAGCGGATAAAAGGACGAGTTCTTTCCGTCCATCACAGAGCTACAGTTCAACACCAAAAAGAAGTTTCCAAACTTCAAATTTCTAATAAAGGCTTTCAGATTAAGATTGAGGTAAACCAAACCAATCGAGGTGTTCTTTCTGAGCCAGTTGAATATCCACTCTGTGAAACAGCACAAGGTCAATTTGATGCATTTTGTTCAATTGCTATTGTCCCACTGTCCCAATTGTATGGCGGAAAAATATGTGCAGCTTTAGATCGTCAGCATCCACGAGATATTTTTGATGTGAAATACCTCCTGCAAAATGAGGGGATCACTGAAGCAATAAAGGAGGGATTTCTTCTGTTAGCACTTAGCAGCAATAGACCCATCCACGAGCTACTTCAACCCAATCTACAAGATCAACGAACTGCTTTTGAAAATCAATTTACAGGCATGACTGCCGAACCTTTTACATACAAGGATTTTGAAACAACAAGGGAACATCTTATTACCAATATAGCTGACTCATTGACTGAATCAGATAAACAATTTCTGATCGGATTTTCTGAATTGGAGCCTGATTGGGGTATTTATGATTTTGAGAAATTTCCCTCAGTTCAATGGAAAATTCAAAATTTGATAAAGCTTAGAGAGTCTAATCCTGCAAAGTATCTGGAGCAGATTGATTTGTTAAAGAAAGCTTTGAAATAAACCACTATGGTTACATTCAATCTACAATGGTATTTCTCATCCATTTCTTTTCTTTTCAAGAAATGGGAAGGATTTCCCATCTTTTTCCTATCTAACATGAGAAAAAGGTGAGAAACTCACATGATCTTGTCCATTCTTTGTCCGAAGACAAGCCTAGTGCACACGAAATGGCTCATATTGACTCTAAAAGCAGTTTTCAAGCCAAACAAACACAGCATGTTGAAAATGTGATTCTTTTGAAAAGAATTTAAGATTTCTTCGATTGACTAAATTTGCTCTGAAATAGTATTTCCTGTGGATTTCGCTGATGCTACGAAAATTTGTGCTATCCGCAGGAGAAAAATTTGAAACATTTATTAACCCGAAACTGCTGTGCACAACGATCCAGAACTCAACCCCAAATACCTCGGCACTATTTCATCCGACTTTGTGAAAGTGGCTGACAATTTGAAGGATGCTTCGTACCAAATTCGAAAACAGAAGTTTTCTGAGTACCCCATCTTTCCTATTTCAAAAATCAAAATTCCAATTGGGCAGGCGCTTTACGAACCCGGATTTGCCGACAATAGTTGGCACTACAACGCCTCCTTTCTGGAGGAATTCACGCAACGAGAATTGGTGGAAAATGGGGACGATTTCAAACAAGCTTACAAAAATCCAGATGAGTTTTGTTGTCTGTTTGTCGTGGACGAGGAATTTACCAACTTCGTTTTCATCCCCTACCCAGAGGATGAGTAAACTCAGAATCGACAAGCCTGATACTCTGCGCCGAAACACCGCTGGGAAACGCAAGAATTTCGTTTGTTTTATCTACGTGGTAACAGAAATCATTTTCATGAAGAGGCATCACTGAAACACGTTTCGTAAGGTCTGCTTGATGCAAAGGGATTTTTAACCGATCACCTTAAACTCCAAAACTCATACAACGGATCGCCTTTACTCGTTTTGCCAGAGTGAACCCAATCTCCCAGTTTTAATTCGAAATCAAATTCCAAAGAAGCCCCAACTCTGCTGATGTCTCGGGAAAAGAACTCAATTTTTTCTGTGTATTTCCCGTTTGTGGTTGTGTAAGTTCCTCCACCCGTTCCCTTAAATTCTTTCGATTCTGTATCGTAGGCTATCCACTGAAACCTCGTCCCCGACAAAATTTTCATGGTTTTCCTCGAACGATCAGTCGATATACTTTGCATTTGTCCGCTCCTCATTCGACTCGTGATCAACCACGCACCGCTAAGTAGTCCGGGGCTTCCATCATCTATTCTCGACCATACAATATTATAATCCACTGCCGACAATTTATTGTCATCAAATTGGATTTCGAATGCTACTTCTGTGCCTACTCGTTCGGGTGTGTTGGTGTCAAATTCAACAGTTTCTGTGAGCACGTTTCCATCCTGACTCCATCCCCCACCATTGCAGCTAATGAATTCACCGGTCTTCAGATCATGCCATGTTGCAACCTGATGTTTCTCTGAAAAAATAACAACATTCTTTATCTCTCGACCAGCTTCGTCAGTAGTAGTCATTTGCCAGGCGCCTATCAAAGATTGAGCGGACAAATGGGTGGCAAAAGCCAGCACATGCAGAATAAGTACTATTTTTTTCATAATTGATACGATTGATTTTATTGCCCAGGCGTATACGTTCGCTCCGATCTGGCTTCCACATCGGCTCGATAAAAGGCCACATCCTTGAATTGCACATCGGCATATCGCTGCGCCTGATCCATAAAGTGCGGTGAATCAGGGTCGCCACTTTGACCACCAGCCAGCATACTCTTTGCTTTCACTTTTTCACCGAACTCCACTATAGCCACGAAGCTGTTGCCTCGAGTACCATACATTTTCTTTGTCTTTTGATCGGTACGACTTCCGTATGCGGGAAGTGCGCCCCACCGAGCAGTGGTCATGCCCACACCTATGCTTGGTTTGTCATCATCGAATTGTAAATCTATGTCTCCCGTCAGTCGCTGAAAGCGATTGATTTCTCCCCAAGGGGTGTCCCATCTCCCAAAATCTTCTTGGATCTTGTTTATTGCATTCGCAAAATATTGAAGCCGTTCTTCCTCAGGCAAGCCCGTTCCGAAATAATGGAATCGATCCATTACGCTAAGAGAATCTGGTGCATCGGCATTTCGGAGTAGCTCCATTCCATAGAAATGAGCCAACGACATGGCCACTGATTCATAGCCCGTCTTGTAGTACCAATCGCCCATGACATTCATGGGGCCTTGTAAGTTTGGATAATTTCCGGCGTGATTGTCGTAGGCCTCCAACAACCCCGGGATCACTTTTTCAAAGGCTGGCAAATACGGGTTGTACGCCACAACCAGCAACTTATCCATGTTCAAATCATCGTACATAGAGAGCAACCGAATGGCATTGACAGCTCGGAAATTTTCTTGATTTCTTGACATATATTTCGGGTAGTCCTTGGCTTTGGGAGATTCTCCAGCTGCAGCTGTGAAGGGTGTGGAGTTGCAATTTTGGATCCACCCATTGTCCGGGTTGAGCAGTTTGATGGACTCATCGACTGTGTGCAACCCTTGCCAATCTGTGGCTGGATCGCTCCCATCTACTGGCCTTGTGAAGTCAAATGTGGTGTCTCTTCTGGGGATGAAATTGCCATGAAAATAGGCAATGTTTCCTTCTGAATCTGCGTATACTGTGTTGTTGGATGAGTTGGTTCGGATGTCCATCATTTCTCGGAATCCCTTGTACCCACTTTTTTTTGTTCGAGCGAAAGACTGCTCCAGTGCTTTCACGGATTCCCACATCATGGCTGTGGCCACCCAGCTGCTATCCATCTTGTGCGTGATCGGCCCATGATGGGTGCGATAGGTGGGGAAAGTTTTGAATTTCATCACCTCCCCTTCTATATACTTCAGTGTCACGGATCCTTCTTCCACTGGTCGCCACTCGTCTCCGTACTTGTACATTCTGTGACCCTCTTGTATTTCAATGGTTTCAACAAATTCATCAATCACATCGGTATAGGTGCTTGTGTGCATCCAGCCAGTATTTTCATTGAATCCTTGATACACAAAATACTGGCCCCAGGTCACCGCCCCGTAGGCATTCAGCCCCTCTTCACTCACCATGTGTACTTCTCCTCTGAAATAGAAAGAGGTGTGCGGATTAATAAGCAAAAGCGTATTGCCTGATTCTGTGCGGTCACCCGAAATGGCAAATCCATTGGACCCCTTCGGCTCGTCCATTGGATCATCATAGACTAGTCCATTTCCATCATCATTCAAATCCAACGATTTGTCTTCTTCATAAAATGCCTTGATTCGTCGAGTCGAAACACGTTCGATATCACCGCCGATAGAGCCTTCGCTAAAATACATGGGCATCCAGGGTTCAAAACGCGTCAGCAGTCTTGGCTTCACCTCAGGGTGTGTCTGCAAATAGTAGTTGACCCCTGCAGCAAAGGCATCACACAATTCCCTCATTTTAAGCGAAGCATTTTCATAATTGGCAATGGCCTCATCCTTTGTCATAAACAACCTTGCTCTTAAATCGCTATAAATGGCCTCTTCACCGTCGACTTCTGCCAGGCGTCCAATCGCCCAAATGTAGTTTTGCTCCACACGCTTGAAATCATCTTCGCACTGCGCATACATCAACCCAAACACCGCATCTGCATCTGATTTTCCATAGATATGTGGTACACCAAAATCATCTCGGATAATCTCCACACGAGAAGCTTGCTCTTCCCAAAGTTCTGCTTCTGTCTTGGGTTGAGAACAGGTGATTAAAATGATCGGGAGTAGAAAAATGATTTTTTTCATCGGGTAATTTGGTGTCGTGGGGGTAAATATCGTTTGTTCTTGTCATTTCTAGGTGTGACCAGGGTAGTTAGTGTCTGTCCATAATGTCGCCGTTTTTATTAAATCACAAATAGCAATTTCCAAATTATAAATAAATTACAAAATTTAATCGACTAAAAATCAAACACTTACAAGGGTTGGATTTTTCATTTTTAAGATTTTTTTGTGATTTAATTTTCGTTTATTGGACTTTATAGACAGGGTGGTTAGCGTCTGTCTATAAGAGTCCCCATCCTCGAAAGGCTTGCCCAAAGGCTCTGGTTAGCTTGAATGTCTCCATAAATCAAAACCTAATTTGTCCATATAGTTTTGTTTCTGTACAATCAATGCCTTTTGTTTTACACCTTCATATGTTGGTGCAAATCCATAATCATACACGAGATAATACACCAACTTCCCTGTCTTGAATACACTCGTGAAGTGCCGATAATCATAACCCATCTGATCAAGTACTTCCTTTCGTACGGTGGCCTTTCCCTGTGGGCAGAGGGTTTTGAGTATTCGTCGGTTCTTTCTGATCTGGCTATTCGTTAGCTGGATCATTCGTTCATCTGTTGCTTTGGTTTGGTTGTTGAACGAATTGCGACAATAGGCATCACAGAATCGCTTGTCTGATCGTCCTACAATCGGTTTTTCACAGTTTCGGCAGGTGTTTGGGTTAACCATACTCATTTTTATAAATGCTTATAGTCGAATATAAGCATTTAATCAAATGAATATTGATTCCGCGTCTCTTTACTTAGCCAAATGGACATCATGGAAAAACAAATCACAATAAAACATTTGTGCATTGATGGGCAGAAAATGATTGGTCTAAAGTTCTACCCTGACAAGGTCATTCAGGCCTTAGTTAAAGAATTAGATAATCCCCGATGGAGCAATCAACACAGCATGGTATTGGTTCTGAACACCAAAAACAACTTGCAGTCAGTTTTCGACAAATTCAAGGGTGTTGCCTGGATCAACTGTAACCAGTTCTTCACTAATCGTCCAGTAAACAATGGAAACGAACAATTAAGTGTTGATCAATTTCGAAAAAGAATACCTAAAGAGGATTGGAGATTCTGTCCTGAAGAGTTTTATCAAAAACTAGAAATCAGAAAATATAGCTTGAACACGGCCAGAACGTACATAGGCATGTTTGAAAGGTTCATTAACTACTACAAAGACACTGAAAATCTGATTGAATTGGGAGAATATGAAATCAGGCAGTATTTACAAAGCCTTGTAGTGGATAAAAAATCAGACACATACCTTAATCAGTCCATCAACGCCATTAAGTTCTATTACGAAGTGGTCAACGAAATGCCGAACAGGTTTTATGCTATCGAACGACCTATCAAGCAAGAAAGCCTCCCGGTCATTCTTTCAAAGGAAGAAGTGAAAATAATGATCGACAGCACCATAAATATTAAGCACAAATGCATCATTGAATTGCTCTATTCGGCAGGTCTTCGGAGAGGGGAACTCCTAAACCTTAAATTGTCGGACATTGACAGCAATCGTATGATGATCCATGTCAGGAATGGAAAAGGAAAGAAGGACAGGTATACGCTGCTGGGTATAAAAATGCTTGCGGATTTACGTGTATATTTTCTCTCATGTCGCCCAAAGACGTGGCTATTTGAAAGTTATTCTAACGGAAAATATAGTGGTGCAAGTGTTCTAAAAATCGTGCGAAGGGCTGCCAATAAATCAGGCATCAGGAAGAAGGTGGTTCCTCATACGCTAAGGCATAGTTTTGCCACGCATCTACTTGAAAACGGGACAGACTTACGATATATCCAATCTCTGCTTGGCCATTCATCGAGTCGTACGACTGAAATTTACACCCATGTGGCAACTAATGTATTGGCGGGTATTAAAAATCCATTAGATTAGTGAGTACATAATGGATGTAACATGACTTTGGTCATGTTACTTTGTTGTTAGGATTAATACACTGCAAGAACTATAATCATGAATTTTAAGAATTTCACCGCTATAACTCTCATCTTTCTAGCTGGTTGTGTCTCCAAATCCAGAGAGACCGAACTTCTACAGCAGATAAGTAAACTCGAACAAACGCTTGACGAATGCCAAAATGGAGCGGACAAACTAATAGCCAAACTTCGAATTGCCAGCGAGGCTAAGGAATACGAAGAGGTCAAATCTATTTTTTCTGAATTCGAGGAACGACACCCAGATTCAGAATTCTTTGCAGAGGCCAAACAACTAAATGAGATGGCAATAAAAACTATCGAAAAGATTGCTGAACAAGAACGTCTTAAAAAGGAACGTGAAGTAGAAGCTGAACGAAAGCGAATTGAAGCAGAGAAACAAGAGAAATTGAAAGCCCTCAACAAACTCAAAAAGAACTTTGATGACATTAATGGGACAACTTGGTACAAAAATCCCTATTTCACACATTATACCAACTCTAACTACACGAGCATATATATTGGAAACAAACCTAACATATCATGGTTGCGATTGACTATGAGCTACACTGGTGAAGATTGGATTTTCTTTGAAAAAGTATTTTTATCATATGATGGTAATACTTGGGAAGTACCCTTTGACAAATACAAAGAAAAAGAAACCGATAATGGAGGTGGTGTTTGGGAATGGATTGACGTTTCAGTTCCTGAACACAGAATTGAATTTTTGATGGGATTGGCTAACTCTAAAAACGCTAAAATGAGATTGTCTGGAAAGTACACCAAAACGCGAAATTTAACATGGAACGAAAGACAAGGTATTAAGGATGTTCTTAATGGATATAAGGCTCTAAAAGACGGAATAAAGTAAAAATCCTAACAAATGCTATGAATGAATGGGGTTTCATCGGTCAAGAAAGTTCAGTGGGGATTGGAAAGTCCGCCACAAGTTTTAATTTTAAATCAAGGCGTGGCTTTGAGGAGTTTGAGAGGTTAGTGCATTCTAATCCCCACTCATCATAGCTTGGCGTTGTATTGAATGATCTTCTTTTCGGATGAGTTGCCTAACTATTTTTCAGCAGAATCTGAGATTGAATGGAAGTTAGGAGCCGGCTGTGCCGGATCATTCAAGTCTTGCGGTGAGACCGTGCAA
>Ga0316209_1000491_pt1 | contig 68366 bp, 67 predicted proteins | sample 6monopyrite_MG_FD_204945 | JGI IMG/M metagenome (GOLD analysis project Ga0316209, IMG submission 204945) | Microbial mat bacterial communities from mineral coupon in-situ incubated in ocean water Damariscotta River, Maine, United States -... | ecosystem: Environmental > Aquatic > Marine >... | reverse complement strand
CTTCCCGCGACATTGGGGTGGAATTTATATTCTTGGAGTCGGGAAGACCGATCTCAATCGCGCCTTGAAGGGTGCGCTGCGCTCCTTTGACCCTAACGCGACGCTGCGAGCAGAAAAGTGGCACAGCATTGCTTACGATGCCGACGTCCAAATCGACCCGGGCTTTGGAGGATCCAACATGAAGCTCCGCTTTGGCGGCGAAGGGGCGCGAGAACTTGCAGCCGATATGCTCCCCTTGTTAAAGGTGGACCTAGCGGAGTTAGATTTGGAGCCGCGTCAACATTTTGGCATCACCGTGTTGAAAGCACTTTTCTTTGTCGGTGCAACTCTGGCCATACTTTGGGCGCTGTTTACGATTTGGATGCACTATTACAAGGCGGCAAGCCTCTAAAGCACCGTCACACTAATGCGCCGTTGGTGTGGAGCAGTACGGTGTTCGTAAAGGTACAAACCTTGCCAAGTTCCAAGCGCGAGGCGGCCATCGGTAATGGGAATGCTCATGCTGCTTGCGGTTAACACAGAGCGAACATGAGCAGGCATGTCATCGGGGCCTTCGTCGACGTGTCGAAAAAGCCCATCGCCATCTGGTATCGCGCGCTGCAGCCAAGCTTCTAAGTCGCGCCGCACTTGAGGGTCCGCATTCTCACACAAAATAAGCGACGCACTGGTGTGGTGCACAAACACATTCGCTAGGCCCGATTGGCAAGCAGCGTTGCGGACGATGTCATCCACTTCATGAGTGATGTCGAGGGTGCCACGACCAGGAGTGGACACGAAAAAGGAATCTTGCACGGCGGTTTATTCTTGGATCATGAGATAGCCAAAGATTTGAAGGCGTCGCGGAAGGGCGTTGATGAAGATGTACTCGCCTGGCTTGGTAGGGGCCAGGAATGAAACATCTTCGCGTTGCTGCGGTGCAATCCGTTGCGGCGTAAAGGCTGAAGTCATGCCGGAACCATGCAACCACGAAGCTGCACTTTGCCATGGATCCACTAAGTCTCCTTGGGCTGCTTTGGACGGTATTGGCGAGGTACCACGAAATAGGCTCATGTACTCGGACACTTCCGCGATTTCGGTTTCGGTAAGAATATCGCGGAACGGAGTCATGCCTTTCTCCAACAAGCCGTCGCGAATCAGGTCGGGAATATCTTCTTTGCGCTTCAAGTGCAGAAAATAATCATCGGCCATGTTGGGGCCCACCAAGCCGCCGCCGTTTGGTGCATGACAACTTAGGCAATGCTTTTGGTAAAGCACTTGGCCGCGTTGCAGGCTAGGGGAAGCAAGGACCTCATCCTCTGGCGTCAAATCAGCAAGTTGCAGCACTTCGGTGGTTGGCAGTAGAGCGAGTCCAACCCATCCATCGGAAGAGTTATCGAGCTGGATGCGCATGCGTGCTCCCGGTGGCACGGATAGCGGATCGGCGATGGCAAAGGGGTCGGTGCCTAACTGAAGATGGTGCACGCGCAAAGCTTTGGCGGCTTCGTTTTGCCCAAGGCGCTCCAAAATCCGCACTCCACTCTGATACCAATCTTGCCCACGTTCAAGCTCCGGAGTCGCTTCCAGAATCGCGGACACCTGTTGACCAAATGCAGGAGACATGGGGGTTCTTTGGCTAGCATCGATCGCGCGGAGGCTTCCATGAACCACCATGGCCCGCCAATCCATAGCCAACAAGTGTTCGGTCATTGGAGCTGGGGCGCTTTGCATTTCACGCGACCAAACCAAACGTCGTTCTGAATCGAAAAGTGCCAAGGTGTAATTCTTCAAGCGCTTGCCCAGATCTTCATCGGTGCGATTCCACAGGACGACGCGTTCGATAGAGGATTCCTGGCCAAGGTCCAACTCCCACCACGGGTTTTCACCGCCTTCGGAGGTATGCGTTTGTGAGCCTGAAGCCCAACCTCCATGGTGATTCCCGTCGATGGCGCGGTTCGCTTGACCACCCCAAGCTTCCGAATCTTGAGAGGCAATCCCAGAATGCGCAATGTTGCGTTCGCCGCTCCAAACTTCGACCTCTGCCAAGGTGAGTGGTCCCGGGTGGGGTAAGGAAATGCGAATGTAGCGGGCGGCAGTTGGGGTGACATCGCCCGGGTAGCCTGGCCAGTTCGTGGGGTTTTGTAACAGCGCACCCAGGAAGTTCACACGCGTTTCTGCGCCAACCGAGCCCAAAGATGCGGCCGCTTTCAGTGCATCGCGCAGCGCGAAGGGGGACTTCTCAGCTTCACTCCAAAGCGCATTAGGTACTTGCTGGGGAGCTTCAGGCAGACCCGCATCTTCTTCCAATGCCTTCATCCAGGCGGCCATGGCAGCGCGACGAATCTCTGCATGCTTCGCTTCCATGGCGAGCGTTGATAAATCTTTCATCGCGTGGCGGAGAGCTTCGGCGGGAAGATGCAAAACTAAATCTCCCAGGCCAGTGTCGGTTCCAAAATCTAATGCGTCGGCGGCTTGCAGTGTTTCCATCCAAGCCTGCACTGCAAAATCAGGAGTCGTTCCATTTCCGGCGCCAAGGTTGTTGAGCGCAATGCGTCGCTGCTCTGCGGAGACTTCCGGGCGCAACAAAATGGTGCGTGCAACCGCTTCGCTGGGGTGCAGGGTTAAAAGCGTTTTTGTGTCGACGCGCGCGAGCAAACTTTGCGCCAAGGGTGGATTGGAATCCACGTAATCCCACGGCGCCGATAGGGCCATCAGCCATTGTGGCTTTAAGAACAGAATGGCTTGTTCAATGGCATAATCCAGCCAGCGATCGGTTTCAGCTTGTTGGATGAACAACACAGCTTCTACGGCTTCAAGGCTCGGTGCACGTGTGGCCAAACTGACACATTCCAAGCGCACCTTGGCGGAGGCGTCGCGCGATGCAAGATTTAATAGGGGAACTACAAGAGCTTGGAGTTTGGGGTTGTCGACTTCCATATTTACCATGCGTACCACCGCTGCACGAATGCGTAGGTCTTCACTTTGGAACAACTTTTGCAGATGTTCTGCTTCCAACATTCCATGTTGCTGACGCACCCAGGCAAGTTCCAATGCATGCGCTTCATGTTTCGCTTCGGTTGCCATAAACCCCTGCTCCATTTCCGCGAACGAGAATTTTCGCAACTCGCGGCGCGCGCGATAGCGAGTTCTAGACGAGTGCTTACTCAGAGATTGCAGGAGTTGGCTTGCGGGAAGCGAACTGAGGTCCACGGGGGCGGAAGTCGCAGCGTCTTGATGCGTGACTCGCCAAATCCGACCGTGCTTATGATCTCGATTCGGGTCGCGAATACTGTGCTGCATGTGGCCAATCAAAGGATTGAACCAATCGACAAAGTAAAGCGCTTCATCGGGGCCAAACTGAAGGTCGATGGGGCGGAAGTTGGGATCGGAACTGGAAAGTAAATCCCAATGTTGCTTTGAAACCACTCCGGAACCATCGGCTTGAAGGTGGAATGCGCGAATACCCTGAAAGCCGATGGTGTTGGTGACCAAATAATCTCCTTGTACATCGTCGGGCCAGGAAGCACTGCTAATGATTTCACTGCCGCCGGTGGGCCGCACCTGGTTGTCAGTGAAGGAAGCTAAGCCGCGACGATAGCGGTCATACTCCTTATCCGTGGTAATGGGGGCTGCGAGGTAGTTACTGCCGTCGGAAGCATCGCCGATGTAATCCTGGCCATAGTCATCAAATACGTGCCCCCAAGGATTCCAAAAGCCAAAGGGTGCATGCACACGTAGCCGTCCGGTGTGTGGCTCCCAACGGAACACTGCGCCATCTTTGACGCGCACCGGCCCGTACATGGTTTCCACTTGGGTGTGATGAAAAGTTCCTTCTTGAAAATACAGTCCGCCACCTGGCCCCCAAGTAAATGCGGACAATGCATGATGCGAATCTTCCGTTCCAAATCCATGCAACACAATCTCTCGAGTGTCGGCACGGTCATCGCCATCTTCGTCCTTCAAAAACATGAGGTTCGGCTGTTGCGCGACATAAGCACCGCCATCGCCTAACTCAAAACCTGCCGGCAGATAAAGCTGGTCGGCAAAAACTGTACTTTGGTCGGCATAGCCATCGCCGTCGATGTCCTCCAAGATCAGAATCTTGCAGTTCGGTTGTTCGCCGGGCACGACTTGCGGGTACGTCGGCATAGTCGAAACCCAAAGCCTTCCGCGGCCATCGAAAGTCATCGCAACTGGGTTTTCTAACTCTGGGAAATCCACTTCGCTGGCAAAGATGGTGGCGGAATAACCATCTGCAAGGGATAGCGTGGCCTCGGCTTCCTGCGGAGAAAGCAGCTGGATGTCCTTTTCATAGTTGGTCAGGATTTCGGTGGCCGGTGGCATACCATCGAAGGAGAACGGAGGCACGTTTTCAACATTTGCTGCGTTGGCCAACTCATGGATTTTGGTCTCCCATGCCGCAGTGAGCCAATCAAGTTGCTCCATTTCCCCAGGGAAGCTAATACTGCCAAAGGGGTCTTTGCGGCCGCCATAAATGTAATAGCCATTGATCGCCCGGTGCCGATACCACCATTGCTGCGACTTTTTCCGCACCGCATTCTTGACCGCGATAAAACGTTCGTCTGGAAAAGGTGAGTCTCCGGTTAGACGCAACATCATGCTGCTTGCCAAACCCATGTCGCCATTGGAATTCAGGTGAATCCCATTGATGGTGCCGCGGTTCCACTCTTCAGTCACTTCGCTGACCTCTGCAATCGAGCCAGCGAGAAACAGATCCAAAAAACGCACTTGGGCACGTCGCGCGACCGATTCCATAGCCTCCACGTATGGGGCCATTTGTTTGACTAATTCGTCGGGGTTGCGTGTGCGTCCGCCAAGGTTTTCGGGGGGTAATGGCGAGATCAGAATGATTTCGGGATAGGTGCCATCGGCAAGGCGCCGACTGCGTACGCGGCGAATGAATGCATCGAGATCCGCACGGAATTGAGGTAATCCTTCTTCGCCGGCAAAGCTCTCGTTGAATCCGAAGAAAGCAAAAATGGTGTCAGCCTCGAGCTGCTTTAGGTGCTCCTCCATGCTGCCAAACTTGAACGGCCGCGGTTGCATGCTGAGCGTGTCGGCCGACCACCCAAGATTGCGCAGACTGATGTTCTTTTCCGGAAACTGCACATGCAGCATGGCTTCAAAGCCACCAAATAACGACATGCGCTCCGCCATGGTGTTGCCCACCACAGCAATTCGTGCGTTTTGCTTTGGCTGCCAGGTTTGGCTTAAGCCTTGCGGACGTCGGCCAGGCACGGCACCTCCATAGAGTGCATCGGTGGGGTCGAAGGGCGGGTAAACCATAGGATTGCTTCCGGCCGGCCCAATAAACGATTCGGCGTTGAGGGCCCACAATATGCCATTTAGGGCAAGTGTGCGCATAGACTCGTTTTTGAAGTCATACGGATGGCCGAGAGTGGTAAAGAAAACACGTTGGTTTTCACCAAGGATATGCGTCCAAGCCACTGGCTGCGTTAATGGGAAACGTTCCGCCTTTTCCGGACCATGCGCACTGTTGACTGCGGTTCCGTAAGCAACAATGGTCCGTCCTTCTGGCAAGGCATCGCCGCCACCTTCTACGTGATAAAGCCAAGATGCAGCATGAAACTTCTCCACGCCGCGCAGAATGGGATGGTCCTTTTGCTGCGCATTCAGGGTAACCTCGGTGGTTGATTTATGCCCGTGGTGCGTAATCCATTGTTGCCCAAAAAAGTATTGGCCAAAGCGCATGTTCCACATGGAGTTTGGACTTTCGCCGTCGTATAAAAAAGCGTGAGTCGAAGTGCGAAATCCAACCATTGGGCGGCCGGAGAAAGCATAGTCCGTGATGTGCTTCAGTTGTGCGTCGGGAAGATTGCGAAAACGCGTAAACATGACCAAGAGGTCCGCATCGTCCAAAGCCTCTAGCCCAGGAATGTTGTCCAGCGTATTTGGCGCAATAAACCCCGCACTGTCTTGCGCGTAAAGCACGGTGCAGCGCACTCCAAAATCGCGCTCCAGAATCGACGCCAACATAGGCATGGATTCTTCCGAACGATACTCTTCATCGCCGGTCACAAAGACGATGTGGACAGGGCGTTCCGTCGGTTCCTGACTCGGTACCGAAAGATTTAGGGCAAGCAGCGCAAGGGGGGCGAGAAACACCCACCCAGCCTAGCAAGGGACTCACTCAGGGAGATGTCGCCTAGTGCGCTAACCGCTTCAAGCCCTGCATGAGCTCTTGGCGACTGAAGGTGGCATAACCGCCATCTTCGGTCTTCACAAGAACCGCTTCTTGGTTGGCGAGGGCATCGACCGCGTCTTTCCACGGTTGATCCAATTCCAAAATCGCGGGAGCAGTGGTGACGAAATCTCCTGCTTTCAGGGATTCTAAATCAGCACCTTGAGTAAGCATGCCGATGGTTTTGTCCTCATCTAGGATGCCGAGCAAAGAGTCGCCGTGGCGAGCAATGATGGCCAATGGCCGTACGCCTCGTTCACCTGCTTGGCGAATCGCCCACGCAAGGGTTTCATCGTCGTAAACCCGGGCGCGATTGTTTTCATGCACTAAATCGGCAACCGTTGCTGCTGCGGCAGGCACTTGTGGCAAGTAACCGCAGTCGCGCAACCAATCTTCGGAGTACACCTTGCTGAGATAAGCCTTGCCGTAATCTGGCAACAAAGTGACGACCCGCGCATCGGCCGGCAATCCACGAGCGACTTCCAAAACCGCAGCCATGTTCATGCCGCCGGAGCCGCCCGGAAACATGCCGGTCTCGGCAGCAAGACGCCGCGCCATGGCGAAACTGTCGCCGTCGGCAATGACTTTGTAATCATCGATTACAGTCGGGTCCCAAGCGCGCGGCACTTCTTCCTCGCCAACTCCTTCGACCGCATAAGGGCCCGATGCGCAAACCTCGCCGGTCTTCCAGAAATGCGCAAGAATGGAGCCTGGCGGGTCGACGCCCACAATCTTGATGTTCGGATCCTGCTCCTTTAAGTAGCGTGCAATACCACTAATCGTTCCACCGGTGCCTGCACCAGCCACGAAGTAATCAATCTTGCCGCCGGCCTGCTCCCAGATTTCTGGACCGGTGGAATAGTAGTGGGCGTCGGTGTTGTCGCTGTTGTGGTATTGATCGGGCCACCACGAGCCAGGAGTTTCCTCAGCGATACGGCCCGCCACCTTGGTGTAGTGCATGGGGTCTTCAATGTCGACATTGCATGGCGTGACCACGACATCGGCACCGAGCGCGCGTAGAGCACTGATTTTCTCCGAGCTCATTTTGTCCGGAATCACAATGGTGATGTCATAGCCAAGTGCGGCCGCAACAATGCACAGGCCAGCACCCGTGTTGCCGGAACTGCACTCAACAATGCGTCCGCCAGGCTTCAGTTCGCCACGCTTTTCCGCCTGCCGTACCATATGCAGTGCAATGCGATCCTTCATGCTGCCGCCTGGGTTCATGTAATCTAGTTTCAGCAGAACCTCGCACTTGATTTCTGGATCAAAATCGCGCGGTAAACGCACCATTGGCGTGTTACCAATCGCATCTAGAATCGAATCGCAGGTACCAGTCTTGTTGCCCATTAAGGAAGTCTCCATCATGAGACATACTAACAGCCCGTAGATAAAGTCATTCCGCGCCTCGGCGGCGTTTTTACTTTCCCACATCGTCAGCGGAACCAACCCCTATCTGCAAATAGGGATTGAACCCACTTTCTCATGGGGAAGCAAAACCACTCGCCGAGCCACGAAAGCACTTGATCCACGCACTGCTAGCGAACACGACCGTCACTTTCATGTTTTCCGAAGACAAACCCCAATCCGTTGACCCAGCCGTGGCCGATGCCCTCGAAGCGCTCGAATGCGCGGAGGTTCTCACCTGGATTTCTGAGTCGGCAGCGACCAGCGGTGGACGTCAGGAAGTGCTCACTTTATTGCACGATGATTCCGCTCCAACGGCTGCCATGCGGCGTCTGCGCGGCATCGAAGCCATGGATGCCGAGCGCGCCGAACATGCCCCATCTCTAGCCCGCTGCGCCGATGTCGTCGGATTGGCTGGAGCGGCCCGAAACCGGGTTCTAGATGGTTTAGAGTTACTTGGTATTGCTGAGACGGTGGGGCGGATCAACGATTTGCGCCGTTGGGCAGCGCAGCATCCGGAGTTTCCGGAGCTCGGTGCCGTGATTTTGGCGGCCCCGGTTTTGGATGATTTGCGCGAGCTGATTCGCAAGTCCATCGACCCGCGCGGCAAAGTGAATGACGATGCCGCCCCTGACCTTCCAGTGGTTCGCAAATTAATCCGCACCCTGGAGAAGAAGCGTAATGCGCGCATGGAGGAAATCGCGGAGGGCATGTACCAGAAAGGCATGCTGCGTCAGCGTCAACCCGTGGTGCGCGGGGATCGCTTGTTGTTGGCAGTGCGTGCCACTTCGATTAACCGCCAAGGCGGAGTGGTGCACGACCGTTCGCAAAGTGGCGACACCCTGTTTGTAGAACCGAGTGCCGTGTTGGAATTGTCCAACCGCCTCGCGGAAGCTGCATTCCGCGAGCGGCGCATTGTCGAAACCGTGCTGCGCGATTTGTGCGTGGAGGTTTTGCGTGCCGAGCCAGAATTGCATTTAGTGCAAGCCAGCCTCAGCCAGATCGATGTGGCTTTGGCCAGCGCCAAATGGGCCAAACAGGCCTTTGCCGAATATGCGCTCATGGTCGATCCCGAACGTGGCATCCGCTTGTTCGATGCGCGGCACCCCTTGCTAGTTCGGCAAATGGGGGTGGACGATGTGGTCCCACTCACCTTGCAACTCGGCAGCGCCTTTGATTTGCTGGTGGTGACTGGACCGAACACCGGCGGTAAAACCTTGGTGCTGAAGACAGTTGGCCTGCTCGCATGGATGTCGAATCGAGGGCTTCCGATTCCTGCTGCCACCGGATCCGAGATCCCTCCCTTCGCCGCAGTTCTGGCCGACATCGGCGATGCGCAATCGCTTGAAAATAGCCTTTCGACTTTCTCTGGGCACCTTAAGCGGACTCAGCGTATTCTTGAAGCCGCCGGCCCTGGAGTCTTGGTGCTGCTCGACGAGCTTGGCACCGGCACCGATCCAGAAGAAGGCGCCGCGCTCGGCCAAGCAGTTCTGGAGTCTTTGCAAGACCGCGGTGCGTGGGTCATGGCCAGCACCCACCTCGGCAGTCTCAAGGTGTTTAGTTTGGACCGACCGCGTGCCGAAAACGCATCGATGGAGTTCGACCCGATGACCTTGGCGCCGCTTTATCGCTTACTGATTGGCGTCCCGGGTGCAAGTCATGCGGTGGAAGTTGCGGAACGCCTTGGCTTGGAACTGGATTTGCTGGAGCGCGCGCGGGTTTTAGTCAGTCGTGGCGATGGCGCCGAACGTTTGCTAGCTGACGTCGGACGAGTGCGGCGCGAAGCTGAAATCTTGCGCGAATCGGCGGGGGAGGAGGAGTTGAAAGTGCAGGAACGGTCGCGTCAGTTGGCGACGGACGAGGCGCATTCCAAGCATCGCATGCAGTTGCGCGAGTCCGAGGCGGAACGGCATTTTCAAGATCATGCGCGCTATCTTGAGCAACTTTTGGCGCGCCTAGATAAGGAACTTGCCTCACGCTTAGGCGGTTCGGAACGTCAGCAGCTGGAAGGCTTCGTAAAGGAAATTGCCGCTTTAGTGCAGAATGACCCCTTGAATCGAAGATTTGAGGAGTTTTTACGCAGCGTCAAGAAGGGGAGTTACGTCTACGTGCCGAAGTTACAGGAGCGATTGCCGGTGTTGAAGGTGAACCGAAAGCGGCAGCAAGTTACAGTGCGCCATGGTGCCATGGAAATCGCGCTGCCCTTCCGCGAACTGACTTGGGTCACACCACCATCCGGAGACTCTGCTTGAAAAAAATCCTGATCGTCGACAACGACCCCGGCATGTGCAACCTCATGGCCATGGCTTTCCGTCACCAAGAAGTCGAAACCATGACCACCGATACAGTCAGCGAGGCATCGTCCTTTTTACGAAGCGGCGACTGCGTAGGCTTGTTAATGGATTATCATTTGGGGGCAGGCGAATCCGGTGCTGCCGTTTTAGCCAAGTGGAGTGAAGAGGGTCCAATGCCGCCTTTCTGGCTAGTTACCGGCACTCCCGACGAGGCCGATGTCACCCAACTGGAAGCCTTGCCGGCCTTTCAGGGCACCATTGCAAAACCCTTTTCCATTTTGAATTTAGTTTCTACGGTGATTGCCACAGCTTTCCCTGAGGAGCTTAAGGAGATGGAAGCTTGAGTGCGCGCCCGACTCCCGGATTGCAAGGGCTCACTTGGAGTACGGCAGGGGAATCGCACGGTCCCTGTTTGATTGCGCAGCTTGAGGGGCTTCCTGCTGGTTTGCACGTGGACCTCGATGAAATCCGCGCAGGGCTAAAGCGTCGTTGGCAGGGGTATGGACGTGGTTTGCGTGCTGGTTTTGAAAAAGATGAACTAGCCGTTTTGTCCGGCCTAAAACGTGGCGTGACGATGGGGAGTCCGCTGGTGATTCAACTTGGAAACTCTGATACGCGCATCGATGAATTGCCCGACCTAAAGGCACCGCGTCCTGGGCATGCCGACCTTGCGGGTGCTATGCGTTTGAAAACACGCGATATCCGCGCTCAGCTAGAGCGGGCTTCGGCTCGAGAAACTGCCGCGAGGACTGCCTTAGGGGAGGTTTGTCGGCAATTGCTCAAGCACTTTGACATTCAAGTCACTAGCCAGGTCATTCAGATTGGCGGAGTTCCATTTGCTGAAACTGAGAAATGGCAAGCCGTGGTGGACCAAGCCCGTGAAGACGGAGATTCCCTCGGCGGATCCTTCCGAGTCGCTGCGAGTGGATGCCCGCCTGGGTTGGGCGGCTTCTATCAGGCCGTCGACCGTCTCGACTCACGCCTGATGGCTGCCATGGCTTCGATCCCAGCTGTCAAAGCGGTCTCCATCGGATGGGGCGAACAAGCTGGCTCAGCGCCTGGGAGCTCGTATCACGACCCAATCGTGCTTGAGGAAGGGGGGTGGGCCGGAATGGGCCGCTCTTCCAACCACGCAGGTGGAATTGAGGGTGGCTTAACCAATGGTCAAGACGTGGTGGTGCAGGCCTCGATTAAGCCCATCCCAACTTTGCGTAAAGGCCTTGGGTCGGTGAATCTGGACCAAATGGAGGATTCTAGAGCCACTTATGAACGCTCCGATGTCGCCGTGGTGGAGCCGGCTTCCGTGGTGGGCGAGGCCCTCATGTGCCTCGAAATCGCTGGGGCACTGTGCGCACGGCTTGGTGGAGTTTCCATCCGGGAAATGCGCGAAAGAATTCAGAAATTAGGAAAAAACGAGTGCCCACAGGATTGGCCTAGCGACGTCGCGGGGCTAGACTAGCGCCCCCTTCCACCGCGAAGGGACCATTCGTGAATCGAAAGGGGCCTAAATCGGGTCCTGGCATGATTTTCGTAGGTTCTTTAGTTGACGGGAGAAGCGCCGGACTTATCATGTTCTGCCCTTTTCCACGCTCCGGCGACTGCTAGCGTAGCTCAGTTGGTAGAGCTTCCGCTTTGTAAGCGGACGGTCAAGGGTTCAAGTCCCTTCGCTAGCTCCATCGGCCCTCTAAACAGGGTCTGTGGGTCAAATAGTCTAAAAGGACAGCTCATTCACATCACAAATTCAGGGTTGAAGCCTTCGGGCTTCTCGGGAAGGTACCTAAGTGGCCAACAGGGTTGGATTGTAAATCCAATGGCTCCGCCTTCAGAGGTTCGAATCCTCTCCTTCCCACCAGACCAAAAGCGAAACTCGCCTACCTATAAGGAACGCGAGGATCGGTGACCTTCGGCGGGTGTAGCTCAATGGTAGAGCTCCAGCCTTCCAAGCTGGCCACGTGGGTTCGATTCCCATCACCCGCTCCACCTTGGTGCAACATTTTGGTTAACCCCTCCCTGAACTTTTCGCGAGAACACGAGCCCCTTGCTCCTCGCGGAAACCGGCTGCTTTAGCTCAGGGGTAGAGCACTTCCTTGGTAAGGAAGAGGTCTCGGGTTCAAATCCCGAAAGCAGCTCCACATCCCCAAATCACTGCGTTTCATTCGAAACGCGGAAACACTTAAACACTCAGAATCCCCGCATAGCGGACCCACAAGACCATGGCAAAGGAAGTCTTCGAACGCACGAAGCCGCACGTCAACGTAGGTACCATCGGTCACGTCGACCACGGTAAAACCACGCTGACCGCCGCAATCACTGGTTATCTCTCGCTGGCCTCCGGTGGTAAAGCCATGGCCTTTGACGAGATTGACAAAGCCCCGGAAGAAAAGGCCCGAGGTATCACGATTTCGACCGCTCACGTTGAGTACGAAACCGATTCTCGTCACTACGCACACGTTGACTGTCCAGGACACGCGGATTATGTGAAGAACATGATCACCGGTGCTGCCCAAATGGACGGAGGCATCCTTGTGGTGTCTGCGAACGACGGCCCTATGCCTCAAACTCGCGAGCACATTCTCCTTGCTAAGCAGGTGAACGTGCCAAACCTCGTTGTCTTCATGAACAAGTGTGACATGGTCGACGACGAAGAGCTTCTCGACTTGGTCGAGATGGAAGTCCGTGAACTCCTCGACGAGTACGACTTCCCGGGCGATGACATCAGCATCATTCGCGGCTCCGCCCTTAAGGGTTTGGAGGCTGTGATTGCTGGTAAGCCTTCGGACGATCCAGATCTCGCTTGTCTTAAGGAGCTCATGGAGGCAGTGGATAACGATATCCCAATCCCAGAGCGTGACTTGGACAAGCCATTCCTTATGCCTGTAGAGGATGTGTTCTCGATTGAAGGCCGCGGCACTGTTGTGACCGGTAAGATTGAGCAGGGCATCATTAAGACTGGTGAGGAAATCGAAATCGTTGGTGTGAAGGAAACATCCAAGACTACTTGTACTGGTGTTGAGATGTTCCAGAAGACCATGAACGAAGGCCAGGCTGGTGACAACGTTGGTTGTCTTCTGCGTGGTGTGAAGAAAGAGGACGTCGAGCGCGGTCAGGTTTTGGCCAAGCCAGGTTCGATCACTCCACACACTAAGTTCGAGGCTGAGGTCTACATTCTGACCAAGGAAGAGGGTGGCCGTCACAAGCCTTTCTTCGCTGGTTACCGCCCTCAGTTCTACTTCCGCACCACCGACGTAACCGGAACGGTTGAGTTGGCAGCTGGAGTCGAGATGGTCATGCCTGGCGATAACGTCAAGATGGTCGTCACCCTGCTCACCCCGATCGCAATGGACGAACAGCTCCGCTTCGCAATCCGCGAAGGTGGACGCACCGTCGGCGCGGGCGTGGTCGCAAAAGTCATCGAGTAAATCTCTTTGCTGATAAACCCGCCTCGTTCGTTCTGAGCGAGGCGGGCATCAGCAATCTCAGCAGTCATGAAAAACAAAGAACGCCACGTCTTCCTGGAGTGCACCGACTGTCGCAACCGGAATTACACGACCCATAAAAAGGCTCGTGCTGAGTACAAGCTCGAAAAGAGCAAGTACTGCCGATTCTGCCGTAGCCACACTGCACACCGCGAGAAGAAGCTCTAAATTCCAAACATGCTTTACCGCTACAAGCCCGACGAAGGACGCAATGCCCGCCAGACCGCATTCTGGTTGGGTGAAGGCATGATTTTCTTCGGTTGCTATTCCTTAAGCGGTTCGCTGATTGCCTTCGAAAGCCTGCGCAGCCCGCTCATCGAGAGCATGCCGGAAATCCCACTCATGGGGCTCCGTTTGACTGGCGCATTGTTCGTCGCGTTTTTGGTGTTCCTGGCCGGTTCCTACGCCTACTTGCGCTATCTTGCAAAAGATAAGATCGCAGACCACTTAATTGAAGTGGAAGGCGAAATGAAGAAGGTCACTTGGCCTTCCTTTGAGGAAGCAACCAATTCATCGATTGTGGTCATCGTCACGGTTCTGATTCTGATGGGCTTTTTGGCTCTCGCAGACCTGGTGCTTGGTCAGATATTCCGCATCGTATTGTGGGGAGGCGTCGGTGGCGCTTGATTGGTACATCGTTCGCGTGCTCACCAACCGCGAGGAAGGTGTGCGTGACAATCTCGAGCGTCGGGTAAAAGCCGATGGGCTCGAGGAGCGCATTCCTCAGGTCTTAGTACCGGTGGAAAAGGTTACCGAAGTGAGAAACGGTAAGAAGCGCATCGTCAGCCGCAAGCTGTACCCAGGCTACCTGTTGATTCAGGCAGAGCTCGGGGATTGGGATGGGAACGAAAAACCCCATCTCCTGGCAGACCAAGAAGTTTGGTTTGCTCTTCACGAGACCAAAGGGTTTGGAGATTTTGTCGGTGGTCAAAAACCACCTGCACCGATGACTCCAGACGAGGTCGACGGCATCCTCGGCCGTATCGAGGAAACCGCAAATACTCCACGCATGGCGGTCAAAATCAAGCGTGGTGATGCAGTCCGTATTAAAGAAGGTCCTTTCGAGGGCTTCGACGGATCGGTGGAGGAAGTGGTAGATGGCAAAGGCCTTCTGCGTATCTCCGTCACCATTTTCGGTCGTTCTACCAGTGTCGAAATCGAACATTGGCAGGTCGAACCGGTTTAACCCCTTGCCCTGCCGGGCAACCCGAACGCACCACTTAGGTGGGAGGGAATCATGGCGAAAGAAATAACAGGAAAAATCAAACTACAGTGCCCTGCTGGCGCTGCGACCCCGGCGCCGCCGGTGGGCCCTGCTTTGGGTGCCCACGGTGTGCCAATCGGTGAGTTCGTAAGTCAGTTCAATGCGGCTACGGCCGACAAGCGTGGCATGATCATTCCGGTGGTCGTAACGGTTTACAAAGACCGTTCCTTCTCCCTTGAGTACAAGTCTCCACCCGCTGCAATCCTTCTGTTGAAGGCTGCTGGGTTGAAGAAAGGTTCCGGCACTGTCGGCACCGAGATTGTGGGGTCCGTAACCCGGGCTCAACTCGAAGAGATCGCCGAAATCAAGAAGGCTGATATCAACTCTGCGTCTCTGGATGCAGCAGTCAATATCATCGCTGGAACCGCCCGTTCGATGGGCATTGAGGTGGAGGGATAATATGGCTAGCCGTAGATTTCGCGAGAATACTGAAAAGCTAGACCGCAGTAAGGTTTACGAAGTGGTTGATGCCATGAAGACCCTCAAGGGTTTGCGTCCAACCAAGTTCGACGAGACTGTGGAAGTCGTTGCACGCCTCGGCGTCGATCCAAAGAAGTCCGACCAAATGGTGCGTGGTGCAGTCAGTCTGCCACACGGCCTGGGTAAGGAAATCCGCGTGATCGTCTTCGCTGAAGGAGATGCTGCAGACGCTGCAAAAGAAGCTGGCGCCATGGAAGTCGGTAGCGACGAGTTAGGAGCCAAGATTGAGGGCGGTTGGACCGACTTCGATATGGTGATTGCTCACCCCGCCATGATGCGGGTTGTGGGTAAGCTCGGTCGTGTACTTGGCCCCCAAGGCAAAATGCCTTCGCCAAAATCGGGGACTGTGACTCCAAATGTGGCGCAAGCCACCAAAGAGTTCATGGCGGGTAAAGTTGAGTTCCGTGTGGACTCGGCTGGGAACGTCCATGTCCCGGTTGGCAAACTGTCGTTCTCGGCAGAACAACTCGAGGAAAATGCTTGCACTTTCCTCCATTTCATTGAGACCCTGCGGCCGTCCTCGGCCAAGGGCGCTTACATGCGCAACATTTGCGTTTCTTCCACCATGGGCCCTGGGCTCAAGGTTTCCTACACCCACTAATCGAGGGATAGAAAATGGTAAGCACGATTAATCAATGGTTGGCAAATGGCTACCAGCAACAATTCACCGACCGCGAAGGTTTGGTTTTGTTGAATCTGGAAAACCTGACTGTCGAAGAAACGCAAGTTTTGCGTACCTCCATCCGCGAAGCGGGTGCTGAGTTGCGAGTTACCAAGAACCGTTTGGCCAAAGTCGCCTTGAAAGAGGTTGGCATTGAGTTTGACGATTCTGCTTGGGGTGGCCTTTGTGGCATGCTAGTGGGTTCTACCGAAGCCACGATCACTGCAGCAAAAGCTATCGAAGAGCTTTGGGGTAAGAAGAAAGAACGCAAAGTTCATTATCGTGGCGCTGTCTTGGACGGCTCCATGATGACTGCGGCTGAGTCGTCTGGCATCTCCAAGATGCACGATAAGGACACTCTCCGCGCCATGATGTGTGGCGCCCTCACCGGCTCCGCCCGTCAACTCGCCACTTTGCTGCGCGAGGTGCCTGCATCTACCGCGCGCGTCCTGCAGGCCCGCGCAGAACAGGGAGAATCTGCTTCTTAAGCAGTTCCCAAAACCAAATCACCGCATTTTAGGAATAGATTCATGTCCGACGAAACCAACACCGTAGAGCTCGATTCCGATCTCGAAACCATCTTCACTCAGCTCGATGCCCTTTCCATTGGCAAAGCTGCGACCCTAGTTAAGGCAATGGAGGAGCGCTGGGGCGTTTCCGCCGCTGCTCCTGTCGCAGTTGCTGCTGCCGGCCCTGCCGGTGGTGGAGAAGCTGCTGAAGAGAAGACCGAGTTTGATGTCATTCTTGAAAGCTTCGGCGAGAAGAAGATCAACGTGATTAAGGCCGTTCGCGGCATCACTGGTCTTGGCCTCAAGGAAGCCAAAGCTCTTGTAGAAGAGGCTCCTAAAGCCGTCAAGGAAGGCGCGTCCAAGGACGAAGCCGAAGAGATCAAGAAGACCCTCGAAGAAGCAGGCGCTACCGTCAAGCTTGCTTAATTTCTTCGTAAGGCCCGCTTCGGCGGCCATCACGAAGAAGACCCCGCACACCGTTGCCGCACATGCGGTAACGGTCGCGGGGTTGGTCCGTGTTCACAGGAACACAAAACCGGCCTAGTGTCGGCATTGCTAGGAAGAGTCTTTGCTCTTCTCTGCTAAGGCTTTTAGCACCCCTCCCATCCCAGATTTGTCGGTGCCACCGGAATGACTGTCCAAAGCAAAAACATCGCGGATTACGAGGTCCGTGACTTCCGCTCCTTCGCGTATCGCGACGAAGCGCTTCTCCCGGGCCTATCCGACCTACAAGGTCGGTCTTACGGCGAATTCCTGCAAATGGAAACCGCCCCCGGACGCCGTAAAGAACAAGGCCTCCAGGCTCTGTTCTCCGAAATCTTCCCAATCGAAAGTCATGATAAGACTCTCGCTTTGGAGTTTATCGGCTATAGCCTCGGTCGCCCGCGCTACACGCCGGACGAATGCCGCGAGCTAAAGTACAGCTACGCCTACCCACTACGCGTGCGCCTTGGTTTGCGCCGTGGGGAGCAACGTCTAGAGGAAGAAATCTTCCTTGGCGAAATCCCAGTCATGATGGGCGGCGGCGAGTTCGTCGTCAACGGCTCGGAGCGCGTGATCGTGGCCCAGCTACACCGCTCTCCTGGTATTGACTTTGCGGTTGAAAAGCATGCTGGTGACAAGCTGTTGCATTCTGCCCGCATCATTCCAGAGCGCGGTTCTTGGGTGGAGATCATGGTTTCCGGTAAGGGAACTTTGCAGGTCCGCATTGACCAGCAGGGAAAGTTCTCTGCTTTAACTTTGTTGCGTGCACTGCAGCAAGACTGGGGCAGCGATGAGGAAATCCTCAAGCTGTTCTATAAGTCGGAAGTGCTGAAGCGCCCGGATAAAATCAGTAAGGCCAAGTTCTCTGGCATGCTGGAAAACCGGTTGGCTTTAAGTCAAATCCGTGACATGCGTACCGGTGAAGTTTGGGCTGAATCCGGCCAAATCATCACCGAAGAAGCTGCTGAGCGGATTGCTGCTTCGGATATGGCAGAGATTGCTCTGCTCATCGATCCAGAGGATAGTCTCATTCTCGACTCGTTGAAGGAAGATACTTCGACGACTCATGAAGAGGCACTCGCTGCGATTTACGCCAAGCTGCGTCCGGGTAACCCGATTCAGTTGGAGAAGGCGCGCGAGTTGTTGCAGGATCGTTTCTTTGACACCCAACGCTACAGCCTCGGCCGTGTTGGACGTTTCCGCATCAATCGCAAATTCAAGCGTCCAGTCGAAGCAGATAAGGGTCCTCGTACTCTCATTCCAGAAGACTTCTTGGACTCGGTTTATTACCTGCTTGGTTTGCGCAAAGGTGAAGGTGAGACCGACGATATTGACCATCTTGGTAACCGTCGCGTGCGCACCTTGGCAGAAATGGCACACGATGACTTCCGCAAAGGCTTGTTGAAGGTGGCCCGTGCCGCAGTCGACCGCATGTCGCAGGAAGACGATTCCGAAACACTTACACCACGTGCGCTGATTAACGCTAAGCCGTTCAGTACATCGGTGGAGCAGTTCTTCGCTCGCGGTGAACTGAGTCAGGTGGTCGACCAGACCAACCCGTTGTCGCAGCTGGCACACGAGCGACGCCTGTCCGCTCTGGGCCCTGGTGGTCTGAACCGTAAACGTGCAGGTTTCCAGGAACGAGATGTTCACATCTCACACTATGGTCGTTTGTGCCCGATTGAGACCCCTGAGGGTGCAAACATCGGCCTGATTTCCTCTCTCGCATTGTTCGCGATGGTGGATGACTATGGTTTCTTGGTCACTCCTTATCGTATCATCAAAAAGGGTCGTGCTACCGAGGACATCGCTTACCTTCGTGCAGACGAAGAGTACGACGTCATCTTTGCGCCAGCAGACGCAAAGATGGACGAGAAGGGCAGCTTGATTCTCGACGAAAACGGCAAAATCATGAGCCGTTTCCATGGTGAGTTTGCGTTGCTTCCAGGAAAGGATGTTCAGTACTTGGACATCGACCCAGGCCAAATCATTGGTATCTCGGCATCGCTGATTCCATTCCTTGAGCATGACGATGCAAACCGTGCCTTGATGGGTTCGAACATGCAGCGTCAGGCTGTGCCGCTGATTATCACCGAGCCGCCTTTGGTCGGCACCGGTATGGAGCGCGCTGTTGCCGCTAACTCTGGCTGGGTGATCAAAGCTCGCCGCGCTGGAACAGTCGAATACGTCGATGCGAAGCTGATTCGCATCAAGGAAGATCCGGAGCCTTATGAACTACGAAAGTTCAAGGGCACCAATGAGCACACCTGCCTCAACCAGAAGCCATTGGTGCGCGTGGGGCAGAAAGTTAAGAAGGGTGAAATCCTTGCGGATGGACCTTCGACGACTAACGGCGAACTTGCCATCGGCAAGAACCTCGTGGTCGCCTTCATGTCCTGGGAAGGCTACAACTATGAGGATGCGATTATCGTGTCCGAGCGGTTGAAGAAGGACGATGTCTTCACTTCCATTCACATCGTTGCGTACACCGCGGAAATCCGCGAGACCACGCTCGGTAAGGAAGAATTTACGCGAGACATTCCAAACGCCGGCGAGCGCGCATTGCGCAATCTGGACGAAAGTGGCATGGTGCGCGTTGGTACTCGGGTGGGTCCAAACGACATTCTGGTAGGCAAGATTGCTCCGAAGTCGAAGACCGAACTGACTCCTGAAGAGCGTCTGCTCCACGCGATTTTCGGTCGTGCGGGCGAAGACGTGAAGAACGTTTCCTTGAAGCTGCCAGCTGGTGTGCGCGGTATCGTCATCGGTGCCGAGAAGTACACGCGTAAAGTCAACATGACTGCTGGTGAGCGTAAGGAGGCACACGAGAAGATTCGTCAAATCGAATCCGATTACGATGAAGTCTTCCGTCGCGAACTCACTTCCTGTATTGCAGAGTTAAGCGAGTATGTTGGCGAGCCAATCAAGGACCCGAAAGGCAAGAAGCCAATCGCGGTTACTGAAACCACCCTTTACGGTGATTTGCTGCGCTTCCAGGAAATCCTGAAAGTCTACTCCGAAGGTTTGGATCATCCATCCCGTCGGGCGAAGGCTGAGGACATTGTGCGCGCGCACATGAACCGCATCGAAGATAAGGAGGCGTGGAAGATCAAGATGTCCAGCCGCCTATCGCGCGGTGATGACCTGCCAAACGGTGTGTTGGAGATGGTCAAGATTTACATCGCGACCAAGCGCAACCTGTCGGTCGGAGACAAGATGGCAGGACGCCACGGTAACAAGGGTGTGATTTCCACCATCTTGCCGGAACAGGACATGCCATACCTTGAAGATGGCACCCCAGTTGACATCGTGCTCAACCCGCTGGGTGTTCCTTCTCGGATGAACGTAGGACAGATCCTTGAGACCCACCTTGGTATTGCCGCCAAGAAGGTTGGATTCCGCGCCTACACTTCGCCCTTCGATGGCGCGAAAGAAACCGATATCGAAGCCGCTCTCGAAGAGGCCGGTATGGACAAGACTGGAACTAGTGTTCTGCATGACGGCCGCACCGGTGCTCCATTCGAGCAGCGCGTTTGTGTCGGCGTGATGTACGTGCTGAAACTTCACCACCTAGTGGATGAAAAGGTACACGCACGTTCCACTGGACCTTACAGCTTGATTACTCAACAACCTCTTGGTGGTAAGGCTCGCTTCGGTGGCCAGCGCCTCGGAGAGATGGAAGTTTGGGCACTTGAGGCCTATGGCGCGGCGTACCTCTTGCAGGAACTCCTCACCGTGAAGTCCGATGATGTGGATGGTCGTACCAAGATTTACGAAGCCATGGTCAAGGGCAAGAACATTCTCGAGCCGGGTACCCCGGTTTCCTTTGAGGTGCTGATGAACGAGATTCGTGGTCTCGGTCTCAACATCCAACTCCACAATGCCGAGTCGCAGCAGTAATGGAAAACGGAACTATGAGTGAAAACCAAACCCCAGAAGAAACCGCTCCTGAATCCTCTCGCGCTGCGCAGGGATACATTGGCGATTCGCTTTCGGTCTCGATTCGTTTGGCTTCGCCGGAAGATTTCCGCGGCGCCTCCTATGGCGAAGTAAAGAAGCCTGAAACGATTAACTACCGTACCTTCCGCCCAGAGAAGGAAGGGCTTTTCTGTGAGCGCATTTTCGGTCCTGAACGGGATTACGAATGTGCTTGTGGTAAATACCGTGGTCAGAAGCACATGGGCATCGTTTGTGATAAGTGTGGCGTGATGGTCACCACTTCGCGCGAACGGCGTAAGCGGATGGGCCACATTAACCTGGCAGCACCAGTGGCACACATTTGGTTCTTCTCGGTCACTCCAAGTCGTATCGGCAACTTGCTGGCGATGAAGAAGACTGAGTTGGAACGGGTGATTTACTTCCAGGACTACGTGGTCACCGATCCTGGTGAATCCGAGTTCAAAAAGTGTCAGCTCATCACCGAAGATGAGTTCCGTCGCGCACGGGTTCAGTTCGGCTCTTCGTTGCAGGCCTCGATGGGGGCAGAAGCAATTCGCGATTTGCTCAACACTTTGAACCTGGAAGCTACCGCTCGCGAACTGCGCGAAGCGATGAAGAACTGCACTTCCAAGCAGCGTCTCGCCGACACCATTAAGCGTTTGCGTACGGTGGAAATGTTGCGCGATTCACCGAACGATCCAGCATGGATGATTCTCGATGTGGTCCCTGTGATCCCACCAGAACTGCGTCCTTTGGTTCGTTTGGATTCAGGTAACTTCGCGTCCAGCGATTTGAACGACCTCTACCGTCGTTTGATTAACCGCAACAACCGCCTTAAGCGTTTGATTGATCTCAACGCTCCAGAGGTCATTATCCGCAACGAGAAGCGGATGCTGCAGCAGTCAGTCGACGCACTCTTCGACAACGGTCGTTGTAAGCGCCAGGTGATGAGCACCTCGAACCAGCCGCTGAAATCCTTGACCGACATGATCAAGGGTAAGCAAGGTCGTTTCCGCCTCAACCTTCTCGGAAAGCGCGTGGATTACTCCGCACGTTCGGTGATTGTTGTTGGCCCGGAACTCAACCTGCATCAGTGTGGTTTGCCGAAGGTCATCGCATTGGAATTGTTCCAGCCGTTCATCATTCGTCGCTTGAAGGAGCTGCGTTTGGCTGAGACCATTAAAGCTGCAAAGAAGATGCTTGAGCGCCGCGAAGAAGTGGTGTGGGACATCCTCGAGGAGGTCATTAAAGGACACCCAGTCTTGCTCAACCGTGCTCCAACCCTGCACCGCATGGGTATGCAAGCCTTTGAGCCAATCCTGATTGAAGGTAACGCAATCCAATTGCACCCACTTGTATGTCAGGGCTACAACGCTGACTTCGATGGTGACCAAATGGCAGTTCACCTTCCACTGTCTTACGAGGCACAAGTGGAAGCGAGTACCTTGATGTTGAGCACCAACAACGTGTTCTCACCATCGAACGGTAACCCGATTATCGCTCCTCACCAGGACATCATTCTCGGTCTCTACTACATGACAGCAGAGCGCCTCGAATGTGAAAATGAGTGGCAGGAAGAGGGGCGCGCTTTAGCTGGTTGCTACAGCTCCCAAGCTGAGGTACTGCAGGCATATTCTGCCGGCCATCTTGAAACTCACTCGCAGGTGAAGGTGCGCATGGATAAGGGATTGCTGCTCGCTTCCGAGCATGGCAAAGCTTATCGCACTTTGACGGGAGCTGAGCTGGTGCTCACTTCTGCCGGTCGCGTGATTGTGAACGACACGCTGCCAGAGGGTATGCCGTTTTACAACCATGCATGGGACAAGCGTTCCATCCGTGACGTCATTCATGACTGTCACTCCATGTGTGGACTCGACGCAACCCTCGTATTGCTCGATGACTTGAAGGCCTTAGGCTACAAAGGTGCAACCCGTTCCGGGATCTCCATTGCTAAGGACGACATGCGCATTCCTGCCAGCAAGTGGGACATCATTGCTGCCACCCAGAAAGAAGTCGACACCGTTCGTAATGACTTCGTCGAAGGTGCGATTACCGATAACGAGCGTAACTCCAAGGTGATTGACCTGTGGACCTCGGCTCGTGATGAGGTCTCCCAGGTGTTGATGAAGGAGCTCGCAGCGGATACCCGTGACGGCAAGCCTTACCTCAACCCAGTCTTCGTGATGGCGAACTCCGGTGCTCGTGGTAGCGTGGATCAGATTCGTCAGCTTTCCGGCATGCGTGGTCTGATGGCCAAGCCTTCTGGTGAGATTATTGAAACTCCGATTCGTGCAAACTTCCGTGAAGGACTGCATGTGCTGGAGTACTTCTCTTCGACGCACGGTGCGCGTAAAGGTCTAGCGGATACCGCTCTCAAAACGGCCGACTCCGGTTACCTAACCCGTAAGCTTGCCGACGTCGCGCAGAACGTGGTGGTCATGGAACCTGATTGTGGAACTCTTGGAAGCATTTCCAAGACCGCAGTCTTCCAAGGCGAAAAGCAGGTTCTAGCACTGAAGGAAGTCATCAAGGGACGCATCGCGCGTGACACCATTCGCGACCGCGTGACTGATGAACTTGTGGTCGGAGAAAGTGAAGTGATTACCGTCGATGCGGCACGCCGCATTGAGGAAATGGGCTTCACCAAGATTCGGGTTCGCAGTCCTTTGACTTGTGAGTCATCCACAGGTGTTTGTACCAAGTGTTACGGCGAAGACCTTGCGCGCGGTGAAATCGTGCAGCTTGGTTTGGCGGCCGGCATCATTGCAGCACAGTCGATTGGTGAACCTGGAACCCAGCTGACCATGCGTACCTTCCACATTGGTGGTACTGCAAGTCGCGCATTGGTGGTTTCTTCCACCAAGATGCGTCGTGCTGGAACGATTCACTACACCGAATTGAGTACCACGGAAAGCAAGGACGGCAACATGATCGCACTTTCGAACACGGGTGAAATCATCATCCGCGATCCGAAGGGCCGCGAGATTGATCGTTACGAAGTCACGCTCGGTTCGACCCTCTACGTTGCAGATGGTGAGAAGGTTCGTAAGGGAACTAAGATTCTCTCATGGGACCCTCACTTTATGCCTATCCTTGCCCAGTTCGACGGCAAAGTTAGCTTTGAAGATGTGGTCGAAGGCCGCACCATGGTGGTTGAGGAAGACGAGAAGACCGGCATTAAGCGCCGTAAGATCGTCGAGAGTAAGGGTGACCTTCACCCGCAGGTACTCATCCTTGGTCCTAAGGATGAAGTCCTTCACTACCTCTCCTTGCCAGAGAACGCCTACCTTGAAGTTAAGGATGGCGCCAAGATTAAGGCTGGTACCTTGCTCGCTAAGTCTCCTCGAGGAGTTGGCGGTACGCAAGACATCACCGGTGGTCTACCTCGCGTGACCGAACTCTTCGAAGCTCGTATCCCGAAGAACCCTGCCATCATGGCGGAGATCGACGGCATGATTGAGCTAGGGGATAAGCGTCGCGGCAAGCGGGTCATCAAGATCACTAACCCTGAAACTGGGGTCGAAGTCGATCACCTCGTGCCGCAGTCCAAGCACTTGCGCGTAAGTAGTGGCGACAAGATTCGTGCTGGCCAGCCTTTGGTTGACGGCCCACTGCCTCCGATCGAAATCCTCAAGATTCTCGGCGAAGAAGTGGTGCAGAAGTACATGGTGCACGAGATTCAAAACGTGTACCGCGCACAAGGCGTAATCATCGACGACAAGCACGTCGAAGTGATTGTGGGACAAATGATGCGTAAGGTCATGGTAGTCCAAGGCGGAGATTCCGACTTGCTGCCGAACTCGCTCATCGACCGTCACCAGTTCCGCAAGATCCGTGAAGCGATGGACGCAGCTGATAAAGAGCCGCCGACGTCTGCTCCTGTGATCATGGGTATTACCAAGGCATCGGTGCAATCGGATTCCTTCATCTCGGCGGCTTCCTTCCAGGAAACCACCAAGGTACTGACCGAAGCTGCTCTGCGCGGCAAGACCGACACCCTCAATGGCCTCAAGGAGAACGTCATCCTTGGAAACCTGATTCCGGCAGGAACTGGCTTCCGAGAGCTGTTGAGTACCCGCGTCAATAAGAAGGTCGACTTCTCCCAGTTCGCTGACGAGTTCGAAGACTTCCTCCCAGTGGGTGCCCCTGAAGAGGGTGGCGCCGACGAATCCATGGAGAGCGCTTCCGAGTAGCCTCTAAAATCGGGGTGAATCGATGATTCGCTCCGAATTCCTGCCTTGAACTTGACCTTCGCGGCAGAAACGATAAACTTTTACGCCCGTTAGAGCCCATTCCCTGGGTTCTGGAGCTTTCATAAGCATGCCAACCATCAACCAACTCGTCCGCAAAGGCCGTAAGCCTGTGCGACGCAAGTCGAAGAGCCCTGTGCTCGACAAATGCCCGCATAAGCGCGGCGTTTGCACTCAGGTTAAGACTATGACCCCGAAGAAGCCGAACTCGGCACTTCGTAAGGTCGCTCGTGTCCGTCTTTCGAACGGCAAAGAAATCACCGCTTATATCGGAGGTGAGGGCCACAACCTACAGGAACACTCCATCGTGCTAGTGCGCGGCGGTCGTGTACGTGACCTTCCAGGTGTGCGTTACCACGTAGTGCGCGGCACCCTTGACTGCTCTGGTGTTGATGACCGTAAGCAAGGCCGTTCTAAGTACGGCACGCGTAAGGGCAAATAGTAGATAACAGGAATCCAAGATGCCACGTAACTACAAGTCCACTGCTAAATACCAGAAGCCAGATCCACGATATGGCTCCATGGTTGCAACCAAGCTGATCAACTACATCATGCTCGATGGCAAGAAAGCTGTCGCCATGGACATCTTCTACGAAGCTTGCGAAATGGCTTCGAAGAAGTTGGAAGAGATCAAGCCAGAAGATGTCTTTGTCAAGGCGCTCGAAAACGTGCGCCCAGCCGTCGAAGTGCGCAGCAAGCGCGTCGGTGGTTCGAACTACCAAGTTCCACGCGAAGTGAACCCGAAGCGCGCACAAGCCCTTGCCATTCGCTGGTTAGTCGGCAACGCGCGTAAAAAGAAAGGCATGCCTATGGCAAAGCGTCTTTCTGCCGAGTTCGTAGATGCTTGTAACAACACTGGCGCTTCGGTGCAGTGGAAAGACAACGTTCACAAGATGGCGGAAGCTAACAAGGCTTTCTCCCACTTCAACTTCTAAGGTTTTAGAACGAGAATCAAAGCGGGGCACCTTTCACAGGTGTCCCGCTTTCTTCATGAGCAAGGCATGACTAGCGACCTCGAAATCAAAATCATCCGACTGCGCAAAGAGTCACCGAAGAAGTGCAGCCTGACTCCGTTGCGCTCGCGGGAGGAGTTACCGATTGAATGGTTCCATTGTGATTTGGGCGACCCTATTGAAGTCGGAGAGGTCACGTTGTTGCATCCTGATGGCGAAATCTTGAGTCCGGCCGACGCCAGGCGTCCACTTTTACTGGTCGATAGTTCTTGGCGCGATTTACCCCGCATGCTGCGCACCGTAAACGGCACCTTTCATAAGCGATGCCTTCCCACCGGGCTAGAAACCGCCTATCCGCGTAAATCCAAGAACTTTGAAGATCCAGTCACTGGGTTGGCTAGCATCGAAGCTTTGCATGCTGCCCTGGTTCTGCTCGGCAAACGCGACGACAGCCTTCTGGATGGATACTATTGGGCAAAGCTATGGCTGGAATCCAGTCAGGCCTTGCTCCAATCATGAAATCGGAACCACTGCGTAACATCGGGATCCTGGCACATATCGATGCTGGGAAAACCACGGTGTCGGAGCGCATCTTGTTTTACTCCGGCGTCGAACGTCGTTTGGGGGAAGTACACGATGGCACCACGGTCATGGACTGGATGCCGGAGGAGCGCGATCGTGGGATTACGATTACCTCAGCAGTGACCAGTTGCCCATGGCTTGGGCATCGGATCCAGTTGATTGACACTCCAGGACATGTGGATTTCAGCGCCGAAGTCGCACGAAGTTTGCGCGTGTTAGATGGGGCGGTGGTGGTGCTCGATGGGGTGGCCGGCCCGCAAGCACAAACCGAAACGGTCGTGCGTCAAGCAAGGCGTCGACAGCTTCCGTTGCTCCTGTTTGTGAACAAGATGGATCGTCCAGGCGCCGATTTTGCACGTTCGGTGCGTTTGGCGGGGGAGCGGCTGCATGTATCGGCCTTGCCCATCCAGTTGCCTTATGGGGAAGGCCCCGAGTTTCAGGGCGTCATCGATTTGGTGAAGATGAAGTTGCTGCGTTGGTCGACGGAGGATCAGGGCAAAACCATGACCGAACATGAGGTGCCTTCAGAGGCGCTCGCTGAGGCGGAAGCTGCACACGCGGAACTTTGCTCGCGAGTGGCCGAGCAGCGCGAAGATTGGTCGGACCTGTTTTTGGAGAACGACGCCTTGCCATTGGCCATTGTGCGGGAAGGGCTGCGTCTTGGAACTTTGAATCAAACTCTGGTCCCGGCACTCTGCGGCTCTGCGTTCCACAACACCGGCATTCAGCCCTTACTGGATGCCGTGGTGGCTAACTTCCCATCGCCTGAGGAAGGGTCCGCTCCGGAAGCCATTGACCCAGATTCCGGTGTGACACGATCGGTCCCTCCTGACCCCGATGCTCCCGTGGCCGCTTTCTGCTTTAAGGTGGTGCATGAGAAGCATGGCGACCTGATTTACCTACGCTTATTCTCCGGAACTCTGCATCCGGGCGATGCACTCATCAACGTGCGCACCCGCCATCGTGAGAAGCTGCAAACGCTCTACGCGATGCACGCCGATGGCCGTGAAAAGCTGGATTCCGTCACTCCTGGGGGACTTCTTGCCGTAACTGGCCTTCCGCGCGTGCAAACCGGCGACACCTTATGCGGTGCGGAGCGACTCCTACTTATGGAGTCTATTCAATTTCCAGAGCCGGTCCTGCGCATGGCTATCGAAGCCCGCGATGCCACCGAGCAGGCCAAGTTGGAGCAAGCGCTCGAAATCCTGGTGCGCGAAGATCCCACCATGGAAGTTGTCGAAGATGAGGACAGCGGCGGTTTTCTGCTCGCTGGAATGGGGGAATTGCACCTCGAGATTGCCGTCAACCGACTCAAAAGGGACTTTAAGCTCGAAGTGCGCGCTGGCCTGCCACGGGTGCGGTATTGCGAAACCATAGGCAGCCCAGTGGATTGCAGCGCGGAACTGCAGACTCCCGGGGAGGAGGCCCATCGATTGGAGGTTTCTCTCAGGGTGGAGGCGCAGGAGGACGATGTGCCGCAGTTCCAGATCTCCCCAGCATGCCCTCTTTTGCCGCCAGCTTTACTTGAGCTGCTCCAGGCGCCAGGATTACTGCGCGGATGGGTGGGCAACCAAGGCCATCCTCTCGCTCGAGTCCGCATCCTATTGCAAAGCTGGGCGACGGATTCCAACCAGCAGCCTTCTCAGGAATTGCTCTTAGGCGCACTTCAGCTTGCGATGACCAAGGCATTTCGCTCTGAATCGGTGGTTTTGGAGCCGCAAATGGCACTTGAGGTCCGCGCGCCCGAAGCCTTTTTCTCCGGCGTCCTGGCCGATTTGCAAAAGCGCCAAGCCAAAATCCAAGAGGTGGAGGCGGAGCAGGATTGGCGTAGAATTACCGCCCAGGTGCCACTGTCGCGCATGGCCGCCTATGCGACCGATTTGCGTTCACAAACCCAGGGCATGGCAGTGTTTCAGTTGCTTCCTGACGGGCTTATCCCCCAAGGGACAGGCAATTTTCAATAACCACCCCTAAATATGCTCCAAGGTCGCGGAAAGCGCTGGAAAGCCTTGACCTGAGAGCAGTTCCATTTAGAATACTCGGCCCGTTTTTAGGGGTAGCCTCGTTTAAATCTGGACCTAACCACGTGCTTTTGCGTGGCGGATAGATGAAACGGGGCTTGAAGTCCATCTACACATGGCCAACAGAATCCAAATCCGACTCGAAGCATACGACCACGAGGCCATCGATCAGGCAACTGAATCGATCATGGAAGCAGCACGTCTTACTGGCGTGAAGGTTTCCGGTCCGATCCCGCTTCCAACCCGCATCGAGCGCTACACCGTGTTGCGTTCACCATTCGTTAACAAGAAGGCCCGTGAGCAGTTCGAAATCCGCACTCATAAGCGGCTCATGTACTTGCTGGAGCCAACTCCGCAGACCATTGATGCACTAAACCGTTTGGTGCTCTCTGCTGGTGTCGACGTCCGGATCAAACTCTAGACATCGAAACCAAACTTCCCGCATGTGCCCTGAGTGGGTGCCTCTGCGAATTTCCCGACATGGATACGGGGCAAAGAAATGACTGATAAAAAATTCCTGCTGGCGAAGAAGAAGGGCATGACCCAATTCTTCCGTGAGGACGGCAACGTCGTCCCCGTCACGGTGCTCGAAGCGGGCCCCTGCACAATCACCGGTTTGCGCACGCAAGAGCGTGATGGCTATACCGCTGTGCAGCTTGGCTTCATTCCTGCTCGTGATAAGCACACTAAAAAGCCTCAGCGTATTGCTGCAGAAAAAGCTGGTGTGAAAGCGCACCGCGTTCTGCGTGAGTTCCGCGTTGATGCTGTTGATTCATACGAAGTCGGCCAAGAGCTCGGCCCAGATACTTTCACGGTTGGCGACATGGTCGACATTGTGGGTACCACTAAGGGTAAGGGTTTTGCTGGAACGATTAAGGCACACAACTTCCAACGGGGTAACGAAACCCACGGTTGTATGAACGTGCGTCGTCCAGGTTCGATTGGACAATGTGCCTATCCAGGGCGCGTTTTCAAAGGCCAGCGCATGAGCAAGCACCTCGGTGATGTGCGGCGTACGGTTAAGAACCTGGTCATCGAAGGCGTCGATGTCGAGAAGGGCCTGATTTTGGTCCGCGGCGGCATCCCAGGCTCTCCGAACGGTCTGATCCACATCGTCACGGCCAAAACTGGCAAGGCGAAAGGGGGTAACAACTAATGGGTACCGTCCTCACTTACGACATGGCCTCCGCCAAAACTGGCGAGCAGGAAGTCAATGTAGAACTCGGCGATAAGGTTCTTTACAAGACCTTGAAGGACACGGTCGTGATGTACCAGTCCAACTTTCGTCAGGGCGATGCACACACCAAGAACCGGTCCGAGTTGGCCGGTCACGCCAAGAAGCCTTGGAAGCAGAAGAAGACTGGCCGCGCGCGTGCCGGAGACCGTCGTAGCCCTTTGTGGGTAGGTGGTGCAACCACTTTCGGTCCACGTAACAAGCGCAACTGGTACTACAGCTTCCCGCGTCAAATGCGTCATGTCGCTACGCGCTCTGCGTTGCTCGGCAAGATGATGGATAAGGAGTTGATTCAAGTCTCCGGCTTGAAGTTCGATGCTCCCTCTTCCAAGACTGCCCGCAAGGTATTGGCAGATAACAACCTGACTGGCTCCGCCTTGGTAATCACCACCGAGCGCGACAGCAACATCTGGAAGAGCTTCCGCAACTTCCCGAAAGTCAGCATCCGCACTGCAGATGAAGTCAACGCACACGATTTGCTCGCACACAAGATGGTGCTGATGCAAGAAGGTGCTTTGGAAAGCATCATCGCGCGCATTCAACCAGGCAAGGAATCCTAAGGAGCCAAGCCATGCAAAAAGCAGAAGCCTACCAGTTGATTCTCAAGCCCATCTTGACTGAAAAGTCAACGACGGAGCAGGAGCGTCTCAACGTTTACCGGTTCGCCGTAGCCGGTGGCGCGAATCGCATCGAAATTGCTCAGGCAGTCGAGATGTTGTTCGAAGTCAAAGTTGACTCCGTCAACACCATGGTCCGTCCCGGCAAAATGCGTCGTCGGGGTGCATCGTATTTCCAATCGCCAGCGACCAAAATCGCCTTGGTGAAACTCAAGGACGGCGAGAAGATCGACCTCCTATAGGCCAAGAGTCAGAGTTTCAGAATCATGGGAATTAAGTACTACAAGCCGACTTCACCTGGCCGCCGCGGCGGATCGGTGTTGGATCGGGAAGAGTTAACCCGTCAAACTCCTGAGAAGAGTTTGCTGGCACCGTTGAAGAAGACTGGCGGTCGTAACAACCGCGGTCGGGTCACGGCATGGCATCGTGGTGGTGGACATAAGCGTCGCTACCGCATCATCGACTTTAAGCGCAACAAGGAAGGCGTACCGGCGAAGGTTGCTCACATCGAGTATGACCCGAACCGTACGGCTTACATTGCATTGCTGCATTATGCCGATGGAGCTAAGAGTTACATCATCTGGCCTAAAGGCCTGGAGCAGGGCGACACCGTTATGGCTGGCCCTGAGGCTGAGCCAAAGGTTGGCTGTTCGATGAAGCTGAAGGACATGCCACTTGGTTTGAACCTTCACAACATTGAGCTGCGTCCGAACCAGGGCGCCAAAATGGTGCGTACCGCAGGTGCTTCGGCACGTTTGGCCGCGCGCGAAGGTAACTACGCACTCATCTCTTTGCCGTCTGGTGAACTTCGTCGTGTGCACATTGAGTGTCGCGCCACGGTAGGGGAGGTCGGCAATGCTGATCACCAAAACATCAAGCTAGGCAAAGCTGGTCGTAGTCGTCACATGGGCAAGCGTCCACACGTACGTGGTGTCGCAATGTACCCAGCAGCTCACCCGCACGGTGGTGGCGAAGGCCGCACCATGGGTAAGCACCCGGTAACCCCATGGGGCAAACCGACCAAAGGAATGAAGACCCGCAACAAGCGCAAGACGACTTCCAAGTTCATCGTGCGCCGCCGTCCGAAGGGAGTGAGATAACAACCGATGACCCGCAGCATCAAGAAAGGTCCATGGATCGACCCGCGCGTTCAGCGTAAAGTCGACAAGGCCATCGCAGCTGGAGACAAGAAGCCCATCAAGACATGGGCTCGCGCTTCCACCATCACCCCGGACTACGTCGGTATGACCTTTATGGTTCATAACGGTCGTCAGTTCACCAAGGTCTTCATTTCTGAAGATATGGTTGGGCACCGTTTGGGAGAATTCTCTCCAACGCGTACCTTCCGTGGCCACGACAAGAAGTAGAGGATAAATCATGGAATTCCGCGCTTCTCACCGTTACGCCCACATGTCCGCAAGGAAGGCTCGCCCAGCTGCGAACCTGATTCGTGGTCTGGACGTCAACCGTGCGCTCATCCTTCTGGATGGCCATCACACCCGCGGCGCTTCGATCTTTCAGAAGGTCTTACGCTCCGCAATCGCTAACGCCGGCCAGAACGATGCCGTCGATGTCGATCGCCTTGTCGTGAGCGATGCTCGGGTCGATGAAGGCCCACTGATTCACGGTCGCCCACGCTTCCGTCCAGGCCCAATGGGTCGGGCGATGCCACTGCGCCGCCGTACCTCGCACTTCCGCATTGCCGTCTCCGAGAAACAAGTTAACTAGTCATGGGACAGAAAATCCACCCAATCGGCTTTCGTATCGGTGTAAGTGAGCCTTGGCGCTCCCGCTGGTTCGCTCGCGGCGAAGACTACCCTGCGAAGGTGCTCTTGGACTTCAATGTCCGCAAGCTCATCAAGAAGCGCTTCCGTAAAGGAATCGTTTCCAAAGTTGAGATTCAGCAGCGTGGTGATCGGATGACCGTTGGTCTTACCGTGACCCGCAAAGGTGAGGTCATCGGCCGTGGTTATGCCACCCGTGACCAGCTTGTTGCTGACCTCGAGAAGATCACCGGCATGGAGATCAAGCTCGACATTCAGGAAGTCCGCCACTGGGACCTCGATGCTCAAACCGTTTGCGAAAACCTCGCAGCAGCCATTGAGCGCCGTGTTTCCCCACGCTTTCAGATGAAGCGCATCATGGAGAACACCATGAACGCAGGTGCAGAAGGCGTCAAGATTCAAGTCTCTGGTCGCATCGACGGTAAAGACATGAGTCGTCAAATGACCCAACGCAGTGGCCGAGTGCCGTTGTCTACCTTGTCTGCGCGGATTGATTACGGTTTCAGCGAAGCCATGACCACCTACGGTGTCTTGGGCGTCAAAGTCTGGATCTTCACTGGAGAAACAACCCGCGCCTAAGCTTCGGTTTAGCGTAAAGGAGATAAAGCCATGATGATGCCAAAAAGAACCAAGTACCGGAAGGTACAGCGCGGCAAGATTAAGGGAACCTACCGTTGTCAAAAGCCAGATGGCAAAGGCGCAGCAGGATCCAACATGCACCGCCGCGGCATTAAGACCCCTAATAAGCGGGTCAGCGCAGCCGCCGCATCCCGGGGTAACCGGGTGTCCTACGGAGATTACGGCCTGCAAGCTCTTGAGTGGTGCTGGTTGAATTCCCGCACGATTGAGGCTGGCCGTATTGCATGTAACCGTGCAATGGGCGAGGGCCGGATGTGGATACGCGTCTTCCCACACAAGCCTGTGACTAAGAAGCCGCAGGAAGTGCGCATGGGTAACGGTAAGGGTGACGTCGATCGTTGGGTCGCAGTCGTTCTTCCGGGGACCGTGATTTACGAAATCGGTGGCGTCGATGCAGACACCGCCCGTCAGGCATTCAACCGTGTGGCACACAAAATGCCCGTGCGTTGCCGCATGATCGCCAAGAAAACCATCTAAGGGATCAGAAACATGAAAGCCAAAGAAATTCGAGGCAAGGAAGACGCAGAGATTCGTTTCGATGTCGAAACGATGGAGAAAGAGCTCTTCGACTTACGTTTCCGTGCCCTAACGGAAGGTATTCAGGACCCGTCGAGCATTCGTCGGATTCGCCGTGACATTGCTCGCATGCAGACCATTCTGCAAGAGCGTGCTTGCGGAATTGATGGTCAGGAGTCGCGTTAAGCGAAAATAGGAGTCAAAGATGACAGCTAACGAACAAACAACTCGCGGCACGCGCAAAGTCATGGAAGGCACTGTGGTTTCGACCAAGGCCAACAAGACCATCACCATTGAGGTGGTGCGCCTGACCCAGCATAAGCTTTACCGCAAGACCATCCGCATTCGCAAGAAGTTCTACGTCCATGACGAGAACAACGAAGGCAATGTAGGGGACAAGGTTGAGGTGATGGGTACCCGTCCACTCAGCAAGACCAAGTGTTGGCGCTTGATTCGCGTCACCGAACAAGCTCCTCAAGAGTAGTCCCTAGGACAATAGGAATAAACCCATGATTCAAATGCAAACTCGTCTCACGGTTGCCGATAACTCCGGCGCTAAAGAGGTCATGTGCATTAAGGTGCTTGGTGGCTCTGGCCGTCAGTTCGCCAGCGTCGGCGATGTGGTCGTCGCATCGGTCAAGAAGTCTCAGCCAGGTGCTGACATCACGACCGGAACCGTAGTGCGCGGCGTCATCGTTCGCACTCGTCAACGCGTTCGTCGCAAGGATGGCAGTTACGTCAAGTTTGACGGCAACGCTCTCTGCTTGGTCGACAACGATAACAATCCGCGTGGTACGCGTATCTTTGGTGCAGTGGCTCGTGAACTTCGCGAGCGTAACTTCATGAAGATCGTTTCCCTCGCCCAAGAGGTGGTCTGAGATGCACGTCAAAGAAGGTGATGAAGTTCAAGTCCTGTCGGGTAACGACAAGGGCAAGCGTGGCAAAGTCCTGCGCGTTCTGAATAAGAGTGATCAAGTGTTGGTCGAAGGCGTCAATGTACGCGTGAAGAACCTGCAGAAAACTCAAGCTAACCCAGAAGGTGGCACCGTGGAGCGTGAGTTCCCGATTGCATCTTCCAAGGTCCTCTTGTGGTCTGAGAAGGCTGGCAAGGGCGTCCGTACCAAACCCGTCGTCGTTGACGGCAAGAAGATTCGTGTCGGAGTTTCCTGCGGCACCAAGTTCAATTAATCCATGGCACGTCTCCAAGATCAATACAAGGAATCCATCGCTCCGGCGCTGAAGGAAAACTTCGGCTACCGTAACGTGAACCAGATTCCACGCTTGACCAAGATTGTGGTCAGTATGGGCGTTTCGCGGGCAGTGGAGAACAAAGCTGCCGTCGAGAGCGCTGCAAAGGATTTGACCCGCATCACTGGCCAAAAGGCTGTGATTAAGAAGGCTGTCAAATCTGTCGCAAACTTCCGCCTGCGTGAAGGCATGCCAATCGGATGTGTGACCACCCTTCGTGGCGAGCGCATGTACGAGTTCATGGACCGTCTCATCTCCGTGGTTCTGCCGCGTATTCGTGACTTTCAGGGCATCAAGGCAAACTTCGATGGTCGTGGCAACTTCAGCGTTGGCCTCACCGAGCAAAGCATTTTCCCTGAGATTGAACTCGATCGCGTTGAGTTTCCTCAAGGAATGAACATCACTTTCGTAAACACGGCAACCACCGATGCCGAGGGCCGCGCGCTCCTCGATGGCTTCGGAATGCCTTTCCGCCGTAAGCGGGAGCAGAACTAACATGGCTAAAACAAGTGCCGCCCACCGCGAAAAGAAGCGTCAACGTCTCGTAGCAGTTCATGCTGAGCGTCGTGCTGAATTCGTCAAGGTCATTAAGGATCCCAACGCATCCCTCGAAGAGAAAAACGAGGCTTACAAAGCGATTCAACGTATGCCGCGTGATGCAAGCGCCACGCGTCTACATAACCGGTGCAACATCACCGGACGTCCGAAGGGCTATTCCCGCCGCTTTGGTGTTTCCCGTCTCGTTCTTCGTCGCCTAGCGCACGAAGGATTTCTTCCCGGTGTCCGTAAGTCCTCCTGGTAGGGGGAAACTGCCTCCTCAATAAGGAGATTTCATCATGACCATGACCGATCCCATCGCCGACATGCTCACCCGAATCCGTAATGGATTTCAGGTGCGCCGCAAGTCGGTGGACATGCCTACTTCTCGCATGAAAAGTGCTATTGCACTGACCATGAAGGAAGAGGGTTACCTTAATGACGTTGAAATCGTCGAGGAAGGAGGACCACGCAATGTGTTGCGCCTTCACCTCAAGTACGATCGCGACGGCAATCCTGCCGCTCAAGAGATTGAACGGATTTCCAAACCTGGATGTCGCGTATACCGCAGCTCCGAGTTGGTGCCATTGGTGCGTCGAGGACTCGGCGTCACCATCATTACCACCTCCAAAGGTGTCATGTCCGGCCGTAAGGCAAAGGAGATGGGCGTCGGCGGTGAAATCCTCTGCACGATTTTCTAGTCATGTCGCGCATCGGAAATAAAGAAGTTGCACTCCCATCGGGAGTGACCGTTACTGCAAGTGCAAATTCGGTCGAAGTGAAAGGTAGCAAGGGTGAGCTAAGCTTCCCTTTGTTCCCGGAGATTTCGGTCGCTGTGGAGGGAGACACCGTAAAAGTTAGCCAAACCGGCGCCGGTTCTACCAAAAACGCAGGTGCACTGCACGGCCTGGTTCGCGCGCACATCGCCAACATGGTGATTGGTGTGACGGAAGGCTACTCCAAAGGACTTGAGATTCATGGAACTGGTTGGAATGCAAAGCCCAACGGTACCGGAATCGAAATGCAGATTGGTTTCTGTCACACAGTCATTTGCACGCCACCGGAAGGTGTGAAAGTGGAATGTACCAACCCGACCACCCTTTTGGTGTCCGGAATTGATAAGCAGGCGGTTGGCCAGTTCGCTGCCAACATTCGCCGCGTCCGTCCACCTGAGCCATACAAGGGTAAAGGTATCCGTTACACAGACGAGTTCGTTCGTCGTAAAGCAGGCAAATCCCTGACTTAATCATGGACCATCTCCAGCAAAAGAAGAAGTGGAAGAAACGCAATCGTAAGACGATGGGTGTGCGCCGTCGTTTGCGCATGTCATCCGATCGTCCGCGGTTGTCCATCTTCCGCAGCTCCAAGCACATCAGTGTGCAACTTATCGATGACATGGCTGGCGTCACTCTTGCGAGTGCCTCCACCTTGGACAAAGAAGTTGCCGCCGAGTGTAAGGGCAAAGATAAAACTACCTGCGCTCAACTCGTTGGCGCCAAAGTCGCCGAACGCGCGAAAGCTGCGGGTGTCGAAGAAGTCATGTTTGATCGTGGCTGGTACCTCTACCACGGCCGCGTGAAGGCCCTTGCCGAAGCCGCCCGCGAAGGTGGACTTAAGTTCTAGTCGAAAGAAGCCATGTACAACAAACTACCTGAATTCATCGACCGCACCGATGCTGAGAAGCTCGGTGAACTGAAAGAAGAGCGTATTACCGTGAACCGTTCGGCCAAAGTGGTCAAAGGTGGTCGTCGCTTCGCTTTCTCTGCTTTGACTGTAGTCGGTAACCAAGACGGCATCGTCGGTTTTGGTTTCGGTAAGGCAAAGGAGATTCCAGCAGCTATGCAGAAGGCCTTTAAAGATGGCCGTAAGCATTTGGTGCGCGTGCCTCGGGTTGGGACTACCATCCCTCACGAGATCGAAGGCATTTACTGTTCTTCGAAAGTACGCATCATTCCTGCTTCCCCTGGTACCGGCATCATCGCTGGTAGCACGGTTCGCGCAGTGTTGGAACTTGCTGGTGTGCGCGATGTGCTCACTAAGTGTTACGGATCGACCAACTCGATCAACCTTGTTAAAGCGACGATCGTCGCCCTCGGTGCGCTTCGTACCAAGGAAGAAATCGCAGATCTGCGTGGAGTAGAACTCTAATGCAAATTCATGATGTAACAGCTCGTGGTCATAACCATGAGAAACGCAAACGAGTCGGCCGTGGTGTCGGTTCTGGCAAAGGTAAGACTGCAGGCCGTGGCCATAACGGTCAACGCAGCCGCTCTGGAGACCATCCTCGGATTGGTTTCGAAGGTGGTCAAATGCCAATCTTCCGTCGTATGCCTAAGCGCGGTTTCACCAATGCTCGCTTCAAGAAGCATTACACCTTGGTCAACGTCGAATCGCTCGCAGCATTCGAAGATGGCGAAGTGGTGGATTTGAAGTCAGTTCTTGACCGTGGCCTCGCTCGTAAAACCGGCGACATGCTCAAGGTTCTAGGACAGGGTGATATCTCCCTTAAGGTGACCGTCAAGGCTCACAAATTCTCAGGTACCGCAAAGACCAAGATTGAAGCTGCCGGCGGTTCCGTCGAGTTGCTCGATTAACAAAGATGGACAAATTTCTGACCATCATGCGTGTTCCTGAGATACGCGCAAAAATCTCCACGACGTTTATGTTGTTGTTCATTTACCGCTTGGGGTTCCACATCCCATTGCCTGGTATTGATCTTTCGGCAGTCGCGTCAGCAGCAAGTAAAGCGGATTCCAATGCCTTGTTCGGCATCATGAATGCGTTTACTGGCGCAGGCATGGGCCAAGCGGTTCTGTTTTCGCTAGGGGTGATGCCTTACATTTCGGCATCGATTATCTTCAGTCTTCTTACTAAGGTTGTGCCTTCTCTAGAAGCGCTATCGAAGGAAGGGGCTGCTGGTCAGAAGAAGATTAACCAACTCACCCGTATGGCCACGATTCCAATCTGTATTTTGCAGGGACTTTTCGTGCTTTTGGGTGTGGTTTACAACCCTGCTTATGGCCTCATGCCAGAAGGTGAAAGCGGGTCATTTTTCTATGGCTTGGCCATCATCCTTGCACTCACTGCAGGAACGATGTTCATCATGTGGATTGGTGAACAAATCACCGAATACGGCCTCGGTAACGGCGTTTCCCTGATCATCATGTCGGGAATCATCGCGAACCTGCCAAGCACCGTGCAGAAGGCATTTGCCCTTCGCGACGATGCCCACCAGTTGGGCGTAACTCTCGCTGTGATGTGGATTGTGATTGTGGTCGTGGTGGTTTACCTCACTCGCGGTCAACGTCGCATTCCAATCCAACAAGCCAAACTAACTCGTGGCCGCAAGGTCATGGGGGGACAACGCCATTACTTGCCGATTAAGGTGAACCAGGCTGGCGTTATGCCCATCATCTTTGCTTCGGCACTGTTCATTGTTCCCAATGTTTTGGGTTCGATGCCAGGCTTCGGCTGGATGCGCAACCTCATGGACACCTCGGGCTTTACTTACATTGCCCTCTACACTGCCATGATTATTGGCTTCTCGTTCATGTGGACGAGACTGATGTTTCAGCCAGACGATATTGCCAGTAACTTGAAGGACCAAGGTTCGTTCATTCCTGGTATCCGTCCTGGTAAAGCAACTTCCGAATACCTCAGCTTCGTGCTGGACCGGATTACGCTTGCTGGTTCCATCTTCCTTGCGGTAATCGCGGTTATGCCAAACATCTTGATTGGCAATCTCCACGTGAACCCAATGATTGCTTACTTTCTCGGTGGAACTTCCATTCTGATTGTTGTGGGTGTAGCCCTCGACATGGTGGACCGCCTTAATGCCCAGCTCGTGATGCGCAACTACGAAGGCTTCATGAAGGGCAGTGCGAAAGGTAAAAAGGGCAAAGGTGGCGGCAAAGCTTCCTGGACCCGCAAGTAATCATGATTACCATCCTCCTTGGCGCCCCTGGAGTGGGAAAAGGTACACAGGCTCAGCTTGCTGCCAAAGCGCATGGTTGGATCCATCTTTCCACTGGCGACCTTCTTCGTGAAGAGGTAGCCGCTGGAAGTGAGCTGGGTGTCCAGGCCAATGAATTCATGAGCCGTGGGGATTTGGTCCCTGACGAGGTCATGGTTGGCATGGTTGCCGCTCGCATCGAATCCCTGAGCGCGGAGGATGTACTCTTACTTGACGGATTTCCTCGGACTTTGGTCCAGGCGGAGGCTTTAGAGGCTGCTTCTCCTAGCGGTTCTATCGGCCTTGCGCTATACTTCACGGCTTCCGACTCCGTTCTGACACAACGTTTGTTAGGCCGTGGAAGGAAGGATGACACCGAAAGTGTCATCCAACATCGTCTCTCGGTTTACCGAGAAACCACCGAACCCCTGGTCGCTTTTTACGGCGAACGGGGACTCCTTTCTGAGGTCAACGCAGACCGCCCAGTGGAGGACATCCAAACGGATTTCCTCGCTACTGTGCAGAATGCGCTCGGAAAAACCAACCTAGCCTAATCTGCATGGCTAAAGAAGAGCCCATTACATTGACCGCGGTCGTTAAGGAAACCCTTCCTGGCGCCACCTTCAATGTGGAACTCGAGAATGGTCAGCAGATTCTCGCACACATTTCCGGAAAAATGCGCATGCACTACATTCGCATCACCCCCGGAGACACCGTAACCATCGAACTGTCGCCTTACGACCTAACTCGCTGCCGCATTGTGTATCGGGGTGAACGTCGTCGGCGCTACGGCCGTGGCCGTCGCTAAACGGTCCAACAAAAAACACATCCAGAAAGATGAAAGTCCGCGCATCCGTCCGCCGCATTTGCGGTTCTTGCAAGGTGATCCGTCGCCACGGCAAGGTCCGCGTCATTTGTAGCCGTGATCCTCGCCACAAGCAGGTTCAAGGTTAATTCCGGTTCCATTCAATCCCATTCCTGAGCGAAGAACATGCCCCGCCTCATTGGTGTAGACATCCCAAACGACAAGCGCACTGTGATTGCGTTGACCTACCTCTTTGGAGTAGGCAACACCACAGCTGCGAAGATCTGCGCAGATCTCGATTTGGACCCAAACCGCCGCGCGAAAGAGTTGTCTGATGACGAACTTTCCAGCATCGCGGTTTACATGGAAAACAACTGCGTCGTCGAAGGCCTCCTTCGTCGTACCAACACTCAGGCGATTAACCGCCTGCGTGATATTGCCTGCTACCGCGGGTTGCGTCACCGTCGTGGCCTTCCTGTACGTGGTCAGAGAACTCGTACTAATGCCCGTAGTCGCAAAGGGCCTAAGAAGACTGTTGCCGGCAAAAAGTCGGTGAAGTCCATGAAGTAAGCCTAGCTTGCATCCCCTTAAAAGCCACAGCTTAAGAGAATAGATAGATGAGTGCAGCACGCAGCAGCAGTAAACGCAAACTTAAGAAGTGCGGTGCCCGAGGCATCGCGTTCGTACGTTCCACGTTTAATAACACGATCATCACTTTGACCGATCCAAAAGGCAACACCATTGCATGGGGTTCGCCAGGTGGAGTTGGGTACAAAGGATCGCGCAAGTCGACTCCCTTTGCAGCACAACAAGCCGCAATCCGCGCAGCAGAAACCGCATCGAAGATGGGTTTGCGCGAGGTTGAGGTCCGTGTAAAGGGCCCAGGTTCCGGTCGCGAAAGTGCGATCCGGGGTCTGAACCACGGTGGCCTTCGGGTCACTTCCATTGAGGATTTTACCCCGTTGCCACACAACGGTTGCCGCCCGCCTAAGAAGCGTCGCGTCTGATCCTCACATTTTCCCTAGGCCTAGAAACCCAGTAACGAATTAACATGCGCATCCGCTGGCGTGACTTCGAACTACCATCCGGTGTTGTTCAGGAGCAGTCCTCTGCATCCGACACCTACGGTAAGTTCATCATCGAGCCCTTTGAACAGGGCTTCGGCCATTCCATTGGAAATGGTCTCCGTCGTGTGTTGCTTGGATCCATCGAGGGCACTGCAGTCACTGCAGTTGAAATCGAAGGCGTCGAGCACGAGTTCCGCACCATTTCGGGTGTGGTTGAAGATGTCACCGAACTGGTGCTGGCGTTTAAGCGTCTTTGCGTCCAGGTCGATGTCGCCGAACTGCCCGTAACTTTGACTTTAGATAAGTCGGAAGAGGGTGAGGTGACTGCTGCTGACATTGAATGCCCTGCTGGTGTTGAGATTGTGAATAAGGATCTTCTCATCTGCACTCTGAGTGGAAAAGGTGCTGCCGTTTCGGTCAAGCTCACAGTTCGCCGAGGCCGCGGTTATGTCGCAGCTGAAGAAACTGGCGAGTCCATGGACGAGATTGGCCTCATCCCGCTCGACGCTGCTTACAGCCCTGTGCTGCGTGTGCGTTATGGCGTGGAAGCCACTCGTGTCGGTAAATTCACCAACTACGACCGTTTGGTTCTAGAAATCTGGACCGATGGCACGGTGAAGCCGGACATGGCATTGGTGGAAGCTGCGAAAATCTATCGCAAGCACCTGAACCCATTCGTTCAGTTCAACAACGCTGTGCAAGGCGTCTCGGTCGTGGATGAAGTCCAGGCCGTCGATGCTGCTGCTGAGCGTCGTCGCGAGCGCGTGATTGGTCTCCTTAGTGAGCCGATTGAGCGTCTTGATTTGTCCACACGCGCACGCAACTGTCTAGATGTTGCAGAAGTGCGCACCCTCGAGGACTTGGTATTCAAAGCTCCTGATGAGCTTTTGGCAATCAAAAACCTCGGCCAAACTGTTCTTACCGAGATCGATCGCAAGTTGAGCGATCTCGACCTCTCCATCGGCATGGACCGTGAAGCTCTTCTCGGATCCTCCAACTAGGAGAAACCAATGCGTCATCGCGTAAAGACTAATAACTTCTCACGTACCGGGTCCCACCGGCGCGCCCTCGCACGTAACTTGACCCAAGCCCTCATCGAGCATGAGCGTATTGAGACTACGGTTACTAAAGCCAAAGCGCATCGTCCCTTCGTGGAGAAGTTAATTACCTTGGCTAAGGTCAAGAACCTGCATAACTACCGTCGTGCACTAGCTATTCTCGGCAATGATCGTAAGACGACCACCAAGTTGTTCGACGTCATCGGCCCACGCTTCAAGGATCGTCCAGGTGGTTACACCCGTATCCTAAAGTTGGCTAAGCCGCGTTTGGGTGATAATGCTTCCGTCGCAATCTGGGAGCTCGTTGAGCGCTCCGAGAAAACGGCTGAAGTCGTCGCTGATTAGATTCGTTTTTAACGAAGCAACGGCTGGCAGGATTATCCTGCCAGCCGTTTTTCTATGCCCAAGAAGGTGGGGGCTGCACTTAACCTCGGGTGAGGGGAGAGGGAAATCCCCGGCGCTGCCTAACGACTCCAAGCAGGTTTACGCTCCCGCTCCACAATGCCGCGTTCCATGACCGCGCGTGCGCAGTCGGCGCCAAGCAACTGATTCAGTTCTTCAATCAACTGCGAATCCAACTTCACCGACCATTCACCGCCAGCGCGGATGTAACGCACCAAGCCCTTTTGGTCGTGCACTAAGAACCGCACGCGTGCATCACCGGTGTGGGTTTGCAGGAGCTTTTGGATTTCCATGATGGGTGGATCTCCAGCCGGAAGATGGATTTCCAAAGCACCCTTCAAGCGCATTTCTTCTTTAGAGCCAAGAGGCTCAATGCGTTCCACAATCATCTCCGGTTCATCATTTGAGATTTGAATGCGTCCATGAAAAAGGCCCACAAAATCTTCTGCTAAGAAGTGCGCTACCTCCTCCCAAACCTTAGGAAAAATCACTGCGGGGGTGGATCCATACAGATCCTCGATTTTCATCTTGGCGAACTTCCTTGCCGGATCTTTGCGGGTACCACGCACAGCCAGCATCGTTGCAATGCCAGGTAAAGCTAACTTGGCATCGTCCCCAGCCTCCTTCGCTGAACGACTGGTCCATGGACTAATGCCGCCGAGTAAGTGGCGGAAATCATCAAGAGGGTGCGCCGTCAGGTAAAGGCCGAGCGTTTCTTTTTCTTGCTGAAGCAAGAGTTTTAGTTCTGGTACGGATAACTCCGAGGCGGCCTTCAAGGTGCCAGTCCCGGATGCGTCAGCAATTGCTGCTGGTGAAGGTTCCGGTGTTCCAAATAGCATGCCCTGGCCTTTTGCCCGATCCTTCGCCAGGCTTGAGGCGTATCGCAGGCGCTCTTCCAGCTGCGGAATGATGTGGACGCGTGATTCGCCAAAGGTGTCGAAGGCTCCAGCTTTGGCCAGGTTTTCAAAGGTGCCTTTGTTGATGCTGGCCGTTACCCCTTCAACAAAGACCTCATCCAAGGATTCAAAGGCGCCACCCTCTTGGTCATCACGCAACTCCACCAAAGTATCTGCAGCGCCGCCGCCAACGCCTTTGATGGCCTCAAGCCCAAACCGTATGCGCTCACCATCTAAGACCTGGAAGCGGCGACTCGAAGTTTGAATGCACGGAGGTTCTAAACGCACCGCATGTTTGCGCGCATCTTCAATCAGCGAGCGCAGTTTGTCGGTGTCAGAAGCCTCGTAAGTAAATGAGGCTGCGTAAAACTCAGCAGGATGATGCGCCTTCATATATGCAGCCTGGTAGGTCACCATGGCATAGGCAGCGGAGTGAGACTTGTTGAAGCCATACTCGGCAAACTTCTTCATCATCTCCCAAATTTCGGTAGCGACGGCTTCCGGTACGTTGCGCTCTATTGCGCCCTCGAGGAATTTGCCCTCGAATTGTTCCATGAGTTCCAGACTCTTTTTACCCATGGCTTTGCGCAGAGAGTCAGCGTCGGCCAGGGAGAATCCACCCATGCGTTGCGCCACGCGCATAATTTGCTCCTGATAAATCAGCACACCATAAGTCTCGCTCAGAATCGGTTCGAGAATCGGGTGCTGATAACTCACTTCCTCCTTGCCGTGTTTCCGTAAAGCAAATGTGGTGTGCAGCCCAGAACCCAGAGGGCCCGGACGGAACAAGGCTAGGACTGCAATGATGTCCTCATAACAGGAAGGCTTAATGTCAGCGAGCAGCTTGCGCATGCCACCGGATTCCAGCTGGAACACACCCTCAGTATCACCCTTACACAGCAAGGCATAAACCGCAGGGTCGTCCAACGGAAGTGCATCTAAATCAATGTGGTCACCGCCGAGGCGCACCACCTGGGCCACGGCTTCCTGCAGAATTGACAGGGTGCGTAATCCTAAGAAGTCCATTTTGAGCAAACCATATTGCTCGCTGTACTTCATATCCCATTGCGTCGTAATGTTGCCCGAAACTTTCGCGAGGGGGACGATGTCACGCAACGGCTCATCAGCAATGATCACGCCTGCTGCGTGAATGCCGGAGTTGCGGCACAGACCTTCTACTTTTAGCGCTAGCCCAAACCAATCTCGGTGCAAGTCCGAGTTTTCAAAGACCTCATTCAGTTCTGGTTCATCAGCAATCGCCTTCGCCAATTTAATGCCAGGAGTGTCCGGAATCTTCTTTGCCATTTTGTCGACTTCCGACAAGGGCACATCCATAACTCGACCCATATCACGCAAAGCGTTTTTCGCTTTTAGTTTGCCGAAGGTAATGATCTGACAAACGTTCTCATTGCCATAACGATCGCGCGTGTATTGAATCATTTCCTCACGACGATCCTTGCAGAAGTCGATATCGATATCGGGCATCGAGATGCGCGACGGGTTGAGGAAGCGTTCGAACAGCAGGTCATATTTAAGCGGGTCGATACGCGTAATCCCAAGCACGAAAGCGACAATGGATCCTGCTGCCGAACCTCGTCCAGGGCCAACTGGAATTCCACTATCGCGTGCATGGCGAATCAAATCCCAGACGATGAGGAAGTATGAAATGAAACCCATCTCACTGATGACGCCAAACTCAAACTCCAAGCGCTGGCGTGCTTCTTCTGGGTTGCCAGGGTAGAAGTGGGCGAAACCCTTTTCGCACAAATCGCGGAATAACTGCTCTGGAGTGGCTCCATCCTCGGGTTCGAAGACTGGTAGCCTTAGGCGGCCGATCTCTAACTCGACATCGATGCGGTCGGCGACTCGCTGCGTATTGCGCAAAGCTTCTGGAAGATCGGAGAAAATGCGGTTCATTTCCTCACGACTTCGGAAGTACAAAGTGTCCGTGTCCATGCGCCAGCGGTCGGGGTCATCCAAGCGCGCGCCGGTATTCAAACAAATCATTGCGTCTTGCGCTGAGCAATCTTCATGGCGCAAGTAATGAATGTCGTTGGTGGCAATGAGGGGTGCATTCATTGCATCCTTCAGTCTTGCCATGCCTTCGGTTAACTTATCTTGAATCACAATGCCGTTACGCATGACCTCCAGGTAATAGTTTTCCTTGCCGAACATATCCTGCAGACGACCCGACATTGCGATCGCGCCTTTCTCATCTTCGACACGCAACAACTTGTTCACCGGGCCACTCATGCATCCGGACAAACAGGTGAGCCCCGCAGATTTTTCGGCAATCAAATCTAAGTCCACGCGCGGGCGAAAATGATGACCGTCAATATGCGCAGCAGAACTTAGTTGCATCAAGTTCTTCCAACCGACCGCATCGTTGGCCAATAAGGTCAAATGCGAATATGGGTTTTCACGACGGCTATGCCCTGTATGCATCGACTTTTCAGCCACATAAACTTCGCAGCCTAATATCGGTTTTACGCCCTGCTTCTTGCACGCTTGGTAAAACTCCATTGCGCCAAAAAGGTTGCCGTGGTCGGTAATGGCGATGGCATCGTGACCATCTTCCACTGCCGCTTTGACCAATTTATCGATCGGATTTGCCCCATCTAGCAGGCTGTATTCCGTGTGAACGTGAAGGTGAACGAAGGGCTCCATCGACTGGACTTAGGTTAGCAGAGCATCATCCAGGCGGGGGCCAGGATGATGTGGTGGAATTCCACTTCAAGGCTTGACGCGAGGGCCGGGAGACGTTGAAATCTGCCCTCCAAAACGCGCCCGTAGCTCAACTGGATAGAGCACCTGACTACGGATCAGGAGGTTGGGGGTTCGAATCCTCCCGGGCGCGCCACTCCCACGCCGATTTTCCGCCTAGCGCGAAATCGACTCTTTCGTGGCTCCCCGCGGATTCTTTGGAGAGGGTTGACGTCGCTTTGCAACGCCGGCTTCACCTCGAATCCTCCCGGGCGCGCCATTTTTCACATGGCACTTCTCTTCCCGCTCCGTCAGCCTGGGTCTCAAGAGGAAAGGGACCTGGCGATTATGGAATTCGCCCTCCGCGAAGCACGTGCGGCATGGGCCGCAGATGAAGTTCCAGTGGGTGCCATCGTCGTACGCGGCAACCACATTCTTGGTCGTGGCCGGAATACCGTTGAAGCTCTGAAAGATGCGACCGCGCACGCAGAAATGCTCGCCCTTTCCCAGGCCTTTGCCGCCGCCGGTGAAAAGCGCCTGCCCGATGCGGAGCTCTACTGCACTTTAGAACCGTGTATTCAATGTACTGGCGCTCTTATGCACTCCCGCGTGGCACGGATTGTTTATGGAGCCGCCGACCCCAAATTTGGTGGCATTGAATCCTTGGTTCGCTTGCTCGAGTTGCCTGGTCTAAACCACCAGATAGAAGCTCAGGGTGGGGTCCTGGCGGAGGAAAGCGCTGGATTACTGCAGGAGTTCTTCCGCCGTAAACGCGAGCAAAAGAAAGCTGCAAAGAAGGCATCGCCCGAGTCTCCTTAAGGGAAAGGAATCCCTAGCAAAGGCCGATAAGGGGCTTCCGTCGGGTGGTGGAGACGTGTATGATTCCCCGCCTCATTGGAGAGGTGCCAGAGTGGCCGAATGGGCTGGTTTCGAAAACCAGTGAGGTCGTAAGGCCTCCGAGAGTTCAAATCTCTCCCTCTCCGCCATTCCTACGGCCGAGGAATACGTTTTTTGTCGAATCAGTGGAGAGATGTCAGAGTGGCCGAATGAGCACGCTTGGAAAGCGTGTGTACCTCACGGTACCGAGGGTTCAAATCCCTCTCTCTCCGCCATTCGAAATCAGTGAAGGAACTGGGGGTCCGGCCTCACGCAGCGAAACTGCGGTGAACCGGGTCAGACCAGGAATGGAGCAGCTCTAAGCTGCGGCTTTCGGGTGCCGTGATGGTCCGGGCCTCCAGTTCCTTTGCTGGCTTCGCCCTCGGGCGGAGCCATTCCGCGCCGAGGCGGCGCCATCGTCCCGCTGCTGCGTCACGGGAACCCGGCCCTATAAAAATAGGGCACGGAACCCCGCTTCTTGCTGCGAAACAACGGCACTCACCTCGTCACGAAAGCGCTCCGCCCGAGGGCTACGCGGATAAGGCGAAAGCACGCCACCCAAGGGCTCCACGGGAAAGCCGAATGGCCCGACGCCGAACCCTAGGTTCTTTGTTTCCTTGACCGCGACGGTCACCCTGAGCGAACATCCGAAGCCTCCGAAATCGGGGTGGGTTCCTGATAGGATGAGAGTGTGAGCGAAGCCGTCCCGACCTACCGCGTGTTTGCGCGCAAGTACCGTCCGCGAAGCTTTGCGGAGGTGATTGGCCAGGACCATATCGTGCGGGCTTTGAGCCACGCGATTGAACGGGAACGTGTGGGCCAGGCATATCTTTTGGTTGGGCCGCGTGGCGTTGGAAAAACCACGACCGCGCGCATCATCGCGAAGTCAATGAACTGCGAAAAGGGTCCGTCGGTGGAACCCTGTTTGGAGTGCGCGCCGTGTTTGGAGATTGAACGGGGCAACGATATCGATGTCATCGAAATCGACGGTGCCTCCAACAACGGCGTCGACGATGTCCGCTCCATCCGCGATGCCGTGCAGACCAATCCGATTCGCGATCGGCGCAAGATCTACATCATTGACGAGGTGCAGCGCCTATCCGGTCAAGCCTTCGATGCTTTGCTGAAAACGCTAGAGGAACCGCCCGCCCACGCGATGTTCCTCTTCGCCACCACCGATCCGCACAAAATTCCGGACACCATCGTTTCGCGGTGCCAGATTTTTGAATTCCGACGCATTCGCGAAGTCGACATCCTCACCAAACTTACCTTCGTGTGTGAATCCGAAGGCATGGAAGTCGATGTCGAAGTTCTCAAAGCCATCGCTCACGGATGTCGCGGCGGCATGCGCGATGCGGAATCCATGCTCGATCAGGTGCTGGCTACGGCGGGGGAGCGTGTCACTTTAGATGACCTTGAAAGTGTGGCTGGACTGGCGCGCCCAGAACGCTGGTTAGATTTGTACGAAGCGGTCTTAGCCGATCATCCTGGCACCATTCTCAACGCCATCGATGCCTTTCTACAACGCGGCGGCACCGAACGCGATTTCGTCGAGCAGTCAGTCGATGCCTTGCGCGATTTGCTGCACATTGCTTTATTGGGTGAAGATGCAGTCGGCGTGGTTCCCGCCAACGAGCGACGCGACCGCACTATAGAACTAGCACGTAATCTAGGACGCGATCGTTTGGAAGGCATCATGGGTATGCTGTTTCATTTAGAAAGTCGTATGCAAAAAGCACCGCTTGGTGCGCGCGCGCTTTTGGAATGGACCTTGTTGCGTGCGGCGAGGATCGGGCAGTTCTTTGATTTGGCGCGCTTGTTGAATGGAGAAGAGGTCTCGGTCACAGCGCCGCCGGTGAGCGCCGCTCCATCACAGCCGGCACCTAGCCCTGCGCCACAAGTTGCAGCCCCCGCGCCTGCACCAACCCCGGTGGCCTCGGCACCTAGCCTGCAAACTGCACCACCCGCAGCGGCGCCTGCTCCGGTGGCGCCGCCGGTCACAGCCGCGCCCGCAATCGCTCCGGTGCCGCAGTCACCCCCTGCATCAAGCATTTCCGCTCCAGCGGTGGCCGCTGCAGCAGCGCCTTCTACACCGAACGCAATCCAGGATTTTGAAGCCTTGTTGCAGCGCCTCGAACAGGAGCGCCCAACCTTTGGCAGTATCATTCGCCGCAACCTCATTGACGGGAAGGTTCAAAATGGAGAGGTGCACGTCACCCTTTTTCCGGTGCAAGAGCGCGACCAGGATTTGCTCGATGATCCCATCGAGCTCAAAGCTTTAGCGCGACTTCCATGGAGTCCTGGCGCTTGGCACATCGCCTTTGATCAAGGTGAAAAAGCAGTCGATGATCCTGTCGTCGAAAACCTCCTTGCGTCGTTTGACGGACAAGAAGAAACCCCTTAATAAACAATTCGATTATGGCTGGAAGTCTCGGAGATCTTGGTGGTCTGTTGCGCCAAGCAAAACAAATGCAACGGCAAGTCACCGAAGTGCAAGAGGAAATGGCGAAGGCCGAATTCGAAGGCAGTTCTGGTGGCGGCGCAGTGAAGGTGTGCGTGAATGGTGCGCGTGAGTTCAAAAGCATTAGCATTAATCCAGAAGTCGTGGATCCAGAAGATGTTGAAATGCTCGAAGACTTAGTCGGCGCAGCGTTGAAGGAGGCCTTGAAGAAAGCTGAAGAGGCCAACTCTGCAGCAATGAAAGATGTGACCGGTGGCATGGGCCTTCCCGGCATGAGCTAATTCGTGGCGTTTCCGGAACCACTTGAGCGCCTGATTCGCGCCCTGGAGAAATTCCCAGGCGTGGGTGCGCGTAGTGCCGAACGTATGGCTCTCCATGTGTTGCGTTCTTCCACCGAAGAGGTCGCGGAACTTGCCGTGGCTTTACGCGATGCGCGCATGGATACACGTCGTTGCGAAGTGTGTGGAAACATCACATTGCGTACCCCATGCGCGATTTGCTCCGATGATACGCGTGACCGAAAAGTGGTCTGTGTGGTGGAAGGGCCACGCGAAGTCGAGAAACTCGAAAGCGCAGGCATTCACTCTGGTTTGTATCACGTGTTGCTGGAAGGCTTGGCTCCACGCGAAGGCGCGCAACCAGATGAAAATGCACTGCAATCTCTACGTCGTCGGGTGGATCAAGATGGCGTTGAAGAAATCGTTTTAGCTACGGCGCCGGACCGTGAAGGAGAAGGTGCGGCACTCAAGGTGATTGAAATCCTTAGTGGTAGTCAGGTGAGCATTACCCGTTTGGCGCGAGGCCTTCCGGTCGGAGCACGCCTCGAATATTTGCACGGTGAGATTTTGGCGGACGCATATCGTGGACGTCGTCCTTTAGATGACTGAAGCCTCCGCGGAACACCGTGCGCCAAGACGCATCGCCTTATGTGTTAAATATCTGGGCGCCGGATTTTGCGGATATCAACGGCAGCCAGGATTACGCACCGTGCAAGAAGATTTAGAGCTTGCGTGGGCTGCTGTCTCGGGCGAAAAGGTAGTGATGCATGCCAGTGGACGCACCGACAGCGGGGTTCACGCCTGGGGACAGGTTGTGCATTTCTCCACCTGGAGCGATTTGCCTGCCCAACAAATCCGACGCGCCATCAACTCCTTTCTCAACCAGGACCTCGCGGTCCGTGCCGCAGCTCTATGCGACCCAGACTTTCACTCCAATGCAAGTGCCGTCGGCAAGCATTATGTCTACCTATGTGCGCACGGTGATACGCGACCGGTGCTGCGCAAAGGTATGGTGGCTTGGCATCGGAAGGAGCTAGATTTGGCTGCCATGCGAGAGGGGGCCCAACATTTTCTCGGGCGACACGATTTCAAGGCCTTCGCGGCGGCTAAGAGAAGCTCTAAAACCACCGTGCGCAGCGTTCATTCGATTCACATCAGACCGATGCGCAATGGCACCGCCTTCCACTTTCGCGGTGGCGGCTTTCTTTACCGCCAAGTGCGCAATATGGTCGGCTCCCTGTGGGATGTTGGTATGCATAAGCATGCTCCGGTTTGGATCCAGCACGTACTCCAGTCCGGGGATCGCAAGAAAGCCGGCCCAACCGCGCCCGCAGAGGGCCTCTACCTCTGGCGCGTTTTTTACCCAACCGACCCTTTTGCGGACTATCGCCAGAGCGCGAAAAACCGTATCCTATAAGCGTCGGGAAACCCTTAGACCCGTAACTAACCATGAACATCGAAATCACTTTCCGCCACGAAGACTTTCCTAAAGCATTGCGCGAATACGCAGCAAAACAGCTCGAAAAGCTGGAGCGATTCGGGGAGGAATTCGAAAAAGGAGAGTTTGTGTTTGTGTCGGAAGCGGGTGAGATTGCCTGCGAAGCCATCCTTCACCGTCATAAAGGTGAACCTTTTGTTGCGCATGACCGCGCACCGGAAGGACGAACTGGGGTCGACCATGTGGTCGACAAACTGGAACGTCAAATCCTCAAATTCAAAGAAAAACACTCCGCCAAAGCACGACGTCATCGTGCCGCGGAATAAATCAATCCATGACCTACGTGGAACTCTTTAGCGAGCAGGCAGTCCTGCTCGACATCCAAGCCTCCGATTCGGACGGCGTCCTTGAAGCTTTGGTCGACGGCTTGGTGACCTCGAATGCGGATCTTTCTCCGCATGCAGAGGCTCTCAAAGCTGCGTTGATTTTGCGTGAATCCGAAGGCTCCACCGGAAGTTCTGGTGTTGGCATTCCTCACGTCAAGTCTCCGCACACCGATAAGGTGACCGTGGTTCTCGGTGTGCACCAAGATGGCGTGGACTTCAACGCCTTGGATGGAGAAGACGTCAACGTGTTCTTCGCTGTTATCCGCCCAGAAGCAGACGCCGATGCACACATTGGCCTGTTGCGCTGGATTGCTAGCATTGCCAAGCACGAAGACTTTGTTTCCTTTGCCCGCCAGGCCGCTAGTGGCAAGCAGGTCGTGGAGCTCCTTAGCGAGCTCGCACCAGCCTAAGGGACTCGACGGTGGAAGAAGCCATCGTCCGCAAGGCGAAGGTCGTGAATGTGAATGGGATTCACGCACGGCCTAGCCATGCCATCGTTTCGGCCGCGGTCGATTTCGAAGCCACCATTGAATTGCATTTCGATGGACGGGTCGCCGACGCGCGCAGCATTCTTTCGGTGATGACTCTTGGCGCAACCAAAGGGGCAGAGATTGAAGTGCATGCTTCTGGTCCTCAAGCGGAAGCAGCTGCCGACCGCATGGTGGAAATCTTGCTGTCGGCTGACGGCGAACAACACGCATGACTCGGCCCGGAAAGACGCTGGTCGTCAACGCCTCGGATGCGGAAGAAATCCGTATTGCGCTCGCTGAAGATCAGGAAATGGTCGATCTGCGCTGTGCACAAACCGAGCGTGAATCGGTGGTGGGCAACGTTTACCTGGCGATTGTGCGCAAGGTGCAAGATGGCCTAGATGCCGCCTTTTTGGATTTCGGTGACAAGCGCGACGGCTTTCTGCATGTAGGCAATGTGCACCCAGCTTGTCGGGATCCGGAGTTGTCGGCGGTGGAAGTGGCATCGACTCGCATCCGTAAGCCTTCCTATGAAGTGTCGACAGAAGCCCCGGAAGCGGACGATGTAGCGACGGTTGATTCAAATGCTGAGCCCGGATCAGAGTTGGAGTTGGAGCCAGGAGAGGAGGTCGCATGCTTGCCGGAGTCGGAACACGAGGCGCAGGCGGAGCCACAGCCGGAAGTGCAACCCAGCATCGGTGCGCTGCTGCAACCTGGACGTGCGGTTTTTGTGCAAGTTTTGCGCGACCCAGTGCGCGGTAAGGGAGCCACTCTCACCATGCATCTTTCCTTGGCCGGTTTCTGCCTAGTATGGATGCCAACCATGGGCCGCATTGGCGTCAGCCGTCGCATTGAAGATACCGAGGAACGCGACCGTTTGCGCGACACCTTGTTGGAATTGGGCGATGGCGTGGAACTTCCAGTCATCGCGCGCACTGCTGCCATGGGGCAAAGCAGAAAGGTCTTGGAGCGCGATTTACGTCGTCTGCAAGAACGATGGAACACCATCACGCGTGATTTCGCAAAGGCAAAACCCCCTTGTTTGGCGCTTGCTGAGGAATCCACTGCGGTCCGCGCCTGTCGAGAATTATTTCACGGTGGCGTTGAGGAAATCATTTGCGATGACCCAACCACTGCAAAAGCGCTGCAACATTTCCTTATGGAAAAAGGTGCCGATGAGCGAGTGAAGTTAACCGCACATGCTCCCGGTTCGGCCTTGTTTGAAGCACAAGGTTTGGAAGCACGCTTTCAAAGCTTGTTCCGTAGCCGAGTGCCGATTGGCAGCGGCGCATCGATTGTGATTCACGAAACCGAGGCTCTGGTTGCCATCGACGTGAATAGTGGTCGCTCTGGCACCGGGAGTTTGGAAGAGACGGCACTTGCAACCAATCTTATGGCGGCGAAAGAAGTCGCGCGGCAAGTTCGTTTGCGCGACCTTGGCGGCATTTTGGTGGTGGACTTTATCGATATGGCAGAAGCCGCTAACCGGCATAAAGTCGAGCAGACCTTGCGTGGTTTTCTGCAGGAAGATCGCGCACGTATGAAGACCGGTCGTCTGGGTAGTTTTGGCCTGATGACCTTCACCCGTCGACGCCTTGGAACCGGGCCTGCCAAAGGCACCGAATCCATGTGCCGCGGATGTGGAGGCAGCGGCAACGTTGCCCACCATAAGGCGGGGGCTCTACGCATCCTGAGGAAGCTCCGAGCGATGGAGATGCCCTCGAAATTGCGCGTGCGGGCCCAGCCTGGCGTGGTTCAGCAGTGGAAGCGCATGCATCAGCCGCTCGCAGGTTTAGACCACCAGGTCGAGATGGTGGAGGATTCCCAGGTTTCTTCGGGAGATTCAGTGATTGAGCACCTCGGAGCCCTTGCCGTGGTTGAAGGAGACCGCTAAACTATTCGGCCCTTTCGAGAGGAAAAATACCTTGTACGCAATTGTCCGCGACCGTTCCCGATGCCTAACCCTTAAAGAGGGTCAGGATTTGTGGATTGACCGCATGCCCACCGCAGAGTCGGGCAGCGAACTTGTCTTTGATTCCGTCCAGCTCCTGAAAAAGGAAGATGGCAGCGTTGAAGTCGGCACCCCGCATGTTTCTGGTGCTTCCGTGGTGGCTGAGGTCATCGGTGAAGTGAAAGACGAGAAAATCCGGGTAGCTACTTTCCGTCGTCGTAAGAGCTCGCGCTCCAGCGTCGGCCATCGTCAGACTTACACCCACATCCGCGTGAAGGAGATTCGCGGTTAATCTGGTCTAAGAACCAGGAGAAAAATTATGGCACATAAGAAAGGTGGTGGCTCGACCAAGAACGGTCGGGATTCAAACCCGCAAATGCGTGGCATCAAGAAGTACGGTGGTGAAACCGTACGTGCAGGTGCAATCTTGATCCGTCAGTGCGGAACCAAGCATCATCCAGGCCGCGGCGTCGGTATGGGTAAGGACTACACTTTGTTCGCATTGTGGGATGGCACCGTTGAGTTCCAGTCTCGCCAACGCGTACAGATTGTTCCAATCGAGGGTTAATCCCTTACGGGGAGCTTTCCCCGAAAAACTTGAAGCCCGGCAGTCCTAAGGACCGCTGGGCTTTTCCTGTAGACAGCAAAACCCAACCGAACAAGCAGATGGCACAAAAGATTGAAAACATGTTCCGCGATGAAGCGGTCATGATTGCATCGGCTGGGGACGGCGGCGCTGGATGTTCATCCATGCACCGTGAGAAGTACGTCAACATGGGCGGCCCCGATGGTGGAGATGGAGGCAAAGGCGGCGATGTCGTCATGCTGGCCGACCGTCAAGAAAACTCCCTGTTCCGGATCACTCGGAATCATCATGCACGCGCAACTGATGGTCAGCCCGGCGGGGGCAACAATCGCAGTGGCCGTGGCGGCGATGATTTGATCGTTAAAGTTCCAGTCGGCACACAAATCTACGACGCCGACCGCGGCAACCTGCTCGTCGACCTGGATGAAGATGGCAAGACTCTAGTGGTCGCTGCTGGGGGCAAGGGTGGTCGTGGAAATGCCCGGTTTGCTTCGGCTACGGTGCAGGCGCCGACTCACTTTGAGAGTGGCATCGCTGGGGAGACTCGCAAGCTGCGTTTGGAGCTGAAGCTGGTTGCAGATGTCGGCCTACTGGGCTTGCCGAACGCGGGTAAATCAACTTTGCTCAGCCGCATGACTGCCGCGCGGCCTCGGGTTGCGGACTATCCCTTCACCACTTTGGATCCATCCTTGGGGATTCTGGATCTGGGCCACGGCGACCGCAATTTGGTGATGGCCGATATTCCGGGCCTGATTGAAGGCGCATCCGACGGCAAAGGATTGGGCGATCAGTTTTTACGTCACATCGAGCGCACCAATGTGTTGTTGCACTTGGTGGATTGCTCACCCATGGCCGACGCCGAGCCCGAAGAGGCGTATCGCGTCATCCGCGGCGAGATTGAGGCCTATGGTGCCAATTTGGAGGCGCGGCCAACCTTAGTGGTCGCCACCAAAATTGAGGATGACGAAGGGAAAGAGCGCGCCAAGGAGTTTTTTGCTGCCATCGACCGGCCTTTGTTCGCGATTTCAGCTGCTATAGGCTCAGGATTGGACCGTTTGACTGCTGCGCTGGTCCGCCTGGTCGACGGCGAGGAAGAACTTTAGGAAGAAGCTGCGGTCGGTAGACGTCGCAATCGACCTTGATTCGGGATAAGATGCCATACGTGAACGAGAAACTGCTGCGCTTCGTGTTAGTCCTCATTGGACTGGGCACCCTAGGTGGATTTGGATGGAAGATGTTTGGCTTCGTCCAGAACAAGGACACTATTGTCAGCAAACTGTCTATGTCCCGTTTGGAAGGTACTTTTGGCGCCGATGGTGCGAGCAGCCGCAAAGGCGGGCATCTGTTTCGTTATGAAAAGTACAAGGTCCTGCAGGACCTGAACATCACCGGCTATGTCGCACCTCCTCCTGAGGTTGAGGAAGCGATTGTTCATAAGCCTAAGCCGCGGATTTCAGAAGACGATGTCATGGTGCCATGGATTCAAGCTCCAACCGCTGCATGGATTCAAGGTCGCACCGAAAAGGCCACCAATGACACGATTCCTGGCGACTTGATTACCATTGGCTCCAAGTTTGAGTTGGGTGACAAAGAGGGATTGGAGTTACGCCTGCTCGCCGTGCGTCCAGGTGAAGTGGAAATTGAAGTGGTCGAGTCCGGTAAAAATCTCGTGGTGAAATCCGGTGCTTATGACGTGGAGCATAGCCGCATTTTTGTATCGGAAAATGCTATGCCCACGACTGGCACGAGTGAAGGCGGAGCCATTGCTTATGTCGCTCCAGAAGAAACCAGTCAAGTGGAGCCAGGCACTTATGCCGTGGGCACGGAAGATGTGCGCGAATTGGAAAAAATGTCGCAGGAGGAAATCCTTCAATCGGTTCCTGTCCGTGTGGCACGCGATCCTTTGTCGAATAAGATTCGCGGTTTGCGCATCCGCAGTGTTCCTGCCGGTTCGGTGTTTGCGCGCCTCGGTCTCAAGGCCGATGACATCGTGCTTGAGGTCAATGGGCAGCCCGCTGTCGATCGTGATCAACTGTTTCGCTCGGTCCGCGAAATGGACACCGATAAGGTGGTCGTCAAGATTGAACGCCTCGGTGGCGTACGCAACTTGACCTTCCGTTTGCCGCGCTAGATTCCGTGGCTGAGGCGCAACTTCTGCTCGCTGATTGTGGCAATCAGCGCGTGAAGCTGGCACGGTTTTCTGTGCAGGAAGTGCACGTGTTCCACTGGCGCGATGACCAGGGGCGAAAGCGTCTCGCCGAGTTTTTGCAGCGCGAATCTGTGGGCAAGATTCGACTGGCCAGTAGTTCCGAGCAAGGGACCGCCTGTTTGAAAGGGGACGGCTTTCACTCGGTGGAGGTGGAACTGGTGCAACCCCATGAGATCCCCTTGAAAGTGGAGACCGAGGGCACCGGCATCGATCGCTTGCTTGCTGCTTGGTATGGTTTTCATAAGGCGCAATCAGCTGTGGTGGTTGCTGACTGCGGCAGCGCATTTACGGTAGACGTGGTGAGTGCCGATGGCAGTTTTCTTGGCGGTGCGATTGGCGCCGGACTAGGTTTGCAAGAATATGCCTTAGCGACGGCTTGTCCGCATTTGGCCGCGCCGGAGCGTTTGGAGTGTGGAATTCCAACCGAGACATCTACCGCAGTGGATGCCGGAACACGGCGCGCCTTTGCTTTGGCTTTGCGGGCCTTGGCGACACAGTTTTCGCCAACTCCCGAACATAAGGTGTGTCATTTTCTCACTGGCGGCGATGCCGAACGCTTGCAATCACTTATGCCGGGGTGGCAACAGGAAGAGCACATGGTGTTGAAGGGTTTGGCTGCCTTGTCCCAATGAAGTCTTTTCATCGTTTGTCTGCGCCAGGCAGTAGTGCCTTATCCATTTGGCAATTGCGCGCCGAAGAGCAGGACTGCGTGGCCCTCTTTGGAAAGGGTCTGCCGAAAACGCAGAATAGTTTTCGCCTCGACACCAAGTCTTTGCCTTTCGATGAAGCTTTGCTTTGGCGGCGTGAAACAAAGTTGGGCGAGAACCTCTGCATCGAATGTCATTTGCATGGTGGTTATGGAGTGGCAGAAGCTTTTCGCAATTGGATGCAAAAGCATGGTTGGCAGGAGCAGGTGCCGCAATCCAAAGACGCACTGGACGATGCCTTTTGGCAAGCGACTTCACCTCTCGCTGCAAGAGTGCTGGCGGCACATCGGAGCGATGCTTTTGGTAAGGAACTCACCCGCCTGAATGCTTTGGTTGCAGAAGAGCGAGTCACGGCCATCGCGGATCTTTGTCGTTGGAATGCTTGGGCGGAAGTCTTAGAGCATCCACCAAAATTGGTTTTGGCAGGGCCACCGAACGTCGGTAAATCGAGCTTGTTCAATCTATGGAATCGTGCTGCATTGGCGACGACGCAAGATGGTCAAGGAACTACGCGCGATGCTGTGGAAGTGGCCTTGCATCTCGGTGCGGGGGAGGAGCAAGCACTTTTCATGTTGAGCGACACGGCCGGAATTGGAGCTGACATTGGTGAGCTGGACCGCCAGGCGATGGAACTTGCTTGGGAGCAAATCCATGCCGCATGGAAGGTGATCTGGGTTTTAGATTGCGCGAAGAAGCCGAGCGTAGAGGTTCTCCGTGGCCTCGAAGGTCGCAAAGTGGAAGACATCGTCATTCTCAACCGATGCGACTTAGAGGCTGGTTGGGATCCTGCAGAATATGGTCTATCGCCAAGTTTGTGCGGCCATCTTGGGCAGGGAGAGGAGTGGATCGCTCTTCTGGAAGCGGAAGTCTTAAGTGGACTCGGCCCGGCGCCATCGCCCGGAACTTTGATCGCCCTAAAAAAATCCCAGCGTGAGGCACTCGAAGCTTTACCGAAAAGCAACCGCTGACGTTATCCTATAGGTGGAATCACTCGCCACTTCGGCCAGCTTTCCGCCCTCGTCTCCCATTCGCGCGATGCACCTGTTGCCGGTCATGGAGGGCCTCCACTCTTCGGAAGCTCTCAACCCACCGTTCTTGCAAGCATTCTTTCAGCGCGTGAAGGAGCTGGAAGCGCGGCCTTCGGAGTTCGAGGATGCACTTAAGGGAACGGTGATTGCAACCGTTTTTGAAGAGCCCTCAACGCGCACCCGTTTGTCCTTTGAGGCTGCCGCACATCGCTTGGGAGCGTCGGTGATTTCCATGGCCGACCCGAAGTCCTCTAGTGGCAGTAAGGGAGAAAGCTTGGCCGATATGGCGCGCGTGATTGGTGGTTATGCAGATCTCATGGTGCTTCGGCATCCGCTCGACGGCGCTTCCCGTTTGGCAAGTCAGGCGACTTCGGTCCCCGTCATCAATGGGGGCGATGGCCGCCTAGGTCACCCAACCCAAACATTGGTGGACCTTTACACCTTGTACCGTGAGTGGGGAGATTTTGCTGGCCGCACTGTTGCCGTGATGGGAGACCTGCGCAACGGCCGCACCGCGCGCTCGCTGGTTTGGGCCCTTGCGGTGCTCGGAGTACGGGTTGTTTTATTGCCCGGAGTCGGGCTGGATTGGGAAGCAGGCTTCGAACGACGCATTTTAGAACGCTTCGATTATCGTTTGCGATGGTGCAAGCACCCCTTATTTCGCGATTGGACCGGCAGCGAAGAAGCGCGGGTCTTGGAACCCAAGGGCTTGGTGCAAAAGTCGTTGTTCCGCGAGGAGGTTCCTGAGGTTGACAGCCTAGATGCTCTCTACCTCACCCGGCTCCAGGCTGAACGAGGTGCGGAAGTTGGCCAAGGGTCGTATCCAGGGCTTACCCCTGCGCAAATGCAGAACCCCTTATTGGCTGAGTGCAAAATCTTGCATCCGCTGCCTCGCCGTGAAGAGCTGCCCCCCGAAATCGACGAAGATCCGCGTGCTCTGTACTTTGAACAGGCAAAAGTGGGGCCAGTGGTGCGCCAGGCGGTCTTTTTGGCCATGCTGCGCCAAGATCGTTGGTCTTTGCCTTATCTGACCCCGTTGCCGGCGGGAAGTCCCGATGAACAGCTTGGAAAGTGCCCGAACCAGTCCTGTGTATCCCGTGCTGAAGGCCTTTGCGCCCCTTGGCGGGTGGTGGGAGCTGCGCGTAGAAGCTTCTTGTGCACCTATTGCGATAGCCAGCTTCCCGTGGAATACGTTGGGTGCCGCTCTACAAACAAGGTTCATCCATTGTTTTCTGCTGCTGCTTTGCGCATCAGTCCTGAGAATTTGCAGCCTTTTTTAGACCGTGACGGAGCCGAAAATTCAGGCTATGAATGGGGCGGATAAGGCTCGAAATCTAGGCTAAACTTCGTAGCCTCTGGCCCAAGTGCGTTTCCGCACTCCATGGGCGTTCCTGCCCTAAAATAGCCCTTCAGAAGTCCTTGCCGCCCTTGGTATGGGATTTGCAAATAAGGGAAAGCGAAGTCTGCTGCGCCGCTCTAGGATAGGCAGGCAAGGTGTTGTCCCACCTCGCACTTACAAGATAATGGAATCCGTGAATCAACAAAGAAGGATGCGTCTCCGCACTCGAATCTCTGCATTTGGTCTTCTGGCCGCCACCGTCGTGGGTGGAAGCTGTATTTCCTCTTCGAACTCGTCGAATAGCCTCGGTACTGATTCGAAAGGATCGATTGGTCTGTTCCTGGAGAACCTTTCTTGGGGCCGTTTGGTCGATGTACGCGATTCCAGCGGGGTCCTAGTCGAGACCGATGTTCTCATCAATCACCTGATTGAATCCGATAACGTCAACTACGCGCTCACCAACAACCCGGTCACGCAGAAGGAAACTCTGACTATTTTGCGGGCTTCTGGTTCGGTTTCATTCACCGCATTGCTTAGTACTGCGCAGTCCAACTTGCAGTCGATTGTCGATAAGGCTCCAAACGCGGCTCCGCCATTTACCGAGCTCGCCCGCAACGCCACTGTGCGCTTACAGTTCTCGGAGCAAATCGACCCGGGTACAGTGGACTTTACTACGGTGCAAATCTTCACGGGGAGCCCGCCATTGTTGTCATTCACCGGGCGTTACGTGGTTAAGAACGACAGTAGCTTGGACAAAGGCTATGTCTTCTTTGACACCACCGTTTCCTCCGCTGAGGCAGCAAATGAGTCCATCCCGCAGAACGCGGTTGGTCTTCCGCCATCTCCAGATTCCGTCAATGCGAACTTCGCGATTCGCATTCCGACCGAGCCAGATCCGCTTATCGGTCAACCGAAAGTTTTACGCAGTCTTGATGGCAAGCGCGCTCCTTCGGTTCAGGACCAAGATGAAGAGCCTTTTGAGACCACTGGTGTCACTCAGACCTTGGTGCGTGCAGCGCGGACCGGAAACGATTTAGATGATTTCAATGGCTTCTTGTTGGATAACACTCCACCAAGTCTTTTGGGTGTGCAAAACGCAACCATTAACTCCATCTCGTCCGTCACTGGAGCCGTTGTGGAGTTGCTTTACACCATGACCCTTCCTGCTTGTAAGCGGATGGCTCCCAAGGTCGGTGATATTCTTGAAGTCGGCGCTGGCCTTCTTTTGGTGACCGACATTTTGAACAGCTCGGACCCAAACAACTACTCGGTTCGCGCAAGTTTAGAAGCACCTGACAGCTCGATTGTGACTGGCGCAACGGCGTTGGCGGCTCGTTACACGACGGCCTACACGCCTCAGGATGCACTGGTCCAGTTGTGCTACTTGGAGTTCCAACCTCCATTGGCGCAGGGTGGTGGCGGATTCATCAACATCAGTGATTCTTCCACAGTCACGATTCGGTTTGATGAACCAATCAACAAATCTACCGTGCGCTCCATGAGTACCTTTGTGATTACAAGCCCTGACCCGAAGGCGGTTGGCTTGATTGACGAACAGTTTGAAATCGATGCCGCCTGGTATCGCCAAGTTGTTCCTGGAGAAACCACCGGCGCGTTCATTGACCGTCAACGTGGCTATGACTTCCGCCCAATCACTGCTGGTGCCGATGCACTTTCTGAGTTTGGAGGTCGTATGAGCTTTGGCGCGATCGAAGCCACGGATGGCAACCGCCAGTTCTCGCTGACTCCGACCTTTGGCTGGTTTTCGTCAACCACCGCTGGTGTGGGAGAAGCTTTCGTGGTAGCTCTTCGAGGTGGTGTATCAGGTGTTCTGGACCTATCTGGAAACCCTCTCGCTGTCGAAGGCTTTGTCGCTGGCAACGGTCAAACAGGAGAGAGCGGTGAACAATTAATCAAGCTTGCAGTGGCTCACGACAGCTTTGGCGCACCGGGAAATTACTTGGTGCTAAAGAGCAACTCGCTCGATGAGAACGGCGATGGGCAGTCCGAGTGGGCGGGTAACGTCAACGTGGGCTCCAATAGCCTCACCGGGCGTTTCCCTTCGCGCTTCTCCCGCTCCGCAGACTCCTCCAGTCCTGCCATGTCGAATCGCTTGCTGGGAACTCCACTTACCGAGCCGCTTAATCCGGCAGGCGCAGTGGTTATGAGTGCTTTCCGTCCGCAGGAGTTTGGTTTTGGTTACAGCAACCCAGATGAATACAACATGACGCTGGAGGGCTTTAACTGGTCACCCAATGCTGGCGTCGTGTTCGACGAATCCTTCGATGACATTTCGCTTTCCCTCTCAACGGCGCGCTTTTTGCCAGACGAGGTATTGGTTGGAAATCCACAGATTCCGGCCTTCCCTGAATCAGGTTTGGTTATTACCGGTTTCGATGACAACATTCTTGGCTTTACCGAAGATGGTTCTTCTGGAATCGACGAGGTTGAAGTGTTCCGCAATAACTATGTTGCCAATGGAATCGAACTCTTCACCACCAACGGCACCCCTTACATGCCTTGGCCAGATTTCACGGCTAACTATGTTTGGCGTGATACCACCATTCCGCAAACCTTCTTGGGCACTGCCGCAAACTCAGCTGGCGCACCAGATGCTCAGTACAGCGCGGATAACAGTGTAATCTTCGGCTGGGCACCTGAAACCGCACCATCCGTTTCCTTGCCGTTGTTGGCGCGCTTCCGCGTATACCCTCAGAGTAACCGTCTTGGTTTTAACGCCTTCTCGGTGACCCAGATGCTGCCGGGTCGGAATCCAATGGTGAACTTTCGTGTCTGGTCATCCGGTGGTCAAGACGGATCCAGTATCTGGCACCAGATTCAGCCAGACAACTCGGCCCTCGGTGGAACTCGCCCAATTGGTGGTTATGTCCCTGGAACGGGAAACCGCACCGATTTAGTTGGCGATGATCACATTTACTGGACACAAGCAGACTTCGTCATCGACACCTCGCGGATCTATTCGCACTGGTTCGATCTCGGCTCTTTGCTCCTGCTCGACCAAGTCACAGCAGTCGTTGTAGAACCCGCCAACGAGGACCAACCCACTGGGACGTCCATCGTGGTGGAGTTCCGTGGCTCTGCTTCTGTGACCCACGGAGCCAACCCTGATGCAAATCCTTCCCCCTTGACCAATGCCGACACTCAGTTGGATGATCACGGTGATTTTATCGGCGGTTTTGGTTCTGTAAGTACTCCTAGCCTGTGGACCACTGACCTCACGGAACTGGAAGCAAACGGCTACCGTTTCATCCAAATCCGTGTCACTTTTAAATCTAATGCAGACCTTGGTTTGCGCCCTGAGCTAGATAGCTTGGGAATCATCTGGAACGACGTTCAGCCATGATTCAATTCAAGAACCCCATTGCACGCTTTTTAGCAGTTTCGGCTGTAGTGCTTCCCACTTTGACCTTAGCAGGCTGTAAGTCTTCTGGAGACCCCATTGGTGCTGGTAACGGCACTGGCGCTGGTTCCGGAAAGGCTTCCTTGGTCCTTGAAGATATGCAATGGGGTCGCCTCATTAATCTTTTCGACTTGGCTGGAGACTTGGTGGAAACGGATATCGTGATTCGCGAAAGCTTGCAGTCCGATGGAATCCGTTTCATCCTAAGTCAAAACCCAATCACGCAGGCAGAGATTCTGACCATTCTGGAGCCCCAAGGGTCACCTGCATTTATCTCTGCTCTTGCCGAAGCGCGCTCCGGCCTGACCTCGCTGCAGGCAAAAAGCTTTGATTCGCCGGGCCCCTTTACGAAGTTGGCACGCAATGGTGCGATCCGCTTAGTGTTCTCGGAGTTCTTGGATCCGACTTCTGTCGACCGTCAGACCATCCAAGTCCTTGTGGGTACTTCCGAGGAAAGTTTGGTTTCCTTGGAGGTTCGTTACGTGGTCAAGGAAGACCTCGGCCAGGACGGCGAGCCAGTGGGGGTTGTGATTCTTGACCCAACCATTTCTAAGATTGATTCTCAGCAGTTGGGTATCCCTGAAAATGGGATTGGTTTTCCAGAGTCGGAGGATCAGGAAACCCCGAACATTAAACTGCGGATTCCAACCAAGCTGAATCCGTTTATTAACCAAACTTTGCTGCTGGCTAACAAAGCCAAGACGCAAACCTTCGATGTCACTCGAAACGCTGCTGGTAACTCCATTGTGGAACCGCATGAGTTTGACGGTCTCAACCCAGTCTCTGTGCGTGCAGTCCGTACCGGTAACAACTTTGATGCCTTCAACGGTTTCCTCACCGACACCGCGAAGCCATCCTTGATTGTGACTCAGCCGGTCACGATTGCGTCAGTCACGGAAGTGGGACAGCAACGTAACCTCATTTACGCAATGGATGTTTTGGGCTGCCGCCCGGTAAGCCCCAAAGTAGGGGATGTCTTTGAAGTGAATGGTGCTTTGGTCCAAATCACAACCGTGGTGGACTCCTCGGACAATACCGCATACGAAGTGCAAGGTGTTTTGTTGGCCGGAACGTTGCCTGGTGGCAGCATCGGTGTTGCAGCAAACTTAACCACTCGTTACTCCGTCGCTGATGCCGCTGTGCAGTTGTGTTTCCTTACGATTGCGCCTCAGCCGACGGTTAGCTTTCCTGCTAATGGCGTAGATCCCTACGCAACTCTTACGGTTCGCTTTAGCGAGCCTATGGACATAACCACTGTGCGGTCCCTGGACTCCATGGTGCTGTCTTCTGCTGACATTGGTGCCGGTCCTTCCGATAACAACTCGGAGTGGGATTTCGCAGGTGGTGAAACAGTTCCCGATTTCCTCGACCGTTTGCCTGGCTTTGGTAACGGCGGTGGTCCTGGCCGCATCATGTTTGGCCCGATTCAGGCCTCCGGCGATGCTCAGTCATTCACCCTAGCTCCTCTTGCTGGTATCACCGATGCATTCAGTGAAGGCGTTAACTTGCAGGTGTCTCTTGCACTACGCAACGGGAACACTGGAATCCTGGACCTGGCAGGAAACATCGTGGACTTTTCTGGTTTTGTTGCAGGGCACTCTACGCAGTCCGGACTCCAGCTCAACATGGCCTCCGTGCCAATCCCAACCGACAAGTACTTTGCTTTGCGCGGTAATGGAATCGATGAGGATGGCGACCAAACTCCAGAATACGCGGGACAATTGGGCCCTATTGCTGGAGACGGAATCCTTCGTGGCCGCGGCATTGTCCGCTTTTCGCGTCAAGCAGACCAGACCAACCAATATGTTGGACAGCGTTTGAAGTTTACTCAAGGTCTTATGACTCCGTTGACTCCAGCGGGGGCGGTCTTGATGACTTGTTATGGCTACCACCAGTTAGGCTTCGGTCTTTCCAGTGTGAGTGAATTCAACTTGGACGTGGAAGGCTTGAACTGGTCGCCCTTTGATGGTGTCGTTTTCGACGATACCTTTGACCGCTACTCTTTGGCATTGGCGCACTCCGCTCGCTTCCCCGATGACTTCATCGATCCAGCGTCTGGGTACCCTGAACACCAAAACTCGGGTTTGAAGCGCTTGGCTGGAAACATTTTTGATACCAACATTTATGGTTTCGGTCAGGATCCAGACCTTTACGCAGATTTGGACGAGGTGATTATGTTTGACACCACGTACGAACTTTCCAGCGTGAACCGTTTCCAAACTCCTGGCGGCATCAGCATGTACCCGTGGCCAGATTTCGATACCACCTACACCTGGCGCGATACTCACTTCCCGTTGCCCAACGGAGGCACCTTGCAAGGTGGTAACGCCAGCGGCGGCACTCCAGGTAATCCCGCAGGTTATGGTGTCCCTCCAACTGTTGTGGGTGGAGTTCCGACTTGGCTTGCAGGGGATTACCCAAGCATTGCCTTGCCGCTCCTCATGCGTTTTCGCTGTTACCCGCGCGGCCAAGAGTTCGGCTTCAACGGCTTCCAAGTGCAAATCATGGTTGGCTCTTCGAACATTCCTGCCTTCCGCGTGTTCTCCTCTGGCGGACGCGACGGTCAAGGTACTTGGAACCTAGTCCGCCCAGACTTGCCACCGGAAGGAACCGCACCGAACGGTGGATACAATACTGTGAGTGGTGTAGCCACGAAAGGTTTTGGACCAGAGCTTTACTGGGGGCAAGTGGACTTCGTCACCCGAGTGAGCAAGGTTTACACCCACTGGTTCGATTTTGGCGCTAACCTAAACGCTATGTCGGCCTTGACGATTGAGCCTACCGCAGCCCAGGCGAACCCTGGTACTTCGGTAGAAGTTCAGTTCCGCTCTACGCAAACCATTAACGACGCCGCCTGTACCTCGGGCGGACTTGCTTCCCCATTGAACGATGCAAGCTCCTTCTTTGACGCTTATGGCGAATACGAAGGTACTTGTGCAACCCTAACGGCGCCTTCTGACTGGTACTCAGATCCAGCCGAACTTGTTAACGATGGCCGGCAGTTTTTCCAACTCCGGTTCACCTTTGTGTCAAACATTGAGCAGGACTTGCTCGCTGAGCTTGACGCTTTTGGTTTCGCTTACACCACCCAATGATGTCAAAAATCAATCCATCCCTGCTGCGAAGCGCCCTCCTTGTTGGCGCTTCGATGCTTCCCCTTCTCATCGTCGGCTGTAAGAAGTCTGAAGCTGCCCTTGGTCGCTTCGAAGTTCTTACTTCCAACGTAAGTAATGGGGACACTTGGTTGCTAAACCGTCCGATCCAGCTCTTTTTCAACAATGCAATCGATCCGAACTCGGTGAACTTTGCATCGGTGATTATGCGCCCAACGGATCAGGCCAATTCAGGCAACCCGGTTACCGGAACCTTTGAGCTCATCACCGACGCAGAAGGCAATGTGAACTTCGGCGTTCAGTTCAATCCTGCTTGTCCTGACAATGTCGATAACAGCAACGGCGGCTTCGTTCCGGGTAACTTCGGCTACGAGTTAGTTCTTCCTACGGAAGGCGCTGGTGGTGCAGCGATTTTGCGGGATATTGATGGAAATCAGTTGGCGATTGGGTTGACCCGTATTTTCCGCACGCCATCGGTCGGAGAGATCTTGTTTGCAGACACCACGGTCGGGCCTCCGCGGTTGGATTCTGTGGTGGTTCCAAATTCCTTGGGATTGATTTCACAAGGAAGCGCGAACATCGTCCTGAACTTCAACCAATCGGTGAATCCTGAACCGGTTAACTTTGGGACTGACCGGATTTTCCTGCAGTACTCGAATTCGGCTGGCGCCTTTCCTTTAACAGGAAACGTGATTCCAGGCGCATTGGACATTGTCACTAACTGTGGTGATGGTGCTGTTTTGCATTTTGCTGTAAGCGGAGTTTTGATTCCTGGTCGCAGCATTCGGGTTGTCTTGACTTCGAACTTTGAGGACCTTGGTGGTAACACCAACTCGAGTTCAGTGGTCAGTGCTACCGTTTCTGTTCCAACAGTGGCGGAGTTCTACGCTGATGGTCCCGCCATCGACGAAGACGACGTCACCTACGATGAATACCTAGATCGTTTTGGCAATGACAATCGCCTCGACCTCGATGCTGACTTGCCACAACCACCCGCAACTCTCACTTCGGGCCAGATCTCAGCCAACTTCCCTTTCCCTGGCACGCCAGTCGGTGTCGATCGCAACTTTGTGGTCACGACTGCTCAAGGATTGGTGCAGGTCGATACCACGGGATCCACTCAGATTACCGATGGCAACGGCAAGGTTTTCGATGTCATCAATGGCGTCATGAACGTCCATGACTTCACCATTGAAGCCGGCTCGGTATTCCGCGCAGTGGGTAGTAACCCATTGGTGGTTTATGTCTCTGGAGAAGCGACTCTGCTCGGCACCCTCGATGCCAGCGGCTTTAACGCAACGGCTCCAGATGGCGCGACCAACCGCTGGGATCTTCCGGTCCCGGGTGCGCTTGGTGTGTGTGGAGGAGGCGATGGCGGTTCTTCTTCCTTGACCATCGATGATTTCACTCCACGTGGCGAAACTGGACAGGGCCCATTTGGCCTCACTCTCGGTGGCGGTCAAGGCGGTGAAGGTGGTTATCAACAGGATCGGGATACTGCTGCTTCTGGCACCCTGACGGACTCAGAGTTCCTCATCGCAGGTGGCGGTGGCGGCGGTGGGTTTGCAGAAGGCCGCACCGATTCCATTTTCTGGGATCGTTGGAGCTTGTTGGAAAACCCCAACACCTTTGAGAACGCTGGCCCTGACTTGCGCGCCGATCGTCATACCATTTACAACGCAACGATTGACCCAGATACTGCTTTCCTGAGTGCAGAGGCTGGCTTGCGTGGTTCTTCTTCCGGCAACGGCAACAGTTCTAGCCTGCAAATGATTCTTGTTCCTCACGGGGTCGAGGGATTCGAAGACCGGGCTCAAGATGACCTCGATGGCGCTGGAGACTACGATTCTGTTGGTTTTGACCGTGCTGAAACGGGAGGCACCATTGCGTTCCCATTCGGTAATCCAAGCACTGGTCCCGATGGCGGCTTTGGCGGCAGTTCCCGCTTTGCAGATGCAAACGTGGCCAACAACTTCTGGGGCCACCGTTTCGTATGGGATGGCACTCCTGGTGCAGCCCCCGTGCTGGTTACAGGCGAGCTAAGTGCACCATCGGCCGGTTCCGGTGGCGGAGCTAGTGGAGACCTGCAAACGATTCTCCGTCTCGACCTCGATGGCGACATGAACC
>Ga0316209_1000488_pt1 | contig 68670 bp, 60 predicted proteins | sample 6monopyrite_MG_FD_204945 | JGI IMG/M metagenome (GOLD analysis project Ga0316209, IMG submission 204945) | Microbial mat bacterial communities from mineral coupon in-situ incubated in ocean water Damariscotta River, Maine, United States -... | ecosystem: Environmental > Aquatic > Marine >... | reverse complement strand
ATCATGCCAGGACAAACAGAAACTTTTGTTTGGGAACCTAAACAAGTTGGTGTATGGCCTTTCTATTGTACAGATTTCTGTTCGGCATTGCACCAAGAAATGCAAGGCTATGTTAGAGTGTCTCCTGCAAATTCAAGCACACCACTAAAATGGTCGCTTGGAGAGGATATTGAATAAAACAACTTAGGAGAATTTTGTTTTAGTGTTTATTTTCCTAATAAAAGGCGAGAGCTATCTTTTCGCTCTCGCCTTTATATTCCTGCAAAGGCAGGAATCTCATAAAAAAACACTATTGCTTTAAGGTTTTAATACCAAAGTGTTAGGTATTGAGTTAAGAAAACAATAAGATTCCTACCTGCACTGAAACATAATTTAACTAAAAAAAGAGAATCCCACTTTCGTGGGAACTATTGAGATGAAAAAGTCAAATATCATCATGCTGCTTGCAGCAATTTTACCACTCGGATTATTTCTTTTTCCACTTTGGAAAATTTCACTGGAAGCTCCGCAATACCCAACACCATTAGGCATGTACATTTATATTAATGATTTTGCCGATGCTAATCCGCATGACATTAAAAACATTAATTTAATGAACCATTATGTTGGTATGAAATATATCCCTGAAGCTATTCCAGAGTTTAAAATATTTCCGGCTGGAATTATTATTACTTCTATTTTAGGGCTTCTTATTGCATTTAAAGGCAATTACAAGTGGTTTTTAGGTTGGTTTATACTAATGGTTCTTTTAAGTGCAGCTGGACTGTATGATTTTTATCTATGGGAATATGATTATGGACATAACCTTGATCCAAAAGCCATTATGAAGTTTACAAATCCAGATGGTACTGTAATGGGCTTTCAGCCTCCATTATTTGGCAGTAAGGACATTTTAAATTTTAAAGCGCATTCTTATCCCAGACTAGGTGCATACTTCTTAGGATTAGGAATTGCAATGGGATTAATAGCTTATTTAGTTGGGAAGAAAAACAAAATCCCATCCTAAACACTTCCCAAGGGGAAGGGCTTAAAATTCTATTAAAAAAATTGAGTTCCCTTTCCTTTGGAAAGGGCTAGGGATAGGCCAAAACACTAAAAAATGCAAACACTAAAACACTATTCAATTATTGCATTGCTACTTATTTTATATGGTTGTAATGTATCGCCAAAAGCTATAGATTATGGTAACGATGGTTGTCATTATTGTAAAATGACCATTGTAGATAAAGTTCATGCCACCGAAATAGTCACAAAAAAAGGGAAAGTCTATAAATTTGACGCTTCAGAATGCATGATACATTTCTTGAAAGAATTTGAGGATACATCAAAAATCGAGCTATATCTAGCTAATAACTACACAAACCCTGAAACTTTTATTGATGCAACAAAGGCCACTTTTTTAATCAGCAAAAAAATTCCAAGTCCTATGGGAGCATTTTTATCTGCCTTTAAAAATAAAACTGATGCTGAAAAAGAACAAGCCAAAAAGGGAGGCACATTATACACTTGGAGCGAAATCCAAAATCATTTAAACAACTAGCTTCATGAAAAAAACCTTTGCTTTTTTATTAGTCATCTTGATGGCTTATTTTGGCAATGCACAAATTATTGAAGTTTGTAAAAGTTGCGATATCACTTCTGTAAGTGAGGCTATTACAGCTGCAAAGGATTTTGATACTGTTATTGTAAAAAAAGGGACTTACAAAGATTACAATATCGTTATTGACAAGCCTTTGACCATTATTGGTGAAAACCACCCAGTAATTGATGGTGAATTTAAAGGGGAAATCGTTACAATTACTTCGGATAATGTAACCCTTGATGGGTTCTCCATTATTAATGTTGGGACAAGTTACACCGAAGATTATGCAGCAATTCGTGTACGAAAGAGCAACAATTTTGTGATTAAAAATGTAGTACTGGAAAAACTATTTTTTGGTATTTATGTTGAAAAATCCAGTTATGGTAAAATCTATAAAAACAAGATTATTGGAGATGCCGTACAAGAGTATAATTCGGGTAATGGCATACAGTTATGGTACAGCAACCATATAGAAATTGATAATAATTACGTAGCACATGTTCGTGATGGTATTTATTTGGAGTTTTCGGATGATTGTTTGATTAAAAACAATGTGAGTACCGAAAATTTAAGGTATGGCTTGCATTTTATGTTTTCAAATAACGATACATACCAAGATAATACCTTTAAGAACAATGGCGCTGGAGTTGCTGTAATGTTCTCCAAAAAAATAAAAATGCTCAATAATACGTTTAAGGAAAATTGGGGAACTGCCTCTTACGGTATGCTCTTAAAAGAAATTAACGATGCCGAAATTATTGGAAACACCTTTGAGAAAAACACCATTGGCATTAATATAGAAGGCTCTAATCGTATCGTTTATAAAAACAATGAATTTATAAATAATGGTTGGGCTGTAAAAGTACGAGGTGCGTGCTATGCTAATAGTTTTGTTGAAAATAATTTTTTATACAATTCATTTGATATTTCCTATAATAGTAAAGTAAACGATAATGTGTTCGATAGAAATTATTGGAGTAATTATACAGGTTACGACCTCGACAAAGATGGAGTAGGCGATGTGCCTTACAGACCAGTAAAATTGTTTTCATATATTGTTAACAGAACACCTGAAACCATCATTTTACTAAGGAGTTTATTTATTGATATTATAGACTTCTCAGAAAAAGTATCACCAGTTTTTACACCAGATAATTTATTTGACAACAACCCATTAATCAAAAAACACACATGGTAACCATTCAAAATTTATATAAAAACTTTGGAAAAAACGCCGTTTTAAAGGGTGTTGATTTAAGCATAAAAGATGGTGGGATTTTCGCTGTACTAGGTCCAAATGGTTCTGGAAAAACAACTTTAATTAAATCTATTCTGGGAATGGTAATTCCTAATAAAGGCAAGATTTCGGTATTAGGTGAGAATATAAAGAAAAGCTCAGGTTACAGACATAAAATCGATTATTTACCACAAATAGCCAATTTTCCTAGTAATTTGAAAGTAAAAGAGCTTATAAAAATGATTAAGGATTTAAGAGGGAACACATCTAATGATGAACACCTTATTGAGCTTTTTAGATTAGAGCCTTTTTTAAATAAAAAACTAGGAAACCTTTCTGGCGGAACTAAGCAAAAGGTAAACATAGTACTAACCTTTATGTTTGATAGTCCTTTAATAGTTCTAGATGAACCAACCACTGGTTTAGACCCAATATCATTAATTAGATTAAAGGACTTGATTCAAAAAGAAAAGTCAAATGGCAAAACCATTTTAATCACATCACACATTATGAGTTTTGTTGAAGAAGTCTCCGATGAAATAGTATTCCTTTTAGAAGGACAAATATATTTTAAAGGCACAATTCAAGACTTGAAAACCAAGACCAATCAACCAGATTTTGAACATGCAATTGCATCAATTTTAAATTAAAGGAGAGAGGTCTCGACTGCGCTCGACCTGACAATTAAAACACTAAATATCTCCTCGAGCGCAGTCGAGAGGTTAACAAATTGACATATAATTATGCTTAAAATATTAAAATATAGTTTTTACGATTTAATGCGCAGTCGCTGGAGTTATGTGTACTTTGCCTTTTATTTGCTACTTGGTATTGTACTTTTGTTTTTAAACAACGACCTATCTAAAGCAGTTATTACTTTAATGAATGTTATTATTGTTTTAGTGCCTTTAATAGGAACCATTTTTGGGGTAATGTATTATTATAATTCTAAGGAATTTACAGAACTATTATTAGCCCAACCACTAAAGCGTTCATCAATTTTTTTAGGACAATATCTTGGAGTTGCGTTGTCACTTTCTATGAGTTTAATTTTAGGCTTGGGAATTCCGTTTGTGTTTTATGGTTTGTTTGAAAGTAGTGCCATTTGGAATTTTTCACTACTAATAATTACTGGAACTTTTTTAACATTAATATTTACTGCTCTAGCTTTTAATATTGCCTTATCCAATGAAAACAAAATTAAAGGCTTTGGGTATGCAATACTACTTTGGCTATTCCTTGCAATTATCTACGATGGTCTTTTTTTAATGACCTTAGTTATGTTTGAAGATTATCCGTTAGATAAATTATCGCTTGTAGGCACCATGCTTAATCCAATAGATTTATCACGAACGCTTATTTTATTAAAGTTGGACATTTCGGCCTTATTGGGTTATACTGGAGCTGTTTTCAAGCAATTTTTTGGAACCAATCTTGGACTTATTGTATCTTTTATAATGCTTACTATTTGGGTTGTTTTGCCTGTTTTACGAATAGTATTTAAATCTAAAAGAAAAGATTTTTAAAAAAGTTTTGTGGCACACTAATACCTATTTCTATACCACACTTTTTGCCACTCGCGAAGTAAAATTAAAAAAGTGACTTGCTCTGAAAGTGAAACAACATCGCTACCATCCAGTTGTTTTATTTTATGCTCTGGCACATCTATTATGTACAATAAGTTTAAATACTCAGCAAACTTCTCTTGAATGAGTTTAAAAACGGTTTCGTGCAATAAAAACTTTAAGCTTGTTGGTAAAATGTCTTCATCAAAATCCAAATCGATATTTGCCAACAAAAAATCCTTATTAAGCTGTTTAACCAACTTATTATATAAGTTCTCATCATTGGCTTGAGCTATTAATTCTTTAAAATTATTAGGTATTAGCACTATACGTTTCTATTCATTAATGCAGTTCCAAATTGTTTTAGCTTTTCCTTTTTTTCTGAAGAAATGCTTATTGAATCTAAAATATTAAATGCTTTTTGAGTATAATTTTCTATGATTGCTTTTGTAGCAAAAGAAGCACCACTCTCAACAAAAATTTGCTTTACCATATTTACCTTTTCCGCACTATTCAAAGAAGAATTGCCATAAAGTTCTAGTAATTTGGCCTTTTTAGGTGCATTAGATAATTCAAGTGCTTTTAAAAATAAATAGGTTTTTTTGTTTTCAATTATGTCTCCTCCTACTTGTTTCCCAAACGATTCAGGATTGCCAAACGCATCTAAATAATCGTCTTGTAATTGAAATGCTATTCCCAGGTTTTTTCCAAATTCATATATTTTGTTTTGATCTTCTAAAGGTGCATTTGCAACTATGGCTCCCATCTTCATTGCTGCTCCAACCAATACGGCTGTTTTATATTCAATCATTTTTAGATATTCAAGAATCACGACATCACTGCGTGTTTCAAAATCAATATCGTATTGTTGTCCTTCACAAACTTCAATCGCTGTTTTGCTAAACAATTCAGCAAGTGCCTTAAAGGTGTCTCCTTTGTAACTTTCAAACAATTTATAAGCTAAAATCAACATGGCATCTCCAGATAAGATCCCAGTGTTTAAATCCCATTTTTCATGCACTGTTTGTTGACCTCTTCGCAATGGAGCGTCATCCATAATATCGTCATGAATTAAGGAGAAGTTATGAAATACCTCTATGGCCAAAGCAGCATCTAAAGATTTTTTTAAATCCTCATCAAAAATTGCAGTAGTCATTAAAGTAAGTACTGGACGTAAACGTTTACCTCCTAACTTAAGAATATACGCAATAGGCTCGTAAAGCGTATTTGGTTCTTTAGGAATTGCAAAATCATTCAAATAATCCACAAAAACTTTTTGGTATTTTTCTATTGATAGCATATCACAAAAATAAAGCAATTCACTTCAAAAAAAAGGTTGCTTGGTAAATGATGTGTTAAATAATTATTAAAACTTTGGAAACTTTTTTGGTTTTTTAAGTTTCCTCTTGTACTTTTGCCCACTATTATGAAAGAAAAAATAATTCAAAAATCAGCCGATTTGTTTTTAAGCTATGGCTTTAAAAGTGTTACAATGGACGATATTGCTAACGCTTTGGGCATTTCGAAGAAGACTATTTATCAACATTTTGACAATAAAACAAAACTGGTAGAGGCCACTACACTATCAATGTTTGATATGATTTCTAATGGTATAGATTGTATTTGCGCCTTAAAAAAGAACCCCATTGAAGAATTTTACGATATTAAAAAATTGGTCATGGACCACCTAAAAAACGAAAAATCATCACCTCTATATCAACTGCAAAAATATTATCCACGTATTTTTGCTTCGCTTAAACAAAAACAATTTAATCTTATGCAGGATTGCGTAAGAGAAAATTTGGAGCGTGGTATTAAGCAAGACCTTTTTAGAAAGGAATTAAATATTGATTTTATTTCAAGAATCTACTTTAGCTCTATCATTGCCATTAAAGATCAAGATTTATTTCCTTACAAACAGTTTTCCATGAACATGCTAATGGAGAATTATTTAGAGTATCACATAAGAGGTATTTGTACCTCAAAAGGATTGGATTACTTAGAACAATTTACAAATTCATATCAATTATAAAATGTCAAAAAAAATAACTTTTATATTCATATTACTGTATTCAATCGTTGGGTTTTCTCAAGAAATCCCTAATCGATTTAGTTTACAAGAAGCTATTGATTACGCATTAGAACACAATAGAACAGCTAAAAATGCGTCCCGTGATATAGCTGCAGCCGAAAAACAAAAATGGGAAACCACAGCTACGGGTTTGCCACAAATTAGCGCATCTATAGACTATAACAAATGGTTGCAACAGCAGTTGGCTTTAATTCCAGCCGAGTTTTTTGGTGGTAATCCAGGAGAGTTTGCCGAAATCGCTTTTGGTACCAAACAATCTATAAATGCAACCGTTATTGTAAATCAAAAGATTTTTGATGGCTCTTATTTAGTAGGGCTGCAATCTGCTAAAGTCTTTTTAGACATCTCTAAAAATGCTAAAGAAAAAACCGGTCTCGAAGTTAGAAAAGCTGTAATTAACGCTTATGGCAATGTTTTATTGGCCGAAGAAAGCGTAAAAATCCTTGAACGCAATATTGCTGTACTTCAAAAAAACCTTGACGAAACCACAAAAATTTACGAAAACGGGTTAGAAGAAGAAGAAAGTGTCGAGCAACTACAAATTACACTATCTGGTGTACAAAGCAATTTAAGCAATACATCTAGATTAAAGACCTTGGCCTATCAAATGCTAAATATTACAATAGGCATAGATTTAAACACCGAAATTTCACTTACCGACGACCTAGAAAGCCTTACCGCAAAAAATATGGTCTTGAGCTTACTTGATGCCGATGAAAATATAGAAAATACGATTGACTATAAAATTGCCTCAAACGAAAAAGTGTCTAAAGAACTATTGTTAAAACTAGAAAAAAGCAAGGCCTTGCCTACCTTGGATGCATTTATCAATGCTGCTTACGATGGTTATAACGATAATTTTAATTTTTTACAAAAACAACAAGATTGGTTGGGATCTTCACTACTAGGTATAAAAATGAATATTCCAATATTTAGCTCTCTTGGTAGGAGTGCATCTACACAACGCGCAAAAATAAATCTCGAAAAGTCTAAAGATGATTTAACTGAAACAGAACAAAAATTAAAACTTCAAATTGCATCTGCAAAAAGCGATTACCAATTTGCTATTGAAGATTACGAAAACAAAAAACAAAATCTAAATCTAGCCCAACGTATTGAGCAAAAAAACCAAACTAAATTTTTTGAAGGAATTGCCTCTAGTTTTGAACTACGTCAAGCCCAAACCCAATTATATAGTTCGCAACAAGACTATTTGCAGGCCATGATAGATGTAATAAATAAAAAAGCCGAACTGGAAACTGTTTTAAACGAAATCCCAAAAAACTAATCAATCAAAAAACACTATAAAAATGAAACATATATTCGCATTACTAATTGCAATGGTTATTCTAGCTTCTTGTGGAGGTAACAAAAAGCAATCCATAGAAGATATTATAGCGACCAATAATTTAGAACAAATTCGAGAAAAGAAATCTGAACTAGACGCAAACAAGCAACAACTCTCTTTAGAACTCGAACAATTAGAAGCAAAAATCAAGGAGCTGGACCCTCAAGAAAAAGTACCTTTAATTACAACTTTTACAATTAAAGAAGATGTATTTAACCACTATATTGAGTTACAAGGCAATGTAAGCACAAAGCAAAATTTGGTTATTTATCCCGAGTTTGCTGGTGTACTTTCAAAGGTTTATGTAGTTGAAGGGCAATGGGTAACCAAAGGAAAAATCTTGGCTAAAATTGATGATGGTGGTTTAAGCCAGCAAGTCGCTCAATTACAAATTCAAGTAGATTTAGCAAAAACAACTTTTGAGCGTCAAGAACGCCTTTGGAAACAAAAAATTGGAAGTGAAATTCAATATTTACAAGCAAAATCCAGTTACGAGGCTCAACAAAAAGCGGTTAATCAATTACAAGAACAGATTAATAAAACATTTGTTCGCGCTCCTTTTTCTGGAATTATAGATGATGTTATTACAGAGCAAGGCAGTGTTGTAGCTCCAGGACAATCTCAGTTGTTTAGAATCGTGAACCTTAATAACATGTATATTGAAGTTGATGTTCCAGAGCGTTATATTTCAAATGTAACTTCAGGAAAAAATGTACATGTAAGTTTTCCAATTCTAGGAAAAACAATGAATACTAAAATAAGACAAGCAGGAAGCTATATCAATCCCACAAACCGGACTTTTAAAATTGAAGTTCCAGTACCAAACAAAGACAAATCCATTAAACCCAACTTAACCGCTAGGCTTAAAATAAACGACTATACCAGTGAAAAGGCCATTTTAATTCCGCAAAGTATCATATCCGAAAATGCCAAAGGCCAGCAATATGTTTACACCATAATCGATAAAAACGACAATAAAGCCAGCGCAAAACGTGTGATTATTGAAACTGGAAAAACACAAGGCGACTATATTGAAGTACTATCTGGTTTAAAAAATGGCGACGAGATTATTCAAGAAGGCGCTCGAAGTGTTAAAGACGAACAGGAAGTGAAAATATTAATTAACTAAAACATTTGCTATCTCTAGCTTCTACGTGTTATTGACCATTAACAAAACGAAGACAGGGATAAAAAAACTTTAAAAATGACCAAAAAAGAAAAAAAAGTACATAAAGAGTTTGGGTTATCATCATGGGCAATCAATAATAAAACAACAATGTATGTCTTGATTTTGGTGATATTTGTTCTTGGAACTGGAGCATATTATAGTATGCCAAGAGAAAACTTCCCAGAAATAAAAGAAACCAAAATTTACATTAGTTCTATATATCCTGGCAATACTGCCGAAGACATTGAAAAACTTATTACCGACCCTATAGAAGATAGGTTAAAAACAGTAAGTAATATGGTTGAAATCGTCTCAACCTCACAAGAAGATTACTCTATGGTTATTATAGAGTTTGATGAAAACATAACTGTCGAAGCTGCCAAACAAAAAGTAAAGGACGAGGTAGATTCTGAAACATCCAGCGAAGATTGGCCAACATTTAATAATGCCAAAGTTGAACCGAATGTGTTCGATTTAAGCATGTCTGAAGAAATCCCAATACTCAACATTAACATCTCTGGTGATTACCCTGTTGATAAACTTAAAGCCTATGGCGAATACCTTGAAGATGAAATTGAAGGCCTTCAAGAAATAAAGCAGGTAGATATAAGAGGCGCACAAGATAAAGAAGTTGAAGTTGCCGTGGACATATACAAAATGATGGCTGCTCAAGTAAGTTTTGATGATGTAATCAACACTATAAGTAGAGAAAATATGACACTCTCTGCCGGAAACTTAATTACAAGTGGGCAACGACGTACCATTAGAATTATAGGAGAAATAGAATCTCCCAAAGAGTTGGAGGATTTTGTGGTAAAATCAGAAAACGGAAATTCGATTTATCTTAAAGATATTGCTGAAGTGTCTTTTAAAGATGAAGATAAAACTACCTATGCAAGAGAGTTTGGCGAACCTGTTGTTATGCTAGATGTTAAAAAACGTGCTGGTAAAAACATGGTGGCAGCGGCAGAGCAAATACAAGTAATAGTAGAGGACGCAATAACAAATGTATTTCCTCCAAATCTAAAAGTGACTATCGCTAACGATCAATCTTCAAAAACCATTGGCCAAGTAGATGACTTGGTTAACAACATTATCTTTGGTATTATACTGGTAGTTATTGTTTTAATGTTCTTTTTAGGTTTTAAAAATGCCTTGTTTGTTGGTTTTGCAATCCCAATGTCCATGTTTATGTCGCTTATGATATTAAATATGCTAGGTTACACCATGAATACCATGATTCTTTTTGGTTTAATTATGGGGCTTGGTATGTTGGTTGATAATGGTATTGTAGTCGTTGAAAATGTATATCGTTTAATGAGTGAGGGCATGCCACGTATTGAGGCCGCCAAAAAAGGTATAGGTGAAATTGCATTTCCCATTATCATTTCAACTTTAACAACTGTAGCAGCTTTTGTGCCCTTAGGGCTATGGCCAGGAGTTATGGGTCAATTTATGATTTACTTTCCAGTAACATTATCGGTCGTACTAGGATCTTCACTATTTGTTGCCATTTTTTTCAACTCCGTATTGGTATCACAATTTATGACAACCGAAGACAAGGATATGCCCCTAAAACGCATTGTAATTATCTCTACTGTTGTTGCAATATTTGGTTTATTGATTTTATTAATTGGTGGTGAATATAGAGCCCTAGGAAGCATTATGGTTTTTACATCTATTATGCTTTGGGTGTACCGTTTATTTTTACGAAAATGGGCAAATCAATTCCAAACAAATGCCCTTCCAAGATTAGAGCGTTTTTATGAACGCATACTACGTGCCTCTTTAAATGGAAAAAAACCCATAATAATTGCCTTGGGGACTTTTGTATTGCTTATAGTTGCTTTTATAGGTTTTGGTGCCTCAGTTGATAGCAAACGCACTAAAATAGAGTTCTTCCCAAGTAACATACCAAATCAAATTATTGCTTATATAGAATACCCTGAAGGGACAGATATTGAAAAAACAAACGCTATTACAAAAGATATTGAAGAGCGAGTGTACGCTATAATTAATCAAGAATCTTATAAAGATGAGGATTATAATTTTTTAACAGAAAGTGCTGTTTCACAAGTAGGCGAAGGTGCTGGAAACCCACAGACCGATAGTGGTTCGGCGGCCGAAATGCCTCATCGCGGAAAAATTACAGCTACCATGCGTGAGTTTAAATTTAGACGAGGTGAAGATAGCGAGGCACTTCTTAAAAAAGTGCAAGAGGCTTTAAAAGATGTTTATCCTGGTGTTACTATTTCGGTTGAAAAAGATAATATTGGCCCTTCGGCTGGCTATCCAATAAATATAGAGTTAGAAGGCAATGATTATTCTGAATTGATTGCTACAGCCGAAAAAATGAAAGATTTTATCAACTCTAAAAATATTCAGGGCATAGAGGAATTAAAAGTAGATGTCAATAAATCCAAACCTTCAATGCAAGTTCATGTTGATAGGAAAAAAGCAGGTGAGCTAGGGGTTACAGCAGGACAAGTTGGACAACAATTACGAAATGCTATTTTTGGTGCCAAGGCAGGTATTTATAAAGAAACTGGTGAAGATTATGATATTTATGTGCGCTTTAATGAAGAAAATAGGTATAATACAAGTGCGCTTTTTAATCAAAAAATCACATTTAGAGACCAAGCTTCTGGTAAGATTAAGGAAATTCCTCTTTCTGCCGTTACTAAACAGAGTAACACCTCTGGTTTTAGTGCCATAAAACATAAAGATGTAAAACGAGTGGTTACATTATATTCGGCATTGGCATCTGGTTTTACTGACGCTGGTGCTATTGTTGCACAAATACAAAATGAAATGCAGGGTTTTGATGAAAAACCTGATACTGTAAAAATTGATTATACAGGACAGATTGAAGAAGAAACAAAACAAATGGCTTTTTTAATGGGCGCATTTTTTACAGGGTTGGGGCTTATTTTCTTTATTTTGATTTTTCAGTTTAATTCGGTTTCAAAACCAGCAATTATTATGCTTGCCATTTTCTTGAGCCTTATAGGTGTATTTGGAGGCATTGTTGTAACTGGCAGCCCTTTTGTTATAATGATGACCATGATGGGGATTATTTCCCTTGCTGGAATTGTGGTTAATAATGGTGTGGTACTCCTCGATTATACCCAATTGCTTATTGATAGAAAAAAAGTTGTGAATAATCTCGAAGATACTGCATATTTGGAAAATACCGATTTATTAGAAGCTATTGTAACAGGTGGAAAAGCTCGTTTACGTCCTGTGTTATTAACTGCAATTACCACTATTTTAGGGTTAATCCCTCTAGCAACAGGATTAAACATTAATTTCTTTACACTGTTTAGTGATTTTAATGCTAATATTTATGTGGGAGGAGATAATGTTATTTTTTGGGGCCCATTGGCTTGGACTGTTATTTATGGGTTATTAGTGGCAACCTTCTTAACATTAATTGTGGTACCTGTATTATTCTATTTAGTGTCCAGATTTAAAGTGTGGTTACGCAATAAAACGACTCTTATCCAATCAGCCAAAGATGATTTAATAATTACCGAATCTTAATAAAAAAACCCTCAACAAATGTTGAGGGTTTGAATTTAATTGTCCTTTTTATTAAAATCTATAATCCAATCCAATACTAAAATTTGCTCCTAGTTGTCCTAATTGTTGTACCTCTGATGAGTACAAAAATCTTGACCCTGCTTGCGCTGTCATAGTAGATGCTTTGGTAATATCTGGATATACATCAAAAATATTGTTCAAATTTGCATTTAAACTTAATTTATCGGTAAGCTTATATGCAAAATAAATATCCGTAGCGATTTTAGACGACAACTCTTGATCTATACCTCCACTCCCTTCTGGAGCAGTAACCGTTACCTTTCCAAATAAGGTGTTATTTAAACCATAAGTTACTTTTTCACCATCATAGTTAAGCCCCAAAATGAACTTAGATCTTGGTCTAGAATTAGTAATTAAACCTTGTTCTTCACGAGCAAAAATATTATATCCATTTGAAGCTAATTCAGATGGAGTTGAAATAGCATCTATTTCTGTTTTATTAAAGTTAGCAGCCAAACTAGCGTTAAAAGTACCTGATCCCATTTCAATATTGTTATAGTTTAATACAATATCTGCTCCTGTTGTTTTAGTATTACCTGCATTAATAAAAAATTGTACTGCAACAACATTATTGGCATCCAAAATAGTTTCAACTGGGTTTGTTGGTGCGCCTGGAGCTCCATTTTGATAGCCAATTTGAGATGAGAAGAGTATTCTATCGTCAACCTTTATTTGATAAAAATCAACTGAGGCTGAAAAGTTTTTATCAAACTTATAAGTAACTCCAGCGGCAATATTTTTAGACGTTTCATAAGTTAAACTAGAAACTCCTAAATCTTGAACGGCTTGACTATTGTTTGCTAAAGTCCCTTGCAGTAATGGTTCAGAAGAACCTGCAACAATAATATATTGGCTATTGGTTAAATATCGTTGGTGTAATGTTGGTGCTCTAAAACCAGTACTATATGATGCTCTTAAGGCACCGTTCTCTCCTAGTTTATAACGCCCATTGACTTTCCATGAAAAATTGGAATCACTAACATCTGAGTAATCTTCAAAGCGTCCAGCAACACCAATTAAAAACGCTTCTGAAATATCAAAATCCAACCCAGCATAAGCTGCAAAGTTAGTTCTGTCCCATTCTCCTGCTTCTTCAGGTCTTATCCCTGCAAAAGAATCTGATCCCCCTTTATAATATGATCTTGGATCACCTTCAAACGCTTCAAAAAATTCTTTCTTCCACTCAATTCCTGCCGACATACTTACAACATCAGAAAACACATTTGAGAAATCTAAATTTCCAATAACATTTCTTAAAGAGTAACCTCCTGGCTTAAAGGTTCTTGGAGAAGTTCCGTTATCAGCAAGATAATCCCTGTTTACAGAATTATTTACTGTGTACATTACGGTATTTGCTCCATACGTAACACTGGCATCAACATTAAAAGTATTGCCTAACATAAATTTGGCTCCTAAAGCGTTAATGTGATCTTTTATATCTGTTTCAAATGTTGGTTGGTAGCCTTTAAAATCTTCTGGCTCGGTTAAAAACCCAGAATCGCCAACACCACCTTGCCTCCAATAAGGCGCTCTGTAATATGCAAAACTACGTCCTGTTCTAGATGTATAGCCATTAAAAGAATATAATTCAGCATTTTCGCCTAATGGGTGTCCTATGTTTACAAAAATATCCTTTTTCTCTAAATCTGGTTGCCCAACTTTCATTCCTAAATCTGGGTTGTCTTGAGCCCATTGTACCCAATTAGGTAATGGGTTTGCTGGTAAATCATCTACTCCAGGCGTTCCTGCCCTATTGGTTAATTTTTGTTGGTAATACCCTAGCGTTACATTTGCAAAACCGCCATCTCCAAATCCAAATGTTGTATTATAATCGGCTGCAAAATTAAACCCATCTCCTTCAGATGTAATTCCAGTCTTTGCAGTAATTGTTGAAAATTGTGCGTCTTTTTTAAGCACCATATTAATTACACCAGCAATGGCATCAGATCCATATTGGGCAGAAGCTCCATCACGCAATACTTCAACACGCTCTATTGCAGCAACTGGAATACTTTTTAAATCAATTCCTACTTCGCCTTTACCAGGTGTTCTGTTTAAAAATACTTGGGCACTTTGGTTTTTACGTTTTCCGTTTATTAACACTAAGGTTCTACTTGGACCCAAGCCTCTTAAATCGGCAGGATCATAATGCGCTGTAGCGTCGGAAATTGCTTGATTTTGGGAGTTAAATGATGGCACAGTAAATGTCAACATATTCTCAATAGTAGCTTGACCACTGGTTTTTAACTGTTCAACTCCAATATTATCTATTGGCACAGGTGAATCTAAAATTGTTCTTGGTTTAGAACGGTTTCCTGTAAGAACAACAGCATCTAAAGCTACACCAGATTTCATGGTAATGTTTAAAACACTTCCAGTAACGGTAACTTCTTGTGTTTCAAATCCTACATATGAAAACACTAAAATATCTCCGTTGCTTGCTGAAATTGTATAATTCCCATCAAAATCGGTAGTTGTACCATTGGTTGTTCCCTTTACAATTACAGACACCCCTGGAATTGGTTCGGAACCATCTGTTACTGTACCTGATACTTCCTGTCCGAATACAGTTCCAGTAGTTACTAAAAACACTAGAAATACTAATGTTTTAACATGTAATAATTTGTTCATATTATACTTTTTTATAATTAGTTAACAGCAAATATACTGAAATTATCCATTTTATTATGCATGCATATTAAAATATATTTACAACAACAGTTAAAACTTTGAAGATAATGCGTTGTTTTGATTAAAAAAATAAATTATTTTTAAAATAGAAGTGATCGCGTGTTGTTTAACTAAAGTTTTATAAATTAAATAAAAACTGTGAAAAAAAAATTATACCTTTTAGTATTTACTTAAATTTGCACATCAAAATTTAACTATGTATAGAAGTCATAATTGTGGTGAATTAAGAGTTAGTGATGTTACTAAAAAAGTGACACTAGCTGGTTGGGTTCAAAAATCTAGAGATAAAGGATTTATGATTTGGATAGATTTAAGAGACCGTTATGGAATTACACAGCTTATTTTTGATGAAGAACGTACGTCTAAAGATATGATGCAACAAGCTCAAAAACTTGGTCGTGAGTTTGTAATTCAAGTTGAGGGCGAGGTTATTGAAAGAGCATCAAAAAATTCAAATATACCAACAGGCGATATAGAAATACTCGTCTCTAAATTAAACATCCTCAATAGTGCCAAATTGCCTCCTTTTACCATTGAAAATCTCACCGATGGCGGCGAGGAATTACGTATGCAATATCGTTATTTGGATATTAGACGTAATCCTGTAAAAGAAAATTTAATTTTTAGACACAAGGTTGCTCAAGAAGTTCGAAACTATCTTTCAAAAAATGATTTTATCGAGGTTGAAACACCCTATTTAATAAAATCTACACCAGAAGGTGCTCGTGATTTTGTGGTTCCAAGCAGGATGAACGAAGGGCAATTCTATGCGCTTCCACAATCGCCTCAAACCTTTAAACAACTGCTTATGGTTGGTGGTATGGACAAATATTTTCAAATTGTGAAATGTTTTAGGGATGAAGATTTAAGAGCCGACAGACAACCGGAATTCACACAAATAGATTGTGAAATGGCTTTTGTTGAACAAGAAGATGTCCTAAGGACTTTTGAAGGCTTAACACGTCATTTATTGAAAGAAGTGAATGGTGTCGAGGTCGAAGAATTTCCAAGAATGACCTTTGATGAAGCCATGAAACGCTACGGAAACGATAAACCAGACATTCGTTTTGGAATGGAATTTGGTGAACTTAACGACGTTGCACAACATAAAGATTTTAATGTTTTTAATCAAGCAGAATTGGTTGTTGGTATTGCAGTTCCTAGAGGAAATTCGTATTCAAGAAAAGACATAGATAAATTAATTGATTGGGTAAAGCGACCTCAAGTTGGCGCTTTAGGGATGGTTTATGTACGTTGTAATGATGATGGGACATATAAATCTTCCGTAGATAAATTTTACAACCAAGACGATTTAGCTAAATGGGCAGAGATAACTGACGCAAAAGCTGGTGATTTAATTTGCGTACTGTCAGGAGACACCAACAAAGTAAGAGCTCAATTAAGTGCACTTCGTATGGAGCTAGCAGAACGATTGAGCCTAAGAAACCCGAACAAGTTTGCACCACTATGGATTACAGATTTTCCCCTATTAGAATGGGATGAGGACACCAAACGATACCATGCCATGCACCATCCATTTACCTCACCAAAACCTAATCAAATTAAATTATTAGACACAAATCCTGGTTACGTAAAAGCAAACGCTTACGATTTAGTATTGAACGGAAACGAAATTGGTGGTGGATCCATAAGAATTCACGACAAAGAAACTCAATCGTTAATGTTTGACCATTTAGGGTTTACAAAAGACGAAGCCAAAGAACAATTTGGCTTTTTAATGGATGCTTTTGAATATGGTGCACCTCCTCATGGTGGTATCGCCTTTGGATTGGATAGGCTGGTTGCTATTTTAGGTGGGCAAGAAACCATAAGGGACTTTATTGCGTTTCCAAAAAACAACTCTGGTCGCGATGTGATGATAGATGCACCTGCTTCAATTGATAACGACCAACTAAAAGAATTACATTTAAAACTGGATTTATAAAGCTTTGAAAAAAATAATTTCGAAACCTGTCCTACTTTAAATACCAGACAGGTTTTTTTATTACTTTTATTAAATGCCTAGGAAACCATTTGTGAAACGTTTTTTAATTTGGAAATACAAACGTGTTTCACAGCGTAATTTTATTTTGCTCTTAAGTGGTATTATTGGTCTTATAGCAGGATTAATTTCGGTTTTATTAAAGAACTTAACCTTTGGTATTTCATGGTTATTAGAGCATACCATCATATTTTCACAAAATAAGATATATTTCATTCTACCTGTTATAGGTTTAACGCTGGTTTATTTCTTTGTCAATAAAATTTCCAAAAAACCATTAGAGCCAGCGATTCCTTCAATTCTATTTGCGCTATCAAAAAAAGATGGCAAAATAGCTTCCAATAAAATAATTTTACCACTTATTACAGCGCCCTTAACCGTTGGGTTTGGTGGCTCGGTAGGTCTATTAAGTCCTGCCATTTTTTCGGCATCTGCTGCAAGTTCAAGTATTGGAAAATTACTGCATATTAACAGGAAAACCAGAACATTGCTTATTGGTTGTGCTGCTGCTGGTGTTATTGCAACCAGCTTTAAATCGCCTCTTGCGGCAGTTATTTTTGCTATTGAGGTTTTTAGTCTTGATTTAACTTTTGCATCCCTGCTTCCTTTACTTATTGCCTCTTTAACCTCAATAATTACATCCTATTTTTTTGTTGGTAATGAAATTCTATTCAAATTTCAAGTAACTGATATATTTCAAGTAAAAGACACTGTGTTTTATATACTTCTTGGCGTTGGAACTGGAATAGCTTCAGTTTACTTTTCAAAAATTTACTTTGCCATATTTGCATTTTTTAGTCGATTTAATACACGTTTAAAAAAACTGATTGTTGGTGGTTTAGCTATAGGAATTATGCTTTATTTTATTCCAGCACTTTATGGTGAAGGATTTAGCTTTATCAACGATTTATTATCAGGAAACCATATTGCTGCTATTGGAGAAACGCCATTCAATAATTATATTGATAATATTTGGGTAGTCATAGCACTGTTGTTTGGTATTACTGTTTTTAAATCCATTGCCATGACAACAACCTTTGCAGCAGGAGGAACTGGAGGAATTATTATTCCAACTTTGGTAATGGGTAGCGCTTTAGGGAATGTGGTGGCAAAAATCATTAATAACTTAGGCTTTGATTTTCATGTTTCTGAAGCTAATTTTACTTTACTTGGGATGGCTGGATTAATAGCTGGTGTTTTACATGCACCTTTAACTGCCATATTCTTAATTGCAGAAATAACTGGCAGTTATGAGTTGTTTGTACCACTAATGATCACTGTTTCTATGTCCTTTATTTTGACGAAAAACAGTCTAGAACACACCATTTACACTAAAGAATTGGCTGAAAAAGGCCAGCTCCTTACTCATGATAAAGACCAAAGTGTATTAACTTTAATGAAAATGGATTCAGTGATTGAACATAATTTCATAAAACTACATCCAGAAATGTCGCTTGGAGAAATGCTCCACAAAGGGGTTTCTAAATCAAATAGAAACTTATTTCCAGTAGTAGATGCAGATGAAAACCTAGTTGGAGTCGTACTATTAGACAGTATAAGAGATGTTATGTTTGACCAAAGTTTATACGAAACAACCTCAGTTGAAACTTTTATGCGTAATCCGCCAGAGGTTATTAGCTATGAAAAAGATTCGATGCAAAAAGTAATGCAAAAATTTCAAAATTCTGGAGCCTGGAATTTACCCGTATTAAAAAATGAAGTATATTATGGTTTTGTGTCAAAATCAAAATTGTTAACAGCCTATAGGCGTGAATTGATTAATTTTACCTCATGAAATATATAATTTGGTTTTTTTTTATTGCGTCCATTGGCAGTATTATTGCAGGATGCTTTTTTGAATTTGAGTTTTCAGAAAAGCTTATTGGCTTTGGTGTGGTAGGATTGTTTTTAATTGTGTTCCCTCTGTTTTCTTATTATAGATGGAAAGACCGAAACGTTAAGGACTATATGATTACCAAAGAGAGTTTAGAAAAAATGCGCAAGTTTAAAGATTGATGCTTTTGTTATTTCTTAATTCAAATTACGTTTTTCCATAAAGAATTTTTTTATAAGTGTCGCAGCTTCATTAGCAAGAACACCTCCTTTAATAGTTGTTTTTGGATGCAATTGCGCTCCCACAGCACCACAACCTCGTTTTTTGTCTTTAGCACCAAACACAATATGACTTATCTGACTCCAGTACAAAGCTCCTGCACACATTTGGCAGGGTTCTAACGTTACATATAACGTACATTTTTGAAGATATTTCCCTCCTAAAAAATTAGAAGCAGCAGTTATGGCTTGCATTTCGGCATGAGCAGTGACATCATTAAGCAATTCTGTAAGATTATGTGCTCGAGCAATGACTCTATTATCAACAACAATAACAGCACCTACAGGAATTTCCCCTTTTTCAAAAGCCACTTCTGCTTCTTGCAACGCTTTTTTCATAAAATAAGTATCATCAAAAGGGTTCTCCATAAACGTAAAAATACAATTTCATCTTGTACATTTGCAATCGCATGCGCAAATTATTAAATCATATTAATTCACCTAAAGATTTACGTCAACTCAACCAAGCAGACTTACCTCAGCTTGCAAAAAATTTACGCGATTTTATTATTAATATTGTTGCCACAAAAGAGGGTCATTTAGGTGCTAGCCTTGGTGTAGTTGAATTAACTATTGCTATACATTATGTGTTCAATACACCAGAAGATTTATTGATTTGGGATGTTGGGCATCAAGCATATGTCCATAAAATCTTAACAGGAAGAAAAGATATCTTTAAAACCAATAGGCAATTTAAAGGCATTAGTGGTTTTCCAAAACGTGATGAAAGTATTTATGACACTTTTGGTGTAGGTCATTCTTCAACCTCAATTTCGGCTGCATTAGGGATGGCAATCGCATCTAAACTAAGAAAAGAGAAAAAACAACATATAGCAGTTATTGGAGACGCATCCATTGCTAGTGGGATGGCTTTTGAAGGGCTTAATCATGCTGGTGTTACCAATGCTAATCTTTTAGTGATTTTAAACGATAACACCATTGGCATAGATCCAAGTGTAGGTGCTTTGAAGAAGTATTTGACCAATGTGAAAAAAGGCACCCAAAAACAAGATAATATTTTTGAGGCCTTAAATTTTAATTATTCTGGACCAATAGATGGCCATGACCTAAATAAACTCATTACTGAGCTTGATAGATTAAAAACAGTTAAAGGCCCTAAACTATTGCATGTTATTACAACCAAAGGTAAAGGACTAAAACAGGCAGAAGAAGACCAAGTAAAATATCATGCACCAGGAAAATTTGATGCCTCAACCGGTGATTTGATTTTAAAAAAACCTTCAAAATTCACAAAATATCAAGATGTTTTTGGATATACCATTGTGGAACTTGCAAAACAAAATGAAAAAATAATTGGTATTACACCAGCAATGCCAACTGGAAGTTCCCTTAAATATATGATGGATGTTTTTCCCGAGAGAGCTTTTGATGTTGGTATCGCCGAACAACATGCTGTTACCTTAGCTGCAGGAATGGCAACTCAAGGATTAGTGCCCTTTTGTAATATTTACTCAACATTTTTACAACGTGCTTATGACCAAGTAATACATGATGTGGCATTACAAAAACTACCTGTAATTTTCTGCTTAGATCGTGCTGGATTAGTTGGTGAAGATGGTGCAACACACCATGGTGTTTTTGATTTGGCATATTTAAGATGCATTCCAAATCTTATTATTTTTGCTCCTAGAAATGAAATCGAGTTGCGAAACATTATGTTTACCGCTCAACTTGGGTTAGAATTGCCAATAGCTATAAGATATCCTAGAGGAAGTGGTTATGTTAAACATTGGAAGCAGCCTTTTAATAAAATTCTTATTGGCAAAGGAGAACAGCTAAAAGAAGGTAAAAATATAGCTGTTTTAAGTTTAGGAACTATTGCAAAAAATGTCTCTGAAGCTATAAAAAATATTGAAGTTTCGCATTATGACATGAAATTCTTAAAACCAATAGACGAAAAATTGCTGCACCAAATATTCAAAAAATATCAAACCCTTTTTACTGTGGAAGATGGTACTGTTAAAGGTGGTTTTGGTAGTGAAATATTGGAGTTTGCTTCAAAAAATGGGTATTCAAAAACCATAAAAACCCTTGGAATCCCTGATGAATTTATTGAACATGGTAGCATTGATGAATTGCAACACTATATTGGCTTAGATTCAAAAAGCATAAAAAACGTTATAACAAATCAACTACAACGTCATTCCCATTAGTTTCTTGTAGATTAAAATAGCATTACTATCAGACAATAGCGATATGTAATGGCACACACTTAACACTCTAATATAAAGTTTGTTATCATTGACTTTAACTGAGTTTGGAAGTGTTTTTAAAATAAGTTTATCATAGTTGGTTGCATGGTTGTTATAACAATTGTTCACAGCTAAAATGTAAGTTTCCAAAAGTTTTGTAATAACCTTATAACCTGAAATTTCCTTTTCAACAACTTCTATAGATTGGTAAATATTTTCAACACTCAACTTAATAATATCATTAATTTGTGCCTCGTACTTACTTTTATCTAGTAATGCACAATCAAAATCACCATTTAAAATAGCCGCTTCATGTTTCATAAAAATATCTACCGCTTCATTTATAAGCGATCCAATGGCTAATGCGCGTAAATACCCAACACGGTCTTCTTTGGTTGAAAGCGCATAATAATTTTCAGGTTTAATATTATGCCTAATTATTTTAGATAAATACTCTAAGGCAAATTCTTCTTGAATGAGACCTAAATTAATCCCATCTTCAAAATCGATAATCGTATAGCAAATATCATCGGCCGCTTCCACTAAAAAAGCCAAAGGATGTCTCGCAAAACTTGTATGGTTTCCTGTTCTTGTTGGTTTTAAACCTAGTTCTTTCGCCACATCCAAAAAAGCTTCTTTTTCACTCTGGAAAAACCCATATTTTTTATCGGCTATATGTGTTGTGGCTTTCTTGGGCAATGACTCTTTTGGGTATTTTGTAAAAGCTCCTAAGGTCGCATAACTTAAACGCAAACCTCCTTCCCTGCCTTCTCTTGACTGTGCTACAATTTTAAACCCATTGGCATTGCCTTCAAAATCACATAAATCTTGATACTCTTTCAGATTCAATTGGGCTTTAAATTTTTCTCCTTCTCCATTTTTAAAAAAATGTCCAATAGCTTTTTCCCCTGAATGCCCAAAAGGTGGGTTTCCAATATCATGTGCCAAGGCTGCGGAAGCGACTATAGCACCAAAATCGTTTGCTTGGTAACCATGAATCTCTTGTAAATGAGGGTATTTCTCTAGTACTTTCAACCCTACCTGTCTTCCCAAAGAACGACCAACTACACTTACTTCTAAACTATGTGTGAGACGCGTGTGTACAAAATCTGTTTGCGACAATGGTATGACCTGTGTTTTGTCTTGAAGGCTTCTAAACTCAGGTGAAAATATAATACGGTCATAATCAACCTCAAAGCCCAATCGTGTTTCGTCTTGTTCTTTTCTTAATCGTTTATTCGTGTCGCCAAAGCGTTTTAAAGAGAGTAATTGTTCCCAGTTCATGGTTTAAAATTTGAGGCTGTAAGATACATATTTTCAATGTTAAATAATTGTTTCCAAAAAATAAAGAATTAGCTGTTTCATAACAATAACTTAACCCTTTTGTTACTGAGGTTTAACCTGCAATTAACCTCATCTTTACACTACATAAGTTTCTTTGTACCAAGAAAAATTAGAAAAACTTATTAAATCAAATACGATGAAAAAATTATTATTATCAGGTCTATTATTAAGCATGTTAATACTTACAGGATGTTTTAAAGATGATGACACTCCAATCATTATTGAAGAAACAACAATTATCATAAATGGTGGTGGTACTGGAGGCGGAAGCTCAGTAGTGGACGTTACAGGAGCAATTACTGAAAATACAACTTGGACAAACGATAACATATATAAACTAAACCAAAAGGTTGTTGTAGATAATGGTGCAACTCTAACGATTCAAGAAGGGACCATTATTAAAGGATCTCCTGGAACTGGTACTTTGGCCTCAGCCCTAATCATTGCAAGAGGTGCAAAAATAAATGCTGTTGGAACACCTACTCAACCAATTATCTTCACTTCTTCAACAGATGATATTGAAATTGGAGAAACTTCTGGAACAAATTTAGATGAAAACGATAGAGGCCTTTGGGGAGGACTTATTATTTTGGGTAATGCACCATGTTCTTTCTCAGGAGATATAACTGAAGCTCAAATTGAAGGGATTCCTGCCGATGACACCTTTGGATTATATGGAGGTACTGACCCAGAGGACAACTCTGGTGTTTTGTCTTACATCTCCATTCGTCATGGTGGAGCTCTTATTGGTGAAGGAAATGAGATTAACGGATTAACATTAGGTGGTGTTGGAAACGGAACTATCATTAACAATATTGAAGTAGTTGCAAATGTTGATGATGGGATTGAATTTTTTGGTGGTACTGTAAATGCTTCAAACTTATTGGTTTGGGCTCAAGGTGACGATGCCTTGGATATTGACCAAGCCTATTCTGGAACCATTGATAATGCTGTTGTAGTTTTAGGAGATTTTTCAGATCATGCTTTTGAAATTGATGGTCCAGAAGGCTCAGCAACTGGTTCTTTCACGCTACAAAACGCTACAATTATTGGTAATTTAACTACTGAAAATGGTGAATATGCCGACTACAGAAGTAAAGCTATGGGAAATACAAGTAACATATTTGCATACGGTTTTAAAGCTTCATCAGATATTGAGTTGGATAATGATGGTGTTGCAACAAATTATAATGACGGTTTATTAACTTTTGGAACTTGGGAAATTGTTTTACCAGAAGGTGTAACAGATGTAACAAGTTTGTTTGCAAATAAAGCTGAAACAGTTACAGTTACAGGTTTTGGTGATACAGCTTCTGCTGTTACTCTTGGCTCACAAACAGTTGGTGCTACAACGTCTAGTTTGGCTTGGACTTATGCAAATGCTACTGCTAACTTAGGATTTTAAATATAAACCTAAGTAGTATTAGTTTTAATATTTGTGACTCAAGAAAACTCAAAATATGAAAAAAAAGATATACTCGCTCTTAATACTTCTACTTTTATCGTTAAGCTTTGTAAAAGCTCAAACAGGTACATTAGCAGGTACTATTATAGATGGTGAGTTTGTAGAACCAATGGCTTTTGCAAATATTTTGGTAAAAGGAACAACCATTGGAACAACTTCTGATTTTGATGGTAAATACCAATTAGAGTTAGAACCAGGCACCTATACCATAGTGTTTTCGTTTGTAGGCTACACCACTCAAGAAATTAGTGATGTTGTAATAAAAACTAATGAGGTTACGCCTTTGGATGTTACATTAGCTACAAACTCGTTAGAAAAAATTGTTATTACAACATCTGCAAAACGAAATACTGAAAGTTCGGTGTTGAATCTTCAAAAAAAATCTGTTGTAGTATTAGATGGTTTGTCTGCACAATCCATTAAAAGCACTGGCGCAAGTAACTTAGCAAGTGCTGTTAAAAATATTCCTGGAGTTTCCATTGAAGGTGGTAAGTATGTATATGTTAGAGGTTTGGGTGATCGTTATACAAAATCTATTCTCAATGGCATTGACATTCCAGGTTTAGATCCAGACAGGAATACCATTCAAATGGATTTATTCCCTACTAATATTTTAGACAATGTTATCGTACTAAAATCTGCTTCGGCTGAATATCCTGCAGATTTTACAGGAGGAATTGTTGATATTGTTACCAAAGACTTTCCAACAAAACCTGAATACACAGTTTCTTTAGGTACTGGTTATAATCCAGAAATGCACTTTAATGATAAGTATTTAACTTATACAGGAAGTAAAACCGATTTTTTTGGTTTTGATGATGGTACAAGAGATTTGCCTATTCATAGATACCAACCAATTCCTGGTACTTTTGAAAACAGATTGCTATTAAATACCCTAACCAATCGTTTTCAAAAAGAGTTACAAGCTAAGCAAGAAACCAGTAATGCAAATTTTGACTTCGGTTTTACACTTGGAAATCAATATGATCTTGGAGATGATAAAATTGGTTATCAAGCTTCATTCTCATATAAAAATGAAACCATATTTTATGAGAATAGAAAAGATGGTGCTTTTATAAAAAACAACTCTGATTCATCAATTAATGATTTAAACTTTGTTTTAGATTCTAATGGTTCTGAAGGTATCAATAATGTAATATTAAACGGTATGCTTGGTTTGGCTTATAAAACAGATAAATCAAAGTTTAAAGTAAATTTGCTACATATTCAAAATGGAGAATCCACAGCTGGAATTTTTGATCAAGTCATTTCACAAGATGGTGTTGGTGGTGGTTTAGAGCCTTTAACCAAAAATGCGTTGACTTATACCGAACGCTCAATAACCAATGTGTTAATAAGTGGTGACCATCGTTTAAGCGATAATGAAAATGCCTTTAACTTAGAGTGGAAATTCTCTCCTACGTTTTCAAAAGTTATGGACAAAGACCACCGAATCACACCGCTTCAACAATCTGGGGAAGGTGATTATTTTATTAGTCCATCTGCTTCTACATATCCCATTCAACTTTGGAGAGACCTCATAGAAGAAAACTGGGCTGCTAAAATTGACTTGGATAAAACGACAAACTTATTTGGAAGACCAGCAAAATTAAAATTTGGTGGTGCTTATACATACAAGTTCAGGGATTTTAGTATAGATGACTATACCTTTAACATAAGAGGAGACGATTCTTTTATTGCTGATGGTAATGTTGATAATTTATTGGCACCTGAAAACCTTTGGAATCCAACTACAGATTCTGGAACTTATTTAGTATTTGGAGATCAATTTAACCCAAATGATGCTTATGAAGGGGAACAAGCTATTGGAGCAACTTATTTTTCAGCAGAATTCAATATAACAGAGCAATTAAAAACTGTTTTAGGAATTAGAACCGAGTTTTTCAAGTCTTATTACACAGGCCAGAATAGCTCAACCGTTTATAATAGCGAGTTAATATTAGATGAATTTGATTTCTTCCCATCAGCTAACTTAATTTATAGTTTAAATGATGAATCCAATATTAGGTCATCCTATTCCCGAACAACAGCGAGACCCTCATTTAAGGAAGCTTCAGTAGCACAGATTTTTGACCCAATTACCAACAGGCTATTTATTGGTAATATAAATTTAATACCAACTTATGTGAACAATTTTGATTTGAGATACGAGCGTTTTGGTGAGGCTGGACAAATGTTTGCAATAAGTGGGTTTTACAAAAATTTTAAAGACCCTATTGAGCAAGCCTTCTTTTTGCAAGCACCTACTCAACTAACGGTAGATAATTTAGGTAATGCCAAAGTGTATGGTATTGAGCTTGAGGTTAGGCAACGTCTAGGGTTTATTTCTGAAGGTTTAAACAATTTGAAATTTAATGCAAATGTATCTTTCATAAAATCTAAGCTTACCATGTCTGATGATGAGTTTGAAAGTAGGTCTTTAGCAGCAAGGGATGGTGAAACTATTGATAGAAAAAGAAATTTGCAAGGTCAAGCTCCTTTCTTACTTAACTTTGGCTTGGACTATAATAATTCTGACATTGGGCTTCAAACCGGTTTGTTTTTTAATGTACAAGGAGAAACCCTTGAAGTTGTAGGTATTGGTCTGGTTCCGGATGTTTATACAAAACCTTTTGAAAGTTTAAATTTTACGCTTAATAAATCTATTGGTGAGAATAAACGTTCCAGCATCGATCTAAAAGTATCCAATATACTTGGTAGCGATAGAGAAAGCGCTTATCAATCGTACAAAACTCAAGAACAAATATTTTCGCTTAGAAGTCCTGGTACTGAATTTTCGTTAGGATACACTTTTAAGTTTTAGCAATTTGAACATTAGTCATAAAAAAGAGGCTGTCTAAAAAGTGTCATTCTGAATGAAAATGAAGAATCTCTTAAAAATTAAAATGTTGATTTATAGATTATTGAGATTTTTCGACTAAGCTCAAAATGACAATAAAAGCACTTTTTAGACAGCCTCTTTTTATTGTTTTTATAAAGATTATTTCTTATTTCTTACCGCTACTTTAGTTTGTTCATTCCATTCATTAACATTAACGATTCTTGAATCTATATAATCAACCTCTTTAAGTTTTCCATCTGTCCAAAAAAACCATTTACCAACTTTTTTGTTGTTGTCATAGTTTCCAACCATTAGCTTTTTCCCATTAACGTCAAAGCTGGTCCAAGTTCCATGTAATTTTCCGTCAGCATTGAAAGTGCCTTGTTGTTGTAAAGTTCCATCTTGGTAATAATACGTAGCTTCTGTAATATCACCTTTTTTTTCAATTTTTACATTCGTATCAGCTTGTCCAAAAGTTGAGGCTGCAACGAATAAAAGTCCTAATAATAAAATACTTTTCTTCATAATGCATTATGTTTTAATTAGTTTGCCGACGTATCAAATATAAAGATTAGTTAACAATTAAGCAATATTTAATTAACATTAAATTTACATTAAATATATAATCATCTGTTTTTTAGCTATTTATACGGCAAATAAAATACACCATAGCTTAATGATTTATTAATATTGTGGTTACATTTATCTTATTTATGTATTGGATATTTGTGACTGTCTTAAGACAATAATTAGTATTTCATATAATCTATTAGTTTTTGTCGACTACATTATCATGAATTCTAATAGCTGCCTTTGGCCAAGGCAGCTTTTTTTCATCACTAAAGTTAATATTTAGTTTACATTAAGTTAACATTGGTTTTAGTTATTTGCAGCGACAAAAACTAATACTGAATTATGAAACTTAACATTACCCTAGTTGCTATCGCTTTTCTAACACTAACATCACTAAACGCACAAGAAATTAGTGATACTTCATTTGGAAAAGGTTTAATTAACTTTGTTGCAAAAGACAGCTCGTTTAGTGTAAAATTTGCACCTCGTTTTCAAGTACGCTCAATATCTTCTTGGGATTACGATGGCAATCAATATGGTAGCCCTGAACATAATTTTATAGTACGTAGAGCGCGTTTAAAATTTGACGGTTTTGCTTACAGTACAAAGCTTAAATATAAAATAGAGTTGGGTTTGTCCAATAGAGACATTTCTGGTGCCAATCAATTTAATAGAAATACGCCACGATATATTCTAGATGCAGTTATCATGTGGAATTTTGCTGGAAATTGGGAATTATGGGCAGGTCAAACAAAGCTTCCTGGAAACGTTGAGCGTGTTGTGTCTTCAGCAAACCTTCAATTAATAGATCGTTCACTACTTAATAGTCGTTTTAATATAGATCGTGATTTGGGTATCCAATTACGTCATAAAACGAATTTAGGTGGTGATTTTTTAATGCGTGAAAAATTTTCTGTGTCACAAGGAGAAGGTCGTAACGTTACTGAAGGAAATGAAGGCGGCTTGCAATATACTGCTCGATTAGAGTTTTTACCTTTTGGAACGTTTAAATCTAAAGGGGATTATAGCCAATCGGATTTAAAGCGCGAGGAGAAACCAAAACTAATGCTTGGCTTTACATATAATTATAACCAAGATGCAGTTAGGGAAAGAGGGTTTGCTGGTGATTATATGATGAGAGCTGATGGGTCTTTATATCAAACAGACCAAACAACTGTTTTTGCAGATGCCATGTTTAAATACAATGGGTTTTCATTTATGGGTGAATATGCGAAACGAACTGCCGACGATGAAATTGCTACTGAAACAAATGGCATTACACCAACTGGAGATATTGTATTAACTGGTAATGCTTTAAACTTGCAAGCTGGTTATTTATTCAAAAATAATTATGAAATCGCTGCGCGTTTTACAACAGTAGATTATGAAAGTGTTACTGGCGCCATACCAACAAAACAATATACACTAGGTGTTAACAAATTTGTTGTTGGTCATAAATTAAAAGTGCAGTCTGATATTAGCTATACAACACTTGAGGGGAATGATGATAACATAACTTTCAGACTAGGTTTTGATATTCATTTTTAAAAACATAACATTAACATAACATATCACTGCAAAAGACAAAAGATATTTGCAGATTAATACTAATTAAATTATGGACAATATTTATTTATTAATGCTCATTGCCATTACAGTTCTTGCAGTTGTAGATATTGTAGTAGGCGTAAGTAATGATGCAATTAACTTCTTGAACTCAGCTATTGGATCTAAAGTTATTTCACTTAGAACAATTATGATTGTTGCAAGTTTAGGAATATTTATTGGAGCAGTATTTTCTAGTGGTATGATGGAAGTTGCTAGAAAAGGTATTTTTATTCCTGCTCAATTTGAGTTTAGTGAAATTATGCTCATTTTTATGGCAGTAATGATTACTGATATTCTATTATTGGATTTCTTTAACACCTTAGGTCTTCCAACATCTACAACAGTTTCGATAGTATTTAATTTACTAGGTGCTGCGGTAGTTATGTCATTAATAAAAATTAGTGCTTCAGATTCGCAAACTTTTGCAGATTTAGGTACTTATATCAATACCAAAACTGCACTTACAATTATTAGTGGAATTCTATTGTCTGTATTAATCGCTTTTACAGTTGGTGCTATAGTCCAGTGGGTTTCACGTCTTCTATTTACATTCAACTATGAAAAAAGAGTGAAAAACTTTGGAGTTATTTTTGGAGGCGTAGCATTAACAGCTATTACTTATTTTATTTTCTTGAAGGGTTTAAAAGGAACGCCTTATTACAATGATTTAAAAGGAATGCTTGAAGGGAATGAGATTTATATTATACTTGGAAGTTTTGCTTTTTGGTCTATTTTCTCTTTTATATTCGAAAAAGCAACCAAAAAAACCGTACTTCTTTTTGTTATTGGTGTTGGAACTTTTGGATTAGCATTAGCGTTTTCTGGGAACGACTTGGTAAACTTTATTGGAGTACCAATGGCTGCCTACCATTCATACGAAGCTTGGGCTGGTAGTGGTATGGACGCAACAATGTCTATGGCAGTATTAGACAAAAAAGTCCCAGCAGAACCATTATTATTATTTATTGCTGGAGGAATCATGGTATTAACATTATGGTTCTCTAAAAAAGCAAAAACAGTTGCTGAAACAGAGATTAGTTTATCTCGTCAAGGTGAAACTCATGAGAAATTTGAGCCAAATAGACTTTCAAGAAGTGTTGTAAAAGGAACTTCTCAGCTTTCAAATTACTTTAGTGCTTTAGTGCCTAAATCAATACAGCAAAGTATCTCTAATAGTTTTAAAAAACCTGATGTTATATTGACCAAAGACCAAAGTATAGATGCTCCTGCATTCGATATGATTCGTGCTTCGGTTAACCTTATGGTTGCTGGTGTATTAATTGCCATTGCTACATCTATGAAATTACCATTATCTACAACATACGTGACATTTATGGTAGCCATGGGTACTTCTTTGGCAGATCGTGCTTGGGGAAGAGAAAGTGCTGTATATCGTGTTGCTGGGGTTTTTAATGTTATTGGAGGATGGTTTGGAACCGCAATTGGTGCTTTTATTGCTGCTGGTACTGTGGTATTCTTAATTAATTGGAATCCTAAAGTTATGATTCCTATTTTATTATTGTTAACTGCTATTTTGTTATATAGAAATTATAAATCACATCAAAACAAATCGAATAAAGTTAAAGACGAAGACAGTTTGACTAAAGCTGAAAGCAGCTCTGTTCAAGGTGTAATACAAGAAAGTGCTAAAAACATTGCCAATGTGGTAAAACGTACAAATAGAATTTATTCTAATGCTATTGTGGGTCTTGCAAGACAAGATTTATTACTACTTAAAAAGAGTAAAAAACAAGTGATTAAATTAACTGCCGAGGTAGATGATTTACGTGACAATATTTTCTTCTTTATTAAAAATTTAGATGAATCTAGTGTTGAAGCAAGTGGGTTTTATATTGATATTTTAAGCCACTTACAGGATATGACACAGTCTTTAGAGTTAATCTCTAAAGTATGTTATAAGCACATTAATAATAATCACAAAAAACTTAAATTCAATCAAGTTAAAGAGCTTAAAGAAATAGACGATAAATTGGAGATTCTATTTAATGATACCGAGAAAGCATTCAGGTCTGGTTCGTTTGATGAGATTGGAACTATTATTAGTGAAAAGAAAGAAGTTTACGATTTGGTAAAAGATAAAATTAAACAACAGGTTAAAAGAACTAGGACCGAAGAATCAAGCCCAAAAAACACAACCTTATATTTTAGTGTTTTACTTGAAACTAAAGACTTAATAAATGCTACTATGAATTTATTAGAAGGATATCATAGTGCGCACGATAGTTCTGTAGAACCTGCCACACTACCTGATGATCTTATTGAAGAGTTAAAATCTGATAGTGATGTGATAGATGGAAAAGAAAAACCTGAGTAGTTAAAACTGTACCTTAAAAAGAGGCTGTCAAAAAAAGTGTCATTCTGAATGAAAATGAAGAATCTCATAAAAATTAAAATGTTGATTTATTGATTATTGAGATTTTTCGACTAAGCTCAAAATGACAATAAAATCACTATTTAGACAGCCTCTTTTTTTGTGCCATTCTCCAAAATAGTATCCTTTTTACCGTAGAGCAATTCGGCAACAATAATTAAGTTTTTAATCATATCGTTAACATTATCATTATCATTTACTAATGATGAAGCCATATCGACTGTTATTAAATCCTCTCTAATTAAACGGTCTATTTCTAAATTTTCTTTATGGATATTAGCTTTAGCTTCTTCTTTTAACTTTGTAAGTATTTTATAATATTTTTTGTTGTCCTTTTCGGTTCTAAATAAATATGTTACACGAAGCACTCTAGCTATCCGTTTTCTAAGCTTATCGTATTCTTTTTTGATATATGTGTTATTTGAATTTAAATAAAGTGTTACGTTTCGACTTAGCTCATTAACGTCCTTAATGACTTCTACCATACGCCTGTTGGCAATTTTTATTTCGGCTATTTCGCTATTTTGCAATTCAGATAATGGTAAAATACTCTGTGCCTTAGTGGCAAATTTAATTATCTCGCCATAGATGTGTTTTATTCTTGTAGTGTAAAACTCTCTAATATCTGTTTCAAATAAAATATTCGACTTTTTTATAACCTTCTTAAGTTTTAAATTAGATTTTATATCTTCTCTGTGAATGTTTAAAGCGTGAGCTACAATTTCGAAAACAGCATTTTTAAATAAATATTTAGACTCCTTGATTAATGTAGCAATAGCTGTTTCCGGATATTTTAATGCATCTGAGGTTAAAAACTTAGGCTCATCAATGGTCTTTGTATCATCTGCTATTTTGGGCACCACTTTTTCAACCACTTTTGCAATTGGTTTTACAAACCATACTAATAGAAAAGTATTAATAATATTAAACGTTGTATGGAATAACGAAAGTGCAACAGGAATTGCTGCAGCAGTTAAATATGGTGATTCTGACCCAAATTGAGTAGATAGCCAGCTTACAAATTTCAAGAAAGGGTAGAACAGTGCCAACATCCAAATAACACCAATAATATTAAAAATTAAATGTGCCCTTGCTGTTCGTTTAGCTTGGTAGTTAGCAACAATGGCAGCCAAATTTGCGGTAATGGTAGTTCCTATGTTTTCTCCTAAAACCATAGCTGCTGCCATCTCAAAAGGAATCCACCCTTCGGCGGTCATAATTAAAGTCAATGCTATGGTTGCGCTAGAAGACTGTATTACAACTGTTAATACAGTACCTATAAGTAAAAATATTAATATTGATAAATATCCAAGATCTGTATATCTCGAGAGGAAAGAAAGTATTTCAGGGTTGCTCTTAATATCTGGCATCGCCTCTTTTAAAAACTGAAGCCCAATAAAAATAAGCGCAAAACCTATAATAAAACTTCCAATATTTTGAGTTTTCTCTTTTTTAGCAAATGTAAAGGCAAATCCAAATCCTACCAGTGGCAACGCGATTGCGCTCATGCTTACTTTAAAGCCTAAAAGAGTGATTAACCATGCGGTAATGGTTGTACCAATATTGGCTCCCATAATAACACTTATAGCTTCGGTTAAGGTTAATAAACCAGCGTTTGAAAAACTAACCACCATTAAGGTAGTGGCAGATGACGATTGAATTACTGAAGTGATTAAAAACCCTGTAATGATACCTAAAAACCTATTAGAAGTCATTTTTGCCAAAATAGACCTCATTTTCCCTCCAGCTAGTTTTAAAAGTGCATCACTCATTACCTTCATACCAAATAAAAAGACGCCTAAAGCACCTATTAACTGTAGTATTTCAGTAAAACCATATTGCATATTATTCTGTTAGTTTTTGTCCACTAAATTAATGTCAATAAATATAACTTAAAAAAAGTTTACCTTGTTATGATAAAAGTCATGTCACTAAAACAATTACACATATGAAACCGAGGGGTCCAGGAACTCATATTTTTGAAACTGTCGAAACCCCAACTTTTAAAGACAAAGAGTATTTAGTGCTTAATGCAAAATATAAAAAAGCCGTAGGAACTGATATTTGGTATTTCTATTTTGACACTGACATCAATGCTATAGGAATCTACCAGTTTTTAAACAAGATAAAAATACCTAAAGTACGTGCTTGGTACTATAGCACAGATAATAGCTATTTAGGGTCTGATGTATTGGAATAAAAAAAGCACCTCATCCGAAACGTCGGAACAAGGTGCATTAACAACATTTATTTATTGAATTATTAAGAACCGCACATTAAACAATCGTCGCCTTCAGCTTCTTTAGCTTGGGCTATTAAAGCTTTCATTTCTTCGGCAGACATTGGTTCAACTTCGGTTTTTTGTGCAAATTTTACAGCAGTTTTTGCTGCCTTTTCTTTACGTTGTGCAACTACAATTTCTTCAGCTGCATCTGGAGCTGGAACTGCAACTTCAACAACAGCTTCTACTGGTTGTTCTTTCTTCTTCTTTTTATCCAGTGTAAACTTAATAGCATCAACAGCACTCTTGGTACGTAAGTAATACATGCCTGTTTTTAAACCGCTTTTCCAAGCGTAAAAATGCATGGATGTTAATTTTGCCATAGTGGCACCTTCCATAAATAGGTTAAGTGACTGAGATTGATCGATAAAGTATCCTCTTTGACGAGACATATCTATAATATCTTTCATACTCAATTCCCAAACTGTTTTGTACAATTCCTTGATGTCTTGAGGGATAACATCAATTCCTTGAACAGAACCGTTGGCTCTCATGATTTCTTGTTTAAGGGTATCATTCCATAGGCCAAGTTCAACTAAATCTTCTAACAAGTGCTTGTTAACTACAATAAACTCACCAGATAGTACACGACGTGTGTAAATATTTGATGTATATGGTTCGAAACATTCGTTGTTCCCTAAAATTTGTGATGTACTAGCTGTTGGCATTGGTGCTACTAATAATGAGTTACGTACGCCATTTTTATGCACTTGCTTACGCAATTTTGCCCAATCCCAATTTCCGCTTAATTCTTCATCTTTAATTCCCCAAAGGTTGTGTTGGAATTCGCCTTTACTAATTGGAGAGCCTTCGTAGGTTTGATATGGTCCATCTTCTTTGGCTTCTTCCATACTTGCTGTAACAGCAGCAAAATAAAGTGTTTCGAAAATATCTTGATTCAATTTCTTTGCTTCATCGCTAGTAAATGGTAAACGTAATTTAATAAACGTATCGGCTAAACCTTGAATCCCTAAACCTATTGGTCTATGACGGAAATTAGAATTTTCGGCTTCTTTTACAGGGTAATAATTCCTGTCTATTACCTTGTTTAAATTTTTGGTAACACGTTTAGTAATTCTAAATAACTCTTTATGATCGAACGTACCATTGTTTTTCACAAACATTGGTAATGCAATGGATGCTAAATTGCATACAGCTACCTCGTCTGGAGATGTATATTCCATGATTTCGGTACATAGGTTTGAGGAACGAATAGTTCCTAAATTTTGCTGATTTGATTTACGGTTAGCCGCATCCTTATAAAGCATGTAAGGTGTTCCTGTTTCGATTTGAGATTCTGTGATTTTTTCCCAAAGTTCACGTGCCTTTATTGTTTTACGTCCTTTTCCTGCTTCTTCGTATTTAGTATATAGAGCTTCAAATTCTTCGCTATGTGTATCTGGTAATCCAGGGCATTCGTTAGGACACATTAATGTCCATTCACCATCTTCTTGCACCCGCTTCATAAATAAATCTGGAATCCACATCGCATAGAATAAATCTCTTGCACGCATTTCTTCTTTTCCGTGGTTTTTCTTTAAATCTAAGAAATCAAAAATATCGGCGTGCCAAGGTTCTAAATACATAGCGAAGCTTCCTTTTCGTTTTCCACCGCCTTGATCTACATAACGTGCTGTATCGTTAAATACTCTTAGCATAGGTACAATTCCGTTAGAAGTTCCATTTGTTCCTGCAATGTAACTACCAGTGGCTCGAATGTTATGCATTGCCAATCCAATTCCGCCTGCTGATTGTGAAATTTTTGCTGTTTGTTTAAGTGTATCGTAAATCCCATCAATACTATCATCTTTCATGGTTAAAAGAAAACAAGATGACATTTGTGGTTTTGGAGTACCTGAGTTAAAAAGTGTTGGTGTAGCGTGTGTAAAATATTTTTTAGACATTAGCTCATAGGTCTCAATAGCTGAATCTAAGTCGTTTAAATGAATCCCTACAGAGACACGCATTAACATGTGTTGTGGACGCTCTGCAATTTGCCCATTAAGCTTTAATAAATAAGAACGCTCTAATGTTTTAAATCCAAAATAATCATACCCAAAATCACGATTATAGATAATAGTAGAGTCTAATTTCTCTTTATTTTCCATAATAACATTATATACCTCATCCGATAGTAAAGGAGCATCTTTCCCAGTTCTTGGATTTACATAGGTGTATAAATCGTGCATTACTTCACTAAACGTTTTTTTAGTGTTTTTATGTAAATTTGAAACGGAAATTCTTGCTGCCAATCGTGCATAATCAGGGTGGGCTGTGGTTAATGTTGCAGCAACTTCTGCTGCTAAATTATCCAATTCGCTAGTAGTTACACCATCGTAAAGACCTTCTATAACTCGCATTGCTACCTTTACAGGATCTACAAGTTCGTTTAATCCATAACACAATTTTCTCACTCTAGCAGTGATCTTGTCGAACATCATTGGTTCTTTCCTTCCGTCTCTTTTTACTACATACATAGGTTTTTAAGTCTTTATTGTTTTCTGAAACTTCTTCAGAAAAATGATTGGTTAGTTAGTTTTCAAATAATTAAAGCGGTTTCTTTCTACTTACGTTTTTTTTTAAAACGCTTCATTTATTTGTTGAAATTATTATTAGATTTCCCAGTATTTTGGGAATGATTTTAATTCAAAATTGAATTAAAAGTCGGCGTCAAAGCTAAATTTGTCCTTTTCTTCTTCTTTGTTAAGGACTCCTGCTTTTTGATATTCGGACACTCGCTTTTCAAAGAAATTTGTTTTCCCCTGTAGCGAAATCATATCCATAAAATCGAACGGATTTGTTGAATTATACACTTTATCGCATTCAAACTCAACCAATAATCTATCTGTAACAAACTCTAAATATTGTGTCATTAATTTAGCATTCATCCCTATTAAACTTACTGGTAATGACTCGGTGATAAATGATCGTTCAATATCTAAAGCGTTAGTTAGTATTTTTGTGATGCGCTCTTTTGGCACTTTATTTATCATGTGGTTATTGTGCAAATGCACTGCAAAATCACAATGCAAGCCTTCATCTCTAGATATTAGTTCATTTGAGAAGGTTAATCCAGGCATTAAGCCGCGTTTTTTAAGCCAGAAAATAGAACAAAAACTACCAGAGAAAAAGATGCCTTCTACTGCTGCAAAAGCAATTAAACGCTCAGCAAAACTTGGAGAATCAATCCATTTTAAAGCCCAATCGGCCTTTTCTTTAATGGCTGGAAATACTTCAATAGCTCTAAAAAGTTGGTCTTTTTCGACTTCGTCTTTTACATAAGTGTCAATTAATAATGAATATACTTCTGAATGAATATTCTCCATCATTATTTGGAAGCCATAAAAGAATTTGGCTTCGGTATATTGTACTTCGGACACAAAGTTTTCTGCCAGATTTTCATTTACAATGCCATCGCTTGCTGCAAAAAATGCTAAAATGTGCTTTATAAAATAACGCTCGTCGTCGTTTAGTTTAGCATCCCAATCAATTATGTCTTGATGAAGATCAATTTCTTCGGCCGTCCAGAAACTAGCTTCTTGTTTTTTATACCATTCCCAAATATCATGATGTTGTATTGGAAAGATCACAAAACGATCTTTATTTTCTTGTAAAATGGGTTCGGTTTGGTTTGACATAATTGGTTGAAATTTTGAAAATTTGGATTAATAAATTAACTTAAACTCTGGGCTAACAAATATTCAAAAAAGACCTTGGAAATGAAAGTCTATTTTATAAACATTGTTAACAAGTTTTTAACAACGAGTAATTTTTTTCCCACATTTAGCAGTATTTCAATATTAAATTAACCTACTGATTATTAGGTGTTTATGAATAAAATAAAATTTGAAACCCTTATAGAATAAGGATTCTTTAAAAATTAGAATAGCAAAATAGCAATAGCCAATTTGGTTTTATTTTTTATCAAACTTGTCTTTAAAAATTCACCTATTTAAGACATGCTTTCAACTGCTTTTTCCAACTCATTATACCACTCTTTTCCAAATTTTCTAATAAGTGCTTCCTTTACAAATTTATATACAGGAACTTGAAGCTCCTTACCTAATTGGCAAGCATCATCACAAATATGCCAATGATGATAGTTTACGGCTGAGAATTCACTATAATCCTTAACACGAATGGGATACAAGTGGCAAGACACGGGTTTTTTCCAGTTAACCTCTCCTTGGTTGTAGGCCTCTTCAATACCACATAAAGCTGTATTATGCTCATTGAAGATGACGTAAGCACAATCGGCTCCATCTATTAAAGGCGTTTCAAGTTCTCCTTCTTCTGTTTTTATAAAAACACCTTGAGACTCAATGGCATTAATGCCTTCTTCCCTTAAAAATGGTTTTACTTTTGGGTAAATGTCTTTTAAAATTGTGGCTTCGTGCTTTTCTAAAGGTGCTCCAGCATCTCCATCAATACAACACGCACCTTTGCATGCGCTTAAATTACACGCAAAATCTTTTTTGATAATATCTTCAGAAATTATGGTCTTCCCTAATTGAAACATACTGCAAATATAATGGTATTTACACAGCAAATGCTATCAAATTGTAAACCCTAAATATTGGCTTTGTTTTGTTATTATAATTACATTTTAAATGCCGAACTTTGCGCAAAATTTTAATGAAAGACTTATGCAATTAAATTTTAAAGAAATATTTACTGCTTTTATGGTATTGTTCGCGGTTATTGATATTATAGGGAATATTCCAATAATCATTGATTTAAGAAAAAAAGTTGGACATATTCAAAGTGAGAAAGCCTCAATTATTGCTGGTATTATAATGATAGTGTTTCTTTTTTTAGGCAAAAGTTTGCTGTCATTAATTGGAATTGATGTTAACTCATTTGCAGTTGCTGGTGCTTTTGTTTTGTTTTTTATAGCCTTAGAAATGATTTTAGGAGTCACACTTTATAAAGATAATAACGATAGTGGTGTAACAGCTTCTATTTTCCCATTAGCATTCCCATTAATCGCTGGCCCTGGGAGTTTAACCACATTGTTATCTTTACGTGCCGAATTTAGATTAGAAAACATAATAGTAGCTGTAATTATTAACGTAATTTTAATTTATGTGGTATTAAAAACATCGGCTAAAATCGAGCATATTATTGGTAAAAATGGCATTAACATTATTAGGAAAGTATTTGGTGTAATTTTACTTGCTATTGCTGTTAAATTATTTGCTGCTAACATAAAAGTCTTATTTTAATCATGAAAATTTTTACATATATACTAAGTATAACCGCATTAGGTTTAATAATATTTAACCTAACACAAATAGATTATAACGACCCTTTTGGTGATAAAAGCACTGTAGCATTAATTACAATTTTAGCTGGATTATGCACTATTTTATTGCTTGCTATTTTAAGAATCTCCAAAAAAATTGAAGCCAAAGTAAAAAAGCGACGCTAATGTTAGATGTTTTAATAATTGGTGCTGGAGCAGCAGGAATGTCGTGTGGTTTGGTTTTAGGGTCTGCGAAGAATAGGTCGTACGTAGTAAATAAAAAAATAGCTATTATTACCCATCAAAAAACGTCTCATTTACAAACGGCTTTGTTCAACAATGTGCTGGGAGTTTTTCCGGGAACAACCGGAGCTTCCATTCTAGAAAGTGGTAAAAAGCAACTTAAAGATTTGTATCCTCATATTGTCCAAATTGAAAACGAAAAGGTTAGTGATATTAAATGGGGTTCCAATTACAATGAAATTACAACCAATAAGAATAGCTACAAGGCAAAAATAGTGGTTGTAGCTGTTGGTTATACAGATTTAATTACAATTGATGGATTAGAAGATTACATTGAGCCTCATCCAAGAACTGAAAAAGAAAAAAACAAAATCTGGTTAAAAAATACTCATCACTTGGTTGCTAAAAACCTATATGTTGCAGGTACTTTGGCTGGTTGGCGAAGTCAATTTGCCATGGCTTCTGGAAGTGGTGCTCATGTGGCTACAGATATTCTCACTTTATGGAACGATGGCAAACACACCAAAGTTCATGATAAAATAAATGACTAATTATTTACTGCTAGCTCTTTAGCTTTTTCTAGCATTGCATCATTGGCATTTAATACTTGCATGTGTGCTTCACTACCATATAATTGTTCGGCAAGTGTTGCTTTTATATAAAGCTTAACTTCTTCTCTATAGGCTACAAATGTGATTTTATAACGTGTTCTTTTATTTAAGTAGCCTGTAAAGCGTTCTAATTGTTCGTTGCTAATAATATGGTTTTTTACAAAATCCTCTTGGGATATGTTTTGATAAGGTGTTCTATCTCTATCTAAATCTTCAAAAACAAAATAACTCATAATGCCACTATCAACAATTCTATCAATTGTACGATTTTCCATTTTCTTATCAATAGGCACAAACACATCGGGAATAATACCTCCACCACCATACACCACTTTGCCATTTGGTGTTGTGAACTTTAAAGAATCGGCTACAGCAATACTACTAGCATCGGATAGTTCGCCATTATCTACTCTCTTATAATATTCGTGGTAATAATCATCATTACCGTTTTCATAAGAGCGCTGTATGGAGCGTCCTGTTGGTGTATAATACCTTGAAACAGTTAATCTTACTGCGCTTCCATCTCCTAAAGCCATTTCACGTTGTACCAATCCTTTTCCGTAAGAACGTCTTCCTAAAATAGTTCCTTTATCATTATCTTGTAATGCGCCTGCAATTATTTCGCTAGCTGATGCGGAGTTTTCGTTAATAAGCACATAAACTTCTCCATTTTCAAAATCACCTTTCTTTGTGGCAAAATATTTTTCGACCCTTCCTTTTTTATTTTTAGTAAACACAATAAGTTTATCATTTGTTAAAAACTCATCGGCTATTTGTTTTGCAATATGTAAAAACCCTCCAGGATTATCTCTTAAATCCAAAACCAATTTTGTAGCACCTTGATCTTGTAATTTATCTAGCCCTTTTTTGAATTCTTTATAAGTAGATTCAGCAAAACGATTGATTTTTATATACCCTAAATTTTGTGATAACATATAAGAAGCATCAACACTTTTAAGTGGCACTTCGCTAAATTTTACTTTAAAATCCAATAATTTTGGTTCGCCTCTTCTATATACTTTTAAGTTGACCTTAGCGTTTTTTTCTCCTTTTAATTTAGCTAAAACATCATCGCTGTTCCAATTTGGGCCAAAAATAGAATCTCCATTGGCTATTATAATTCTATCACCTCCTTTAATGCCAGCTTTTTTGCTCGGACCTCCTTCTAGGGCTCTTATAACCGCAACAGAATCTCTATAGGTGTAAAAACTTACACCAATACCTACAAAGTCGCCTTTCATGTTATTGGTTAGTTTTTGAAGATCTTTTTTAGGAATGTATGTTGAATGAGGGTCGAGATTGTCTAATATGCTGTTTACAGTAACATCTACAATACTGTCTGTATTTATTTCATCTACATATTCGTGGTCTATATAATCTATAAGCCTATTGATTTTATCTTTTTTAGAATTAGATGTAAATAGTCTATCCGATTTATCGTTAAAACTTAATTTTCCGCCAATAAATATTCCTAGTGCAATAGCTACACCTATAATTAATGGTAAGTATTTTTTATGAATGTGCATTAGTACAATTCGCTAACATGTTTTACATCGATTCCGGCTTTTTCCAGAAAATTAATTCCAGACCTGTCTTTATAGGCTTTACTAAATACTACTCTAACAATTCCTGCTTGATGTATTAATTTACTGCATTCTTTGCATGGAGACAAGGTAATATATAAAGTCCCTCCTTTGCAGGATTGCGTTGAAGAAGCTACTTTGGAAATGGCATTGGCTTCGGCGTGTAATACATACCATTTTGTGTAGCCTTCATCATCTTCGCAAAAGTTTTCAAATCCTGTTGGTGTGCCGTTGTACCCATCAGAGATTATCATTCTATCTTTAACAATAATTGCGCCAACTTTCTTGCGTTCACAATAAGATAACTTACCCCATTCTGTAGCCATACGCAAGTAGGCTTTATCATATTTTAATTGCTTTTGCATGAAACTCTTTTTGTTGCAATAGGACTTCAAATGTAACGATTATCTTTACATATATATTAACTGCTTGCCCTAACTAACGTTAAAGTTTTACAAAACTTTTGTAAGATTACCATAAATCAAGAAAATATATCACTCTCAATAAGCATAGGAATTACCAATCCTACAACTATTGCCGAGAGTACCATTACCCAATCTCGTCTAGAAAACCTAAAAATGGTTTGTGTAAAGAATCCTAAAAACAGTACAACAAAAACAATAATTACCTGTGCAATTTCAATACCTAAAGCAAACTCTATTAGAGGCATGACTTTGCTTTCGGCTTTCCCAATAAACATTTTGAACTCCCTTGCAAACCCAAGACCATGAATAAGGCCAAAGAATAATGTTGTTAAAAACAAAACGCCTATCTTTTGTTCCTTGCTTTTTTTACCAGCAGTAAATATGTTGTACAGTGCAACTATTAAAATAGTGATAGGAATTAAAAACTCAACAAGACTTCCATTAATACTCACAATATTATAAGCAGCCAAAACAAGTGAAAGTGTGTGTCCCAAAGTAAAGGTGGACACCAATATTAAAATCCGTTTCCAGTCTCTAAAAGTATAAGGAACCGTAAGTGCCATTAAAAAAAGGACATGGTCGTAACCATTGAAATCCAATACATGATTAATGCCATATTGGACATTAAACCAAAAATTATCTAACATAACATACAGATTTGAGTTAGTCAAAATTAATAAATTAATATTTAACTATATTTAATGGCTAAACCAACCAACATGAAACAACAATTCTTTTTTTTGTCAGCTTTTTTGTTTGCGTCATTTTCTCATGCTCAACTTGTAAACATAGAATCAAAAAGAATGCAAACCGATTCCATAAGATTTGTGTTGAGAGGTGATTTTTCATTTAGTTATGACAATTACGATGGTGATTATATCTATAGAATTGGTAGTAGTCTTTCAACTCAAGTAAAATCAAAAGATTTAAAGAAAATCTATTTCTTGTTAGGGAATTATAATTTAATTCGATCGGAAGCTCAAGATTTCCAAAACACCTGGTTTTTACATTTAAGATACAACCATAAATTATCAAATTTATTTCGCTTTGAAGCTTTTGTTCAAAGTCAAAATAATCAACTATTAGCTATAAACTCAAGAAACTTGGTTGGTGCTGGATTGCGTCTTAAATTAATCTCCAAAGACCCTATAAGATTGTATTTAGGTAATGCCTATATGTATGAAGAAGAAAAAAGTGATGCGTTTTATACTAAAGAATATAATCATAGAAACAGCACTTACTTGACAATTTCGGCAACTGTTGCGGAAAGTAATGTTAGTATCACAAATACCTTTTACTTCCAACCGCTTTATAAAGATTTTTCAGATTACAGGATTTTAGAGCAACTAAAAATTGATGTGCCATTGAGCAAAGTATTAAGTCTTTACACGCTTTTTGATTACTACCATGATAATATAACTCCTTCTGGAGAGTCGCAATTTTCATCAAATATTAGTATTGGTTTAGGGATAAAGCTCTAATGCTTGTATATCTTTTATTTTGTCGCTATATTTGATAAGATATAACGATAGTAATGATTTCGATAGAACAAGCCATTTCAATAGTAAAAAAGAGCACCAAGCCTTTAGATAAAAGCGAGTGTATATCATTAAAAAATGGTCTAGGCTTAACTTTAGTCAAAGATGTTGTTTCACCAATCAATATGCCTCCTTTTAGGCAATCTGCCATGGATGGTTATGCTGTTAACATGCATCATTCAAATCAATACACAATTATTGATGAGGTTAAAGCTGGCGATGCGCATCAACCAATATTATACTCTGGAGAAGCTGTACGAATTTTTACAGGTGCTCCTGTTCCAGATACCGCTAATACCATTGTTATTCAAGAACATGTTTCTGTAGATAATAAAGCCCTTACAGCTAATAAACCAATAGCTTTAAATGCCAATATTAGACCTTTGGGCGAACAAACTAAAAAAGGTGATGTAGCTTTAAAAAAAGGCACAAAATTAACACCTGCTGGAATTGGTTTTTTAACATCACTTGGTATTACTGAGGTGATGGTAAACAAGCCTCTTACTATTGCTTTAGTGGTTACTGGAAATGAATTGGCTAAAGCTGGAAAGCCACTTAAGTTTGGACAAATTTATGAAAGTAATGCTATTATGCTTTCTTCGGCTTTAAACAATTTAGGTTATATGAATGTGGAAATTACGAATGTACCTGATGATTATAAAAGCACTTATCATGTATTACAAGAAGCTATTTCAAACAATGATATGGTTTTGGTGTCTGGAGGAATCTCGGTTGGTGATTATGATTTTGTTGGGAAAGCACTTTTAGAAATGGGTGTCGAACAACTGTTTTACAAAGTCAAGCAAAAACCAGGAAAACCATTGTTCTTTGGAAAAAAAGATCACACTTTTGTTTTTGCACTTCCCGGAAATCCAGCTTCAGCCTTAAGTTGTTTTTATGTGTATGTAAACACAGCTTTGCAAAGGTTGTCTGGAAACGAACATTTTGAATTATTAAAAACCACCGCAAAATCGCTTTCAAATTTTGTTAAAAAAGGAGATCGCGCTCAGTTTTTAAAAGCTATATATAACAATAACAAAGTGGAAATTCTTGAAGGACAAAACTCTTCAATGATTCATACGTTTGCTTTAGCAAATGCGCTAATATATGTGCCTGAAAATGTTCATGAGATTACCGTTAATGATACTGTTGAAGTATTGTTACTACCAATAAATTAGTTGATATGAAGTATAAAATTAAAAGTCGTATTTGGATTGAAGCTGATGATAACATTTTACTTGGCGAAGGCCGTGTGGCTTTGCTTAAAGCTATTGAAGAAACTGGTTCTCTTTCAAAAGCAGCAAAATTTTTAAAGATGTCCTACAAAAAAGCATGGTCTTTAATAGATGCCTTAAATTCCAGAGCACAAAAACCAGTAGTAACGACTAGTATTGGAGGCAAAGGTGGTGGTGGTGCTGAATTAACAGATTATGGAAGAAAATTAGTTAATGCTTTTGAAACTATAAATAAAAACTGTTGGGAATTTTTAGACCAAGAAATGAAAAAACAATTATATCATGATTTTTAATGTTGAGCATATATGGTTGTTCCTATTCATTTTGCCAGTAGTAGCATTTTTATATGCAAGTGTAGGTCATGGTGGTGCCAGTGGTTATTTGGCACTTATGGCATTATTTTCATTTGCTCCAGAAACCATGAAACCAACAGCGTTGTTGTTAAATGTATTTGTTGCAGGAATTGCATCATATCATTACTATAAAGCTGGATTTTTTAATAAAAGATTGTTTCTGTTTTTTGCAATAGCATCAATCCCTATGGCTTTTATTGGTGGTGCCATAGAAGTGGATGCCGCCATTTATAGAAAAATACTGGGCATTCTCTTAATATTTGCCATTTTAAAAATGCTAAATGTTTTTGGAAAAGAACGTGGTTCAATAAATAAAATTGAAATTTGGCAAGGACTTATAGTTGGTGGTATTATTGGTTTATTCTCAGGTTTGATAGGTATTGGTGGCGGCATTATTTTAACACCAGTAATTTTGCTGTTTCATTGGGGAAAAATGAAAGAAGCTGCTGCAGTTTCAGCGTTATTTATTTTGGTAAATTCCGCTTCGGCGTTGGTAGGTCAAATTAGCATTGGTGTGCAAATTGCTTCAGATTCCTTTATTTTAGTTGGAATTGCCTTAATTGGAGGCTTTTTAGGGAGCTATCATGGAAGTAGAAAATTCAACAATGGCTTGTTAAGATATCTTTTGGCTTTTGTATTGATAATTGCTTCTGTAAAATTAATATTTGTTTAAATGATTCATAAAAGCAACATAACAGGCATCATTTTAGCAGGAGGTAAAAGTTCCAGAATGGGAACCAATAAAGGGCTGCTTATTTTTAAACAAAAACCATTTATACAACATATTATAGATGCAATGCAGCCTTTAGTGAACAACATTGTTATTGTTAGCGACTACACCGAGTATGACGCTTTTGGGATGACAAGAATTGAAGATACCATTAAAAATGCTGGTCCTTTGGCTGGGCTCTATTCGGGGCTAAAATATTCAAAAACAGATTACAATCTTATAGTGAGTTGTGATGTGCCATTAATTACTTCAACAGTTTTAAATAAATTAATTAAAAACTATGAAGAAGACTATGATGTTATTCAGTTAAAAAGTCAACAAAAAACTATGCCTTTAACGGCTCTTTACAATAAAACATGTCAACAAACTATTAAACATTTATTAGACAAGGGCGAAAGAAGAATGCGCTTTGCTGTATCTCAATTAAAAACTAAAACCATTATGCTCGATGATAATTTATCATCAACATTAATAAATATTAATACAAAAGAAGAATTTGATGCAATTACAAATTAAATATTTTGGGCTTTTGGCCGAAATTACTAACTGTGACCAAGAAACACTTGAGTTTTCTAAATCACAGGTTTCAGATTTATTGAAGGAACTTTACATCAAATATCCTCTATTAAAACAAAAAGATTTTAAAGTAGCACAAAACCATGAAATTGTATCTAATAATAGTAACATAACAAACCCAGAAATAGCTTTATTACCACCTTTTTCGGGTGGGTAAGCCCATTATGAGTAGATATAACAGACATATTATTTTATCAGACGTAGGTCCAGAAGGTCAAAACAAAATATCCAATGCCAAAGTATTGGTAGTAGGTGCTGGAGGTTTAGGCTGTCCAGTATTACAATACTTGGTGGCTGCTGGTGTGGGAACTCTTGGTATTATTGACTTTGATGTTGTTGAAGAATCCAATTTACAACGTCAAATATTATTTGGAACTTCCTCGTTAGGAATCAATAAAGCTTTAGCCGCAAAAGAACGATTAACAGACTTAAATCCAACTATTCAAATTAATGCTTATCAAGAAGCTTTAACGCCACAAAATGCATTATCCTTATTTAACGATTACGATATTATTGTAGATGGGACAGATAATTTTGAAACACGCTACCTTATTAATGATGCTGCAATTATCACAAATAAACCCATTGTTTATGGTGCTATTTTTAAATTTGAAGGTCAAGTCTCTGTGTTTAACTATAAAAATGGGGCAAGTTATAGGTGTTTATTCCCATCACCACCCAAAAAGGGTTCTGTTGCAAATTGTACTGAAGTTGGCGTATTAGGTGTACTTCCAGGCATTATTGGAACCATGCAAGCAAACGAGGTCTTAAAAATTATTTTAGGGTTTAATGGTGTTTTATCTGGAAAGTTGTTTTGCTATAATTCTAAAACAACCGAAACTTACTCGCTTAAAATCAATAAATCAAATTCCGAATTTGAAAAAGTACTCAATAATAAAGAAAACTTCGAAAATCTAGATTATGATTTTATTTGCAAAGCTATTATTAATGAAATTTCAATAAAAGATGTAAGAAAAATTAAGAATGTACACTACCTGGATGTGCGCAAATTACATGAAACACCAAAAATAAGCTTGGATAATTGCATTCAAATTCCGTTAAAAGAATTAGGAACAAAAATCCATGAAATTCCAACTGATAAAACCATTATTGCTTTCTGTCAATCTGGAATACGAAGTAACACAGCAGCAGAAATTCTGCTACAACACAACATAACAAATTGCTTTAGCCTAAAAGAAGGTGCGCAAGCAATTATTGAACAACTAAAGACCGAACTATGACAACGGAAAAAAAACCAAAAAATGTATTTAAAGAAGGTGCAATTTCATCTGAATTTATAGCCGAATCGATAGCCAAACACCAGAGCAAAACCGCTATTGGAGCCCACAATATTTTTTTGGGTCAAGTAAGAGCAGATAAAATAAATGGAAAAACTGTTTCAGGTATAGAATACACAGCTTATAAAGAAATGGCAAACAGTAAGTTTCATGAGATTCGTGAAGCAACTTTTTCTCGTTTCGATTTAACATGCATGCATATTTATCACAGTTTAGGAATGGTAAAAACAGGTGAAATTTGTTTGTTTGTGTTTGTGTCTTCCCCAAGGAGAAAAGAGGTATTTAAAGCTTTGGAATATGTCGTTGAAGAAATTAAAGCCAAAGTTCCTGTATATGGTAAAGAAGTTTTTGAAGACAGCACACATCAATGGAAAGTAAATTCTTAAAGTTGATGCGTTAATTTGTTGAATTGTTTAATTGTAAATTATAGATAAATATGCGATATACGTTTTCATTTGAAAAGCTAAATGTTTGGGTCAATTCTAAAGAACTAGTTACGGAAATTTATAAACTAACTCGCAACTTCCCTGATGAGGAAAAGTTTGGATTAACTAACCAATTAAGACGTGCTTCAATTTCGATTGCTTCAAATCTAGCCGAAGGAACCTCTAGGCAAACAAATAAAGACAAAGCTCATTTTTCAACCATGGCTTTTAGTTCTTTAATGGAAGTTTTAAATCAACTTATAATAGCAAAAGATTTAAACTACATTTCAGATTCAGATTATAAAAATTTAAGAACTCATATTGAAAAAATATCAAATATGCTTAATGCTTTACGAAAATCACAACTCAACAAATTAAACGATTCAACAGCTCAACAATAATACCATGGTCGATATCACACATAAATCAAACACACTTCGCGAAGCTACTGCTCAAGCTATAGTTAAGGTTAGCAAACCTAAAACAATAGAGGCTATAAAAAATGACACTGTCCCAAAAGGCAACGTTTTTGCTATGAGTAAAGCCGCTGGTTTATTAGGTGTGAAAAAAACACCCGAAATGTTACCAGATTGTCATCCTTTACCCATTGAATACACTGCAATTAATTATGATATAAATGGACTGGAAATCAAATTAACTTGTACTATCAAAACCATTTATAAAACTGGTGTTGAAGTTGAAGCGATGCATGGCGCAAGTATCGTAGCGTTAAATATGTACGATATGCTCAAGCCCATTGATAAAGGTGTAGAAATCCATCATATTAAATTATTAAAGAAAAAAGGTGGGAAATCAAGTTTTAAAAACCGTTTTAGAAATCAATTAAAAGCAGCTGTTATTGTATGTTCCGATACTATTTCTGCTGGACAGAAAGAAGATAAAGCTGGAAAAGCAATAATTGAAAAACTAGAAGAAAGCAATGTTACTATTTCAGAATATGTTGTGATTCCAGATGAAAAAGAAGGGATTCAGGATAAAGCCAAAAATTATGTGTCTCAAGGTATAGATATCGTTATTTTTACTGGTGGCACTGGACTATCAAAACGCGATGTAACTCCAGAAGCTTTGGAGAATGTAATTGAACGAAAAATACCAGGAATTGAAGAAGCCATTAGAAGTTACGGACAAAACCGAACGCCTTATTCCATGTTATCACGAAGTGTAGCAGGAACGATAGGGAATACGCTAGTTTTGGCGTTGCCAGGATCAACCAATGGCGCCAAAGAATCTATGGATGCCATATTCCCATCAGTATTACATGTTTTCGGAATTTTAAAAGGAGTAAGACACGATTAAGCCCCACCCAGAATTGCTTAACAGCAATTCTGACCTCCCAAAAGGGTAGGTAATTAGAAATGTTAATTAGTATATGGCACAAAATAAAAAAATATTACAAGACTCGTTTGGACGTGAGCATACGTATTTACGTATTTCCTTAACCGAACTCTGCAATTTACGATGTACTTATTGTATGCCTGCTGAAGGGATTCAATTGTCACCAAAATCTCATATTATGAATTTTGATGAGATCTATTCCATAGCCAAAACCTTTGTAGATCATGGTGTTACCAAAATAAGATTAACAGGAGGTGAGCCTTTGGTAAGGCGCGATGTAGCTATTATTTTAAAAAAATTGGCATCATTGCCTGTGGAGCTTTCCATGACCACAAATGCAGTTATTGTTGACCGTTACATTAACTTGCTTAAAGAATGCAATATCATGAATCTTAATGTGAGTTTAGACTCATTGGATGCTGTAAAGTTCAAAGAGATTACGCGTCGAAACGATTTTGAAAAGGTGGTGAAAAACATGCATTTACTCATTCAAGAAGGGTTTAATGTAAAACTAAATGCTGTGTTAATTAAAGGGTTTAACGACAATGAAATAATCGATTTTATAAATCTAACTAAAAATTTGCCTGTTTCTGTACGCTTTATAGAGTTTATGCCTTTTGATGGTAATAAATGGGACAAAGCAAAAATGGTATCGTATGCTGAAGTGATGGCTCTTGTAAAAAACAAATTTAAACATGATGAAGTGTTGCGAATTAAAGATGCGCCTAACGACACCTCAAAAAATTATAGAATTAAAGGTTATAAGGGTTCTTTTGCTATTATTAGTTCGGTAACCAATCCGTTTTGCGATTCTTGTAATCGTATTCGGTTAACAGCCAATGGTCGCTTAAAAAATTGCTTGTTTTCAGCAACAGAATCAGATTTATTAACACCACTTCGTGATGGTAAAGACATTACACCAATGATTCAAAAAGCCATTCAATCAAAATTTAAGGTTCGTGGTGGCATGGATACTTTAGAGAAACTTGAAACGCCTGATTTACATGGTAAAAACAGGAGTATGATTACTATTGGCGGATAGTTTTGTCATTCTGAATGAACGCAGTGACATGAAGAATCTTTTTTTAAATTCAATACTACTTTTCAATAAGATTCTTCGGTTCCTTCAGAATCACAACTAATAACTATAACCAATCGTGTCATTTCGAAGGAGGAAACGACTGAGAAATCTCATCTTCAAACAAAACGTCATTGCGTTTTCTATATGTATCCTCGGAAGAAGTAATCTGAATCTGCTTACTTTTCGTCATTGCGAATCCCGATAGCTTTCTGGAGAAGCAATCTATTTATTATTGGTTTCGATTATAAAGATTACTTCGTCGCTACGCTCTTATAATTATGTTAATATTTTGTTAAAAAATAGTTGCGGAAAAACCGTAATATTGAGCAATAGCTAGTACTTGAAAGCGTAAAAAACTGATACTTAGAACGTTGTTTAAATATTTGTAAGAAAATTTTGTTTTTCTATGTTTTTTTTTCTCTATATTTGAAAAGTCATGAGCCAACATTTTGATTTTTAACAGTTTTCAAAATTAAGGTAAAGGACAAAAAGATTAATCTATAGCAAGCGCTTGTTTTTTCTCCCTTAAACTAATTATAAGCGTAATTCAAAACTTAGACTGTTGTTTTGTGACCAAACTGTTAACCTTAAACTGTTTCTAAAAACTGTTAAGTATTAATTATTTAACCTGTTGGTTATGTTTTTAACCAACCAAAATTTTAGAAATTATGAAGAATATTAAAAAAAGTGTTGCCGTAGTTGCGGCTATATTATTGTTATGTGCTCCGTTAAATTTAAATGCTGGAAATAGTAATGTTGAGAATGAAGGCCCCAATTGTTTTGGATTAGCAGCATGGGTTTACGATTTTGTTATGGCTAATGGAGGAACAGTTGTCGAAGCTATAACCGAATCTGGAATTGCTCTAAGAGAGTGTGAGCGCACTATTGGTTTTGATTAAAACCTAATTATTTTTTAATTTTATCAGTATCCATTAATTAGTATATTATGAAAAAGTATTTTGTTTGTGTTTTGATTTTGTGTTTCTCAATTTCTTTTTCTCAAAATCCGAAAAAGATTAGCGTTCATTATAAAACAAAATCGTTAATTAATATCGACGCATTAGATGAGGAAACAAAATCTAATCCAATGAAAATTAGGTATGCTAAAAAGTTAAAAAAGAACTATGAAGACATTGAATATATTTTAAATATTGATGGGAATTCTTCTATTTTTAACACTGTGGGGAAGATGAATGTTAGTAATGAAAAAAATACTATTTATGACTTGCAGCAATCAAATTCATTTTATGTCGACAATACAAAATATATAGAACAAATTGAATTCTTAGGTCAAAATTTTCTAATTACAGAGCCTTCAAAAATAATTACATGGGTTCTTTCTAATGATACTAAAGAAATTTTAGGCTATAAGTGTTTAAAAGCGATATATAGAAATGAGGGAGTTGAAAATATCTTAATTGAGGCTTGGTACTCTCCAGAAATTCCTCATCAATTTGGCCCCAAAGGCTTTCATGGCCTTCCAGGGTTGATATTAGAAATTAAGCAAAATGACAAGCTTGTTTACACAGCAAGTAAAATTAATTGGGACGTCAAATTTTTTGTTATTAAACCTACGAAAGGTAAAACAATATCTCAATCTAATTTTGATAATATTGTCGGAAATTATTCTAAAGAAATAAAATCTTATAGTAAAAATTAACATTGTTAATATATATAAATCCTTCAATCATGGAATTAAGTTCTTAGTAATTAATAAGTAGTCGTTATTTCGCGACATTGTTATTGATAAGTAGTAGTATGAATGCTATTACTCCTATTAATTGTGAAGACTTAGCTGTTGTAGTCCACCATGATCTAATGGATCAAGGTTATTCTCACGCTGAAGCTTATGCTATTTCTCAGGGAGTACTTGATAGATACTTAGAAATGCAAGAGTAATTTAATAAAACCATGGACACATTTGTCCATGGTTAATATTTAACTCCTTATTTATGAAAAAAAAATATACTACTAGCCTTTCAATTAAGTTTAACATTTAGCTTATGGGCTCAAAATTTTAATGGCCGAATAAGTTATAAGGCTACTATTAATCAACATTTTGAAAAAGGTAAATCATCCACTTCAAATTCACAAAATAAACTTATTGATGAAAAGACAAGTTTAGTATTTGAACTCGTATTTAATGAAGGTGTTTCATTGTTTAGAATGGACTCAAAATTAGATGAAGATAAAATAAGTACAATGGTTTCGGAAATTTTATTAGGAGGCAATCAAATTTATTTTTATGATTTAAAGACTAAAGAATCTTTTTATCAAATTGATGCCTACGGTGAATTTTTTATTATTGAAAACCAAAAAATAGAATGGGACTATAGTAAAGAAACTAAACAAATTGGAGACTATGTATGCCACAAGGCAACTACCATGTACAGAGTTGAAAACGCAAAAGGTGTTTTTAACCATAATGTGACTGCTTGGTACGCTACTGAAATACCTATTAATGTTGGGCCAAGAGGATATCATGGTTTACCAGGTTTAATTTTAGAATTACAAGAGTTTAAAAGAAATTATGTTGTTAGCAAAATTGAATTAAATCCAGAAGAAAAAATCAACATTATTAAGCCTAAAAAGGGGAAAAGGATGACACAAAAAGAATTTGACGAATTAGGCAAAACAATTTGCTTCTCAAGAAAGCAATAAGTTAATGCTGTATATATAACTAACCATACGAACTAAGAAAAAATGCTTATGGCTTTTAAAAAACTAATTGCATTCTCCTTTACAATATGCTTCTCAGTTTTGAGTTATGCTCAAAACAACGGTAAAGCGTTTTATACAAAAAAGTCATCTCATAATTTTGAGGATATCGAAGGGTTGGATATAAATCCTCAAATTATGTCTTCATTTAAATCTGTAAATAACACTATTAATAACATAGAGTTTTTGCTTACGTTTAATGATTCACTAGCTATTTATGAAGAAATTAAAAATCTAGGAATGGAAGTAAAAAATTCTAAAACCCAATTTGCAAAAGTGTTTTCTGGGTATAATGGTCCTTCTTATTACAATTTTAAAACCGAAAAAATAACACAAAAACAAGGGAGCTATTTAGTAGAAAAAAACCTTACTGATTATAAGTGGGTTTTAACAAAAGAAAAGTTAATTATTGACCACTTTACTTGTTATAAAGCTACAACAGTGTTAAAATTACAAGGCAGAAGTGGTGAAATACTAAGACCTGTTACTGCTTGGTACACTACTGATATTAACCCTTCTGCTGGACCTGATGGATTTGGAGGGTTGCCTGGTCTAATTATTCAACTAGAAGTTAATAAAGTAGTAACAACCTTAAAAAAAATTGAGTTTTCTAATAAGCCTATAAATATTAAACTTCCTACCAAAGGGAAAAAAATAACACAAGAGGAGTTTGATCTGTTGATGAAAGAAATGGTAGAGAATAGGGATAAATATTACGATAAGAATTAGTGTAACTTGGATATTAAAAAAAAAATCAAAATAGCTTTAACAAAATTCCTGCTACTTTTAGCAGGAATTTCTTCTTTTGCCCAACAAGCAACCTTTCAAGGCAAGGTCGTAGACAGCTTGCAACAACCTTTAAGCTACGCCAATATTCTAGCCATCCCAAAAAGTGATGCTTTAGAAATTGCCTTTGCCATAAGCGATGACACAGGCAACTATAAATTAAAATTACAACAAAAACAAACCTACGAGATTACTGTAAGCTATTTAGGGTTTAAGTCACAAATGCTTACTATTACAACCACCAATGAGGACATCATTAAAAATTTTGTGCTTAAAGAAAACCCCAACCAACTAGAAACCGTTGAGCTCAATTATACACCACCAATAACCGTAAAAAAAGATACCATTATCTATAGTGTCGATAAGTTTACAACAGGCGAAGAGCGCAAACTACGTGAGGTACTTAAAAAACTACCAGGTGTTGAGGTGGATCGTGATGGTAACGTAATGGTACAGGGTAAAAGAGTGACCAAAGTATTGGTAGAGGACAAAATCTTTTTTACAGGCGACAGCAAATTGGCAGTAAATAACATTCCTGCTGATGCGGTTGATAAAGTTGAGGTACTCGACAATTATAACGAAGTCGCCATGCTTAAAAACTTACAGGACAGTGAGGACATGACAATGAACATAAAACTAAAGGAAGACAAAAAGAAATTTACTTTTGGTGACATTGAAGCTGGAGCAGGTATTGAAGAACGATATCTTATACACCCAAACTTATTTTATTATAGTCCAAAAACCAACGTAAATCTTATTAGCGATATTAATAATACAGGCAACAAAAGTTTTACCTTTAGTGATTACCTTGAGTTTGAAGGTGGTTTTGGAAAACTGCTAGATGATGCTGGTAGTTATTTTTCTTTATTTAATAGTGACTTTGCACAATACTTAAATAATGAGGATTTTACAAGTAATACCAACCAATTTGGCGCACTAAACATAAGGCAATCTATTAGTAATACAACAGACATTAGTGGTTATGTAATAACATCAAAATCTAAAACTGAAACCTTAAGCAATACCATTAATGAATATTTAAGTGACACCCCTTTTATAGAAGATAGAACTACTGCAAATAAATTTAATAATTTCTTTACTATTGCTAAACTTACTTTAGATTACGACCCAAGTTACAATGAAGATTTTGCGTATAATAGTTTTGTAAAAATCACTAATAACAATAGTAATGGGCTAATCTCTACCATAAACCAAACACAAAACAACACTATAAATACACGTACTGATATTACGGGCTTAAACCTTAAACAAAATATAAGTTATAGCAGGAAGCTCTCTAAAAACCATACTGCAACACTTGAAGCAACCTACAATTACCAAAACGATAAACCCATTTCCAATTGGATAACCAATCAACAAATTTTACAAGGTTTAATTTCGCTAGAAAATGATGTGATTTTTGATGTTTTACAAACTAAAAAAGCAAAATCGCATACCATTAATGCCATTGTAAAAGATTATTGGGCACTCAATAACTTTAATCATCTTTATTCAAGTGTTGGTGTTAGTGCTGCGTTTAATAGTTTTTATAATAAGGATGTACAGCAATTAAGTAATGGCACTATCAATGATTTTTCAAGTGCTGGTTTTGGGAACGATTTTAAATATGCTTTTTTCAATGCGTTTATAGGTTTAGAGTATAAATTTATGATTGGAATTGCAACCTTTAAACCAGCTTTATATTATCATTACTACAATTGGACAACACAACAGTTTGATGATAAATTGTCAAACATAAAACAGTTATTTCTACCACAATTTACCTCTAAAATTGAGTTTAGCAATAGTGCTAAAATAAATTTTAGGTATCGATTAAATACGCGTTTTGCTAGTATAAATCGTTTAGCCAATAATTTTATCCTTTCTAATTTTAATCGTGTATTTAAAGGCAATGAAACTCTAGAAAACCAATTATATCATACAGCTTCGTTGGGTTATTACAAATTTAGTCTGTTTAGAAATTTGAATATTAATGCTGGCTTAACATTTAACAAAAGAATCAATTCTTTTAAAAATGTAACCCAACTTAATGGTATTGAACAATTCAACACGCAAATTTTATTTGAAATGCCTGAGCAAAGTGTAGCTTTAAACGGAAGCATTGCTAAAAAAATAAATAAAATTCGCTACAAACTTAAAAGTCAATTTAGTTATAATGATTTTTACCAAATCTTAAATGATAATACCAATAAAAATATATCTAAAAGTACTTCAGTAACTATAAGTGCTGAAAGTTTTTTTAAGACTTTTCCAAATCTTGAAATTGGTTATACTAAAGATTTTAGTAACTACCGTTCTCTTGATAATATTAACAAATTTGAAAACGATAGGTTTTTTGTTAATTTAGGATACGATTTTTTTAAAGGTTTTATTCTTAAAGCAGATTATACATTTGATAATTATAGCAATGAAAGCCTTAACATCAAAAATACTTTTGACAATGCAAATGTCTCATTATTTTATCAAAAAGAAGATAATCCTTGGGGTTTTGAAATTAATGTAACTAATATTTTTAACACTTCATTTAAACAACAAAACTCGTTTAATAGTTTTTTAATAAGTGATAGTAAAACATTTATACTTCCTAGAATTGTTATGTTTAAAATTGCTTATAAGCTTTAGTGAGATTCCTCACATTCGTTCGAAATTGACAAACCAACATATCACTGCGAGTGCAACCAAGCAATCTGTAAATTTTTAGTTCACATTCAAAAGATTACTTCGTCGCAACTCTCTTCGTGTTGACGTTAGGATTTCAAAAGTTTATTATAATCTTCTTCTGTATCAATATCAAAAACATTAGCTTCAAATAGTAAGGTTTTAACTAAATTTGAGTACTTCCGAAGTATTTCTTTTGCGCCATTATCACCATCAATAACAGATAATTCTTCAAAATAACTTTTATCAAATAATACAGGAACTCCTGTTTTTCCATTTTGATATCGAGTGGCTATAATTTGTGCTGTACTCGCTTCAAAAATATCTAGCATTTCTTCTAAATACGAACCCTTTATTAACGGTTGGTCTGCTAAAACTATAAGAACAGCTTCAGCCTTATAAGTGCTTAGAATATGATTTATTCCAAAAGCAATCGAGTTTCCTAAACCTTTGTGCCATTTTTTATTGTGAACAACTTCAATTGGATAAGATGCTATTTTTTTAATGATTTCATCCTTATTGGCTCCAAGAACAACTAGGGTTTTAGCGGTATTTAATTGCAATGCTTTTGCGATGATATCTTCAATTAACGTAGCATTTTTCCAAGGTAATAACTGCTTAGGAGTACCCATTCTAGAAGAGCTTCCTGCTGCCATTATTAAAGTAGCTATGTTTTTTGCAGACAAACCTTAGTCCTTTATGTATGAATCCCTCCTGTTTTTGCTTTTAAAAAAATAGGCGTTTGCTTTCTTATTACAGATAGTATTTCTGAAAGTATGGAAATAGCTATTTCTTGAGGTGTTTCAGCGCCAATATTTAAGCCTGCAGGTCCATGAATAAGCTCTAGAAATTGTTCATCTACATCTGGACAGTACTCCATAAACTGGGATAACAGTTTTTCCCTTCTATGCGAAGGTCCCAACATACCAATGTACACAGGTCTTGTATTTTTAAGCTCCAAAAGATATTTTAAATCGTTCGCAAAATTGTGCGACATCAATACAATGGCTGTTTCATTGTCTATGGACTTCAACTCCAAATCGTCTGGCGATACCGAGTAAAAGGCTGTGGCTCCAGGGAAATTCTTAATAGTTTTTGATTCTAAAGGGCCGGAAACAACAGTGACTTCCCAACCATTAAAACTTGCTAGTTGGCACAACTTTACTGCATCGTGTTCGGCTCCAAAAATCATGAGCTTAAAACAAGGTGGCATATGTTGTGTAAACTGCAATAATGTAATATGAGTTTTGGTTTTTTTTGAAAGACAGTAGTTTTTTCCATTAATTTCTACAGCACTTCCAATACCTTGAAAAGTGCCTTCTTTTTTAAGGTAATTAGATGCAATTACAAATGCTTCACGAGATTTTAGGCAATTTTCAAATACTTCAAAAAAGGCTTTATTAGGCTTAAATTCTTCCAATAGGATATATAAAACACCTTCGCATCCCAATCGATAACGACCATCATAAGTCATCATTTTAGACATTCCATCTTTAAAAACCGATTGTGATTGTTGTAAAATATCTTTTTCAACACAACCTCCACTTACAGCGCCAATCATTTCATTATCTTCAATAATAAGCATACGAACTCCTGGTTTTCTATATGAAGACCCATCTAAAGCAACAACGGTTACCAAAACCGTTTTTAGTCCATCTTGTTTTGCTTTAAGATGGGCTTTTACTATGTCTTTAAATTCGTGTGTCATAAAATCAACTTGTAAACTATTTTTAATCGAGAAATTCTTTAGCTACAATCTGATTTGCAAAAGGCTGCTTTGTTAATCGTTGCCCTGTTGCTTGATAGAGTGCGTTTGCCAATGCTCCAACTGCTGGTGGTAGTCCAGGTTCTCCTAAACCTGTTGGTGCAATATCATTATCAACAAAGAAAACCTCTATGTCTTCTGGTGCTTGAGAATGGCGCATCAATTGATATCTATCAAAATTATTTTCATTTACAGCTCCATTATTAAAAGTTAATTGGCTATACATAGCATGTCCTATTCCATCAATAACACCGCCTTGAACCATATTTTTAGCAGCATCAGGATTTACTACAATACCGCAATCAACAGCACACCAAACTTTTTTGATTTTTGGATTACCATTATCCAAAACCATATCTACAACTTCTGCAACATAACTTGAATGACAAAAATAGGCTGCCACACCACGATAAATATGAGGTTCGGTTTCACCCCAATTTGATTTTTCCTTCACCAATTTCAGAACACCAGCATAACGCTCAGCATCATATTCATGCTTTTCTCCAACTGGGTTATTAATAGCTCGGTCAAATAATTCTAATCGAAAATCAATAGGGTCTTTTCCTGCCATTTCAGCTACTTCATCTAGAAATGATTGTTCTGCTCCAGCTGTAAAGTGAGATCTTGGAGCTCGCCATGCTCCAGTAGTAATATTTGTTTTAGCATTTACTTTCTCAGCTAAATAATTATCAACTGTACCTGCTGGGAAACGATTAGGAAAAACAGAGCCTTCAGGTAAACCAGAACCTTTTACTGAAAAAGCTATTAAATTGTTATTTTCGTCTAATCCTGCTTTATAATTAGATTGATAAGCTGGTCTATATGTTCCTTGAGTCATATCGTCTTCTCTGGTATAAATAAGCTTTACTGGTGCGTCTATTTTTTTTGAAATAGCTGCTGCTTCCACTCCAAAATGCACATAAAGTCTCCTGCCAAAACCTCCACCCATTCGCGTCATATTAACAGTAATATTCTCAATTGGCATGTCGAGTAATTTAGAAACAGAACCTTCAAGTGCTTCTGGTGTTTGTGTTGGGCCAATAAGTTCAGCAGATGTATTAGTAACATTAGCAAAGAAATTCATGGGTTCCATCGTGTTATGGGCAAGGAATGGTGAATTATATGTGCGTTCTATCACCTTAGCAGCTTTCTTAAACGCCTCATCTGGATTGCCATCTTTCCTGCTCTCTTCAACTTTACCAGTTTTAATGGCATCTTCTAAATTTTTTAAATGCATTTCTGAATTTTCCATCTCACTCATAACTTCCCAATTGGCTTTAATGGCTCTTTTGGCTTTCATTAGTTGCCAAGTGGAATCTCCAACAATTGCTATAAGTTGTAAAAAGCCTTTTTCATCAGACCAACTAGGTTCTTTAATAGCCGTATCTATAATAAAAGCATCTTTTACTCCTGGCATTCTTTTAATTTCTTCTTCATTGAAATCTTTTACTTTCATGCCAAAAGCAGGTGGATGCTGTATCATAGCAAGTTGCATTCCTTCCCTTTTGAAATCTAAACCAAATAGAGGTTTGCCTGTAACAATTTTATTTGCATCTACATTTTTAACACTCGTGCCTATTAATTTAAACTCTTTTGTTTCTTTAAGTTCAACTTCTTCAGGAATTTTAATACCAACAGCTTTTGAAGCTATTTCTCCATATGTAATGGTTCGTTCTCCATTTTTTTCCTTGATAATTCCTTGAGTTGCAGTTAAGTCTAAAACAGGTATTCCCCATTCTTTTGCGGCTGCTTCCAATAACATTCTTCTACCAGTAGCACCAGCCATTCTTAAAGCGTTCCAACTCAATCTAATAGATAAGCTTCCGCCAGCAAATTGATTTTGATAGAATCCTGTATTTAAAGGCGCTTGTTCAACAACGACATTCTTCCAATCAACATCTAGTTCTTCGGCAACAATCATTGGCATAGAAGTTTTTACATTTTGACCAATCTCAGGGTTAGGCGAATATATAGTAACCAAGCCTGTATCTCCTATTTTGATATACCCATTTATATCAAACCACTCATTTGGAACTGTAATTTCTTCAACTTTAGTATCAGAAATACATCCTGTTAACCAACTAAATCCTATAAGCATCCCACCACCTGCAGCAGCAGATACTTTTATAAATGATCGACGGTTATATTGTGTTTTTACTTTTGTCATGATTTCTTAGTTTAAAGCTTCGATGCTGTTTTAATTGCCTGTTTAATTCTTACATAAGTACCACATCTGCAAAGGTTTCCTTCCATAGCGGAATCAATTTCCTTATCGGAAGGGTTAGGATTGTTCTTTATTAGCGCAGCTGCTGTCATAATTTGCCCTGATTGACAATATCCACATTGTGGAACATCATGCTCCAACCATGCTTTTTGAATAGCATGATCTCCATTTTTTGAAAGCCCTTCAATAGTAACAATATCCATGCCTTGTAATTGGGAAACCTGTAAGGTACAACTACGCAAAGCATTACCATCAACATGAACAGTACAAGCGCCACATTGCCCTATACCGCAACCATATTTTGTTCCTACTAAATCTATTTGATCTCTCAAAACCCATAATAAAGGAGTGTCATTATCGGCCTCTATTGTATGAGATTCTCCATTAATTTTTAATTGAAATGTTGGCATATTTTTATTTTTGATTAGTGTTTGTTTTATCATGAAGACAGAGGTCTTTAAAATTACTAAAATTTTAAATGTTTATCCCTATTTTAACATAGTATTAATGGAATAAATAATATTGATTTAAAAAGTGTATTACTTTTTGACCTAGAAATAATTATATTGTAGTGCTTTTCGAGAAATTATGTTCGCCCATCATAATTATTTGTTATGGTGTAACTTAAAACTAAATATTTAATATAATCGCTATTATGAAGTATCATTCATTTTTCAAACCCCTTGTTGTATGTTTTTTGTTTTTTTCTTTATTGGTTTCTGCTCAAGAAGCAAATGAAAAAGAATCCGATTCAACCAAAAAAGCTACTAAAGAGTTACCTCTCGAGCCAGAGAGGAAAATAACTTTTACTACAACACAAGGTACTTGGATTTCGCTAGATGTGCATCCTAATGGAAAAACCATTGTTTTTGATATGATGGGAGATTTATATACCATTCCTATTACTGGAGGAAAAGCCACCAGAATTACTCAAGGTATGCCTTACGATGTACACCCAAGATACAGTCCTGATGGCAAATCAATCCTTTTCGTTTCAGATAAAAGTGGGTCTGATAATATTTGGACAATGGACTTAGAATCTAATGAAGACAAACAATTGACCAAAGATAAAAATCAACATCATTTTTCGGCTGAATGGAGTCCAGATGGCGATTATATTGTAGGTACAAAAGGACGAAGAAATATAAAGCCATACCTCTATCATAAAGCTGGTGGTTCAGGTGCGCAGTTAATTAAAACACCAAAAAATTTAAAAACCATAGATCCTGCTTTTAGTCATGATGGAAAATATATTTACTTTTCAAGAAGAACCAATGCCTGGAATTATAATGCCTCTCTTCCACAATATCAAATTGCAACATTCGATAGGGAAGATGGAGATATAGAAATAATAACCACACGTTATGGCTCTGCTTTTACACCAACATTGTCCAGTGATGGTAAATGGCTTGTTTATGGAAGTAGGTTTGAAGACCAAACAGGATTGGTTTTAAGAAACTTACTAAATGGCGAAGAACGTTGGTTAGCCTATCCTGTGCAAAGAGATGAACAGGAATCTATTGCTGCTCTTGGCGTGCTTCCTGCCATGTCGTTTACACCAGACAATCAAAACCTCATCGCTTCTTATGGTGGTAAAATATATTCTATTTCATTAGCAACAAATCAAGCAACTGAAATCCCTTTTGAAGTTGATGTAGAATTAGATTTAGGTCCAATGGTATCATTTAAATACCCAATAAGCGATAATCCTGAAGCCTTTGTCACTCAAATTCGTGATGCTGTTCCTTCACCAGATGGAAGCAAATTGGCATTTACCGCTTTAAACAGATTGTATGTCATGGATTTCCCCAATGGCACGCCAAAGCGGATCACAAAAAATGAGTTCACCGAAGCTCAACCTTCCTGGTCTCCAAATGGCACTCAGGTAGTATTTACAACTTGGAAGCAAGGTGGAGGAGATTTATACAAAGCAAATGTATCGGGAAGAGCAAATGTTGTTAAATTAACAAATAAACCCGGAATATATAGCAACCCTTCTTGGTCGTACAATTCCAATCGCATTGCCTTTATGAAAGGTAGTGCTCAAGCGTATAACGATGCTATAACGCCTAGATCTGGTAGAGCAACCGAAGAAATTGCTTGGGTATCCAGTGATGGTGGAAACATTACAGTTATTGATAAATCTAAAGGTCGAGGCATTCCGCATTTTACCAAAATTAACGATCGTATTTACTTGAATCATGGAGCTAAAGGACTAATCTCAATTCGTTGGGATGGCAGTGATGAAAAAAGTCATTTAAAACTTACTGGCATTACAACCTATGGTTCTTCTGATGTTTTTGGTGAAGAACACAGCGTACTACCAACTACAGAAGATGGCTGGATGGAAAATCAAAAAGCTTCACGACCTACCGAAATTAGAATTTCTCCAAACGCAACACATGCTTTGGCAAAAATAAATAATGATATTTATACAGTTATCATTCCAAAAATAGGGCAAACACCTGTAATTTCTCTTGCAAAAGCTGAAGGTGCTGCATTTCCAGCAAATAAGCTTACCGTTATGGGTGGCGAATTTCCGGCTTGGGGATCAAAAAGTGAAAATGTACATTGGTCCTTGGGCGCAAGTCATTTTGTTTATAACCTAACTAAAGGAAAAGTCTTTGCAGATAGTTTAGCCCTTGCCAAAAAGAATGAAAAAGCTTTGAAAGAAACTGAAAAGAAAAATGACACCATTAAAAAGGATGAAGATGAGAAAAAAGAAACACCTAAGTTTAAAGCCGATGAATATAAAATAAAAGTACGTTTTAAGAAACGTATTCCAGATGGAAATATTCTTTTAAAAGGCGGTCGCATAATCACTATGAAAGGGCAAGAAGTAATTGAAAATGGTGATGTGCTTATTGAAAATAATCGTATTAAAAAGATTGGCTCTTCTGGGAGTTTTGAAATTCCAAGAAATACAAAAACCATTGATGTTTCAGGTAAAACATTAATCCCTGGATTTGTCGATACACACGCGCATATGTGGCCAAATTGGGGAATTCATAAAAGTCAATCTTGGGCTTATGCAGCAAACCTAGCTTACGGTGTTACAACCACAAGAGATCCCCAAACTGGAGCAACTGATGTGCTTACCTATTCCGATATGGTAAATGCTGGCATGATGCCTGGACCTAGAGTTTACAGTACAGGACCAGGAGTTGGTTTTTGGGGTTATAAAATTGAAAGTTTAGACCATGCAAAAGACGTGTTAAAACAGTATAGCGAGTATTATAATACCAAGAGCATTAAAATGTATTTGGTAGGAAACAGACAGCAACGCCAATGGGTCATTATGGCGGCAAAAGAACTAAAATTAATGCCAACTACCGAAGGTGGACTAGATTTTAAGCACAACATGAAAAATTTGATAGATGGTTACCCAGGTCATGAACATTCGTTCCCAATTTATCCTTTATATAAAGATGTGATACAAACAACAGCAGCATCTAAAATGGCTGTAACACCAACGTTGTTGGTGTCTTATGGAGGTCCATGGGCTGAAAATTATTTTTACTCAAGAGAAAACCCATATCACGATAAAAAGTTACAGTATTTTACCCCTTACAAAGAATTGGCTGCAAAATCCAGAAGACGCCCAGGATGGTTTATGGACGAAGAGCATGTATTTAAAAAACATGCCGTATTTATGAAAGATCTTGTAGAAGCTGATGGTATTGGAGGTGTAGGTAGTCACGGACAATTACAAGGGCTTGGTTTTCATTGGGAGCTTTGGTCGGTTGCCAGTGGTGGTATGAAAAACTACGATGCTTTAAAAACAGCTACCATACTTGGTGCAAAGGCTATTGGTCTTGATACTGATTTGGGGAGTCTAGAAGCTGGTAAAATTGCTGATATTTTAATTATGGAGGAAAATCCATTAGAAAATTTAAGGAATACTAATACGCTAAAATTTGTAATTAAAAATGGAGTTGTTTATGATGCCAATACGTTAGATGAAGTAGCTCCTAAAGCGAAGAAAGCAGATGTATTCCATTGGCAAACAAAAAAGCCGAGTGGTTTACCTGGAGTTAAAAATTAAATAGTTTTAAAACATAATAAAAACTGTTTAAATGTTATTCTGAATAAAATGAATGATTTTCTAAAGACAACAACGTTTTGGGCAATGGGCAGTAGCTTCTCGCAAGGGGGCTATTGTTTGTGCTATGTGTAACCTGTTTTTTTATTTCCGCTCAATTGTAACCCATGATTTATCGAATCCGATTGCGTCAAGAATTTTTTCTTTGTTTAATATTTTGGGTTGTTTAATTTTAAGAATCAAAGTTTCTTTAAGTACTTTCTCTATAATCGTAAACTGTGAGCCGTGAGGTTGCCATACAAATTGTTTGTCTTTTGTTCCTTTTACAAAACCCTCTAAATTCCCTCTTTTATTCCATTCAAAATCAAAAAGTTCAGCATCATAACGAATTGTATCAAATTCAAATACTGCTACTTGCGAAAGGTCGTTTGACTTAACTAGTACGACAGTTCTTAAATGCTTGTATTTCTCCCTTATTGCAGAAACTCTTTCATTCCAAATTTCTAATACTTGTTCCCCTATTTCATTAGGGTCAGCAGATGTGTCAATGGTTCCTCCATATGAATAAACAGGTGAATTCCGCCCAGAAATTAATCGAACTTGTTTTAAATCTTTAAAATTTTTTATTCCAGATTTTACTGTTTTAGCTCCCCAAGCTGTATTTCCCATTACAACGTCATCTAAACCGACATTTGAGGGTTTCCAATCTGCACCAATACATAGCGCAAAAATTTGTTCCCATTCATTCCCTTGCAAATCAGCACGTCCTTTACTTGCGAGAGGATAAACTATTTCTTGTCCGAGAATGTATGGAAAGTCAGAATTAAATTTATTTAGCGGATAAGCTGAAACAGATTTGCTTACGGTTCTTAACCGAGGGGATTTTCTTTTTGTCATTAACTTGCGTTGTATTTTAAATCATATTCTCTCAAAACCATTGCTTGATCCATGGTTGTGGAGACATAAGGCAATAATTTTTGAGAAACTGCTTTAATCATATTTACTGGCACAGCATTTCCTGCTTGTTTTTTAGCTTGTGCGTCACTAACCACGATCTTATACCAATCTGGAAAACCTTGTAATCTAAACATTTCACGAGGTGTTAATCTTCTTTCTCCATTTACCAAAAGATAATTATGAGAAGCACCTGAACGTAATGCGCAAGAATAAGGATATGAACAAATATTGCCTGATTTGTTCTCATGCCAAATAGATGGGTAATATGATGAAGTGTGTTTTTCTTTTCGCTTATTTCTTATGTAATCAGAAGCAAAATATTTTTCATCAACTTTATTTGCCAAAATTTCAGTCAATGGCTTATATGGCTTTTCTGGATTAGGGAAAGTAAATAAAATAGTTTCTTTATGTCCAACTATTACAACTCGTTCACGTTTTTGAGGTAGTCCAAAATCTAAGGCATTTAAAACACTATATTGCACATGATATCCCAACTCTTGAAGTGATTTGACAATAACTTTAAGCGTTTTTCCTTTATCGTGCCCAACAAGTTGTTTAACGTTTTCTAAAATGAATGCTTTTGGCTCTTTCTCCTTTAGAATTCTAGCAATATCGAAAAACAGAGTTCCTCTAGTATCATTAAGCCCTTTCATTTGTCCAATTATGCTAAATGGTTGGCAAGGGAAACCTGCAAAAAGGATATCATGGTCAGGAATGTCTTTTTCGTCAATTTTTGTAATGTCTCCTACTGGTCTTTCCCCAAAATTAGCCTCATAACTTTCTTGAGCGTATTTGTCAATATCTGATGAAAATACACAATCTGCTTGGATTTCGTTTTCTTCGCAAGCTTCTTCGAAAGCGACACGAAAACCTCCGATTCCACAAAATAGGTCAATAAATTTTAGTCTTTCTTTATACATATGGTAAAGTTAAAAATATGCTCTAAAGTTTTAGTCCAGAACAAAATTTTTAATCAACAACTGAATGTTAATCAAATTAGCACAACTTGTATTTAGTATTCATAAATATTTTTTCGACTGAACTCAAAATGACATCAAATCCCATTCCAAACAGTGTTTTATTAGTACGTATCTTTCATCCAATTATAAGGTTTCCGTTTTATCCACATGCCTCTGGTAAAGTCTGGAAAGTCTTGAGGTTCGCCATTGTTTTCAATGGATAATTCCGAAAGTGGTGTTATCGCACTCCAAGCTGCTGCATCGTATGCATCTAAAGGTGGTGCTATGTTTCGTTTTGCCGATTCAATAAAGGCATGAATTACAAAAAAGTCCATGCCTCCATGTCCAGCACCTGTAGCGTGTTCGCCATATTTTTTCCAAAGTGGATGGTCGTATTTTTCCAACCATTCTTTAGAAGCATCCCAATGGTGTGGTTGAGATTGTCCCTCAATATAAATTCTATCTCCATCTTTTTCCCATAAACCATTAGCGCCTTGCACTCTAAACCCTAAAGAATAGGGTCTTGGTAAATTACAATCGTGCGTCACAATAATGGTTTCACCATTTGTGGTTTCAATGGTGCTTGTAATGACATCACCTTGTTTAAATTTTAGTTTGGCATTAGGGTGCTCTTTGCCTCCATGCTTTACAATATAATTGTGTAATCCTATGGCTTTTGTAGCATTAGAGCTAATTGAAGAAAAACGGTTTCCTCTATTTATATCGCACATCGTTGCAATTGGCCCAACACCATGTGTTGGATAAACATCGGCATTTCTAAGCAATGAATGTTGTGTTCTCCAGGCTGATTCAGAAATACCATTCTCGCCAAATTCTACTCCTTTTCCGTAAGCGGTTTTTCCGTCATTTAACTTTACAAAACGTAAATCGTGCTGGTAACCGCATCTAAAATGTACAAGCTCACCAAATATATTCTGCTTTACCATATTTAATACTGCTAATATATCACGACGGTAATTCACGTTCTCAAGAATCATCATGTGCGTTCCTGTTTGCTCGTGTGTATTTACCAAGTCCCAACATTCTTCCATCGTATTTGCTGCCGACACTTCTAAGCCTGTGTATTTTCCAGCTAACATGGCATCTTTTGCCATTCGTGTATGCCACAACCAAGGGGTTGAAATAATAACTGCATCGACCTCTTGAAGTTCTAACAAGTTTCGGTAATCGTATTCATCTTTACTAAAAACTCTCGGTTTCTTTTTACCTGCTTTTGAAATATGATTTAAGGCAATGGTTATTCTGTTTGGATCGATATCGCAAATTGCTGTAACCAATACATCGTCTCTATTTAACACATTATTTAAGTGATTGGTTCCGCGTAAACCAACGCCAATAAGTCCAACTTTTAATATCTCTTTTTGTGTATTTAATATCATTCCAAAGGTTGTGTTTGGAAGCATTGATAATCCTGCGCCTGCAATTGCCGATTGCTTAATAAAATGTCTTCTTGAACTCATAGTTGGATGTTATTTAGTTGGTTGTAGTAAAAAAATCGCTTGATTAACAAATATAAAAATTAGTTGAAACAGATCGATTTAAAAAGTATTATCTAATTTAAATGTAACTTTTTTAAAAAACCTGTGTCTAATAAGTATAGAGCGAACAGTAAAGATAATTAATGAAACATAAAGTAAGTCCTTAAAGGCGGATCTCTAAAAAGAAACATTAACAAAACAGAACTCTAAAACAAATTTCAAGC
>Ga0316209_1000487_pt1 | contig 68709 bp, 52 predicted proteins | sample 6monopyrite_MG_FD_204945 | JGI IMG/M metagenome (GOLD analysis project Ga0316209, IMG submission 204945) | Microbial mat bacterial communities from mineral coupon in-situ incubated in ocean water Damariscotta River, Maine, United States -... | ecosystem: Environmental > Aquatic > Marine >... | reverse complement strand
TTCAACAAAAAATAGAGAAATTGCACTTAACTACTCGTCTCATTACGATCATATATGCAATTAAATCAGATATAATCTCATGAGTTTGCGCCCGTAGCTCAGATGGATAGAGTGTCGCCCTCCGAAGCTAAGGGTCAGAGCCAGAAAGAGAAGCTAGGCTTACAGTCATCATATATAATACAAATCATGCGCCCGTAGCTCAGATGGATAGAGTACTACCCTCCGAAGGTAGGGGTCACAGGTTCGACTCCTGTCGGGCGCGCCATATGAACCGAAGCCTATTTGGGCACAACATAGAATCTCCTCACCTGTGCCCAAATTGTGCCTATTCTGTGTCAAAGCAAGTTATTTAATCAACGCAAATAAAATCAATACCTAACTTTTTGAATGTAAGCCTATACTAGGCTCAATACTCCCAGCGATAGCAATATTAATAGTCATAGCTATCTGCCATTGGGTCTGTAATTCCTGCAATACCTATTTCAACTAATCTTTTGTTCATTGCTTGGTAAATTGTCATAAAACTTGGAATTTTTAATAATTTTCGTCAAAAGGCATCTTATCTAGTAGCGATATTAAATACTGTACACAGAAGTTATTGAGGAGAGATTGGATCTTGTGACTCTTGCTCAATAGGACCTAACTTATTTTCAATCCAGTATTTAGCCATATTTCCAGCTGAAGACTCTTTTTCAGAATAAACTGTAAGATGTTTTATTTCATTTTCATTAAAAACTGATTCTACAGATGCCCCTTCATTCATTAAATGAGGAATTAAAGTATGTCTTGAAATATTCGATTCAATATGACTAAAAATTCGAATGCCTCCTACATCTCGATCTCCCCAATGTAAGTATCTATTTCCATCAGGTACGCACTGATCAATCAGTTTCAAAATATGAGTTAAAGCTGGTGATGGAAACCCTCCAGAAAATATTACTATACTATCATCGTCAATTTCTCTTACATGCCTCTGGAAGCTAGCTAAGTTCTCAACTGTAAGTACATAAGGTACATTCCTGGTCAATTTTATGTCGCTTACCATATCTGGCGAGATACCAACAAAAGGACGTAGAGTGCTAATATCCCAATCCTCATTACAATATTTTATAAATAATGGACCTTTGATATAAATTGGTGGTGGAAATTTTTCAAGACCGAGCATTCTGAAAAGTTCATTGTTATTATCAAATTGCTTCCATTCCGGATTTCGCCTAAGTAACAAAGCTAACTTATTAAGCATTCCTTCTATTGCTTTAGAATCATTCAATACTCGAACGCTATAAGTACGCATATCGAGGTCACGATGTTCATTATTACTTACTGACAATGCAACTTTAAATAAATTAACAGCGGCATCAGTATCTTCGAAAGATATACGGAAAGCCATTTTCCCCAAAGTCCAATATGACATTGCATATCCAAACGCTTCTTGTAACCAATCATTGGCATCTTCCAATAATGGAGTGAGTTCTTTTTCGATAAGTTCTGCATATGCACATGCGCGCGGTACATCTAACCACTCAGCAAGTTTATCCGCATCAAGAAGTCGTATACGTTTTAAATCTTGTGACTCGGCTCCTCTACCCCGTTCAAGTAGAATGGCATTAGATTTCTCTGCATTTTCCAAATATGAATGGATACTATCTCGTCCTGATAAGTCCGTTACAGAAAAGTAATCACTTGCTGAATGTTCACTAATAGGAATTGTCTCACGGCCACCTCGGTCTGCTTGCGACAAGAGTTTTAATAATAAGGCACGAGCTACTTCGCTCATTCGGATTCAGGTCTTAATACTGGATTATCTGAAGATAATATCTGTTTGGCTGTTGGCTTAATATATTCTGCATCTATATGTACTATTGCTCCATCACGATATACATTCACGATAGTATCTACGTGCTCAGCTATTTGACCATACTTCTCATCTGGAGCAGCTAGCAAAACCTGTAAACCAAGTTCATCAAGAAATCCTAAAGCACTAACAGTATTCTGTAAATCAAGTTTAGAAAATGCCTCGTCGAAAACAGCCAGTCCCATTCCACCTATATAGCTACCATCCTCTTTACGTTCGATACGATACGCAGCAGCTAATGCAGCACCTATTGCAACATAAAATGGCGACTGGTGTTCTCCACCAGATCCTTTGCCTAATCGCCGAGATAAATATTCAGGATTACCTTTCCCATCTTTGTCATCACTCATACGAACATCGAAACTAAAATATTGTCGATAATCAGCAAGACGATCATTCCAATCTGCACCGGACTTATCATCAGTACCAGCTGCTTCCATGAGAAGATTTCTCACCCGAGCAATAGCTTTACCATGAGGATTGTTTGGATCATCAGCTGTGTCAAACAGGCCACCCACATCACCAGCTTGTTCTGGTGACCATGATAAAACCCAATCATGGACATCTTTTAAATCATTTTCAGTCTGCTTAACAAACCGATAGTACTGGCCATGGAATGGTCGGTTTTTTAAATTACGATTTAATTCCTTAAGTTGGTCATCTAACATATTAAGGTTTTCTTGTAATTTACCAACGAAATCTGATCTGAATGCATGTTCAGCTTCACGCAAAGCATTTTCCGCCTCAGTAGCATATTGTGCTAACTGAGTTTCCTGAATTTGTCTTAATTCACGTATAACCCACGCGGCGAGCGGTTGATAATCATCAGGTGAGCCTGCAATGGGTCGGTTTTCTGAACTCCATGATAACCAATATCCACTTAATTGCTCGCGTGCTTGGGTGCGCTGAGTTTGTGATTTTGATTTCTGTTTACCAGATCGACTTAAGGCTTCTTTCTCTAATGCATTCCAACTTGCAACACTTTCGTCGGCAAATAATTCTTGCGCCAACAACTCATCCATCCGTTCCGTTGCTAGCTGAGCATCAAAGCCAGCTAGTTTCTGTATTTGAGTTCGTGACTCTGAAATATCACATGATTTTTCTTCTGCTTGCGCAAGACGCATTCGTTCAGTTTCAACAGATAAATTTAATTCATTTTTTCGGTTGTTTTTTATTTCTCGTTCATTATTTATTGACTCTCGTTCCTTACTGCATCGTGTTTCTTCATCAACAAGTACCTGATACTCAGTATCATTTAAAAGTGCTTCTTCCTGTTTATCTAGATTTTTTATCTCATCATTGTTTAACTTTCTTTCTGAGGTCAACTCTAATAGATCCGGCATCTCATCAACATGTTTGGCTAAAGGCATTAGTAATTGTTCACGCAACCATTTTACTGACTTCATTTCTTCTTGTTTTTCGTGTTGTGTTTTACTCTCTTCATCACGGCGCTGTTTCAAATTATATAATTTCTTCTTCTTTGCCTCACGCCCCAACATAGGCTCTTCAGGACGTAACCTTAATATCGAACCACCCGTAGCAAGCATGCCATCAGCAGTAATAGCTCTATCCTGCCCAATCAATTCGTATTCACTTTCTACACGTAATACATTACCAGCACGTAGATTTATATAGGCAATCGCGTGACGATCATCACTTACAATGACCTCAGCCAAACTTTTTTTAGTTCTACGATCTAACCATTTATCAGTCTTAAGAGTATTAATAATTCGACTACCATAAATACCAAGTTTCTTGCCTTCTCTACGATATACTCCAATAGCATCACGCACTTGATCTGGAGAAATCAATAAAGCTTCACGGTGTCCACCAAGAAAAGCTTCTAAAGCATCTCTCCATTGTTCATCATCAACATCAACTCGATCACATAATGGAACAGATTTTATTCCATGTCCGTCAAGAAGCTTAATTAATTTTAATGTAGAAGAACTAAGATCACTTTCACCCGACTCAAGACGTTTTATTCTTGTAAGAGTACTTTCTAACGAACGTCTTAACTCACCTTCCAGTCGAACTAAATTATCGTAGTTGTCACTCATTGAATCTACTGAGGTTTTTAAAAGAGGCTTCAACTGAAAAATTGTGTCCATAATATCCGCTGGCGCAACTGGCCAAGGTGACGTTAGTAATCCTTCGTCTTGTTGAACTAATGGTGGTATACGCTGTAATGTTGAAACTAATACAGAATTATTCAAGTAATCCGCATAATCTAATACTTGGTGTACACAGCCTAAACCCTTACGAGAATTTTTAATTTTCAGTTCAGTATCGGTTAGTATTTGTTTAACAAAACGTTTTTCAGCATCAATTCGTTTACGTTGTTGTTGAACATCTGTAGCTGCCAAACGGCTATTTGCTTCTCTTAGTGCTTTGTCAGCTTTATTCCACAATTCATTTAAATTATTAATATCCTTTTCCAAAGTCTGCATCAGATTTTCATCTTTCTCGATACCGTCTCTCAACGGTTCAAGCTCAGCTTCTAACCCATTAAATGCTGCCTCTTTTTCTACCCAACCCCAAGCTACTCCTAGCTTCTCGGCCTGTTCAGCACGATGGTAATTTTTATTTATATCAGAGAGCGCATCTTCGCGTATCTTAGCTTCACTTGTACGTGTTTGAATATCTCTATAATTCTGTAAAGCTTGCTGTAGGGACCTAACCTGAATTGGACGTTCTTCAAGTATATGGCTACGAACAAAATCCGACACATTTCGAATTGGTGAAAATGTAATAGCATTCTTGAATGCCCGTAAAAATCTAGGTACATCTAGATGTCGTTTTCCATCTGAAAGTACTGCGCAGATATGACGTTGATATTCTCCAACCTGAGAGTGAACCCTGAATTCTTCACCTGAACGCATCCGAAGATCTTCTCGTAATCTCTTCCAAGGTTTAGGTACTACTCCTTCATCTGTTCTATCTACCAAATCAGACAATATTAAATCTAACCCTGGAGCAATAAACCGCCCATCTATAGTTTCTTGAGCATCATCCAAACGAGCATGCATCGCCAACCCTACACTAATAGCTTCATTATTTTCATCATGAAACACCAATACAAGGTAGGTTATAGATTGATCACGAGGACGAAATTCTTGAGATAGGTCTGGGTTATTAGGATCACGTACCACACCGAGACAATAATCTCTAAGGCTGCGTGTACTTTTTTCACCTGCGCTTGCATTAGGATTCCACCAGCGTTTATCACCACCAACAAGTACGGCTTGTATAGCATCAAGTAAAGAGGACTTCCCTGAAGCATTCGGTCCAATAAATGCTGCATGGCCTTCTATCTCAATACTCACCTGCTCTAAACGGTACCAGTTTATCAACAGTAATCGAACTAACCTCTTCATGAGAGTTCCTCATTATTACTTTCTGAATCGGAATCATCATCGTCATTCTCTTTTGAGCTAATGAATGATTCAATTCTTTCCTGAACCTTTTCTCCAGTCACAAGCCTAATCGTAGGTAGTATACGAATACTAGGTAAACCATCTTCTGCATCATCGCCCATTTCAATCAAACTATAACGTCGCAGTTTTGCTAAAATTTCGCGGAACTCTGTTATTTGCGGTCGTTTACGTCCTAATAACGTTTCATAGCGACTAAGCAAAATCTCTGATTGTGTATACACGCTTCCTTCACTAACTTCAAAATTTTCCAAACCTTCTTCATACAACAGCCTAAAGCAAAGCAACATTAAGCTGTCGATCATTCTTAATCGTGTAAAACTCTCAGAATCTCCAGGAAGCAATCCGATAAGGCTAAATCCATCATCACGATAAAGTGTCCAACCCAGGGCATCAAATAGGTTTGTGAAGTAATCAAAATGATTTGCTATGAGACGATACATCTCCCGATCTTTGTTTCGTTCCAACAACAAAAATTGTCTTTGTAATATAGTCCTAGCAGCCATACGAAAATCATCTGCTTCCAATGTACTATTTCGTTCACAGAGTCTGTGTAAATCACGAAGCATTAATTACTTCCCCTTTTATTTTAGAAGCATCTCTCAGGCGTACAACAAAAGCAGGACATTTTAACCAATCGTTATCGATCCAGCCCTCACTAAATTCAATATGATACTTACGGCGCAAACGACCTGCTCCAGGTAAATAACCTAAATGTCGTAGATGTGTGAAAGATATAAAGTCCTCAACATTATTAATAATCATTGATTCACCACTTATAGACAAACGATCATTAAGTTGTTTCTGAATGTAATCATCTATACGTTTTGGATCGATGCGTCTTTTATCAAGATATGCACGTAGTGCTTTCTGTCTTGCACGCACTTCTGGATTGACTTGTTGAGTATGAAGTGGACGAGGTTCTGGTGGCTGACGATGGCGAGGAGCTTCTTTCAAACTCTTTGTTCCCACAGGTAGTACATCTATAATTGGCAATTCAACCAAAGATTCATCACTATCAATTATCTCTTTAACAAAGGAACCTAACCGCTGAAGTATACTAGCGATATTTGTAGCCATACCCGGTTGACTTCGATCAAGATAGCGAATTGTATCTGCAACCCTACGTTCTAACTTAGCCCTATAACGATCAACACGACTTAAGTGCCCATCGACTTGTTCAAATACTCCACGGAGTTTATCAATGTCATCATTTATTGCATTCCATGCCTGTTCACTATCAGAAGTTCCAGTTTGTTCCATAAAACCTGCTACCAGTAACTTCTTTCGCTCAAGATCAAATTCTAATTCACGTACACGACTTAATATTTGTTGTCGAAAACGAAAAGGATTATTTCTCGTTTTTAAGCGTTTGTAGTCCTGAACAAGGATTCGTTCTACAAAATCATCAAAGAAATGGCTTAGTACCATACGATGATCATCAAAGCCTGTAATATCATCTAACAATCCCTTCAATCCATAAATCATGTTGTTAAGATGTTGTAAAAAGCGACGCGCTTCTCGTGCAGCTTGCCGTAATGCTAGTACTTGAGTTTCCGGATCTTCCAATGCTTTTTGTACATTATTAAAAATTGATAGAATCATACCACCATAAAATACTTGGTCAGGCCTCGCGACTTCCATCAAACTTGCCCAAAGTGTTCCTACAGCAGGGGGGACAGTAATCCTAATCTTATAACCTTCTGATTCTTCTTCGAACCATCCAGCTGATAATAGACGTCGATATGCTAAAACTGATGGCGCACTATCGGCATCCATAGAAACATTTTGATCATTTTCATCTTGCCAAACTACCGACATCACAGCTAATCTTTCTTCAATTTCATATCTAACAGTTTCTTTAGATGGAAAAACATCTGAATGAATTTGATCAAAAAATAAAGGGTAAAGATCAAGAATAAGCGCTGCATAAATACGACGATTCCCACCAGATAATGGTGAAAATAGTTTTTCAGGTACTCTGTCAAAAAGTTGATTCATAATTATTAACTATTAAAGTAATTTAATGCACGTCTATTTGATTTAATAAGTATTCCAAATTATCTGTCTCTACAGCTAAAGTGTAAGCACAGTAAATAAATTCGTCCCAATGGATTCCATCAAGTGGATGTACAACACGCCCAACAATGGATGATTCTGGATCAATCACAAACTCAACCAGATCAATATTTCTATTTCTCATCCAAGTGTACTTAACAATATCTTCAGCTGTCAGCTTCTTACAGAATCCTTTCTTTGAAGCTCTACTAAGTAGTACACACCGGCCATCACATTCATAAAGTTCAACTTTCTGATTACGATGTATCTGATTATCACCAAATTCAAAAATCAGTGTTAGACGATCATCTTCATTCTGAACATATATTTTTGTTTCACCTGTTCTATCTATAGATATCGGTGTATCTTCGTTAATTGACTCTACAAACGACATCATTTCATTTGACAGTGATTTACTATACTGCGAAGGGTTATGTGTAAGATCCATTCTTTCGAATAATTTTTCGATATCAGATATTTGAGTTACATTCTCTCCACCAATCAACATTTCAGCATTGAAGTAAAGTTGATAACCATTTTTTACATCTGTTGATTTTATAGCGAATGTTCGATGAAATGTTTTCCATGATAATTCATTCATATATTTCAATAGTTTCTTACGATCATTAATTTGATGAATTATAGTATCCGCATGTCTGGTTAATGATATTAGAAGTTCACCACTAGCCTTAGCCGAACCTAATTTAACAGATAAACCATAATCAGGTACCTCATAGCCATCCTTATGGAAATAGGCATCTAACTTATCAGGATTACTTTGTTTTACTACCTTTTCCAGAAGCGCTATCACGTGCTGAATCTTATTCTTACGAAGACATTCATTTTCTTCGATTATATTAAATGCTTGATATTCATTCTCGTTGATAACTTTTGCGATATATGGAGAGTGAAGAATATCCATAATTTGATCTGGAATATCTTCTTTAGAATCTATAGCTGAATCTAATTTAACAATATCATTAGCTGATGTTGAGTGCTTACCAATATCATGTAACTCTTCTATAAATTTATTAATGTTCTTACATAAATGTCTTATTTGTAACGTCTCAATACTTTGCTTAACATATGGAAATGTCACTTGTATAAAGTCTTCCTCTAAAGCCTGCTGCTCTAAGTTTATTAGCCTTCTTTGAGCCAATGAATTAACCCGATCAACTCTACCAGTCTTTTGTTCAATACTTACTGGAGAACCAGATATTCCATAATGCACAACACTATCGCAGAATGTATGAAGATCTTCACCTTCTTGAAATACATCGGTTGAGACAAGTACTAGAGGGTAACCAGGCATCCTGAATTTTCTTGCTTGTGCAGATCGTCCCGTTGTTTCACCGGATGCCCCTATGATTGGTGAAACAGGGTTTAAAGATTGGCTTAAGAATTTCGGATATTCATCACGAGATAAATCATATATTTCTGGGATATTATTTTTAACAATAAGTTCAAGGTGTGCAGCCAACTGTTCCAACTCATAATATGTAGAAAACTGACAAGAATTCTTTTGTTTGGAAAGAATCTCTACATAGTCTTCGATCCACTTTTCACGTTTTTGAAGAGTTAAATTACCAGCCCCCTGCATTAGCCGAGAAAGATAGACATCTACAACACCATGAGCGGTTCTTAAAATAAAACTCATTAAGGATTTATGAATATCAAAGTTTCTCAAAGTTATTGATACATCAATACCTTTTTTCATCTCTTCAAATGCGCGAGACTGAAAAGGAACAATATCTTTTGCTAATTGTTTTTCTTCTAATTCTGTATATATTGTTTTTAATTCTAGTTGAGATAAAAGCTTATTTGCCTCGACTGTTTGAATGGGTTCATCTAAATATGTTTGTAATAGATGATTATATAATGGAGTTAAGTATTCATATTTTTTATTATCAATCACCCACTTAATAAAGGCTAACTGACATGCTTGAAAATTTTCAAGGTGATCATCATCTATGCGTCCACTAATATAGTGGCCAGCCATTTTTGATATTTCATTACCATGCTGAGCTATAATTTCTTTTAAACTTACCCCTTGTTGTTTACATATATATCGAGCCCAATTTGGTTCTAGCAAATTAACAAGCACTTGGTTTTTTGCACTTAGTCCTTTCCTTATTCCATCTGGAGTTGGGTAATCACCATTATTAGCGAGAACAGGTTGCACCTGCTTTAGCACCTCACCTCTAAAGAACCATGCATAAAAGGTATCATTTTTAGCCGGAAGTGATTCTTCTACACTATCATCTCTCTCTATTTCTCCACCAACCAAACCATCATCTCGATACTTACTCTCATCAATATAAATATCGTATATTTTCTCCATTAATTGATATTGTTCTTTGTGTGAAGATAAAACGTCTTTAATATGCTTAATTAACCACTTATTATACTCTTCATCTAACTTTCCTTTTATCTCACTAACACTCTTAACGCGGCGAACAAAAACAAGCTGTTTCTTTGACTCATGAAAAACTGAATATGTTAAACGTTTTACAACGCTATCCATTTTAGGATGTGGCAATGTTCTACCAAGACCATATTCAATGTAGTTATCAGATATCTGACCAATTACATGACGATCTTTTGCATCAGTTTGCTCTTTATCTGCACGTTCTCCATCAAATTCAACAGCAGGTGAACGTGTTGATTCCGCAAAGCTTTCAAAGGAAGCAAGAAGACCAGTCTGAAAAGAAGGCGAATTACTTTGCTTGTTCAACATTTCGCCTACCTTCTTCTGCACAAGAGCCGTAACAAGTTTTTGCTCATCAGTCTCGAGTAGTATTTCTGCCTTTTCTCCTTTCCTCCACTCTCTTCTGTACATATTCCTTGTTAGCTTTTCATTATTAACTGAAAGCGTATTCAATCGTCTTACCATGAAGGTCTTAAGACTTTCTCTAACTTTATTCTTATCTCTCTCATTAATATCATCGGGTAAAAAATCTAAACGACCAACCATTTTAAGTTGATTACAGAGTTGGTTAATATTTCGGTCATATGGAGTAGCAGATAATAGTAGTGAACTTTTTACACGAGGAATCCAGCTGTCATCGTCACGAAGTCCCAAAACACCTGACAACACCTTGTTTCTATCACTACTATTGAAGTCATGTTTAAAATTATGAGCTTCATCTATAACGACTAAATCAAATGTAGGTAGAATATAGTTTAATGCACGGGCATATTGTTCTTTGACATCATATTTTGATTTAATGATCCCAGTCCATATATGTGCTGGTATTAAGCTTTGTAATTCTTTTCTCTTTCGCTCCCACGCAGCTTCATCATCACTTAATCCGATACTAAAACTATCTTTACCTATAAAGTAGTCAGCGTAATAGCCTGATGATGCGGAGTGCAGCAAATCAATAACATTTCTACAGCTAGTAAATGGAGCGGCCGGTTTCCCATCTCTTGTCCTTATCCTTCCTTGACTAACGCGAACATTATTTCTAATGAAACTGCGATATTCTTTTTCCCATTTATCTTGAACATTTCTACTAGGGCATATATACAGAACTCGAAGCATCGGATTAAAGTATCGAAGCATTGCAACGACGCCTAATGCAATATAGGTTTTCCCCATGCCAACTTCGTCAGCCAAATAGCCAAACCCAATTTCAGGATCAACAATCATGTTCTGTAGTGCTACAGAACCTTCCAACTGTATTTCACCCAGACCAGTAAGTGATTCATTTCCACCCGAGAAGTCAATTAATCGACGTGCAGTTTTTAAATCAATCGGATTCAATTGCAATTCTCCGAAGCTTTATAAACTCTAAAAAACTCCTCTTCAAACCAAGTGAAAAATTTCACCCTATTCTTCAAGCTATTATCTTCAAGTACTAATTGTTCATCTTTCTTCAGTAAGTAAATGTCTTCTACTAGTTTACTTCTCTCTATCTCAACATTAGGTCTGTTTGAGAAATCATCAAGTCTATATATTTCCAAAGCTGAAAGTAGAATCAAATATCTAGATACAGCATTAAGTGCTTGGTTATCTGTTGATACCTCTTTTGTTCGAGCAACAAGAGAAACTAAACTATCTACACCACTCCCAGTAAGATAATAATCGACCTCGTTAAATTTTTTATTTAGTAGCGCTTCCTCAAGTCGTGCTCTAAATTTTGTAAATGCACTAAATATTTCAGCATATTCACTGAAAAACTGTTCAATTATTCTATCTTCATCATGTACTGTTAACTCACCAGCTTGACTACTTAAAACAAGCTCACGTATTTTCGCATCAATCAACATCAATTGACGTCGCTCAGGATTCATACCTGAATAAATTGCAAGAATTTGTGCTGCCGATAGCTCTGGTAAGTTAAGAGGTTTATGGCTCCAGCCAGTCTGTTGCAGTAATACAAAATGTTCTGTAAATGACTTATCTTTCTTTTTATAAATCCCTTTAATCTTTACTAATGAACCATTTTTTAATAGTTCCTGGAGTTTATCTGTAGGCTTATCATATACATCTTCTTTATATTGAATAGTCCAACCATCAATAACTTGCTCCCCTTCTGCCCCTAAAATAGAAATTTCATATATTTCTCGGCGAGCTGTACGACCAACTAATGTTTTATTAACCCAATCAAACTTAAGATGAATCTCCGGATAATTGTTTTCATTATCATTCTCAGTTTCACTACCAGGGACATAATCTTCTGGTGGCTCAAATTTATCTATTATCTTACTCTCAGGTATGTTTTCTAATAATGGTCCAGATCTATTTAGATTAGTTAAAAAACCAGCCTCCGAATTTTCATAAAATGCTTTATATGTGAAGTTTACAGAACCGACAAAAACCCATGACTGTCGTTTATTATAAAAATGATAAACCTTAGCATGTAAACGACGAAAGTAATCTCCATTCAAACCTAATGATACGGATACTTTTTCTTTCCATTGAGCCCAATCAATTAGATCTTGCTTAACAATATGTTGATAATATTCATCTTGGCACAAAGCATTATCTTCATCATCAAATGGAAGGAACAACTTTATATTCTCGACCCCCATATCAAAAAATGTTTGATATTCATTATTATTTGCATCATCAGCAAAAAAAGGAGATATTATTTCAAGATTCCAATTATTATAAGCTGCTAATGGCCCCTTCTTTCTCTTTAAAAAATCTGTAAATAAATAGCGGTTTTGCGGTGAACTAAGTCCAAAGTAATGAATTGGTTCTGCTGAATTACTTGCACGACACCTAGATAAAAAGTCACTCACATAATTTAAAGCTGAATTTTCTATGGTTGAACGAAAAGAGCGGTAATCATCTAAGTATTCAATTTCTTCTTGAAGAATATTTATAAATTTACGTGGTGATGTACCGCTCTCTATCTCAACCCAGTGTTGGCACTCGATATTATCCCACCAACCTGCTCGAGACAGATTATTTGAACCCGCACCAAACAAAAGTGTTTCATTACGAGTTTCAGGATCTCGTACGAGCACCATATTAATCTTTCCATGAAAAGCTCTGTCCTTCAGATTAACCCCGTGACATTCATACTCCATATCTGGAGAGCTATCTCCATTACGTCTAAACATTTGCAAATCATAAAACACTTCAATAGGCAAACCTGCTTCACGAAGATTTTCTCTAACCATGAAACGTTTCACCCTTTCATCTGAAGAGTAAGCCGCCTCTTTATTAAGTAACAACGGTATTATTTCTAATTCAAAAAATTCTGGTTCAAAGGTAAATGTTGTAAAAACTGCAGCAACAACTTCACGACTATCTATAAGCTCTAATAACCTTTCTGAGATTACAGCTTTATCCATTAGATATTACCAAGCTGCTGTTTTGCGATACTTAAAAAAGAACCCAAAAAATAATCATAATCCCATTTTTCTTCAATGTCCTTTTGGCTTCTTAACTCAGACGTTTCGCTTTTTACTTTTACCCTTACCGTATTTCCAGACTCTATTTCTAGCCAAGGAGCACCATTTCGCTTCTGCATTACTTCTTTATTTAAGTCTAATAGTAGGAGAATTAATGTTGAGTTATCATTCTTATTTAATGCTTTCAGGATATTCGACATCTGTTCCCGTCTAGGAAAGACTGATGAAGGAAGTTCTTTAGGGAGATGAGAATAGTCATACTTATCTTTAATAAGAGAAATAATACCTTCAACACTTGCACCATCTTTTCTCCTGCAATAGTGGAAAATATTATTTGATGCGACTAATACCTTCTCGATATTGATAATGTCATATATATACTCACGAAGATCTTCACTTACGTTGCTATTAAGTACGATATTAATAAATTTGCTAACCGTTTCTGGCTTGTCTTTTTCCCCACCGAATATTTCTTTAGTTTTATTCCATAGTTCACACTGAACACCATCTAATTTATTTCCAGACATGAGTACTTCTAATAAAGGCGACTGCACATTTTTATGATGAATAGCTTTTTTAAATTTATTTCCATACTCATTCAATTCTATTCTATCCAGTTGCCTATTAGAGCTAAGAAGTGAAAGCAACTTATCACTTACATCCCCCATATTATTAATTATGCTTTCAGCAATGGATATTCCCAAGGGTGTTACTTTCCTATCATTCCCCGTGACTAATCCCGTATCCCGCGCAGCTGTTGAATACAGTCCCCATAAGCCATAAGAAGCCTGATCACTTAAAATCTGCTGATCTGAAGACAAACCTAAAGTGATATTCAAATTATCATCAAGTAGTCGAGACTTGATTCTTGTTATACCCATAATATCTGATGCATCACTGTAGTAACGGATATAACCAGTTAACTGCTCATAGCGAAGAAAAATTTCACGTACTTTTTTTTGCCTTACAGATTCTTCAATATCCTTTTGCACGAGCTTATTTGCCCAGTAAAACCCTAATACCGCAACAGCAAAATTATCCATTGATGAAGTGATGGTTGTTAAATTACCAATTACTTTTCGTCCAAAATAGGACCATATCAACTCGAAACCTAGCGGGTCTCTGGATCCTTTGGGCCGAGCACGATCATCAAGTAAAGACAAAAAAGCCACTATATATTCCTTAAATTAATTACTACCGCATGTATTACATAAAAAGGCATATTAAGATAAAACTACTACACCATTTCTAATCCAATGAATCCCAACTGAAACTACTGTTCCCATTTCTACTTCAAGCGCTTTGGCATACATAGATAATTGATTACGATATTTTTCAAAAGATTCTGTACTGTTTTCAATCTGATCAGATTTATGATCGATAATCACAATCCCATCTTTATTCTTAATTACTAAATCAACTGTACCGCTTATCAATGAACCATTTTCATTAATTGATAAGAATGGTAATTCCCGATAAATTTCCTCTGGTGAAAAATATTCATTTAACCAAGACTCAAAGGTGAGCACCCTTTCACAAACCTTAACTAGAGTATCGTCACTTAATTCAGTACCAATATTTCCTTCAAGATTTCCAATAAGATCCGGCCGATGTCCAATAATCTCAAATATTCTGTGAAGCGCAGTACCGAGGACATTGGGTGCAAGATCTGATTCCAGATGTATCTCTTCTGCATATCGTTCAATACATATCTTTTGTTCTATGGAATCTGTTACTTCAACATTTTTAGACATTGAAGGGGATATCGTGTCTGGCGTAAGAGAGCCAGTTGCAGCTCCCTCTATAATTGCTCTACGACCAGTTGCCGTAAGCTTAGAATCAAACTTACCATCATCGCTATCGATTTCCTCAGGTACAAGTTTCCCACCTTGAATTACAGTGCAGTCAAAATATTTATCGTCTACTTTAACTTTTTGTTCTTCTAATTCAACAACGCCACCATTTTTTAATAGAGACAAGTAGGATCCTGGCTTATCTTTCAAATATGATGGCCACTCCAAGATCAACTTATCACGCGCTCGTGTTAATGCCACATAAAGTAATCGACGTCCCTCTTCAAATGCTTCACGTTGTAATTGCTCTAAATAATTTTCACATGTTTCCGGAGCAGAAAATTTTGGGGAATATTCAATTTGTGTTTCAGATAAGAGCTTAGATAAATCATCAAACGAATGATAACCAACTTCCATATTTGGTAAACTTGCATTAATTTTATGTTCCATTTCGGCTACTACAACAACAGGCCATTCACGCCCCTTCGAGCTATGCCATGTCACGAGTTCAATTGCATCTTCATCAATCACTCTTGCACTAGGTTTATGGTCATCTGTTTTGGCAGTTAGCCATGCTAAAAAACTTTGTAAGCCTGAACCATAGTAGCCACCATTTGCTAATGCTTCCCGATTTGCATCCATATATTCAGATGCCTCAGCTAATAATCTGATTAAATTAGCTCTCGCTTGCGCTGCATCAGGCCATTGAGACACGTCACCGAATATATTTAAATGATTTAAAATATCTGCCACTAATGCATAAATAGTACGCTCAATGACATTGCTTGCGACTTCATCTAAGCATTTAAGAATAGGATCATCGATGCGCCCTGTTTTTATTAGCTGTGATAACGCATCTTCAAGCGATGAATTCCCTAACTCAGTTACAGACAAATACAAGGCCGCATGTTTATCTGTTGGATTTGCCACATATGAAAGAGCATGTAACGCTATCTGTATTTCTCTTGATTCCGCCCAACCTTCTTCTTGCAGGCGCACTTTAAAACCCTTAGCCCTCAATACTTCAGCATATTGGGATAAAACATTTTTTGTAGGAGCTAAGATGGCTATATCTCCTCCCTTAAGCAAACGTCTTTGCTTAGTTCGCCTATCCACTATGTATTGATCACCTGACTCTACTAAACTTTTTAAACGTTCACTTACATAACCAGCTCTTACTAGATGTTGACTCTTTTTCGCTCTTTCAGAAAATTCAATTATTTCAATGGCATCAAGCTCACTATTACTCGCTTGAGGTTCCAGTTCAGTATATGCATCAGAAAACAACACAGGTCCTAATGCATTTACCAAGTCCATAATTTTAGGTTGTGACCGCCAATTTTGTGTTAATGGTTGACTCGCATCAGGATAATTTTTTTCTATTGCTGCAAACAAGCGAGGATCAGCACCTTGAAATCCCATAATGGCTTGTTTTAAATCACCAACAATCAATGTTGGAACACCCGCCTCTTTCAGTGCCCACAATAATGAAAACTGCAATGGGTTTGTATCCTGAAACTCATCGACCACAAGACAATCAATACGATTAACCATAGTGGTTAATACTTTTTTATTTTCCGACAATAAAGTATGTGCCATTGCTATCATATCGGTGTAATCGACCAAACCAGCATCACGTTTTGCTTCTGAATAATGCATCAATACATCTTGAGCAACTTCAATTAAAGTTTCGATATGATGATTTGCATGAAGTAATGGACCGGGGTGATGAGGCAACTGACCTGCAGAATCTATAACATGCTGAGCCATGGTTTCATATAATTCAGGAACAGGACATCCTTGTTTTGATAAACGTAAATTACGTAATTTCTGCCATAATGACCAATCTTGCTTTAATCGTTGTTTGTCTGTTGCAGAATGTAAATCTCTAAAGTTTGACTTAAAATCCTTAATTGCTGCTGCACTCGTTCCACATTCTTCTGAAAGCGAATGAGGATATTCTTTAAGTAAAGTAATAACACTTTGATGCAACTCTTTCGTTAATGTTTCAGCATTAAGGGTAGAACCATAATGCTGCTTAACCCATTCAATAGCATTATTAGTATAAGAGCTTTCTTTTAATTGCCATCCAATAGAGCGTAGAAGTGTAATCACAGCTAAAACATCATCTCTGAATAAGTCTTCAGCTCCTTTACCAGATTTAAAATCATATTTATAACCAAATGATGTTAAGTCTTGTGTAATCTCTTGAGCTTTTGATGCATGTGATAAAGCTTGCTTAATTAATGATGTTTGTTCATCTTCATTTAGTAAACGGGGCTGTGGTGAAGTGCCCGCTTCAAATGCGAACTCAGTTAGAATCTTTAAACCAAAACCATGAATGGTTGATATATACGCTTGATCTAATTTTAAAGCATCATCAAGTCGATCACTTTCAAGTAGTTTTGCACGTATTCGTTCACGTAATTCAGCAGCTGCAGCTTCAGTAAATGTAACCGCTACAATACGGTCAGGTTCCACAAGACCATTCTTAACCCATTCACCTAAACGCTGTTGAACAGTATAAGTTTTACCTGAACCAGCACCAGCTGGGATGATGGTCAATAATGGTATTTTAGAATTTGATTGGTTCATTCAACGATCTCCCTATCATGTTCTAAAGTAAATAATGGTATTAAAGGACTATCCGCTAACGCATAAGGTTTTATACCTGCTTCTTTTTCAAAGAAGCCTGCATCACCTTCTCGGTTTAATCTAACCATACCCGACTCAATATCTTTTAAGCTTTCTTGAATCAGGCTTATGGCGTTAGTAGAAACATCAGTAGACACATAATCCCAACCAGCAACTTTCTTAGTATCTTCATCTGCATAATCTGTTAACGCTGTTTGATCATTCAACATGTAATAAACAATACCTGGTTCAGGAGATGCTTCTAAGTATTTAAATAACTCAGCATTTTCTTCGCTAAGCGTATCTTTTGAATCAAGCATGGCTATGTATAAATAAGCCTGGCTATCATAACCAGCGGCCATTCTTGGTTCTCTAGACTTTGAACTAGAGCGCTTATAATCAACAACAAGTATTTGGCCACCAGCTAATCGAACAATAGCATCTGCTTGTCCATGTATTGCTATACCCGCGAATTGACCTTTTAACCATTGTTCACTACCTAAAATCTTTGCATCTAAAGTCGATAAAATTTTTCTCCATGCGAGTGCAGCAATAATTATTCCACTTAATAAATTCTCTCGTTCAATTTGCCACTGAATACCTCGAAGATATGGCGCAAATCTTAATATACCTTCATCCAATATCGACTGTGACTCTGTATTAATTTCTTGTACATCCGGCAACTCCGAATCAGGACTAAATAATATCTCAAATACATAGTGAGCCAGCGTACCTTGTATAAGTACATCAAACTCTTCCGGTGCCCATCCTTTACTTTCAACACCAAGTCGACTTAACAACCAAGCTAAAGGAGAAACCATCATCTTTTCTAATCCACTAGGTGACTCAGGCTTTGGATTACCATCAGAATCTTTACGAAGCCCTAATAAATTTTGATTAAGCTGAAGATCCCTTGCTTCAATATTACGAGGCTCAATTGGGTTAAGGTCTTTAGTTATTGCAAGGTAACGAATTTTTTCACGATGCTCATGCACATCTATTTCCAATATATTATTTTCCAAAGAATCAAATAATGGTGAGATGAATACAATAGAGTCTGATGGTGCTTGTGTATCACCATTAGTTTTCAATCTGGGTAAAAAGAAAGTAATAAAGTCAGTAACATAAGATAATTGTTGCTTAAATAAGCTACGTCGAGCGTTTTGTATATTTTCAATAGTTACCATCTCTAGAGCGCAGTTCTTATTGATCAAGCTAACATCATCTACAGAAAAGACAGGGGACAAACTGACGCTTGATGGATATCGCCCTTCAGAAAAGCCTAAAATAAGTAAGTATCGTACATGACGCCATGGGTTTTGGTTTTCTCTCCAAACAGTAATACCTTCTAAATTAAATTCAGTATCAGATGTATTACGAATATATTTTGGTGTAGCTGCTCTACGTAACTTTTTCCATGGGATATCCGTCTCACCATTAAGTAACTCACATAAAAGATCTGTAGTTTGACGAGCTCGATATAAGTGATCAGTGTATTGACCATGATCATCTAACAGATCGACAAAAGACCTTAAAGCATGTTGTAACGAAGCAGGTGTATCATCACCATCATTGATTAAAGCCAACATTAACTTCGAATTTTTTGAAAAACCTGATGGTGCACTAAGATCATAGTAACCATCCATTATCTGTTGAGCTAATGCAGCACCATCTTCTCGACTCCAGGGCATAAGTGCTGCAGACAAGCAAACTGACAATGCCATAACTGGCGCAGGTTTCTGACGACAATATAAAAAATGAAAAATGGCTTCGTGGGATAAATCTCTTCGCCAGTCATCCAATGAAAATCCTGATAGAGATAGTCCTGCTCGAGAAAACGCATCCTCAACCGCCAATGAATATTCGAAATCATCCGGTATTAATATCCCAATATCTTTCTCTGATAAGTCCGTATTCTGTTTACGAATTTGCTGCACCATACCTGCGGCAATATCGGCTTCCTCTATAAGGTCCCGCACACTTACAAACTGTGCGGTCTCGTCTAATTCATAAGAATTTTCAACATGTTGAAATAATTTATTTTGCAATATCGATATAGCGCTATTATCACTATGAACAGTTTCTTTACTTAAATAACATGAAAAATCATTCTGCTCGCAATCTTTCGAATCAGTATTTAGCTTGTCGATCAATGCTTGATCCCAAACTGATAAATTATCCACAGTAGAATCAATATGTACCTGTATATTACGAATAGCATTATTTGAGTTAACAAGAATACATTGCTTTTGTAACTCATATTCATTTTCTAAAGTTTGATTAAGAGCTTGATATAAAGCTAAAAGATCATTGATATGATGTTGAGGACGAAGTTCCAAACTATCGAGATGCTCAATTGTTAAATCAGTATCAACAGGTAACGCAGTAACTAACTGAACAAGTGCCTGTTTAACAATCTTTGATGTTTCATCAGGAGCTACTTGGAAACTTCCCGACCAAAAAGCGTCCATTTTAGCAAGAGCATCATGAAACTGATGTTCCCACTCAAGTGTCTCTACTGGTAGTACATATGCTTCTTTCACAGTATTGATCAATGAGGTTATGGTTCCAACCATTACGCCAATCTGTGTTTTATTTTCAGCTAGCACTCTACGCAGGTAACGAGCCCTTGATGTATCACCTACTAATATAAATTGAAGAACATCCATAATAAATTTCCATGTTTCTTGTTTTTTTAATTATATCTGTAGAATATTTTCTGTACTTATCTAACCAATCTATCGATAACTTACTAACAGTTTTTATTTTTATACCCTGGGGCGATAAACAAATTATTTACCCCATACAATGCTGCTCTATTCCTAAGCCATAACTGATACTCTGCTCCTTTCAAGCTGTGATCTTCAGTACAGTCTACGTTCCATCTTCTCAGGACATAACCTACAACAGCTGCACGGATATTTTTCTTACAGACCCCATCAACCATATCGTAATCCAGCTCAATAGGTTGTTTATGCTCAATACTTGGGTGAGGTACCAACTCCATCTCAACAATCCGATTCCACTGAATGTCATGCTTAAGATCTTCATGTTCCTCAATTGGCGCGTCTATTAATTCAGCTTTGGTAAATCGAGTAATTACAAAGTCGCCAAAACGCTGATTCTTTCGGTCAAAGGTTCTAACGTGCCATCGCAGTCCATTATCCACCAATACAAATGGCACAAGTTCTCTCATGGCAGTTCCTGAACTGGTTGAGCTGTACTCTACTCTAACCGCCTTTCTCTGATGAAGAGCACGACTAATTACTGAAAGCACTTCTAACTTCGGTTTATTAAGATTAGTGGGAACTTCACACGCTACAAAAGGCTTAGGCGATCCAACAAAATCCTCTCCAAAACCTTGGGAAAGAGCAGCAAGTACCTGAGATTCTTCGTATTCGAAAATTTGCTTAAACTGATCCGAGCGCAGAAATGCTTTGGATTTTGTATCATAGGTGAGGTTATCGGGCGCTAATTCACTATAAATCTGAATGTCCCGTGTTGCAGCAGCAGCCTTGATACCAAAGCGCTTGATCAGGTCACTACGACCAACGTTCCCTAGAAAAACCGCCCTAAAGTCAATGTGTAACAGACGCTCTTTCTGAGCTTGCTTAATATCTTCAAGATTCACGTACTTCCCCTTAATTACCGTGTGGAGACTTTACACTAAAATTATGCTCCATACGAATCTTTTTTAGCTGCAGATCTATTTTAGGTGTTGACCACCTATTTATTAGGCTGTATAGTTTTTCTAAGGTTAAAGATTGGCTTTAGCTTAATTTTGAATACAGGAGCAAGAAATATGGCTACTAACCCACCTAAAGGCGACGGACACAGAAATGGTGCTGTCCGTGATCGCTCACAAACACAGACGCCTTCTGGGCATTATGTGAAACGGGACGCCGAAACAGGACGATTTTTGGACGTAAAAACTTCAAGTAAAAGCCCATTTAAAGGTGTACGTAAAGAAAAATAAACTGCGCCCCCAGTAGTTTAATGGGGGCCCGTTTCTGACTCCAGGAGAAGTAAAAAATGACTAAGATTCAGGGTGCCGTAATCAAAGAACAAGGTGTGTCCTTTGCCATTACCGTGGTGAAGAAACATATTTTAACTTCACAACCTCAATGCCAAAAAGCTGCATCATCATTTCAACCTCTTTTCCCTGGATTACCCATTGTCTTAATGGCTCAGGATTCCAGAGGCATCCCGACTTTTTGGGGCCGAAAGACATTGTTAATTTTCTTAGCAATATTCACCCTACACAGATCCCATGGAAAGAATACAGATTCAGTTAAGGAACTAATCATGATTGATATTTCATTTGAATTAAATGGCCGCAAGGTTTCACCGAATAACTTAAGTGATGCACTTGAAGTCGCTATGCTGAATTCAATTAAAGAATCCATTGAGAAATCAGTAGGAAACCTTCGATGTACAGAACATGGTCAACAACCAAGAATCAAAGCAACAGGCCGAAGTTTAGATGCACTTAACCTAGAGGTATCTGGCTGCTGTGACTTACTGATAAATCAAGTTAAAAAGAAAATATCTTAGGAGATAAAATATGAACGGTCCAACACATAAAACTATTGGTGCGCTTACCTGCATTGCCACTTTAGCAGTCATTGATAAAGAACCTGAAAAACAGAGTCTTGCTCATAACCCCCTACTAGTTTCTGCTTTAGGAATTCTAGGTGGTACATTACCAGACAAACTGGAGCCAGCATCCATTGGTCCACATCACAGACAGTTTTTTCATAGCTTCGTTACACTAGGGGCTGTAGGTTATGGTGTATATAAAGCTTACAAATGGGAACCTGAAACTGAGTGGGAAAAGTTTCTACGTATTGGAGCTATTATGCTTGGAGCAGGTTATGCAAGCCACTTAATTGCTGACTCAACGACACCAAAAGGACTGCCGGTTATTTAACTAAATACAACTACAGTCATAGATAGTTTATGTTTAGATTCCTCACCTAAAGTAAATGCGAACGATGTATGAAATGGCATTAACAATTATTGAGATAGTAAACAAAAACTCAAGTAACTATTATCTCTTGTATTTTTTTAAGGGTTCTTCAGACACAAAATACAAGTTCCCTTTTGCTCTCGTGCAAGCCACATAAAGTTTATTTTTAGTGGTAGGGGCAAGTTGAGCTAGGTGCCCAGCATTAAAGGCTTTAAGTGTCGTAGGGTTAAGCACGACGCACACGTCTTGATAATGATCAAGCCCTTTGGTGTTCCCCCAGTTTTCGACATTACCAGAATAGGAATCGCTTTTTTTATAGAAAAGTTTAACGATGGAATCATCAGAATAAACCTGGTCAATTTCTTGAGCATCGACAATAAGATGAACTTCGACTTCATCTTCACGATGAGACTGAATTTCTATTTCTAATCCCTTTTCTACAAACGAGCATACGCTTGGACTACAACGATGACTATGTGAAAGGGATTCTAAATCAATGCTAAAACCTGCATTTGTCAACTTTTTGCAATATTTATCGAAGCAATCATGCAAAGCCTTTTGAGTCGGACCATCCCTACTAGTATCAAACGTATGCTGGTAAAAATCCCCTACAAGTTGCATTTCAACATTGGTATTAGCTAGCCCACATATAAAATTGAAATCATTAGCTGCAAAGTCTTGCACTTCATCAACACATACGAGGTCGAAAAACTTTTCTATCCGTTGCTTTACTTCGGGAACAACGTCAAATTCAATTAATAATTTAGCAATGCGACTAGAAAAGAGCCGATTATATTTGTCGATATAGTGCTCTCTAGTATTTTTGCGAGTTCTTTGGGTATATTGGGGTAATGGATAGTTGAAATTAATCCCTTTTGTTTGAAGTTCGTAGCCACATAATGGTCTATAGCAAAACGAATACAAAAATGTGAAATAACTATACACACGGACACCTTCTGGTATTTTACCAAACTTCTGAATAATTCTATTTTTAAGATGCCGGGTGTTATTATCGGTATACGTGATTATCAAACATCGACTGTCATCGTTTACTCTGTCAATAATGCTTGATGTTTTACCTGAACCGGCGACGGCAAAGACTACTCGTTTATCCATGCAATGGCCTGCTTAATGTAGTTTGGAATTTCTAAGTCTTCTGCAAGGTTGTCTACGAGTCGGAATGCGCTCTCTGCTTTATTGTCCAACATGAATTCAAGGGGAGCTTTTTTAATATTGCCTCCTGAAAATAAATCGTCACAAGTAGCTTTATTGTCCTGGTACATACAGACTTCAAATGTGTAGCGAGCATTGTCTGTATCTGAGAATACTTGGATATTTTTGGACACATAATCCACGTAGTTGTCTATGCAATTTTCTTGATAAGCTTTGTCATTATCACGAATTATGGCAGTTCTAATTTCTAGCTTTTTTGCTAATTCCATGTATCGCTTGAAACTAATTCCTCCAACTGAAATGATGTGAACATTGTCTTCATCAAGACTTCTACCTGTTTCTTTCAAATATAGAGCATTCAATAACATATATTCAGCATTGCCCTCAACCAGAATAACTTTTGTCGAGAGTACAAATTCTAGAATATTGTTGTCCGGTGCTTTCATGAAAAACTTAGCTGTAGATGTTGACAGCTCTTTTAGTCGTAGAGGCTTATCACTCGAACTATTAAGGAGTATCGAATTGCGTAAATCTAGGCGTGTGCTAATGAGACTGCTGTGTGTAGCAATAATAATTTGATTTTGATGAGAATTTGAGATTTTGGAGATTAGCCGTTTCATATTAGTATGGCTTAAGTGATTCTCAGGTTCCTCTAGTAAGAGCGTATCTATTGCTTGCTTATCCGCATTTCTAGTTAACGCAAATTCAGTTTTTATAAAGCACTGCTGGCCTTTACCTCTTTCATCTATAGGTATTTCATTTTGGATGAGTGTAATATCTGTCTCTAAATTGAACTTTGATCCAGAACGAATTGCAAAATCATAGTCACCCAAGCCGTCATTTATAGCTTTTAGATTATTTTCTTTAAACCGCCCTTTCTGTTGGCGGTATTCATTTTTCAGCCTAATTCTAGTTGCATGATCTGCAGTCGAATCGTAAACGGTTTTAATATATTCCTTACTTGCATATTCGCTATTAATTTGGGAGCTATCGATAGTTAAGCACTTTAAAAAACGACGGTATCCAGAATATGCTTCGCCATTAAAAGTAATAAACTTTACGACATAAAACTCAAATGGAAAGTTGCCATTATCTTCGGCTAGTACCTGATTTATATCGGCAGCCAATTCTTCGCTAGGATGACAAATCATATGTAAGCCACTTACGTTGGTATTGTCAGAGTTATGTTTGCCAACAACATCTGGGTTACCATCGTCACTCAAATAAACTTCAATGTGTATCTCAGGTAGGTTTTCGAAGGATTTGTCATCAGCAAAAAAATCAGCGACTGAGTTTTTATTCAGAAGGCTCTCAACTCCAATAGTCTCTACCTTATTTCGACTTCCACCAGCAACCATTTCTATTGCTTGAAGTATAGAACTTTTTCCAGCTTCATTATCTCCAATGATCGTATTAATTTCTGAAGTAAACTCAACTTCAAACTTCTTGAATCTTTTAAAGTTAATAAGCTTAAGCTTTTTGATATATTGCATCCATTCCCTTCCTTATTACTTCATCACTAAATATTCGCTTTTTGTTTTGATTTCAACCGGTCGATGCAACACTTGCATTTAATCTCTCTACTACACTTTGTTTTGTTTTTGCCTTTATAAGGCATTTAATTATTAATTATTATAATCCAAGTTTATGTTCAATATATTTCTGTAGTACACCTGCAGCTACATCGCCGGTTTTACGTCCCACTTCAATTAAGAATTTCTTTAGTTTCTGGCTTGCTTTTAATTGCTCAGATACAGGGGTACCTTTATCATTAATTTCATATACAGCAGAAGCTAGCTCATCTCTTCTCTCTTCCCCATATTGTTGTACTAGTTCTAGTAACTGCTGCCCCTGCACCCCTAAGTTTTGATTGCCATTTATTTCTTGCGCTACGATACCATTAACTGTTTCCACAATTTGTGGTTTTACATTTATAGTTACATTGAATGCCTTAGGAGAATTAGTCCTACTTAATGAATTTATAATTCTTAATGGTGAGCCTGATTCTTCCAGTGTGGGAACTGTTGTTTCGACTATTTGTTTAACCATTGCCCAGTCAACATCATTAGGAACATAATCAATTAATTCTGACTCTAAACGCTGATGAATACTTAGTATTTTTCGTTCACGTTCATGCTTTAAATCTACATGGAGACGTTTTGCTTCTTTACTGTATCTAGTTAGTATTTCTTGTACATTTATATTATCAATGTGTTTATTTTCTAATAAAACTCCCGCAGCAGCTTGATCGCTAACGCATAAATCTAAAAACCGTGTAAACTCCGAAAAATCTTCACTTAACCCATGCTCTCCTTTAGGTTCATCTCCGTGAAATTCGTAGATAATACCCTTGTCTGTGCGTTGCTGATCTAATCGCACGGAGAGGTGTCCTATAGTTGATAAGTAGTCTCTGAATAGTTGTAGTAGTCTATCAGTCTCATTAGACCACATGCGAGAAGATGGAACATACAGTCTGAATAATAAGTTTTTTTCAGTATCTTGCAGAAATGACTCAGCAAGAACTGTTACTTGTGCATTCCTTTTATATGGCACTAGTTCTAAGTTAAAACTTTGAAGCATATTAAGAACTTTATTCAGATCTTCTTCTGTTAGTTTATTCTTAAACTTTGACCACTCGTCTATTTCAACTTTACCGGATAGCAAATCTTCATAAATAAAAACAATATTTTGTTTTACCGATATTTTTCCAAATAGAGCCTTACTTATATTTTGATAATCCTCAGAAGCCATCAAAGATATTGTATGAGGATCCAGTTTAATTAGTACGCTTACTACTTCAAAATCATTAAAATAATCAACTATACTCTGCCAGTTTTTAGGTTTTGAATGTAGTATCTTTTGTTTATATTGTCTGTCGGATGCTTGTAACATACTTAAAACACCTTCGTGGGCAATACTCCCTAATAGCAAAACCAGAGGCTTATCATTTTCTAATTCAAAACAACCACTATCTGGATCATACATAGTAAATTTTTCTACCTAATAAACATTAATAAAATTCAGTATTAAATAACCAAATTACATTATTTAAATCACAGCTTCTTCAATCAAAGATATTTCATCGTCAGTTAAATTGAATAAGTTATATACTTCAAGGTTTAGCTCATTCTCTAATACTATTATCTCGTTATTTAGTATGTCTCTTTTAGCCTTTTCTTCTTCATGATAGTCTTGCCAATCATTTCGTTCAGTTAAGGAAATTTGGCCTTTAAAAGATTTTTTAATTTCTTTTTGTAACTCAGAAAAATCAAGCAACCACCAGTTTTGTAGTTTTTTATTGAGTTTAAAGGTTTGATCGTCGGGACAAAGATCAACTAAACGGCGACTAAAATTTTGTTCACAGTTAGCGCGTAAGAATGATTTATCTTGAATAGATTTGGCTAAGTCAGACAATCCTTCTTTTGACGGCACTGGGATGGTATCCATATTCTGTGAAAATAATCGAAGTCTCCATTCACCTCCACGAAGTGCTTCACAAACACCCTTTAGATGAAACCATATTGCCTTTGAATTAAGAAGACCAAGTATATGAAAGCTTTCTACTGGATAAAAGTAGACCGTATTTACTGAGAATGCATCGGTGGCATCTAAATGGAATTTAGCTCCTTGACTTAAATCAGGATAAAAAATCTTTGGTTTTTTAAATTTATCGTAATAGGCACATGATCTTAATTCCCACCAAAACTCGCCTTTATCGCCTCGTTTTTTTCCTTTAGTTTCAAAAGGTTTTAGCCACTCAGATAATGCTGGATATGTTTGTCGAAACCAGTACCAAGCCTCTTCTTCCGTTACAGGCTCATCTTTAGATTTATTTAACTGCTCTCTAGTCCAAAACTTAGGAATAGCAATTAACCATAAATCCCGTGATTGGCAATGCCAACGCTTTAAATCTTTACCTTCTAAAAAGGGTTTAATTATTTCTACTGATTTTGGATCTTGTTGTACAATAGCATCACGAGTTTTACGTTCTATTACGAAAGCATCATTGTAGCCAGTTTTAATTCCATATAATGGTGAACCATATACTTCTTTGAGAGTTGGACAGCCTTCCTTGAGTTTTCTTCTTAATGCATGTAAATGCTCATCTTCCAGTTGCCAGCTTTCTGTATCTAATTGACTTTGATTCATTAATCCATGTTCTTGCTCGAAAGTGAGTTGTAAATTTTCAGGCAACTCATCTTTTAATGATAACAACTCAATCTTATGTTCATTATTAGGTTTACAATTATTAAATATCATAATCGCGGGGTAAGTTGTAACACCTTCAAAAACCTGTACATCACCAAAATCTACAATTTTTTCTAATGTAACTTCATTAGATAAGTATTTTCGTAAATTTTCACCTGAGCCTGATTTAAAAAATGTAGAGCTTGAGATATAAGACATACGCCCATTAGGCTTTAATAACTTAATACCAAGCTCAAAGAAATAGCCATATAAATCTAAGACTCCATGATAAACAGCATAGTTTTGTTCTAACCAAGGTTTAATATCACTTAATAATTCCTGACGAACATAAGGTGGGTTACCTAACACAACATCAAAACCATCGTTTTCAAAAATAGACTTAAACAATTTTTTCCAACAAAAATCAGAATCCGGTACAGGTTGTTCAAAACCTAGGCTATTACCTGCAATAATATTAGCATCTAAACTTTCAAGAGCTTTACCTCTTTGTGCTGTTTTTAACCACAATGAAAGTTTAGTAATTTCAATCGACTCTTCATTAATGTCAACGCCAAATAAATTGTTATTAAGGATTTCTTTGTCTAAATCTAAAACACTATGCTGGCCTGTTAGCGTAGCGATCTGATCATTGGTTTTTTCATACTCTGCATATAAATAATCAAATGCAGCAACTAAAAATGCGCCAGAACCACAGGCGGGATCTACAACTTTAATTTGTTGTAGTTTTTCTTGCCAGGCATACCAAAAACGAAGTTCAGTTTGTTTTCCTTTTTTCCATTGAATTGAGTCATCTGGTTTATATTTACCATATTCACTAAAAAGTTTTTCAAATTGCTCATCAATGTGGCTACCTAACGTATCAACTACAATAAATTGTGTAATGTTATTAGGCGTATAAACAACACCGTGTTTTTTCCGCTTACCTGATACCGCAGTTGATTTCTTTTGTGGCTTTAATACTTCACCAGCAAGAATAGCACTATTAATTTCTTCTAAATCTGAAATAGATTGTTCAAATATATGTCCTAAGACATTAACCGAGACCTCTGAATCAAAATCATATTCTGCTAAATCCTTAAAGCCTTCACAAAGTGAATCATTCACTATCAAATTATCTAATAAATCATCTTGTGCGAACAAGCCACCATTATAGGCAGGAATATCGAGTGCCTTATTACCTTTATCTATTGCATTGAATAAACCGATAAAGTTTTGATAAATAGGTTTGGGGTTGTATGGGTCATTATGCTGAAAGGCTTGTTTAATTGTAGTGTCAGGAATCAGCCCTTTGTCTTCGGCAAAGCAAACAAAAAGAATGCGATCAAGTAATTTTTGGGCTGGAGCTATAAGATCCTTTGGAGCAAAGTCTAGATTATGTGAAATTAAATGCGAGATCATACTTTCGCGTAAAAATTTGTAATCTTCATAGAGTAGATTACTTATTTCTTTTTCCGCCTCAAGGCTTTCTTTTAAAATACTTTGTGTCTTTCCACCTAATAAATTTTCGGGTGAAAGTAATAGTTTGAATTTGGCATATTCTGCTGGATTAACTAAATCCTCAAAAAGAAATTTTTCATATACAAGACTGGTTTCAGAAACAGCATATAGTCGCAGTTCAACATAATTCGAGACAAGAACCCATTCAGAACCTTTTATATCTTTTGCATAGTCCCATGCTTGTTGTACCGGTGTTTTATGACGGCCAGACATGATGGCATCTAGATCTTTTGTTTTTGCGCCTTTTAATTCAAAGGGCGCAACCACAACATCGGTAGTCTTATCTGCACTAAAATCACCTAATGCAAGATCAACAGCACCAGCCGCCACACCATATTCACGTGAGATAGTCCATTTGTCAGATTCTCCAAAGGGGACATAACCTAAAAGCTTAATCATTATTTGATTAGTAAAAGGCGCATGGATCGCAACTTCAGTTTGTTTAGCTAACGAACCGTTGTGTATCTGCTCTACCCAACTAGTAATGATGCTTAACTCATCATCTGGAATTTCATTGAAACTAGCTATATGTTTTTGGATAACTCTGTTATTAAATATTGGCATAATTATTTTATAGTTTTTATTATTTTATGGGTGGATTAAACAATAATTGGTAGAAGTATCTCCAGTAAAACCATGCATAAAAAGTATCAAGGCTTTATTATTTTTGATACAAAAAAAATCATTTAACAGCCCTTGTTCTAACATTAAAATCTAACTAAACATTTGGTATTTACAATTCCATCATATGTTTAATAAAACCATTTGCTTGTAAAAAATTATTAAACTGGCCTTGCAATTGGTATTGCCATTTTTCACCATGAAATAAATTATTCCGTAAACGGTACAAAATAATTAGACATCCAATTACCTGTTCTTCTTTTGATGCATCTTCATTACTTAATGCAGTAATAACTTCTATAGGATTACCACTACGGTTTAGATGTAAACCATTAAAATATTCTGTTACATCACCATTTCTATAATAGCGATTTTTCAAATATTCCAAATATGGCTCAACGACTAAAGCTTGTAGTCGTCCATCTTGACCAAGACTAACTACATAATCTCGAATTATTTGCACATTACAATTGCCATTCAATACCGTACCTTCAAATAGACTCCATAAAAATGAAAAATCAACAATTACATTCTTCTCATCTTCAGATAACTCTACAAAACCTGGAGCTCTAAGTGATAACCATTCTAATGTTTCTGGTGTCATGATTTTTCAAGTAAGTTATTACGCTTTTCATCCTTCATCGCGTAACAGCAGACAATGCATATTGTCTCGATCTCTTTGCGGGTTTCATCTTCGAGTTTCATGTCAGCTGGCCCATTATCATCATTATTCCCCCCTAAAACCCAACTTTTACATTATTCACTATAATATATTGAACTAATGCATTTTATTCTTATTTTTCAATTGATTATCTAGTATTTGACACATTCAGCAAGTCAAATACTTAAAGGGGGAGGGGCATCAATTTAACCATATTTGTACGTCATTAACATAATTAAATAGCTACAGTGCTTCGTCACACACTAGTTTTCAAATCATTCGTGTAAATATGCCATTTTATTAAGGTGAAAATAGCCATGGTTGCAATCCATCACACTAGATCTTGAAAAATAATGTTGTACTCAATTTTTGGGCTTATTTCAGATTCTGAATTTTACGTAAATTAGTTTTGGTCACAGAATGGTCACATTCTGGTCACATCGCTTTTTAGGGGAGTTCTTTTGAGAGGGGAAAAATGTTCGGATTTCGAAATGGTGGCTACACCTAGATTCGAACTAGGGACCCCCATTATGAGTGCCGTGCTCTAACCAACTGAGCTATGTAGCCTTTTTCATTTTTCCGATTGAGTGTTGTATTCATTTTAACAAAAAAATTATTTTCTTCTCTTTTTAGCTACGACCTTCTTATTAGAGCTGTAGTATTTCTTTCTCCAGCTCGATTTGTTTAATTCGCTTTTCTAGTTCTTTTATTTGTCTGGTGAAGGTTCATTAGGAATATATTCCACTAACTCTTCTATTTCGCATTGAAAATATTCACATAGCTGATCGAGGTTATCAGTTCCTGTGTTATACCCCTTTTGATTGATCAACTTGGACAGAGTCATCCTATGAATGCCTGCTGCTTCAGCAACTTCAGCAATAGTTATTCGCCTACCATCAGCAAATTCCTTCTTGGCGATCATTTCTTTTATTTTAAATCGAAGCATATTTATATCAACTCTTTGTATATTTTCTCAAATGATACACAAAAGTATCAAATAAAGCTTGCATTTATCGTGTGATGTCGTATAGTGACTTCAGTTGATGCGTTTACGTATCGTTTGATAATTAAAGGAGCAATTAACAATGACTGATACATACCTTACTACCGAAGAACTCTCGGCACGAATCAAATATGACTGCCGCACGATACGTGAACGTCTTAAAGACTCTGTCCTATTAGAGGGTGTTCATTACATACGACCATTTGGTGGTCGCAAGATCCTCTATCTATGGGAAGCAATTGAATCTGACATGTTCAAGCATTCTAAAACCGCCGATTTATTAGTGCCAATGGCTGGTGGAGGTGTTTGTCATGGGTAATATTCGTGCTCGCTCAGATAATAACAAATTATTTTTTGATTTCCGTTATCAAGGTAAGCGTTGTCGTGAACAAACTGCGTTAGATAACTCACCGGCTAATTTAAAAAAGCTAAAAAATATCCTCGAAAAAATTGAAGCCGAGATAACGTTAAGTAGCTTTGACTATGCAAAATATTTTCCCAATAGCAAAATGGTTGAAAAATTTTTGACTCAAACTACTTCAGACCTGCAAAAAAGTAACACGCCATTGTTCGTAGATTTTACTGATACTTGGTTAGCTGAAATGCGTATCCAGTGGCGTGAGTCTCACTATGACACCATGAGTCATACCTTTAAGAAACACTTAACCCCATTTTTTGGAGATAGCGAAGTTAGTAACATCAAAAAAGTTGATGTTCTTAACTTTAGAGCATCACTTGCTAAAGTTCCAGGTCGTAACAATGGTCAATTATCTGCAACACGTATTAACCATATTATGACGCCTTTACGAATGCTCCTTGCTGAGGCAGCAGATAGATTTGATTTTGTATCACCTTACCGAGGCATTAAATCTCTTAAGGTTCCTAAGACAAATGTACAACCTTTTACGCTTGATGAAGTGTCACTCATTCTAGCTAATGTACGCAATGATTTTGAAAATTATTATCGGGTTCGTTTTTTTACTGGAATGCGTACTTCTGAAATTGATGGATTGCAATGGAAGTATGTGGACTTTGAACGTCGACAAATTTTAATTCGTGAAGCATGGGTTAGAGGAAGACTTGTAGAGACAAAAAATGATGGCTCTGTTCGAGAGATTGATATGTCTCAACCTGTTTTTGATTCTTTAAAAGAACAGTACAAAAAAACAAAAGATTATGATTTCGTCTTCTGTAATCGTAATGGTGAACCACTGAATGCAAATAATATAACTAAGCGTATTTGGCATCCCCTATTAAGACATCTCAACCTTGAAAGAAGACGGCCTTACCAAACACGTCATACAACAGCAACGCTTTGGTTGGCTTCAGGTGAAAGTCCTGAGTGGATTGCTCGCCAAATGGGGCACACAACAACTGAAATGTTATTTCGTGTTTACTCGAGATTTGTACCAAACCTAACTCGACAAGATGGTTCTGCATTTGAACGCTTACTTAAAAACACATACTAAAATATTAAAGAAGGAATAAAACCATGAGAACAATAGATAATGTTATTGAAACCATTAATAAGCAGACACGCTCAAACCAGAAAAAACGTTACACGAGAAACCTCGCTGAGTCACTTTCTCTTATTACTCGCATTCCTGATGGAAAACAACTTGTTTGCATTCTTGGTAAAGGTGATGAATCTAATAATCTTGAAGCGCTTTCTACGTGGATAAATAATGAATTAAAAATCTGTACTCTAGATCAATGTAGTCACTTAGATTATTTGTATGCACGTTTTTTACAGGTATTTGATGAGCATAATTTAATATATTAAATACATATCCAATCAGCACAGCAGATAAATAGAAGAGTAATTGAGTGGCCTTACTTACAGAAGGCATCCTTACCAAACTCGCCATACAACAGTAACGCTTTGGTTATCATCTGGAGAAACTCCTTAATGGAAAGCTACCAAATCGGACAAGCATTTGAAAAGGATTAAAGAAATGAAACCGACAAATACAAATGTTACAGTAATAAAGAATAATGCAATAACGACTATACGAAATTATGCTGTAACCTTTCATGCTTATCTAAAAGGAAATAGTATATCTGCATTTCTTTTAAAAGAAGCATATTTAACAGTATTGAAAGATTTATTACTTGGATAAAAATAGAAATTATAAACTTTCTTTAAATATTTGATGTAGTAGCTTAAACCACACCTGACTCCTTACTAATTGGTTTTATATTTTTCTGACTATTTAGTATAAAGATGGTTCTCTCATAACGATAAGCAGACATTTAGAAATTAATGGTTAACTTCTGAGATCGGCCAGAAGCAGTCATTTGATTGCATTTGTGGAGAGTAAGTTATATTCCGAGAGCAGACATTAGATATGTTTTATTTATAAGAATAGAAATATTTTTTCAACAGTACTAATGTCTTTTAACGCTATAAATCTTCATCTGGTTGTCCTTGCATCATACGTCGGAATAATAATGGAACAATGATAACAACCAGTAGTGCAGAACTTAATGCACCAAATATAAGTGCAAGTGCTAGACCGCCAAAAACGGCATCAGGAACCATGATAGCTGTACCCAAAGTAATTGCGAGTGTTGTCAGCAATATAGGTCTTAATCTGATAGCTCCGGCTTCACGAACTGCATCATCAATATCATAACCTTGTTTTTGATAATCTTGTATAAAATCAATGATCAGTAATGAATTACGCACAACAACACCTGCTAATGCAATAACACCAACCATTGAAGCAGCAGAGAAACTTACCCCGAAAATCCAGTGTGCAGGAAAAACGCCAATCAGAGCGAGTGGTACAGCAGTCATTGCTAATAACGGCAAACTAAATGAACGGTAATAACCAACAAGTAAAAAATAGATCACAAGTAATGCCATACCCAATGCTAAACCCATGTCACGGAAAGCATCCAGTGTCAGACGTAACTCACCTTCCCATAGCAATTTGTAACCTTCAAGAGAGTTCGCTCGTACTGGAGTAAATCGTAAATTAGCTGTTTTAATGTCATCGTCTAGTGTTGCTTTCATGCCATCTAACCGATGATCGAGATCCAGCACAGCATATACGGGAGCACTGTCAGACAACTCTCCACCAATATAATGCACACGTTCAGAGTTCTTGTGATTGATTGGTTTTGACTGAATTGCCTTTTCAATATATACCAATTCAGATAGAGGAATGCTTTTACCATTTGAATTCGTCACAAAAGCACGTTCAAGCATATCCGGATCTATTCGATGCTCACGTGGCACATGTAACAAGATTGGAACAGGTGCTCTTTCACCATCAGGGTGTGCATAACCTAATATTTCACCTTTCATTAGTTGATCAAGTACACGTGATACTGCTGCTGAATCAAGTCCCGCTAATGCAAGTTTGTCACGCTGAAATCGAAAACGATATTCAACTACATCCGTTGGAATGCTAGTTTGTACTTCTACCATGTCATAGGTATTAACAAATTCTGATTCTACATGTTTAGCTAATCCATTCAGTACTTCGAGATTAGGACCATACACTTCTGCCAATACCGTTGCTCTAACAGGTGGCCCAGGAGGATCTTCAACGAGTTGAAAGACACCTCCAGGGTAACGAGCAGCAATTTTTTCAACATCCGAACGCAGTGCCTGAACAAGTTCGATTGAACTTTCACTACGTTCAAACTTGTTCGTTAGACTCACACGAATATCTGCAAACTGTGGACCTACTTGCTTACTACTACCACTTAACAAACCATTGAAATCAATGACTGAAGGAATGCCTACATAAGTCTGATAGTTAGAGACGATGGATTGTTGACGTAGTAGCTCACCTAATTCTCTGGTGGCACGATCAGTGATTTCTAGAGGCGTATTTTCTGGCATGTGGAGATGAATCAAAAAGGTATTTTTATTATCTTTGGGAAGGAATGACAGTGGTACACCCAAAATTGATACTTGACCTGTAATGCCTTGTGGGCGAATAAACTGCCATGCCGGTTGTAAAAATGATAATAGCAATAACATTACAACCCCCATATAAAACCATCGTCGCAATTTTTGTTGCTCTAATAATTGGGTGATGAGTTTGCGATAAGCGTTTTGTAATTTATACGGTTCTTCTCCTCGCAGATGTTCACCTTCATGCGATCCCTTATGTCCAATCGATGTCAGTAACCAACGACGAGCCAACCACGGTGTTACAGCGTAAGCAATTATTAAAGAGGCAACCATTGCAACCGGTACATTAAATGCCATCGGGTAGAAATATTCACCCAGCATCCCTGTGATTAAGTTCAATGATAAAAAAACGGTAACGACAGTAAAAGTTGCAAGTGTTGTTGGATTTCCGATTTCAGCTGTTGCAATAATGGCTGCTCTTGCGCGATCTGCTTTAGTTGCATCTGGCGGTAAATTATCAAAATGGCGATGAATATTTTCGATAACGACTATTGCATCATCCACCAGCATACCGAGACCAAGAATTAAAGCATAAAGGGTAATACGATTTAGGGTTGGGCCAGCCATCAGGTCAGCGCCAATCACGACCGAAAAAACCAGCGGTATAGTAATTGACACGATCAAGGCAGCCCAGCGACCCAAGAAAATCAATAAAATAATGGCAACGGCTACAATAGCAATTATTAAATGCTCCACCAGTTGTGTTACCGTCTGATCAGCTTTAATACCATCATCACGTGTTATAACAACATCCACATTGGGTGGTAGAAACCCTTGTTTCATTTGATGAATACGTTCACGAAGTTCAACTGTAAGATCAACGGAATTGAAACCAGTACGTTTGGCAATAGCCAATGTCACGGCAGCTATTTCGGGTTCTTTTATAAGTGATGAACGAGGATCAGCAGGCCCAAAAGCAAAACGCGTCATCTGTGTTCTTTCATCAGGTGGACCATAAACTACCGTCGCCAAATCAGAAACACGAACAACTTGACGGCCATCACTGTGCACAACAATCTTTCCGACTTGTTCTGCACTTTTAAGTTTTCCATCTACCCGTAACGAACGATTTTCTTGTTGATAAACACGCGTGCCTAATGATTTGTCGACATCTGCATTTTGGATAGCGGTCGCAATTTGATTGATACTAATGCCATAGGACTGCAGACGTTCAGGTTGTGCCTCTATACGTATTTCTCTTTGTTGACCACCCACAACATAACTAATACCTGTTCCCTTTACGCCACGTAATCGTTCAAGCATACGTTCCGCCATGCGTCGAAGATCATGGTCTGTGTATTGAGAGGATGAAAGTGTTACAGTAAAAACAGGCACATCATCAATATCAATGGCCTGAATAATTGGCTCACTAGAACCAACGGGTAGTTGATGTTTATTTCGAAGAACATGGTCATACAGACGAACCATTGCATCGTCCTTATTTTCACCCACTTCAAACTCAAGCATGATGCTTGCCATACCTTCGAATGCAGTTCCATAAACATGTTTTACGCCGTCTATTGAAGCGAGATTGGATTCAAGTGGCGATAACAATAAATGTTCAACTTCAAGAGGGGATGCACCAGGTAAGGATATTGTTACTTCGGCAGCAGGTACTACAATTTGAGGATTTTCTTCTCGCGGGGTTAATACGAGACCGATAGCACCAAAACATAATAGCGCTAGCATCAATAAAGAAGTTAGTTTTGATTCAATAAAATAACTAGCAACAGTGCCAGGTAAATTTAGTTTGTCAGGTATCATTTAATGGGACTCACCTGATTTAACCATATTACCTTCATGAAATGTGGAGGATGGATTTGTTACAATTAACATACCGGGCTCTAAACCCGCCAGAACTTCACGCAAATCCTGCCAGGCTTTACCTAAACGAATACTTCTAAAATGTAATGTATTCGATGCATCAGTAATGAATACTCCTTTAGTACCGGCACGTTCAATAATTGCAGAAACAGGGATGGCTATTACAGCCTCATCACGAAGAATAAATTGTGCCTGACCGAACTGACCTGGAGTCAGGTTTTCATCAGAGGGTAATAACAATCTGACTTTATAACGCCGTGTAACTTCATCAGCTGAACGCACAATATTTACAACTTTACTTTCTAATAATTCATCATGAGATTCAATTTTCACATTGACTATCTGGCCGATTGCTACATTACTGATACGTGTTGATGGAAGATAAATATGAAGCTCCATTGCACCAAGAACATCAAGTTGTAAAATAGGTTCACCTACAGTAGTAAGATCGCCCGGGTCACGAAGTCTCTCACGAACCTGAGCATGAGCTGGGCTAATAATATGAGAGTAACGACGCTCCTGACGTTTAGCAATGGCCGCTGCTTTAGCTGAGGCAAGTGCGGCTTTAGTTTGTGCTAAACGAACTTTAGTCTTACGTAAGCTATCCTTCGATACTAATTTAGAACGTACCAATTTTTTTATACGTTTCACATCGCCTTCAACATCTAACAGATCAGCTTTAGCCGCCAATACTGCTGCATCAGCACCTTTAATGTCTGCCTCAACACGTGCGTTATCAATTTCAACTAAAACATCACCGGGTTTAACAATATCACCTTCATCAATATTAACCTGCTCAATAAACCCCGTTATCCGTGATGCAATCTTAAGACTATTTTTTGTAACAACAGTACCAGGCACTGGTAAGATCAATGGCAACATCTGTTGTTCGATTTTATGTAGTGCTACATTATGTATTACATTTTTCTTGCTAGACTCCGCTAGAGTAGCATCATCATCACATGCTGTTAGTACAAACAAAGTAGCAACCAGAAGCATTGTTATTCGCACGCGAGGTTGAAACAGTGATGATGTAGAAAAAAATATATAAATGCTCATTTCCCAATCATTCCAGTCAATAATTTAATAACATGTTTTGCGATTATTTTCGGATCATTGTGTTTCTTCAGTCCACCTGAAAGATGACGTCTGATTGACTCTGTTTCAAAATGAAACAATATAAGACCGGCTATTGAAATTGCCAAAAGATGCGCGTCACAATCTAAATCCATATCTTGTGCTAGTTTTTTTATCGCTTTGAATGGCTCTTTAAAAACAATATCGGCCAGTAATTTTAGACGTTCTTCATCACCATCAAGTAGCTCACGTTGTAACAATGCACGGAAATTTGGATTATTTCCTATTTGTTTAGTGAAACTTGTAACAAAATATTCTAGCCGTTCTTCGGGTGTGCTTTTCTTTTCTAAGATAGATTGAATACTTGATGCCATATCAGCAAAAGAATGTTTCATCGCGGCAATATACAAGCTCTGCTTATCTGGATAGTGGTGATATAGGGCTGCACCACTAATTCCAACAATCTTAGCAATATCACGGATTGATACTCCAGCAAATCCTGATCGCGCAAATAAGGGGATAGATTTATCAAGAATTATCAGTGCTGTATCTAAATTGACATTGGATTTCTTAACTTGCATACATACCACCTTAACGAACGTTAAGTAAGAAGGTATATTGAAATGTAAAATATGTCAAATTTAGACATTTAAAGCTGAGGTTTTAAAATGTGGGTTTTTGAGTACTTAAATGATTAATACGAATGGCAGCTTTGGGTTGCGACTTCAACTGGTCGACGCAACACTGTATCTTTATAACAAAAAGATGGAGTGTAATCTATGGCTTATCGAACACGAATAAACTATTCACCAAAACAAAGAACTGAAATGTGGGATCGCTGGCAACGAGGTGAATCTCTGAGTTCAATAGGTCGTTTATTTGACCGTGAATCATCTTCCATTTTCGGTATTTTATCGAAAACAGGCGGTATTAGACCAGCACCTCGAAAAAGATCTTGTATCGCATTAATTCTTTCAGAGCGTGAAGAAATTTCTCGCGGTCTTGTTGTCGGAGATTCAATCCGAGAAATTGCAGAAACATTAAGCCGTTCGCCTTCAACAATTAGTCGTGAAATAAATCGTAATGGTGGTTATGATAATTATCGTGCAACGCAAGCAGAACAAGCCGCATGGGATCGCGCGCATCGTCCCAAAAAATGTAAACTAGCTTGTCATCCAATGTTAAAGCATATGGTCGCAACAAAACTAAAACGTAATTGGTCACCAAAACAAATTTCTGGTTGGCTAAAAAGAACCTATCCAAAACAAGAGCATAAACAGGTGTCACACGAAACAATTTATCGTAGCCTTTTTATTCAAGTACGTGGAGTCCTTAAAAAAGAGCTTCAACTGACCCTTCGTTCTCAACGTGCGATACGCCGTTCTAAACAACACAGTATTAAAAAAATGGATCTCGGTAAGATAAAAAATGTGGTATCCATTAGTGAACGACCTGCATCAGTTGAAGATCGTGCTGTTCCAGGTCATTGGGAAGGTGATTTAATATCTGGTTCAAACAACTCTCACATTGCTACTTTAGTTGAACGTCATTCACGTTATGTATTGTTGGTGAAGTTAAAAGGCAAAGATAGTCAGACCGTCATTTCTGCACTTATAAAACAGGCCAACAAGTTACCGACATAACTTTATAAATCATTAACATGGGATCGTGGAACAGAAATGGCTGACCACCAGCGCTTTACTTTAGAAACAAATATTGATGTGTACTTTTGTGATCCACAAAGTCCATGGCAACGAGGTTCAAATGAAAATACAAATCGTTTACTACGACAATATTTTCCTAAAGGAACCGATTTATCTGTACACTCACAAACAGCGTTGAATAAAGTGGCCCGTCAGTTAAATGAACGACCACGTAAGACGTTAAAGTTTGAAACACCAGCAGAGAGATTTAATGCATGTGTTGCATCGACCGATTGAATTCACAGTCGACAGATGCCCTACTCGGTATCAAGCAATTCATTTCGAACAACCTCATATTCCATAGGTGCCATTATTCCGAGTTTTGAGCGTCCACCTCTGGCTGTGAGTAAGTGAATTTCGATTACATCGCCATCTGGAGTGGTAATGATTAAACTTTCGTCTTCTTTACGTTCTAGAACTAACATATCGACCTCCTTGTCTTTTGTCATCTTATAATACTAATTATACTGCCAACATATCACACGCATAATATAATGCGACAACACTCTTTTTTAGGAGTTAATATAATAATACGAAAACGCCATTATGAAATTAAGCATTTAAAAAACGATCTAAAATCAATCACATAGCCTATCGATATTTACAAAAATAACGCAGATTTTCTGTTCGGGGAGTATTCAGCACAGTTTTTTCTATTTTTAAAGAACTATGAGTAACGGAGATATAAAGCTCTGCTTTCAACAGTATCGCCCAGTAGCGGCAGTTTGTTAAGTTCTCATCGGATGACTATTAATACTGAAAGCGGTCATTCTGAATTTACTTTTGGTGGCTAACGCAATGATAATATTAGAACCGATTAATAACTAAAACTTAATATTTTATTTTAAAGATATGAGGCTATACCTCCAATTCTTATTTGAATACTAAAGATAATGTCAGTTAAGTATAACTCTCTAATAGATGTTCCAAAGCGGGTCGCATTCTTTGCACACATGCTCGTCCTTCTTTAATAGCGATGGCAGCCTGATCAAATTCCATAAGTCCTAATTCTGACAACCGTGGTGAAAGAATAATATCAGGTGGGTCACCTGCCATGCGACTACGGGTGATACGATCCTGCATAATATTTATAGAACTCGCTAGAACATCAAATAACCCAGGTGCATCGAGATTATCACCAAATAATTGAGACAAAATAATATCTTTACGATTATTCAAACTATTTTTTAACTGGGTAGATATTCTTTCCCAAAGAGCATTTTCATTATTATCTACACGTTCTTTTTTACTAGCATGATTACGTGCATGTTTTCCAACAATATCTCCATTAAGATTAACCGCAATAACAACATCAGCTCCCATAGCTCGACATAATGAAACAGGCACAGGATTTGATAATCCTCCATCAACCAACCATCGCCCATTTAGTTTAACGGGCGTGAATATACCAGGGATAGCAATTGAAGCACGTAAAGCATCAAGGATTGAACCATCTTGAAACCAAATTTCTCGCCCCGTATCTAATTCAGTTGCTACCATTCCAAATTGTCGAGGCAAAGACTCAATGGAATCCTCTTCTATATGTTCACGGAAAAGTTCTAATAATTTTTCACCCTGGATAAAACCACCACCAATTATGGATAGATCAATATAATTAATAATTTCTTTCCATGTCAGTGAGCATACCCAGTTATCAAGTTTATCTAACTGATTACTCGCATAAGCCGCACCTACAATTGCACCTATAGAACTTCCTGCTACAATTTCCGGGACTATTCCTATTTCTGCTAACTCTTTGATAACACCAATATGCGCCCAGCCTCGTGCAGCTCCACTGCCCAAGGCAAGACCAACTTTAAGTTTTTTTTCAGAATTAATTTTCATTTTTAAAATAAAAAAGAAAGCAATTTAACTTTTTCCTCAGTCATTGTTTTTGCCCAGAATTTCTGGCGGTTAGCACCCACAACGTTATGGCTGCGTCCGTGCCAGTACTGCGTGATAATTAAATCATCCATTTGTTGTATCCTAAAAACCCAGGCTAAATCCAATACCATAGTAACTAATCTTATCGGTATAGAACTGACCATGTGGTGCAAAGCCTTTATAAACTTCTGCCATGAGACGTAGGTGTCGACGACCTGGAGTAAGAGAGCCAAATTCAAAACCTGCTTTAAGACTGACATCAACCGACCAGTTGTGTTCCTGGTAGCTCTTAAGATCCAAGCCTCCAACCAATCTGCCAACATCAAAAAATTTGGTAGACCCTCGGTATTCGATGCCACCGTGCAAGAGACCTGCCTTTAAATTTTCTGGGCTATGGCGGAATATATATTCACTGCCTGCATAACCTCGCCAACGTGACCAATCATAAGACAACATTAGCTCAATAACCTCGTAACTAACTTCCACACGCTCCGGCTGAGCACGAAGTAAAAACTCGTCACCAAGATGTGAACTTTGATGATAAAAACGTAATCGTGTCGAAAATGGGCCACGCCGATAAGTGACAGGTATACCTATGATGTAATCAGTATTAATTAGATCAAAAGATGGAGCATCCAGATTGAACTGGGAAAAAATACCGCCAGACAGTCCAACTTGTAAGCCATCGCCTGACTGATTCCCTACTAGCCGATAAAAACCAAAATTCTCACCAAATCCCACCGCAATAACATTCACTTTATCAATCTGAGTATCATAATATCGGTAACTAAGAAAAAAATGAGGTTCTTTTGGATCAGCAAGCAATGGTTGAAAAAGCTCACCTGCTGGTAACGGTACACTCGTTAATGTAGTTTCATATATCTTTGACTTTATGGTTGTTTCTTCGCTCGTCATTTCTTCTATTGTCGTTACTAATACAATATTGATACCTTGTAGGGTATCGATATTATTCAGATGATCAATAATTTCTTTTTGTTGTTTTTTAGTCGTATTAAGGAGTGTAATAGTAGCAATACCTTCCTTAATCTCTAGTCGATAACTCCTGCGTTTCCAGCCCAGCTCCCGCTCAAGGACAGATGTAATATAGCCAGAAAGAAATTCATTATTTCTTTTAATCTCGTCAGCAAAAGCTGCCGCTTCAGAGAGCCACAACATGAAGATAATGATAACGTAATGTGTAATTTTTAATTTCATTTTATTGTTGAGAGGTTATCTACTAATAAATATTTTATTAAAAAGCTTAATTGTTTATTGAGCATATTTCGTGTCATCTGAATCATCTTTTTCTATTGTTTGTTTTGTATCGATACTTTTTTTCTCGTTCGGTTTACGTTTACAAACAAATTTAAACGGATCAACAAAGCAAACAATCACAGGTATAGCAACAGCAATCACGACTAGTAATACCCAAACGGGTACCGAGATATTTGATAATCCCAAGTTACTTATTTCCATAATCATTTCCATGAACCATTTCAATATCGTTGGCAATGAGTAGATAAATCACACCAAGAACAAGATAAAAAGGCTCACAATAATAATAGTAATAACAGTTGGACTACGTTTTGGTTGTTGTTGTGCCATGCTGTACACCTCAAATTTTAATAGTTAAATTACTACTCTAATCATTTAATAAAATATAGCTGTCCTGTGTAATAAAAATATTTACCGTATAAGCGTTTAAAGTGTCATGCTTTTTAGGAGCATAAAGACACAAGAGAGAAACATCATCGGCAGTAGAATAAGGAACTGATTCATCATCGTCTGAGCGAGGTTTCTGGCATAAAACGACGACCATGTGTGATAGAAAAAGCATCATCAACTACCGAGCTGTCGCCAGGCTTTTTCGAAACAGCGCCAATGCCACTAAGAAAAACACCAATCCGATAACAATATTTGCAATTAAATCTGGCCATACCACATCGAGACCAGCACCACGATAGAGAATGGCTTGGGCGATTCTGACAAAATGGCTTGTTGGTGCAAATTGCATTGCAACCTGTACGAATTGCGGCATGCTTTCATAAGGCGTGCTACCGCCGGATAACATCTGTAGCGGCATGATGATCAGGATCATCAACAAACCCAATTGGGGCATGGTACGGGCTACCGTGCCAAGCAAAATGCCCAACGAAGTGGTTGAGAACAAAAAGATAGCCGTACCTAATAGAAACAACGGCACTGATCCGGCAATTGGCATATCCAGAACACCTTTAATCATAAATTGTAGCGACAATGCGGCGGCCACCAAAACCACCAGCCCCATGGCCCAAACTTTTGACAGCATAATATCAAAAGGGGTAAGTGGCATAACTAATAAGTGTTCAAGTGTACCGTGTTCACGTTCACGAATGAGCGCCGCGCCAGTGAGAATAATGGAAAGCAAGGTAATGATGTTAATCAATTCCATAACACCACCAAACCAGGCACTGGTCAGGGTTGGATTAAAACGCATACGTGTAATAAGTTTAATCGGCATTGCAGCATCTGCACGATAACCTTGAACGAACTCAGTCACCTCTCCTAAAGTAATATTTTGGATATAACCCGCACCAATAAAAGCTTGAGACATTTGTGTTGCATCGACATTGACTTGAATCACCGGATGTTTACCGGCCAAAATATCCCGCTGAAAGTTTGGTGGAATATCAAGTACGAAAGTATAAATACCTGCATCCATAACGGTATCGATCTCAGCGAGATCAATCATGTCAGGTGTTTTGAAACTGGGACCATAGAATGCGCTGGTGATGCGTTGTGATAGTGGTGAATGGTCTTCATCGACCACTGCGATGGGCGCGTTATGCAGCTCCATTGAAACGCCTTTGCCCGCTAGATAGATCATGACTGTAAAAGCAAAAACAATAAATATAAACATCACCGGATCACGATAGAGGCTACGCAACTCTTTTATTCCCAGATGATAGATATTTGCTAACCGTCTCATTGTTACATCTCCTGCTTCTTCAATAACAGAACACATAAATACGTTATCACTAAAATAGCGGCAACCAAGGGTAGATAGAAATCGGATAATTCAGCAAACCCCAACTCTTTGGTAAAGGTACCTCGACTGATAAGCAAAAAATAAGTGGTTGGATAGATGGTACCAATCACAGCACCCCCGCCCTCCAAAGATGAAACCGGATCGGTCAGCCCTGAATAACTAACAGCGGGTAATATGGTCGCAATCATGGTGCCGAACATTGCGGCTATTTGGGTGCGAGTAAATGAAGACATGAATAATCCCAGACCTGTTGTGGCTATCACATAAAGTAACGCACCTAACGTCAGGGCGAACAAGCTGCCTTTGAGCGGCACACCAAAGACAAATATGGCCAGCAACACCAAGCTAAAAAAGTTGATCATGCTAATACCGATATAAGGTAGTTGTTTACCTACTAAAAACTCCAGCCGTGTCACCGGCGTTGCATAGAGATTAGTAATAGAACCCAATTCTTTTTCGCGTACCACGCCAAGTGCAGTCAACATAGCTGGAATCATAAGGAGTAGCAGCGGGATCACGGCAGGCACCATCGCGTTTATACTTTTAAAATCCTGATTATAACGATAGCGAATTTGCAGACTGGCAGTACTACTTTTAGGTACAACACCCACATTACGGATCATCAGATCTGCGATGTAATCGTAGTGCATGCCTTGCACGTAACCGCCGATCGTTTCAGCACGAAACGGCATGGCACCATCAATCCACGCACTTAGCTCAGGTGTTCGCCCACGCCGTAAGTCCTTGCCGTAATTAGGTGGGATTTCAAGCACCAGACTCAATTTGCCACTGCGCATCCGCAAATCCATATCTTGGTCATTCTGTATTGATGGCCGCTCGATAAAATAACGTGAACCTGCAATGTTCTGAATGTAATCACGACTTTCGGGACTTTGATCGCGGTCAAACACGGCAAAGTTTATATCCTCGACATCCATGCTAATGCCGAAACCAAGCACAAACATCAAAATGACCGTGCCTAAAAATGCAAATGCCAAGCGAATTGGATCACGTAATATTTCCATGGTCTCGCGACGGGCATAGGCGAATAATCGTAGTAGACTGAACGAACTGTTAACTTGATGCTTTGGTTGTGGTGGTACTTTGGCCACATCAGATGAAGAGACTCGTTTACTATCCGACTGTATTGGCGATACCGTTTCAGCCTCAAGCAAATAGGCAATAAAACTTTCTTCTAGTGTTTCTGCATGACGTGCTGCTATTAAAGCTGTTGGGGTGTCTGTCGCCAAAACTTTACCGGCATGCATCAACGAAACACGATCACAACGTTCAGCCTCATTCATAAAATGAGTAGAGACAAAAATAGTGACACCATCCTGACGAGAAAGCTTAATTAATAATTGCCAAAATGTATCCCGCGCCACTGGATCGACTCCCGAAGTGGGTTCATCAAGAATTAATATTTCAGGTTTATGAATAACCGCTACGGCCAGTGACAAACGTTGACGAATACCAAGCGGCAATTGAGCTGCTAATTCTTTTTCGTAACCAATAAGATCAAAATCATTTATCATCTCAGTCACTCTGGACTTAATCTGCTCAACAGGTAGATGAAACAGACGCGCATGCAGTTCAAGATTTTGCCGGATCGTTAGCTCTCCATAAAGAGAGAAACCTTGCGACATAAACCCGACTCGTTTACGGGTTTTCATATCATGTGCATCTACATGATGACCGAACAAAGATGCTTCACCCGCACTCGCAGGCAGTAAGCCTGTCAGCATTTTCATTGTTGTGGTTTTGCCGCAACCGTTAGAGCCGACAAAACCAAAAATTTCGCCGCGCTCGATTTCAAAGCTAACATTATCCACCGCAGTAAAATCACCGAAGCGGCGTGTCAACCCAGCCGCCTGTATAGCTGGAGGACCATCATTCGCCTCTATACGTGGTGGCACTGATAGTATTTTATGTCCGAGACGTTTCTGTTCTGGCAACAGTTGAATAAAGGCTGCGTCTAAATCATTCATCCCAGTTTGATCCATCAATTCCTGTGGACTGCCCGTTGCCAGGATCTTGCCTTCATCCAGAGCCACTAGCCAATCAAATCCTGCAGCTTCATCCATGTAGGCAGTAGCAATCAGCACACTCATGTCTTTACTTCGATTTCGTATACGTTCGATTAACGCCCAGAATTGACGCCGTGAAAGTGGATCGACACCAGTAGTTGGCTCATCCAGAATTAAAAAATCAGGTGCGTGGATCAGCGCGCAACACAAACCAAGTTTTTGCTTCATACCACCAGAGAGTTTTCCCGCAGGTCTATCTCGGAATGGTGCCAGCCCAGTACTCTCTAATAATTCCTCAATGCGCCAGCTACGCTCTTCCAATTCCTGACCGAACAAACGTCCAAAAAAATCAATATTTTCAAAAACCGATAATGTCATATAAAGATTTTTACCTAAGCCTTGCGGCATATAGGCGATGCGGGGACAGACGCGACTGCGATGATTTCGGTTACTTATATTTCCACCAAGCACAGTTAACTGCCCTTGTTGAATTTTTCGTACACCTGCGACCAGAGCTAACAAACTGGATTTACCCACGCCGTCCGGACCAATCAAACCCGCCATGCAACCTGCGGGAATATTTAGATCGATGTTATTGAGGGCAAAGTTTTTTTTGTAGCGATGTATAACGCCAGTTAGTTGAGCAACAGATTTATTGTTCACTATTGTGTTATTCACTACCGAGGGGCTCTGCCAAGTTTAATAACGGAGGCAGATTGTCGGGCCAATGAATGTTGGCGTCTAGCTGAATATAAGCCATGCCAGGTACACCCGTTTTAACACGTTGAGCATAACGCTTGAGTATTTTTGGATCGATTTTTATTTTAATACGAAACATCAATTTTTCTCGTTCTGTTCGAGTCTCTACTGCGCGGGGTGTGAACTGTGAACGAGGTGCGATAAATGAAACCTTTGCGGGTATGGAAACATCTGGCATCGCATCAAGTACGATACGAGCATCCGCACCTATACTGGCTCGAGTTGCCTGATGAGTTGGTAAAAATAAGGTCATGTAAACATCGCTTAAATCTATTATCGTTAATACTTTACCCCCCATACCAAGAACTTCACCTGGTTCAGCAAGTCGGTATAATACGCGTCCATCGCGTGGCGACACCAGAGAACTATCCGCTAGTATCACTTTAATCTTACTTATCTGTGCCACAGCCGCTTCGATAGATGCCTCTGCTTCGGCGACTTGAACTTTTGATGCTTGTAATGCTGCTTCGCTAGTACGCAGACGGGCTTGTTGCTGATCTAACAACTCTTTAGAAACATGCCCTTGCTTAACTAGTTGTTGTGATCGTTTTAATTCTTTTTGTGCTAATGCTAATTCGCTTTCGCGCTGAATGATAATAGCCTGAGCGTATCGTTTACTTTCCTGAGTACGATGCAAGTTGGCTTCAGCCACATTCATATCAGCTTCAAGTTCTTTAGTGTCCATCTTCACCAACAACTGTTTTGCTTTCACCCACTCACCTTCAGTAACGACAATTTCTGCAACTCTGCCGCCATTCTTACTGGCAATATCCACAGCAGTCGCCTCTATACGACTATTTCCGGCAGCAAATGCATCAGAAAATTCTGGTGTTTGTGATACTTTCCAGGTGTACATACAGTGAGGCAATTATCGCTACGCATAATAATAAACCTCCAACAATCCAGTTTTTAACCTTGATACTTTTCATCTATCTACTCTTATCCCAGTTTTAATTGCTATTCGTTATAACGAGTTTAATCCACTATAACTTCTCTGATTATCAACTTACCACAAAAAAGCACATGTTTTTTTACCAAGGACGTCATCATCAAATACCAGTTTGGCGGCAGAATTTGATGCTCCAAAACACACATGCAACGGCAATAAATGATCTTCTCTAGGATGGCAATACCTTGCAAAAGGAGCCTTTTCCCATTCTATAAGTCCTATTTCTCTGTCATGCTGAGGAATACTTTCATTTGTACACGTATCAATTAGCCATTTCTCAAACGCTTCATTTCCAGGATCAGAATATAGGTTACTTTGAGACATAAAGGCTCCCATATTATGAAATGAAAGCCCCGAACCAATAATTAAAACATTATCTTTTCTCAAATCTGATAATGCTTTACCAAGATTAATATGAGACTCAGGATCCATATTATTAAGAAGCGATAACTGAACACAAGGGATAGAGGCATCCGGGAACATGATTTTTAAGGGTACAAAAACACCGTGATCAAAGCCGCGTTGTTCATCTAATTTTGCTTCAATTCCACTATTCAGCAATAAATCATAAAGTCTTTTTGCGAGTATTGGATCACCAGGAACCGGATATTCAATTTGATAAGCTTCATCGGGAAATCCATAATAATCATAGAGCAGCGAAGGTGATTGATTACTTGTAATGGTTGCTTGGTTTTCTTCCCAATGCGCACTTATCACAACGATAGCAGATGGCTCACCCAACTTCGGCGCTATATTTTTCAGAAAACCAATCATTTTCTGGTGGCCTTTATCACCAAACAAAGGTAAGGGTCCACCACCGTGCGGAAGATACAGTACTGATGAGAGGCGCTTATTTAATTTATCGTACATTCTCTTCTCTTAACAAATAACTTATTGCGCAGTTAAGCCACCATCGACAACCATGGCATGCCCGGTAACAAAAGACGCATCAGGTGAACATAATGTTACTACCATTGCAGCAATTTCCTCCGGTTTACCCATACGCCTAGCAGGTGTGACCGCGGTTAAATCTTTCGTCATTGCAGGTTGTGCCTCTATTAAACGATCTACCATGCTGGTGTTAATTACACCGGGGCAAATCGCGTTGACACGAATATTAGCTTTGGCATACTCAAGCGCAGCCGATTTAGTGAGCCCGATAATGCCAAACTTACTGGCTGAATAAGCAGGTAAATTTTGAAAGCCCACTAAACCGGCAATTGAGGATGTATTTACAATTGCACCGCCTCCATGCTGGAGCATGGCGGGAATTTCGTATTTCATACAAAGCCAAATACTTTTAAGATTAATGGCAATCGTTCGGTCCCAGTTTTCTTCCGTGCAATCAACAGTACTAGCCATGATTCCTTCGATGCCTGCGTTGTTGTGCGCAAAATCAAGTCGACCATAAATTTCTACCGTTTCATTAATTAGGTTATTAACATCAGATGCCCGTGAAACATCAGTCTTGATAAAAGTGGCTTCACCTCCTGCATCTCCAATCTGCTTCACGGTTTCTTCACCACCCTTAATTGAAACATCTGCAACGATTACCTTTGCGCCATGCTTCGCAAATAAAATTGCAGTGGCACGACCAATACCTGAGCTTGCGCCAGTCACTAAGGCCACCTTTCCTGATAAGTTAGTTAACATGTTCAATACTTCCTAGTTTGTATAAATATTTAAAATGTACTTATTTTTTAAGTCGAGTTTATGTTCTAGACTAAATTCAATTCTATTAACTCACTGTTCCAATGATTACCTGTTGTCATTTATTTCTGTTTTATTTTGTACAGCTCTAATCTATAACCAATCAGTAAAAGCAATTCCAATACCTATTCGATTTACTCGAGCATTATAATCAATAAGGCTTTCTCCATATCCATTAAAATACTGTACAAACCACTTTACTCGACGACTCATTGGAAAACTCCAATTAAACTCAAATGCACCGTAGTTAGGGCTATGAAAATTATTTCTTAACATAACACTAACTGTATGTTTACCTTCGGCATATACACCTCGAATTTCACCATGCCCAAGATACTTTTCTATGTCTGGATTATCCTTGTTTCTAGGAGGTTCAATTCGATACCACGGTTTAAGACTTAAGTAGTAATTACCTTTCTGGAAAATAAAATCTGCATAGAATCGATTCCAGCTACGCGATAATTCTCCGGAACGACCATTAGATTGATGAGTATAACCAACCTGGATCATGCGATTTGTAAAACCCAGGTACTTGTCATTTTTTGGAAAAGTCAAAAAGACCTCTGGTTCATGTACGGTCTCTCGAAACGGGCTTGATGTGTTAACGTTATAGGCTTGCCAAAATGACAGATTTGTATAAGCAAAATAAAGCGTACCTTGTTCGCCAAACAGGTCTTCAACCATGGGAAACTTCATACTGAACTGAAATTTAACTTCATTCTTGTCAAGTGCGGCACCATCTGATGTAGTCTGTGATGCATTGTTAGGCTTTTCATTGTACGTTATCGGCATAATATAATTGGGCTTATGCGGTGTAAGTACAAATGACTGGTAACGCGTTTCACGCTCTATTTGTATACGTTGATCAAACGCCGAAATTTCTTTGGTATTTTCTATTGTATCTGCACTTATTGTCATTTCATTAGCGATAACAATCCCCTGAAAAAACAAAGTAAACAGCCACAATACAAATGGAAATTTATAATGCACAATTAGTATCTCGCTGTAGCATAAACTTGTATTTTTCCATTTGTTATTTCGCTCTTCTTGCTCGATTATGACTTTAGTTGGAATGCATAATAGTTTTAACAAGTCAGGGAAATCTATTTACCATGCGTGCCAATTACTTATGAGTGTCTCTTCAGTATCAAAATACTCGTTGAGTTCTTTTTTATACGAAGTTGATAATAACTTTGTTGATGAAAGTGTTCCCATGCTTAGACTACTCACTTCTTTTGCCATCTGAATACACCGGGACTCAAAATCTTTAGTCTGAAGAATGCGGTTAATCAAACCAAGATTGAGCGCCTGTTCTGCGTTAATAGAATCTACTGTCAACATTAACTCGATGGATCTTCCCTGACCGATATATTTTGGTAGAAAAAAAGCCAGAGCACCGGTTGGATATAGTCCGTATTTTTTGTGCGCAAGAGAAAAATGCATATCATCAGAAACATATCTAAGATCAGATGCTAGAGCCTCTCCAAAAAAAGGAGTTACAACGGTTCCTCTAAGCCCTGAAATAAATATTTTTTTTGAAGCGACTCTGCGTTCAATTACATATCTTTGAAAATTTAATTGATTGATGCGATTTTCACTTTCTTTAAATTTAAATGAATCACCTATATTTTCCAAATTAACATCCGTATCACACATTGTTTCCATAAATTTTTTATACGCTTCTTCATTCAAGCAATCTGGTTTACACAACATTAGAACGACTTTGATACTATCATCATCCTCTACAGCATCCATTAACTGAAAATAACCATGTCTTTTATCCATATCCGTAAATAAATCAAAGACATCGTTACCAAACTTTATAATAAGAACTGCATCCTCAATTTCAAGGGAAATTATTGGGTCTACCAATTCGCATAGTGATTCAATATTCATTAGTCTTCCCCCTTAATCACAGGTTGCCCAGGTTTTTTTAATCGGTCAAAAATTTATTGGTTATAGGTTTTAATAGTCGTCCTATGAAGCTCTTCTTATGTCTACACAAAACATCATCCCAGTAAGCGATTAATGTCATTCAAATCTTGCTCGTTTAGGTTACCTAGCACAATATTGAGTCGAAGCCGATTTAATAAATAGCCATGTCGTGCTTGCGAGAGTGCTAGTCTGGTACGTGTTAATTGTTGTTGGCTATTCAATATATCCAGTCCGCTGCGAAGTCCTTTTTCAAAACCGAGGATGGTAGACTGAAGAGCTTTCTTATTTGAATCAACAGCGGTGTGTAATCTTTTTATACGAGTGAATTCATTAACTAAACTCAATCCGATTTCCCGTGCCTGCTGTTCTGCTTGTCGCCGTAGTTGTTCTAAATTATCACGCAATTCATTTCGCCGAGCCAGAGCTTCCCGAATTTTTGAGCCAGCAAGACCGCCTTGATACAGCGGAATACTAAGCTGCAGCATGAATTGACTAGAGGTAGTTTCACTGGCCGAGCCGAACGTACTCCCACCGGCATCGTTATATGCATGTGATGCGACAAAATCTAATTTTGGATATCTTCTAGCTCGATTACGTTCTACTTCCATCTCCGCAATAGTCACAAATTGTTCTGTTGCGAGCACTTGAAGATTATTTTTAGCGGCAGTCATGGCCAACTCTTCAATATCAGCTGATGTCGGTGCAGGTAAGGATCTGTTTTCAGCCACCTTGGCCAAGGCAGGGGGATCTATGTTTATTACCACCCGCAAAGCTTGTCGGGTTTTATTCAATAGACTCTGTGCCAGTAGTACCTGCGAGACGCTAAGATCATACCGTGCTTTTGCATCTTGTACGTCAATGCTGGTCGCATTGCCCACTTGATAGTTACGTTGCATCAAATTTAACTGTTTCTTCACTGCAAGCTCATCCGCCCTGGCAGTTTTGAGACCATCCTGGGAAGATAAAACATCAAGATAAACTCTCGCAGTTTTAAAAATAAATTCGGCACGTGAGATCGACAAGGTGTACTCAGCTTCCTTAACCGAAATCTGGCCTTGTTTATAACCGCTAAATTTTACCTTGTCATAAATCGGCTGAATTAACTGTAACCGGTATCCCTTAGTATCATAACTAAACGTATCATCAATGGTCGTGCTACCGATTGAAGTGTTTGTAGTGTCCCGATTTTCGGCATACAAAGCTGATAAACCGATTGTGGGGCGCAGAAGTGCATCACCCTGAGGGCCCTTTTCCTTATTGGCCTGGTAATGCGATTGTGCTGCAGCCCACTGACGATCTTGTGTCTTGGCTAATGTATAGATTTCAAGTAAATCAGCAGCGAAGACTTCGCCGCTGATAAATAGTGTCAGCAGTAAAGTGAAACTGAATTGGCGCTGTGGTTTTATAAATCTCATAATCAAGACTCCACATCCTGAGGTTGCTTTTGGTGGCGTGATAGCCAACCCTCTACTAATGAATAGGTAGCAGGTACAACGATTAATGTTAATAAAGTTGATGAAATCATCCCACCGATAATCACCAGTGCCAGTGGGCGATTGGCTTCAACACCGGGACCAACCCCGAGTGCGGCGGGTAACATTGCTGCTATTACGGTAAGCGTTGTAATTAATATCGGTCGAAGACGACGTGGACAGGCTTCGCGTAATGCCTTTTGGATATCCATACCTTCATTTCGAAACTGGTTAGTCAGGTCGATCAATAAAATAGCATTTTTTGCCACCAGTCCCATCAACAGGATCATCCCAATCATAGAATACAAATTAAGTGTCGCACCAAACAACCATAATGCAGTGACTCCGCCGATAATTGCCAGAGGTTGAGCAATCATGACCACTAATGGTTGAATAAATTTGTTAAACTGACTGGCCAGTACCATGTAAACCATGATTAAGGCCATGCCAAACGCGAATATGACGTAGCCTCCGGTTTTGGCAAATTCTTCAGCCTGCCCTGTATAGATAACACTGTAACCCGCCGGCAGAATTTCCGCCGCAATACGATTCACTGCATCGGTCGCATCGCCTAACGGTAAGCTTTCGAGATCACCATAGATAAAACCGGCATAGTTACGGTTGCGGCGTGAAATAACGGCTGGACCGAGATCTTTTTCAAACTTCACCAGGCTATCCAGCCTAATCAATTCATCATCTTTATTTTTTACATAAATCTTTTTCAGGTCATCAATATTCTTGCGTTTGTCATCCTTGATTTGCAGACGTATTTTGTAACGCTGACTGCGATCCTTAAAATCAGCAACATCAATTCCTGCAGTCATGATACTTAAAGTTTGCGCAATGTCCTGTGCACTTACGCCGAGCTGTGCAGCGCGCTCACGATCCAGGGTGAGCTGTACTTCAGGTAAGTTAAGTTGCAAGCCCTTATCTAATTTAGCTATACCGGAAATCTCACTGAGCTTTTCAACCATGGTATTCGACAATTGATCAATCATTTTGACATCGGAGCCAATGATCGCAAACTGCAAAGGTTCTCCACGTTGCCCTCCGATGGGTGAAATAGTGGCGGGAAATGCCGTAACACCAGGAATTGTATTGAGTGTTTGACGTAATTGTTTCATCACGTCATTCTGAGATATCTCCCGTTGATGCTTGGAGTACATATTAACGAATATTATGCCGGAGTTGACTTGCCCGATATCGCCCAATCCAATAGCAGAAAAATAACCACGAATAGAAGGATATTGATTCAGTAAAGTTTCGATCTCATGTAGCTTTCCTTCGGTATAAGTGAAGTTTGAACCCAATGGTGTTTCGAAACGAATAATAAATTGACTCTCATCTTCTTTTGGTATAAATGTCTTGCCCACATGTTTGAACACTATACTGCTTGAAGCAACAATCAATACTGCTATTACAATAACGCTCCAGCGGCGAGTAATGGCAAAATTTAATACACGGCGGTAAAAATTGTCTATACCGGTTAACGGTATTTCCATTAGTCTATAAAGTTTGCCATGCTGTTTAGGGATAGAGAGGTAACGTGCGCACAACATGGGGGTTAATGTGAGTGATACCCACAACGAAGCCAATACGCCAATGACTACAACCAGTGCGAACGAGCTGAGAAATTTCCCAAGAATTCCGCTAATAAAAACTACAGGTAGAAAAATCGACACAAGAGTCAAGGTGGAAGCAAGTACTGCAAATATGACTTGATTGGAACCCGCCTTCGCCGCTATTTCACGGCTTTCGTGTCCTTCTTCCTGATGACGGAAAATATTCTCTAATACTACAATAGCATCGTCCACCACCACACCGATAAGAAGTAACATTCCCAACAGGGTGATTTTATTAAGTGTAAAACCAGCGAAATACATCACCGCAAAAGTCGCCATTAACGAGACGGGAATCGCGGTTGCAATAATCAAAGTGGAGCGAATGCTCTTCAGAAAAAACAGTACCATTAGCGCTGCAAACAAAGTGCCGAGTATCAAGTGCTCACCCAATGCTGCTATTGAACCGCGGATGCTAAGTGAATTATCTGAAGAAACTGATATTTTCATTCCAGCTGGCAGGCTCGGAATGATTTTTTTCTCAACGCGTTCTTTTATCTGGTCAACCAGGGCAACGGTATTGGCACCACTGGTTTTAACAATCCCCAAACCAACTGCGGGTTCGCCATTATATCGAGCGATTTTGCGCATATCTTCAAGACCATCATCAACACTGGCTACATCCTCAAGATAAACAGGTGCACCCTGTCGGTAGGCAACGATAAGTTTGCGCATACTTTTGATGGTGTCAAATTCCGCATCAAGTTTTACTAGTAGTTCCTTTGATTTACTTCCTAAAAAACCACCTGGTAATACAACATGTTCCTTGCCAAAAGCTTTCATGATATCAATGCCAGATAAGTCATAAGCATGCAGACGTTCGTTATCCAGCCAAATACGAATCGTACGTTTAAGCTCGCCAGCGATAAGCACCTGACCCACTCCTTGAATGGTCTCCAAACGTGGCTTAATAACTTCATCGGCATAAGAGTTTAACTGCTGAAGTGAGCGATTTCCCTGTAGTGCCAGCCATACCACCGCAGTAGCGCCAACTTCAACTTTACGCACCACAGGGGGATCAGTATCAGCAGGAAGTAGATTAACGATACCATCAATCTTGGCCTTTGCTTCCTGATAAGCGACATCAATGTCCTTTTCAAGCTCAAACTCAATACCCACGACAGATGCACCCAAAGATGAATTGGAAGTAATAGATTTGACTCCCGGCACCTGATTAACCGCTTCTTCAATTACATCGGTAATATTTTTATCTACAATTTCAGGATCGGCACCACGTAAAGTCGTAACCACTGCGATAGCCGGGAACTCGATTTCAGGGAACTTATCTATGCCTAAACGTTGTAAGCCGATAATTCCGTACAAAATCATCACCAGACAGATCATAATCGTGAAGACATGGCGTTGAATGGAAAATTCAGGAAGTGTCATGATGCTCCAACCTGAATTTTAATTTTAGTTCCGTCTGTTAATAGTGATGCGCCGTCATTAACAACAACTTCACCAGAGCGTAACCCTGAAAGAATTTCTACTTCACCCTTGCGTTCCAAACCTGTTTTTACAATACGTTCTTTTACTCTGTCACCTTCTACAACATACACGACCGTTCCCTTTGGGCGTAATACCAATGCAGTTTCAGGAATGATAATGGCGTTATCGTGTATGGCAATAACGGCTTCACCACGCACACTACCTTTAGGCAACCAACGTCCTGGTTTACTAACCTTGGTAATGACATCTCTGCTTTGAGTGGTAGTGTCAAGTGCAGGACGAATTTCACTAATAGTCCCAGTAATTGAGGTATCTTCACCAAAATTATTCAGTGTAATACGCTGGCGAATGCGTAACTGCCGGGCAACATGGATTGGGAATGGCAGACGAATATAGATTGTCTGAGATGTTGTGTGTGTTGGATCGTATGATTCTGACAGCCCCACACCTGTTTCTGCTCCCACGGCTGATTCAGTTACCGCCAGATTTTTCTGTACTACTTTTGCGGTTGTGACATTGGTAATTTTTTCAGTTTTTTTCTCTACAGGCTGCTTCTTACTACAACCTGTTATTATTAAACTGACACAAAGTACAACTAAAAGTAATTGCACTATCTGTTTTTGTATTAAATTCATTCCTCTACCTCGTATTATCCTGCTATAACATCTGCTGCAATGTTCGCATTAAGTATTTTTTGCAGGCATACAACTGCCATAACATTACTTTTCCAAATTTTTATAACTCGATAAGCTCATTTATATTTGTTTTTGCCGTTTTAAATTATCAATGCCTGTTAAATTTATGCTTGCTGAATATTTTCATTGTAAATACTTTTGATATTTGTAAAGTTACTCACCAAGCCACACTTCTCTCTATATTTATTGTTATCTTTTATGTTTGCCACTTCGCCATATAGATAACAGTAACCAGATTCCACCAATGAATGCGCCTGTAAATCCAAGAAGCCCGAACAAAGGTAAACCTAATAATGTGGGTCCACCTTTGACAGTCATAACAATAGAAGAACCAATAATTAAAGAAGCCGTCACAATTCCCACTGTTAATCGACTCACCGCACGATCCAACCGTTCGGCAAAGTTCTCTAAACGTGTTACATCAACCTTAACCTGGAGCGCTCCTCGTCGAGCAAAGGTTAATAATCGATGAAGATCGTCAGGCAAGCTAGTGAGAAGGTTGATGGCACTAACTAAGCTTTGCCATCCACGTTTTGCAAGTGCGTCTGGGGTATAGCGTGCAAACCATGTACTTCGTAGAAATGGTTGTGCTTCAGATGTCAGATCAAAATCCGGATCAAGCTGTTGGCCCATGCCTTCCAATGTAATTAAAGCTTTGACCAATAAAGCAAGATCAGGAGGCAAGTTAAGCTGATGTTCGCGCAGAAGTGCCATGAGATCGGTCAGCATTCCGGTTAAGCTGAGTTGTTTCAAAGGTACGCCATGATACTGATCAATAAATGCATCAACTTCATTCGCTAAATTTTCGGTATCGAGTTGCGTGTTACTTGTCCATTCAAGAAGTACATCAACAGCAACTTGTGTTTTTCGTCCAATAAGTCCATAGATTAAATCGAGTACTTGATAACGTCGTTGTTCTGATAAACGTCCCACCATACCAAAGTCAATAAAAGCAATACGTTCTTCAGGTAGATAGAAGACATTACCAGGATGGGGATCGGCATGAAAAAAACCATCTTCCAACACCATCTTGAGTACAGCGTTTGCTCCACGTTTCGCCAATAATTTACGATCTAACCCCGCTTCATCAACTTCATTGAGGTTACTTCCAGGAATACCTTCAATATATTCCTGCACGTTTAGTCGCTCACTGATCCATGGCCAGTACACTTTAGGTATTATAATGTCAGGGTCATCTTTGAAGTTTTCAGATATTCGTTCAGCATTACGACACTCGCCAGCCAGATCTAATTCTCTATGTAAGGAACGTGAAAATTGTCGTACTACCTCCCTCGGTTGAAAATGCTGCATTTCCTCGATTTCGACTTCTGCCATTTCGGCAAAGCGTGCTAACAAACGAAGGTCCGCTTCAACAGTGGGACGGATTCCCGGACGGCGTATTTTTAAAATAACATCAGTTCCATCCAGCAACTGAGCTCGGTGTACTTGTGCTATGGAAGCAGCTGCTAATGCTTGTGTTTCGAATGAAGAGAATACTGTTTCTGCTGGCGCACCAAGATCTTCTTCTAACTGGGTACGAAGTTTTTCAAAGGGTACAGGTGGTACTTGATCCTGTAGTTTTGCAAATTCATCAATCCATTCAGGGGGAAACAAATCAACACGCGAAGAAAGAACTTGTCCTAATTTTACAAAGGTCGGTCCTAAATCCTGCAATGCCTGACAGACGCGTTGTGGTGGTTCCATGCGAGCATATTGTTCAGCATCTTTCCAGCGCAGTACTTTACCGGCCTGTTCAAGAATAGAACTTAATCCGAGACGTCTTACAGCATCACCAAAACCATAACGAATCAAGATTGAGGCGATATCATGCAAGCGTCCCAAATCTCGTGCAGCACTAAGTCCTTCCCAAAGCATGGCGGCTAGCTATCTTTATCAGATTTCTTTTTTCTTTCAGATTGCAATGTATCAGCAATACCTTCGAGTATTCCTGCCGAAGCATTTGCGATATGTGCGATAACGGTTGCAGTTGCCTGAATACTCTGGCAGAAGCGGTGTCTTTTAGTGTATTGCTCAATTTCTGGTTCAGTGAAGTGGCGGCGTCTGAAGTAGTCTTGCCTACATGAGTACCATTTTGTTTTGCATGTTTTACCAGGTCACTCAATGTTTCTTTAACTGTTTCATTAGTACCTGTTGCAACATTACTTACAGTGTCAAAAAATAACTCCTCCAAGATTAGCAGGTCATCCAGTGCTCGTTTTAAATCATGACTACTAAAATCTTTTATATGACTAGCAGCCTCTTCAATAGCAAGTTTAGAGGCTTCTGCAGAACTCGCTAAAGCATCATCCATGCCTGACATGGCTTCCGTTAATGCATCTTTAGCCTGCTCACCTTTAGATTCTGCACCAATACTGGCACCTTCTATAACAGCATGAATGACCTGATTAATTTTTTTAGTGTCCAAGTGTCCGTCACTTAGTGCTTTTAATGTTAAATCTCGAACATCATGGCGAATATCATCACCACGTTCGATGGCTGTACGAGCGATTTCTTTCACTATTTCCGAATCAATCTCTTGTTTATGTTGTTTGCTCATATTCTATCTCCCCTAACATAATTAAATATGTTTACCACAACCGTGTTTAAAACATGTAATAGTTTCACCCAATAAAAGTCCATTAATGGGCTACGTTTAACTGTTACTGTAATTAAGCTTTCATTGCTTTTAACATTAATCCAATTAAAGTCTTAATTTCTTTTGAGGCATCAGATTCATCCATTATGATGATCCAACGCTCGGCAAATTGAAAAATGATATTATTTAAGAGTTCTGCATATTCTCTAAATGGTTGTTTATAAAATATGCCTTGCTTATGCCCAAGAATGAGATAACTTTGATATAGATCTATATCTCTTTTTTGGAGAATTTCATTTGATTGTTTAAGGGATATGAGCTCGCACATGACCTTTGCAGTCATTCCATATTCTTTAAATGCCTTTCTAAAACTCGAAACTTCAAGATTTAAAAGCATCAAAATCTTGTCATCAGCAGGCTCTATTTTATTTATTTCAATCTCAATCTTTTTAAATTGTGTTTCACGCCACCAAATAGATGTTTTGGTAAAGAGCTCTTGCTTGTTACTAAAATAATTGTAAACCGTGCCCTTACCAATTCCTGCATCTTCTGCTATTTCATCAATGCTGCTTTTTTTAAAGCCATAGCGTAAAAAATACTTAAGAGCGCTATTTCGGATTTTTTCTTCAGTATCATTCATGGCTAAATTTAGTGGGGGGTGACTAATTGACTATATTAGTCATCGAATCTATTATTGTCAATACGGCGCTATATATATTTCATGTTAACTACCGTGACGCATATGATTATCACTAAACCAATGGACAATGACTGTGACACGGAACTTCGCTGGCAGCGCCGTAAAGAGTCTCGACCTAACGAAATTATTGAATCTGCGTTTATTCTATTTACCGAGAAAGGATTCAATGCCACATCGATGGATGAAATTGCTCGTAAAGCAGGCATATCAAAAGGCTCTCTCTATAACTACTTTAATAGTAAGGAAGCTATTTTTGAGGCGGTGGTAACCAATGATATCGTTCTTGATCAAGTCAAAGAGATAGTCACTGCCAATCACCATGATACATCTAAAAAATTACTAATTTACCTTATTCAGGGATTGATTACTTATACTCAGAACACTCACCTGGAAATGATACCTAAACTCATTGTTTCGGAATCGGGAAACTTTCCAAACCTAGCACAATACTAAATCGACCAAGTATTCAAACCTATGAACAGCATTATAGAAAAAGTCATTCAGAAAGGAATAGAAAAAAAAGAGTTTATTGAAAGTGATCCACGAATTACTGCGCGCTTGCTACTCGCCCCCATTATTCTTGAACAAATTTGGAAATACTCACTTGGACCTGTTGATAACGAAAACGATTCAGAGTTATTTATCGCCACACATTTGAAAATATTTTTAAATGGAATAACTAGGAATCGAAGTCATTAAAAGCATATACATTCTAAATAGTTGTTATCCGCAAACACCTACTAAATTTAATTATTTTCACAATGTCTGCTTTGGAGGACATTTGTAGTTATAACTTAGAAGTTATGACCGACAGCTTTGGGTCGACAGCAGCCTCTTTGTCTAAGCCCCTGAACGTCTGCTTTAGGCAATATTAACATCATAGCCTCTGTCAGATTATATCAAACTCATTTGTATATCTGTCAGATGTGGTCTGAGCTGTTACAAATCATGACAGCAGACAAATAGAAAAGCAATTGAGTGGCCTTACTTGCAGAATCATCAGTATATTGATCTTTTTGTAAAACTTTTATTGCTATCGAATCATCTAGACTAGACGATTTTTTATTGGGTGGACTAACCTTTTTTATCGCCCCCTTTATATTTAATGTTTTTTTCCAGCGCTTGATTGTTTTTTCATTATCTGTAAAAAACCTAAATTCTATATCATCAGTTGCAACACCAATGTTTTCTAATAACTTAACATATGCTATTGAATATTTAGCATCTTCGAGTGATTTAAACACAAGTATATTTTTTGTTCCCCACACGTTTTCAATGTAAAATTTAATCAACAATTCAAACGTAACATTATCATATAATTTGTAATCAGGATTTAATATAAGCTCTAATAAGGGTTTAGAATAAAATAGCATTGCTTTTTCATCTAACTTATTTCTCAACCAATTTGGCACTAAACCTCGTTTCTTATTTTTATTTATATAATGCTCTTTAACTTTATGTCTGTATTTTGTAGAAGTGTCTATTTTAATATTTGAAATATATTCTGCTATCTTGATATGTTTTTTTGCTAATTTCTCACTATACCCAAACCTTTGACATAACTCTTCTAGCTTTATGTCATCTCTGTTTATAAATACTGTTAGGAACCCCCATAAGTTTTTAAATATTTCGATCTCACTATTATCATTCAATTCTCTATCTACTATACGTCCATGTTTATTTTCATCAAGCAAACTCTTAGAGCGCCCTTTTTTTTCTGCTTTTTGTCGTAAAAATAACAGAACATTACTTTTATTATAAAGTGTTCTTCTTGGTTCAGATGAGGCTGAAATTAATAAACTTGATTCACCTACTACTTCTTTATCATGCTGAAAAATATACCGTATAAGATCAGGAAAATGTATGTAATGCTCAAGTGACATATCAGGCCCAGAGTGCCCCAGTATTGAAGCAATCGCATATAAATGTTTTCGCGTCATTTCGTCATGGCTGTATAATGATTTTCTAAAATCTTTACTTTCTGCCAACCATTTTTTTGTTTCTAGTAAATCAGGAAATAAATCTGGCATTTCCTCTAAGTCAGATAAAAATAATCTTAATACGGACCAACTTGCAAATGAGTGACGCAAATGATGAAACCGCATAGTTGGATCACCGGTTATGGCTCTTAGTATTTGATGAATTTTTGGAAACAAAAACTCTTGATTTATCGTTGACAGACCAATTCGTGGTATAGCAAATAGTTGTTCAGAAAATGCTGCTTTTTTTTCTTGTTTAGTTCTTTTCGTCCACCAGGATTTTAGGCTCGCTAACTCATCTTCATCTAATAAAGCATACACAGGAATCTTTCTAGTTGAGCTTTTTGTTTTTAATCGACGAGTATCCCATGGCCGTATTAAAATCTCAGGTTTTGATGACGGATGGAAATCTGATATCCGTAAACGCAGCACCTCCATACGTCGTGTCCCACATTTAAAAGCAATCGTTGTTATAAGAGCTGCAATCTCTGCTAAATCAATATCATGCTTTAACAATATTGGGGAAGAACGAATCTTTTTAATGCACGCTTTAAATTCATCAATTGATATGATATTGGCATCAACAGGCGCACGAGTAAGCCCAATCCCTAGAAGTTCTGAACAATTAATTGCTTCAATATGATATTTGTTTTGTAAAAAATAATGAAACTCTCTTATACCACGAGCTATATTTCTTCTATGATGTGTTGATAAAGCATCTTCCAACACAATTTCATATACCTCTGATAATCCTTCCACGCCTAATGTTGTTATATCATCTGCACCTAAAATAGATGATAGACGTTTTCCTGTACTGCTCAAATAACCCCTAATCGTGCTCAAAGCTAAGTCTTTGTTAGATGCTGAACCCTTTACTAACATAAAGCATAACCATTCTGGCATTATCGCTAAGCAGTCTTTTCTTTTCGGCGCATTATTTTTTATAATTTCTTCTATATTATAAACTGCCTTACTTCTATCATCATGACGTATTGCTTGTTGAATATCAGTAAACCATGGAGACTCCAAATACTGTTCATCTTCTTCAAAAATTATATTACCTTGTTTTATATCCTCTTCTTTTACTTCAATATTTATAACCTTTTTACCTAATAATCGTTCCCAAACATGTGGCTTTAACGAGTGGCATACGAATTTTTTAGCTGAGTATGCAGCAACAAAAGCAGGTGATTTTACTAATAAATAATGGTTAGCTATATTTATTAGTTCTTTTAGATTATCAACATCATCTTCTGATTCAATTACTTTTAAAAACTTTTTAATTAAGCGCCATACCTTACTCGAACTCCATTTTTTATTAGTTATCTCATTTACAGTATTAATTTCCTCGATACTCAACGAATAGAACAACACTTCAGTTAGTGGATCAACAAACCATTTTCTTAATTCTATATCAGACTGTTTTCTCCAAATAAGATTAAGATCTATCCAGCTATACGATTCTGTAAAATTAATTGGATCAGTTATTTTTTCGGCGAATTCCTTCAACAATGAAGCTTCATTTAATCCACCATATAAAATTGAAGACACAAATAATCGACCTAGCTCTATTTCAGGCCGCAATATGTCATCGCTTTTCACGCTTTGAATTACTCTATCTGAAAGAAGCTTATATTTGCGAGTTAATGATCTAGATGATTTATTAAATGGACTTATTGGTCCTTTTGTATATATGGGGGTACGTGGCGGACAAATATCCCAACATTGATGATGATTTCCTAAATCAACCCATTTAACTAATGTCTTTAATATTTCATAACTAGATTTTTTTGATTTGTATTTCTTTATAATTATTTCTTCAAGAAACCTCATGTCTTTAGTTTTGCAACTCGTTTTTGTTCTTCTACTACTTATTAGATTTTCTGCTGCAATTGATTGGTGCTTATTACTTTCAAGAAAATCTATCAAAGATTGAAGGTTTTCATCAACCTCGATATTGAACAGTTCGCATAACTCTAATGGGGTATTCATCTTACAACCCCTTTATTAACTGACTTTTTATATTTTTAAATCCCATCTCTTTCATCAATGGAACTAAATTTGTTTTTAAAGTTTTTATATAATCAGAAATATTGAAGGATGAATATATTGACCATGGTTCTTCTCCTAATGACCAATGACCTAACAATGCATCTACTGATTCAACAGGCTGGTTGCGTTCAAGTAATTTTGTCCTTAAAAATCTACGATGTGCATTTGCTGGCGCATCCAAATAATCCTTACTGTATTTTTCAAAATTGCTTGGCTTTACTTCCTCTGCCCTACCTGATTCAGATATAAAAAAACAATCTTTATCGGCATGATAACTATTATTACCCAAATATTTTGTATTTATAAAAGCTCGGACTGATGAAATATGATTGTCATATACTTCAAGCTGTTTTCTAACCATATCTGGAATCCAAATTAGTCTGGCATGATATGGTGGTTTTGTGTCTTTATCAGAAATGCTTGTAATTCCTAATATAGGATCTATCTCATCAAACCTAATAAGTGGCGTTCTTATTGAACGTGCTGCAGTTGCAAAGTTAAACATTAATATTACATATACTGTATAAACATTATGATAATTAACAAATTCATCCCATCCATTATATTTTTTCATTTCACCTAATGATTTTTTTATATTTGATATTGACTGTTGATATCCATCCATTGATACGCAGTTCCTTGCCCCAATCACTTGTTCTTTTTTTAATGCTGCAACTGTACGCTTACTTATATGCTTTTCTGTTTCGAGTAACAGCGGGCTAATTGCTTTAAGATAAATGTTTCTCAAGTATTCTAATTTATGTGATGTGTAAAATAATTTTGTTTGTACTAATGAATGATCAAATCCAGTAATCATACTTGCTGCAGTAACATTATTGCTTTCACTAGCAATTTGATAAAAAATAAACGATTCTATTTTGCGAACTGTTAATCTGTCACAGTTAGATATTTCGCTGAGTATTTTATTAATACTCTTAATATATTTTTTCCTTTCTCCATTAAAAATAGATCTGCGTTTTTTTACTGCCTGATATTTTTCTCTATACTTGTTTATATTTTCAGCCACACTAAAAACATCAGGCATATAAAAATATTTCGCTCTATTCAAAACTATTTCTTTATTATACTTGGGAATAGAAAGATAAGATGGGAATGTTGATAACACTCTCCACTCATACTTTATACTCGCATCAATATTATTTTCATGTTTATATATTGCTAAACCAATAGTCGGATTGGTTGATTTCTTTTTAATTATTTTACTCTTGCATACTCTGTCAACGCTCGACCCTGTCCATAATACCGCTTGTATAATTAGCAGGCATTCCAACCTATTTGATTCATCTAAACTTAATTTTCCTTTGATGTTAAATAATTTTTTAGTTTCAATTTTTAAATACGATTGTAGTTCTCTAACTTCATATAATGATAATAATGGATAGCGCCACGGTAAAAATTGAGATTGCATTGATAGATGTTTTTGCTTCCCTTTTGCTGCCAAAGCAATACTCATTGCTGATACTTTTGTATCGTTACAATCATGCTCGCTTAAAAGTAGCCTATCTCCTGAATCAAGCTCCTCCGGTATCAAATCCGCATTTATAATCTCTGCAGTTTCATCTTCTGTTAATTCAGGAATGACAACAATATCCGCCCCCCCCCAATCATCCCAATCATCATCAGCATCACCAATATCGGTCTGTCGTATACCTCCACCGCCACCGATATCTATATAGCCTGGATACGGTTTTCTTCTTTTGACGCCTTTACTTCCACCACCACCACTATTTGTTTCTCTCCAATGAGTGATTTTTTGCGCCTTACAAATAAAGCGTAAAATTGGTCCCAATATATCAAGATCGAAAGTATCTTCTTCTTTTAATATCTTTTTAGCTTCTTTAGCAAAATATAATGTAGAAATATCTAATTGAAGAAAATCAAATAGATCAGACTTACTAGAACCACTTATCTGTCTTAAACATAAAGCTGATGGGTATGGCTGATTCAAAAAACATGGGATATGCTTTTTCCCACTATAATTTTCATAATCATCTATACCTATGTTTCTCCGAAATACTTTTGAATATGACATTAAATAATGGCCTGCAAGTAAATTCCATTTTTCAATAGCATCAGGATCCTTTTGAGATTGAAATAGCGCACTGTATAAACAATTACGCTCTACCCCCCTATTTATCATCGGATTTTCTTCTGAATCTTTTGGGATTATAGAAAAATATTCTGGCATATCCTTTTCTATCTCTATTTTGTTTTCTAAAAACCAATCTAGCCAGATTTTAGTTTCTTGAATAAAATTTTTATCTTCCTCATCTACAATATAATCTTCAATCTCATTGAAAATACTATCTATTCGCCCTGTTAACCATGAGAAAGCTGTCAGGTGTTCTGGCGCATTTATACGATAGAGTAATTCACGCAAATACGAACGGAGTTCTTCTGATCCTTTTTCTTCTGTGATCCGTAGAAGCCTGGTATAAGCTTTACTTTTTAGTGGGGCTTCATGCTTCATTCCGATACAAAGTCCTTTCTGAAACTCCTAGCAATGCTGCAAGTGCTTCAATATTACCGAGATAAAGTTCACTGGTTATTTCTTTTGGTAATTCTTGTGATTTTTGCCAAACCTTCTTTAATATCGATTTGCTATGTATATTATAGATTCCTAATATAGCTGGCATCATACACACCTCAACTAGGAATTTACGCTGCAATTGTAAGAGCTTTACTTGCCCCCTATGATGAACAACAGGAATTTCAGACTCTCCATCTAGAATGTAATTAGCTAGCTGTAATTGTTGCATTCCACCAATGCATTTATACCCAGCCCCACCGTTTATAGACATTACTTGGATAGGGTAAAGCTGTAGAATATCCATAACAGTAGCTTCGCTTATAAAACCTTTAGAAGGGAAGCTGACCGGAGGTAAATCTAGAATAGTGAGAATTTTTTTTATTTCAGGATGCAGTTCTTTTATACTGTCTAAACTTACAGAAATGAACTTTCCATCGTAACTATTTGATTCATTAGGCATATGTAACTCGCAAATATCAGGCTTACAGTCATTATAGCCTGATATTTGTCAGTTGCAATTGTGCAGGTTTTTATAAACAAAATCGGTTTTATTAGTAATTAAGTGTAAGAGAATAGAAATAGAGAACTATAATAATGCTAGTATAGACAAGCATTTAGAACGATTAATGCCATACTAGAACTACGCGCCACTATGTACCGGGTTAGCCTCCGAAGGGGTCACAGGTTCGACTCCTGTCGGGCGCGCCATATGACCTATTATCTCCTGCGTATTTCTTTTAATGTCGCTTCATATTTTTTTGCCGTTTATCACCCAGCAAAATGGCGCGCAAAATAAATTTTTCGGCTTCCTTGTACTGTTTTTTTTCAAATAAAACCTGTGCGAGATTATTCAGTGCAGGTGCATAGTCTGGCCATTTAGAAAATACTGTTTGGTAATACTTTTCTGCCGCATTTAATTGTCGCACTTCTTCGTTTGTCATGCTGGCGACGCGTAACTTTGCCAGTTTAAGATCAACACCTTTACTGGCCAGAG